>Ga0187784_10000733_pt1 | contig 24856 bp, 21 predicted proteins | sample 1015_SJ02_MP15_2_FD_132964 | JGI IMG/M metagenome (GOLD analysis project Ga0187784, IMG submission 132964) | Tropical peat soil microbial communities from peatlands in Department of Meta, Colombia - 1015_SJ02_MP15_20_MG | ecosystem: Environmental > Terrestrial > Soil > Wetlands > Peat | place... | reverse complement strand
CTGGAGCTGCCTTTGCCGACGCCGGCACCAGCAGGCGTGGAATGGATTGTCCCTTATCGCCACTGGCGCCGAGGGACCTGGTGAGCGAATTCCAGTACTACGATTTCCGCGCAATTGACTCTCCGCTGACGAAAAAAGAGATGGCAGCACTCCGTTCCGTTTCAACCGCGGGCCGCAATCACCACCACGAGCTTCACGAACCACTACGAATGGGGAGACCTGAAACCCAATCCGAGCAAAATGCTGGAGAAATACTTTGACGCTTTTGTCTATGTCGCGAACTGGGGGACGCGTGAGTTCTATATTCGCCTCCCGCAGGAATCGGTCGACTCCAGATTGCTCAAGGCCGTGGTCCCAGGCGTGACGCCGGTGTGACGCAAAATGTGCGTACGCTGCCAGGGCATGTTGCCTTTGTCCACGGGCCCGACAGCAGCTCCGCTCACCAGTCGAGATGATGACCGTATCCTCGTGAGTTCCTCCCGTTGTCGCACGCTGGCCGTTGACAGTCGATCCTTGGAGCAGCATCCTCCCCGCCTCCACTGTGTTCCGATTACCGAATGTGACGGTTGAGGTAGCAGCCTATCTGCTGTGGTGATAGGTCTGTCGCTGCAGGCGACGGTGAATCGCTCCGGGGAAAAGGATCGGGGGGTGATAGCAATCACGGACAACGCCTCGCATATTGTATCCAATACGTACCGGGGCGTTATGCGTGGCACAGCGCTCGTCGCAGGACCGACTGGTGAGAGCCTTCTCTTACCTCGAGGCCTCGTTTTCAACATAATGCGGTTCGCACTGCACGACGGGCCTGGCATCCGCACCACCGTCTTCCTCAAGGGCTGTCCCCTGAATTGCTGGTGGTGCCACAATCCGGAAAGCCGATCCCAAAGGCCACAGGTGCTGTATTTCGCAGAACGCTGCATCCGTTGCGGCGACTGCGTCCGTGCCTGTCCCGCAGGGGCATTGACACTGAACGAATGGGTGGCGCGTGACCCGCGTTTATGCCAGCAGACTGGACGCTGCGTCAACACGTGTTCGGCTGACGCGCACGAGGTCATCGGCCACTGGATGTCCCTGTCGGATGTTATGTCCGAAGTTCTGAAGGACCAGATCATTTTCGATGAGTCCGGAGGAGGCGTAACTCTTTCTGGCGGGGAGCCCCTGCTGCAAGCAGATTTCGCAGGGGCGCTGTTGGCGAGGTGTCACGAGCAACGGATCCACACAACCCTGGATACTTGTGGTTATGCGGGACCTCGCGTGATCACGCGAATCTGCCGGCATGTTGACCTGTTTCTTTTTGACCTCAAGATCATGGACCCGGCGAAGCATTTGAAGTTCACGGGGGTCAGGAACGACCGGATATTGGCAAGCCTACGACTGCTGTCACAAAGCAAGAGTACCGTGATTGTCCGAATACCTGTTATTCCCGGAGTTAACGACGACGAGGACAATTTGGCTGCCCTTACCGCTTTCCTGTCACCACTGAAGCTGAGAGACATCGAGTTGCTTCCATACCATCGGATTGCAAGCGGCAAGTATTTGCGGCTAGGTATCGAGTACCGCATGGACGATGTAATGCCGCCGTCGTCTGAACACATGGAACGGATTGCCAAACGCTTAAGGCAGGACGGGTTGCACGTCCAAATTGGAGGCTGGTCATGATTGAACGCATCGCTAGATTGCGTCAGAGCACACTCGAAACGAAACCTTGGGTATCGATTGAACGCGCGGCTCTGCTCACCGCGTTCTGCCGTGGTGATAAGACGAACTCTGTCCCGATCAGGCGCGCGCGAGCCCTGCAATATCTAATGGAGCGTAAGGAGGTCTACATCGGGCCGGACGATCTCATCGTGGGCGAGCGTGGCCCCGCGCCCAAAGGCACACCGACGTTTCCCGAACTGTGCTGTCACACCCTGGAAGATCTGGACGTGCTCAATTCCCGCGAGAAAGTTTCTTATGCCGTCGGTATGGATGAGCGGCGGACTCAGAAGGACGAGGTGATTCCCTACTGGCGTGGCCGCTCCATGCGGGATTTAATCTTCGAAGAGATGAGCCCGGAATGGAAGGCCGCATATGAGGCCGGCATCTTTACTGAGTTCATGGAACAAAGGGCCCCGGGACACACCGTGCTAGGAGATGTTATCTACCGGAAAGGTCTGATGGACCTAAAGGCGGACATTGAGCACGCGTTGTCCCGCCTAGACTTTTTCAATGATCCTGACGCTTGTGCGAAGCGAGACGAACTGCGAGCCATGGCAATCGCCGCGAACGCCGTGATTCGCTTCGCCGAGCGCCATGCCGAAAAGGCAGAAGCGCTGGCGGAAGTGGCGAAAGATCCGGTCCGCAAGTCGGAACTGCAGAAGATCGCAGAAGTTTGCCGTCACGTCCCTGCCCACCCCCCACGGGATTTCTGGGAAGCCCTGCAGGCTTACTGGTTCACGCATCTGGGGGTGGTGACGGAGCTAAATACCTGGGATTCATTTTGTCCCGGACGGTTCGACCAGCATCTTTATCCTTTTTATCGCAAGGGAATGGAGGAAGGGACGCTGACCAGAGGACACGCGAAAGAGTTGCTTGAGTGCCTGTGGGTCAAGTTCAACAACCAGCCGGCGCCCCCGAAGGTGGGTGTGACTGCAGCCGAGAGCGGGACCTACACCGATTTCGCCAACATCAACAATGGTGGACTCAAGCGCGATGGATCTGATGGGGTCAACGATGTCACCTATCTCATTCTCGATGTGATCGATGAAATGCACCTCCTTCAGCCCTCTTCCAACCTCCAACTCAGCAAGAGAAATCCCGATGCATTTCTGAAGCGCGGGTTGGAGATCGTCCGGCAGGGTTGGGGCCAACCTTCCATCTTCAATGCCGACGCCGTGGCGGAGGAATTGCTCCGGCAAGGCAAGTCCCTGGAAGACGCCCGGTGCGGAGGGATCTCCGGATGCGTGGAGACCGGCGCTTTCGGAAGAGAAGCTTACATTTTGACCGGCTACTTCAACCTACCCAAGGTGCTCGAGATCACACTCAACAATGGGGCAGATCCGCTGACGGGAAAGAAAATCGGAATTGAGACTGGGAGTGCCCGAGATTTTTCATCTTACCAACAGTTGTTGGAAGCATTTCGCGAGCAGGTGCATTACTTCATCGATGTCAAGGTAAAGGGCAACAACGTCATCGAACGACTGTATGCCGAATATATGCCGGCACCCTTCCTTTCGATTCTTGTCGAGGACTGCATAAGCAAGGGCAAGGACTACAATAACGGCGGCCCACGTTACAACACGACTTACATCATGGGAGTTGCGCCTGCCACTTGCACCGATAGCCTTGCGGCGATCAAGTATCACGTCTTTGACCGCGGGACCTTAACTATGAGCCAGTTGCTCGAGGCGGTCGCTGCGAACTTCGACGGGCACGAGAAAACCCGGCTGCTTTTGTGGAACAAAACCCCTAAATTCGGGAATGATGATGACTATGCCGACGCCATCTTGCAGGATGTATTTAATGCATTCTTCGATGAGGTGAATGGGCGCAAGAACACCAAGGGCGGCTACTACCGGGTGAATTACCTCTCCACAACCTGCCATGTGTATTTCGGGTCGATGACCGGAGCCACTCCGGACGGGCGTAAAGGACGGGAGCCACTTTCCGACGGAATTTCTCCGGCCCAGGGCGCCGACCGGCACGGGCCAACGGCAGTCATCAAATCAGCCGCCAAGATGGATCACCTGCGGACCGGGGGAACTCTCCTTAACCAGAAGTTTACCCCTCAGTTGCTCAAAGATGAAGAAGGGCTTAACAAGGTCGCGCAACTGGTCCGCTCCTACTTCCGGCTGGATGGTCACCACATACAATTCAACGTCGTCACCGCGGCGACCTTGCGAGCGGCACAGGCAGAACCCGAAAAATATCGGGACCTCATTGTAAGGGTCGCGGGATACAGCGATTACTTCTGCGATCTAACCCGGGCACTGCAGGACGAAATCATCGGCCGCACCGAGCACGAGTCCTTTGAACCGGCGGCCCGCGAGTTCACTTATGTGTGAGTGGGAGCATCGAATTCGTCCGTCAGCCCAACGAGTGAACATTTGCCCGGCGTAAGCACAATCGCCCATGATCAGTGCCCAGAAAAACGAAGTCTGGAGGTGGGTAACAACGTCAGGGCGACGCCAAGGCCGTTCTCCACGTCAAGCGTGTCTCTCACCTCGACGGTCCGCTGATCCGCGACAACAATCTTCTTCTCGAGGGACCTGGTGAGCGAATACCAGTACTACGAACTCCGCGCAATTGACCGTCCGCTGACGAAAAAAGAGATGGCTGCACTCCGTTCTGTCTGGACGCGGGCCGCAATCACCACCACGAACGTCACGAACCACCACGAATGGGGAGACCTGAAAGCCAATCCGAGCAAGCTGCTGGAGAAATACTTTGACGCTTTTGTCTATGTCGCGAACTGGGGGACGCATGCGTTCCACATTCGCCTCCCGCAGGAATCGGTCGACTACAAGTTGCAGCAAACAAACGTCTCGCACCGCCCATTGTGACGCCAGCGTGACGCACCTCCAATCGCTCGTCGGGAAAATTGATGATCTTCCATCGCCCTGTCCCTGTTCGGAACCCTGCAGTCCTCCAGACACTGGGACTTCGCGCCAGAAGCTGCGTGAATACCGAGCGGGCAGCTCCCGGATTGTGACAACACACTTCGGAACTGCTCGGCTTGCCCTCCCGGTTTCCTTGCCGTTACGTCTAATCCGTCCCCGTCAGCCATTGCGATGTGACGAGCGTCACTGAACCGAGTGGGGTAAAGAGGTATGTAACAAAGGCGGTGGGCACGTCTTTGGAGTAGCCCTGGTCAAAGAGCAGCACTCCCCTGTCGTCCTCCAAGTTCAACGTCTCCTGTTGGAGCGGGCCGGAGGGACGCTCCCGAACCGGGACAGAGGAATGCGCCTCATTCGAACCGATTGTCGGAGTACGAAGTGGCCCTTGCAAGTGGAACCCGTTTAGGGCCTTATGAAGTTCTCTCCACGGTGGGAGCCGGGGGGATGGGAGAAGTTTATCGTGCCCGCGACACCCGCTTACACCGAATCGTCGCAATCAAAATCCTGCACCCGGACCTTTCATCGAGTCCTGAAATCCGGCAAAGGTTCGAGCGCGAAGCGCGCGTTATCTCTTCGTTGAATCATCCGCACATTTGCATGCTGCATGACATCGGCCACGACCAAGGCATGGAGTATCTGGTCATGGAGTTCCTGGAAGGTGAAACCCTAGCCGACCGTCTCGGGAGGGGCGCACTGCCGCTGAACCAACTTCTGAAGATTGCGATGGAACTCGGCGATGCTCTGGAAAAGGCGCATCGGAAAGGCATTGTGCATCGCGATCTGAAGCCCGGCAACGTGATGCTGACCAGCGTGGGTGCGAAGTTGATGGATTTTGGGTTGGCGAAACCGGCCGTAACAACGGTGGCGGCCGCCGCCACGGATGCGGTCACGCTATCAAAGTCGTTGACCGAAGAGGGCAAGATTGTCGGAACCATGCAGTACATGGCGCCGGAGCAACTGCTGGAGGGGAAAGAGGCCGATACCCGTTCTGACATCTTTTCATTCGGCGCCGTGCTGTACGAAATGGCGACGGGAAGGCGTGCCTTCGAGGGCAAGACCCACGCCAGTGTCATCGGCGCCATCCTGGAGAAAGAACCGGAACCGATCAGCGCCCTTAACCCCATCATGCCGCCTGCACTCGAGCATGTAGTTCACACGTGTCTGGCAAAGGACCCGCAGGACCGGTGGCAGAGCGCAGGCGACATCAATCATGAACTGGAATGGATCCGCCAATCCCGATCGCAAGCTGCGACGGCAGCAACCACCCAGAGACCCTGGCTGCGCCGCCATGGTGCGTGGCTTACCGCGGCAGTCCTGCTGATTGCGGCAGTAATCGGGTGGTGGTTGTTCTTCTCGAAAGCGCCGACACTGTCAGGTTCAGCGGTGCATTTCACCGTGCAACTCCCGCCGGAAACGCCACTGGACGACGATTATCCGGGTTTGGCCGTCTCTCCTGACGGCTTGCATGTCGTCTCGATGGTCAAAACGCCGACAGGAGAGTACGGGCTATATCTTTACAACCTGGAGGAGTCGGCCGGGAGACTGGTTCCGGCACCCAGCATGGACACGGCATCGTTCTTCTCGCCGGATGGACAATGGCTGGCGTTCGTGGCCGCGAAAAAAGTGCAGAAAATGGCGTTATCGGGAGACCGGTTGCTGGATGTCTGCTCTCTCCCCGACATCGGGCGCGGAGGTTCATGGGGACATGATGGCAATCTATATTTCGGAATTGTCGGCCAGGGTATCAGCCGTGTTCCAGCTAACGGCGGGATACCCGAGCAGGTCACGAAGCTTGAGTCCGGGGAACAGGAGCATGACTGGCCACAACTGCTGCCCACCAGTGACGACTTGCTATTCACCGCAAGAAGGCGGACTCTCGGTGATGCGGTTGTTGTTCAGTCGCTGAAGACCGGCAGACGCCGGATCGTGCTCGAGAATGCTACACGAGGTACCTGGATCGCAACCGGGCATCTGCTGTTTTTCCGCGCCGATGCGCTTTGGATCGTGCCCTTCGATTCCGGAGGCATGCAGACCATTGGTCCCGAGTTCATCCTTCCGTACCACGTCTTCGCGGACGTCACGAGCTTCTGGGTCAATAGTCCCGACTTTGCGGTCTCCCCGAATGGTACGCTGGTTTACGCTGCGGCTCACGAAAGCAAGAATTCAGTGGTCATTGTTGACAGGTCAGGTGCAGCGCGACCTCTGTCACTTCCTGCAGGCGACTACTGGGACCCACAACTCTCGCCGGAGGGTCGTTTCCTCGCCGTTTCCGTTAAGCAGGGCGAAAGCTTTCTTTGGCTGTATGACCTCACGCGCGGATCGCCAACCCGGTTAAGCGAGGCACCAATGAACGGTGTGGCGCCCACGTGGAGTGATATGGCGCCAACCTGGAGTCCGGATGGCAAACTGCTGGTGTTTACGCGAGGTCATTTGATAGGCGGAACCAGTCTGGTGTGGATGCCGGCTGATGGGAGCGCAGAACCCCGGAAACTCTACGAGTTCACCGCGGGGTTTGTTGCGGCGACATCATGGTCGCGCGATGCCAAACGATTGGCTCTCGCGGAATATGAGTTGGGGCGTGACAAGCTCCAGGTGCGTATATTGCCGGTGACCTATACCCCTGCGTCTGCTGTGCGCGGGCCTGTCTTACGGGCCGCGGGTGACCCATTGACCTTGGCCAATGCGTCTGGGCAGGCTTGGCAGGCCATGTTTTCCCCGGATGGGCGCTGGATTGCCTACACATCTGCCGAATCCGGCCGGAGCGAAGTTTACGTCCGGGCCGCCCAACCGGGGGGAGGACGATGGCAGGTTTCCTCCAACGGCGGCCTGCAGCCTCACTGGTCCGCGAACGGCAAAGAGCTTTACTACCGCATCGGCAACAAGATGATGGTTGCCGGCGTGGTGACGCAACCGATCTTCTCTTTTGGGCGGCCGCGCGTATTGTTCGAGGGTTCATTCCAACTCGGGGGCGCGGTCAACGACTACGACCTGACGCCTGAAGGCCGCGAATTCCTCATGCTCCGTGACGATTCTCCCCACCGCGGTGTTTCTGAGTACAAAGTCGTTCTCAACTGGTTCCTAGAGCTGAAGAAACTTGAGGTCGCACACACTCCACCGCACTAGCTTGGATTCGTGCCGTCAGCGGATCGTGACTACAAGGCCTATCTTCGCGCCAAAGACGAAGACCGCAAGAAGGCTGATCGCCTGACTCGAAAATCCCGCCCGCTAACTGACCAGGGAGTGCGTGGACATCTCGTCGGAGATCACACCATCGTTATTTATCCGCTTCTGCAGGACGAGACCTGCTGATTCCTTGTGGTCGATTTTGATAAGAAAACATGGCAAAGGGATGCCACTGCGTTTTTGTCTGCAGGTCGCGAGCTGAGCGTCCCAGCGGCACTAGAGCGACGCTCAGGCATCAATCCTTTGCTTTGATCGAAGCTCAGCTGGCGGTTTCTTGGAACGCATTAGCTATCCGGAGTAGTTCTACGAACCTGCAGACTTCGCGATCGAATACAACTTAACCGGAAGTGCCCGCGTATAATTCTTGAAATCGGGATCCGTCGTATGAATGAGGAAATTTCGCTTTAGAGCGATTGCGCAGATCAAAATATCCACGGTTGAAACAGCGATACCCTTTGCCCGACAGTCATTCCCTACGCGCGCAGCCAGCTCGTGGTCGGCGGTGCCGATCGGCTCATCCGGAAAAGCACGCAAGTACTTACGAAGTTTTCAAATTGGGCGAAGTTCTTAATCCCTGAAAGGATCTCTTGTCGGATTAAGCCAATTATTTTGGCGCGACCCTCAGTGATGAGCTCTGTTAGTCCGTGAACGTGCAAACCCTCTTCAGGATTCAACTTGTGGGATTTGCGCCTCAGCGCAAGATGCCAAACTGAGGTGTCCACCAGCACATTCACCGACGCGCTCCCCTACGCTCGCGTTTGTAGTTGTACTTCTCGTCATATTCGACTCCACCGAACAACGAAAGAATAGCCTGCTGCTTCCGCCGACTGATGTACTCATCCAAGGCGGCATTAACGGTCTCCTTCTTGCTGCGGTGATGTCCCAGTTTCCGCGCCTCGTCAATCAAGCGGTCATCGAGGGCTAAATTGGTAGGCATGTGGAATTCCCTTCGGACGATGAACTCCCACACTATAATGTGTGACTACAAGTGTAAAGAGGCCCCGCCACGCCATAGGGATTAGAGGTCAAGTCTGCCAAAGTTGACATCTTGGACATTTGGCAGCGACTGATTTCAAATAACTTGTTTGTTTGCAATGCAGACTGACGAATTCGGCTTACAGGTCCGGCTGCCACACTCCCTTCTTTTCAGATACTGGCAAAGTCCAAGACTCGATCGTGACGCTGGTGTGACGCAAAATGTGCAGCTGAGGCACGTTGCAGCTAAGCGCCAGCTTTGTTTCAAAATCCTCCTTGCGCATTTGCGGCGCGAGCGTTGACTGCAACGGTTGACAGCAAGCGATCTGAAGGTCAGGCACTGCACCCACATCAACAGATCTTGCAGGCCAAGGCGACCCAGGGGAGCAACAACGAGCTTTTTGTCTGCGATGACGGCTGATCATCCGATCTATCTCGAATGATCGCGAATGTCTCAATGGCCCGAGTGGTGTGCGGGATCTGTGCTTGCCGGAACCACGACAACGAACGTGGACCGTATCTTGGGCATTTTTGTCAAAGGGCCGGGCAGCAGGAATCCGTAAAGTGCTTGAGAGCCGGCCGGCCGACGCCCCCCGCTGTTGTCTCTACCGAGGAGCCTGCAGCAAACGAAGGATTGCCGGCTCCAGCGCAACCGATACGGCACCTAATAAAATTGCCGGAGTGCCCAGGGCGCCGATCGCCACTCGCAAGATAGCGAACTCGCTGCCTTCCAGCAAAGCGCTCACCTCGTGCAACAGCGCAGGATGGCTGCCGACTTCACCGCCGAGCAGAATGAGACTGGGATTGAGAATGAGGGCGAGGTCAAGGATTACGTCCGCCAGGATGGTAGCGCGCTGGCTGAGGAGGCGCTTTGCTGCAGCGTTTCCTGAAGCCGCCAGATCCCAAATATCGGCTACGCGGAGGACATGGCCAGGTCTGGTCGGACGGCGACTGGCACGCCAACTCTTTAAGATACCCGACGCGGATAGGGCTGTTTCGAGCTTGCCATATCTGTGAATGGTCGGATGTTCTCTTGAGATATCGGGTACTTGTAGATACCCGATTTCGCCGGCTGACCACTGGGAGCCTCGATAAACGCGGCCGTTCAGAAAGATTCCGGCTCCTACCCCCTCCCCAATCGTGATGAAAACAAAATCGCTTTCTCCTCGCGCCGCTCCGGCATGGAACTCGCCCTGAGCCGCCAGGTTAGTGTCGTTATCCACGAGCACCTGACAGTTGAGCGTGCGTGCAAGCATCGGTCCCAGGGGCACGTTGTTCCACTCCTGCAGCGCAGTGAACGCGAGCACCATACCCTCATGAACATTCACAATAGCCGGAACGCCCACCGTCAACCAGGTGAGTTGTTTGCGGGTCAGCCCTCTTGTTCGGAGCATTCGTCTGAGTTGTTTTGCAATCCGATAGCAGATCTGGCCAGGGGTGCTCTCTGACTTCTTTATAAAAGTCTCCGACTGAGCCAATTCTCGGCCGTTTAAATCGGCCAAAAGGAAACGGATCAGATTCCGGGTAATCTCCACTCCTGCAACGCAACCGTACTCTGCCTTGAATCGCAAAATATCCGGAGGCCTGCCGCCGGTGGAATCTCCTTCCCCTGCGGTCTCGACCAAACCGGTTGAAATAAGCGTATCGACCACATTGGTGACGGACGGTGCGCTCAGTCCGGAGGCGCGTACCAAGTCAGCTTTGGAGCACGGCCCTGACTCTCGCAGAAGGCGCAACAGAATCTCAGCATTGGTTTGGCGGAGCAGCGGAGGCCTTCCGGGCATTACTGGTCTGGTCACGTTAGGAGCCCGCCAAGGTTTCGATTGTCTGCGACATTGATGTCGATCATAGCGGCTGATCGCTTCTGAGTATCCGTGCAATCCTCCTAAACATTCTAATGAACATTAAGTAAGTTTGGCATACAATGTGTGGGCCGAATGGACGCCGACTGCATGGTTCGCTTTCAGCGCACACGCGAAGACGCTACGCAACTGCCATCCCGACCTTCCTTGTCGATTTTCTCCCTGGCGTGTACGTGGCTGCTCGGCGTGTTGCCTTTAGCAGCAGGGACTGGCGCCACACAGCAGCCGACGCAAACATTCAACGTCATTGCTCTGGCCGAGGCGAACAGCATTCATCGCCCTTTTGTAGATGCTGCAAGAATCTGGTTGCAAAAGCAGGCCGCTGAAAACAATTTTTCGATTGAATACGTCGAGAACACCGACAAGATTGACGATGCATTTCTTTCCCGTTTTCAAGTTTTCATACAGCTGGACTATCCGCCCTATGGTTGGACGCCAAAGGCAGTCGCTGCATTTACCAAATACGTCGAAGAAGGCCGAGGAGGATGGATCGGTTTTCACCACGCAACGCTACTGGGTGAATTTGATGGATACCAGATGTGGCCGTGGTTTTCGCAGTTCATGGGCGGAGTCCGTTTCAAGGATTACGTTGCGAAGTTCGCTACGGCAACCGTGGTCGTAGAAGACCGGTCGCATCCGGTCATGGCGAACATCCCTCCCTCGTTCGTGGTGGACCAGGAGGAGTGGTACACGTACGACAAATCTCCTCGTCCCAGTGTCCACGTGCTGGCCTACGTCGATGAAGCGACGTATTCGCCTGACACGCCGATCAAGATGGGCGGCGATCATCCGGTGATTTGGACGAACGAGCGCATGAAGGCCCGCAACGTCTACATCTTTATGGGCCATCATGCTGAATTATTTCAGAACCCGGCGTTCACCACGATCTTCCATAACGCCATCCTCTGGGCGGCGCATCAATGAGAATTCGGCGAATCCTGCAGTTTGTGATTGTGGCCATGCAACTGTCAGTATGGATGGTCTCTGCACAAGAGACGCGGTTCAAGGTCTTGGCTTTCTATTCGGAGACTACGGAGCCAGATCACGTTGACTTTGCGAAGAGTGCGGTAGAATTTCTGGCTGCTTGTGCGCCGAAGGAACGTTTCACATTCGAAGCCACCACCAAGTGGCAAGATCTGAACGATGACCGATTGAACGATTATCAGCTTGTCATATGGCTGAACGAGTCTCCCGCGAGGGCCGAGCAGAGGGCTGCGTTCGAACGCTACATGCAACATGGCGGAGCCTGGCTGGGGTTTCATGCTGCGGCGTACAACGACAAAGATACAAATTGGCCCTGGTTCGTCGATTTTCTGGGAGGCTCCGTTTTTCATGCCAATAGTTGGCCTCCGCTGCCGGCTCGACTCTCGCTCGATGATCAGAACCACCCGGTCACGGCGGGAATACCACAGAACTTCGAATCTCCCGCGAACGAATGGTATGTCTGGAGGCCCAGCCCGCGGCTCAATCCTGACGTCCGGGTGTTGGCCACCTTCAGTCCCTCGAATTACCCGATCGGATTCAAAGACGTGCTGACCAGCGGCGACCTGCCCGTCGTATGGACCAACACAAAATACAAGATGCTCTACATGAACATGGGGCACGGCGACAAGATCTTCACCAGTCCCACGCAGAACCAACTGATCGACAATGCTGTGAATTGGCTAGGAACGGGCGCGGCACAGAAGACAATGCCCGCGGCAAGCGGGCGCCGGGTTAATCCACACGCAATCGCACTCGATCCGGAGACCGGCAAGTTCTACACCGTGAACTCGAGGCAAGGCACTGTGACTGTGCTTGATGGCGATGCGCATTTCATTGCCAACATAAAGGTCGGAGAAGGGCCCGAGGCGATTGCAATCAATCCCGACACGAATCGCGTGTATGTCGCGAACCAAGACAGCGGCACCGTGAGTGTGATTGATGGCGGGACGGACAAGACCATCGCGACCGTGTCGGTCGGCGATCTGCCCTATACGATGGCCGTCAATCGGGCGGCGAACAAGGTGTACGTATCACGGACGTTCAGCGACCTGACCGTGATCATCGACGGTAAAACAAACAGCGTGCGCTCTATAAAGGCGGGGGTGGGTGACGCAGTAGCGGCAGAGTCTCTTGACCGCGACACTTTCCTGATCAGCTACGAGGCTCGACATGTGACTATCTTCGATGGGAACGATGACCACATTTCCGAAATAGAGAGTTCGAATCATGTCTGGGCGATGGCGGCGAATCCGGCCAACCAGAAGATCTATGCCCTCAGCGCCGGCAATGGCGTTGCCACCGTCATAGACGGCAAGTCGCACACAAGCAATACCGTCAGAACCGGCGAGATTCCGTGCGCTGTTGCGGTGGACTCCAATTCCGGACGGGCTTTTGTCGCGAACTATGCGAGCGGCAACGTCACGGTCATCGATGGCGCGAGCGACTCAGTCGTTGGTACGGTGAACGTCGACGCGTATCCCCAATCGATTGCGGTTGATTCTAGCAATCATAAGGTTTTTGTCGTAAGCCTACGCGCGGGCACGACAACGGTTCTCGATGGAACGAACAATTCAGTTCTAGGCACAGTAAGAGCGGGCGAAGCCCCGTTCTCAATCGCTGTCAATCCCAAGACTCATAAAGCGGCTGTGATCGGGCTCAATGGCAATCTAAGCGTCATTGACGCAACAACTTTGGCGGTCTCGTCGCCCTCGATCCCACAGAGCAAACAATGAACGCAGAGAGAGAGGACATATCGTGAAAAGTCTGTGCAGAGTGGGAGGAATCGTTATCCTTTCGCTAGCTGCCTGGGCGCAGCAAGCGCACCCCATTCTTGCGATCGGATCGCCTGCTCCGAACTTTGAGCTTCCCGGTATCGACGGAGCAATCCACAAACTCTCTGATTATTCCGTGAGTCGCGTGCTGGTCGTCATCTTCACTTGCAATCATTGCCCGATTGCGCAGATGTATGAGCGGCGGATTGCACAACTGAGTGCCGACTACAAGGATCACGGCGTGAGCGTGGTTGCCATCGAACCGAATGATCCCGAGGCGATCACGATCGACGAACTCGATTCTTCAGATATCAGCGACGGCCTCGAGGAGATGAAGATACGAGCCCAGTACAAGCACCTGACTTACCCATATCTTTATGATGGCGAAACACAATCGGTGACGGACGCTTATGGGCCACAGGCGACTCCGCACGCGTTCGTGTTCGACAGCGACCGTCGCCTGCGTTATGAAGGCCGCGTGGACAATAGCTACCGCTCCGAGCTGGCCACTACGCACGAAGTGCGGGATGCAATCGATGCTCTTCTGGCACACCGTGAAGTCGCGGTGAAGCACACCGGTGTCTTCGGCTGTTCGACCAAGTGGAAGGAGAAACATGCCGCCCAGGTGGAGGCGTTGCGAAAGATCGAAGCGCAGCCTGTCAAGCTGGAGATGGCGTCGGCCGAGGATTTGAAGAAGCTAAGAACCAATCCTGAGAAGAAGATGCTGCTGGTAAGTTTCTGGGCTACATGGTGCGGCTCGTGTATTCATGAATTCCCTGACTTCGAGGACACTTTTCGCATGTATAGCGTGCGTGACTTTGAGTTCGTCACCGTCGCAGCGAATATGCCAGATGAGAAGAACACAGTGATGCGTGTTCTTGAGAAGATGCATGCCACGAGCCGCAACTTGCTGTTTGATTCGAACGACACTGCGGCATTGCAGGCGGCTTTCGATCCTACATGGGAATCGGCTGTGCCGTACACGATGCTGATTGCCCCCGACGGCAAGGTCTTGTACCAGAAGCAGGGTTCTGTCGACATCCTGGAACTGAGGCGAACGATTCTGGCGAACTTGCCATCGGATTACGAAGGGTTCAACCGGTACTGGTCCGAGCACTGAGCGTTGGGGAGCTCTCGTCGACCACCTGAACGTTCAGGCGGCCCTGGCATTGTTTTGGAGATTGCGGGAAATGAAACTGGTCTCATATTGTGCAGCTTTTGCTGTTGTAGTCGTGGTTGCGGCGCAATCCTGGGCCGGGGACACCATCCCCAAGGCCGCTTGGCGTCGACCGCTCGGCTTGCCGCTGGACAACGCTGGAGTGACCCGCGTCCCTGGGAACATCGATGACGGCTATTGGCAGGGGGCTCCGGTAGGAGGATTTGGATCGGGCACGTTTTCCAGAAGCTACCGCGGCGATTTTGCCCGCTGGCACATCAAAGCAGGCGTTCATAAGTACGTCCCTGTTTACTCCAATCAGTTCGCGATGTTCCAACAGTCTGACGGCGACGGACAGGGCATGGCCCGCGTCCTGATGACGGACCATCCCTCCGACAAAACTCTAAGCTCCTGGCAATGGGACTATCCCGTGGGTGCGGGCAATTACGCTGCGCTATATCCGAAGTCGTGGTTTGACTACCGGTGGAATCAATTTCCGGCCCACGTTGTGCTCGAGCAATTCTCGCCTGTTCTGCCCAATAACTATCGCGAGTCCAGCTATCCGGTTGCCGTTTACGTCTGGCATGCAGAAAATCCGACCAGCAAGCCGGTTACAGTGTCCGTTCTGCTTTCGTGGACGAACATGGCGGGCTGGTTTCGAACATTCACGCGCGACTTCCAGGGCGCGCCCAACCAGGGAAACCACAATGAATTCGCAGAAGAGAAACTCGCTTCCGGATTGATGAAGGGCATCGTGTTCGACCGCAATCGCGCCGGATCTTCCCCTCGGGAAGCCGACGGACAATTCGCAATTGCCGCAGTCGAATCGCCGGGCGTTGAGGTGACTTACCACGCTTCCTACGCTGCGGACGGAGACGGAAAGATCATTTGGAGCCATTTCGCGAAGGACGGACGGCTGGCCGACAATGCCACCTCATGGGTCAGCGACGGAGAAAAGCTGGCCGGAGCAATCGCCGTGCGCTTCACTCTTCAGCCCGGAGAAAAGAAGTCGATGCCGATGGTGATTGCCTGGGATTTCCCCGTCGTGCAATTCGGCGAGGGCCGCGAGTGGAACCGCCGCTACACCGATTTCTATGGTGCGAGCGGCACCAACGCCTGGATCATTGCCCGCGACGGACTGAAGAATGCTGCCGCGTGGAGCAACGCGATCGATGCCTGGCTGGCCCCTTACATTAACGACGAGAGCAAGCCGCTTTGGTTTCGAGGAATGCTTTTTAATGAACTCTATGTGCTGACGGATGGCGGCACATTCTGGGGACGTCCAGCGGGATCTGACCGCAAGGATCCGCCGTCTTTCGCCCTCCTGGAATGCTTCGATTACGCCTACTACGGAACCCTCGATGTCCGCTTCTATGGCTCAATGCCGTTATTGAAGTTCTGGCCTGAGATTGACCGGCAAGTTCTGCGCGAATTCGCTGGCACGGTGGCCAAAGAGTGGCCGGAGAAGGGGCAGTGGGTCTGGAAATCGCAGCAGCAAGAGCAACCCAGCTTGCACATGAGAAAGAAGAAGGGCGCAGTGCCGCATGATCTGGGAGTGCCGGAAGGCGATCCTTTTTTTGCGGTCAACGAACCGGGGTGGCAGGACACCAACGATTGGAAGGACCTGAACTCAAAATTCGTCCTGATGGTTTATCGCGATTACGTGTTTTCCGATCGGAAAAACAAGGCATTCCTGCAAGAGATGCTTCCTGCGGTGAAGGAAGCGATGACTTATCTGCGCCGGTTCGATCATGGTGCAGGCATCCCGGAGAATGGCGGCTATCCCGATCAGACCTACGATTCCTGGGTGGTGCGCGGTGTGAGCGCTTATTGCGGTGGCCTGTGGCTGGCCGCGGTGCGCGCCACGGAGGAAATCGCGCGTGCCCTCGGCGACGAAAAGACTACAACCGACTACCATCAACTCTTTTTGAAAGCACAGAAGAACTACATCGACAGACTCTGGAACGGAAAGTACTTCCGTTACGACACCGAAAGTGAGTATCGCGACAGCGTCCAAGCCGATCAACTGGCAGGGCAGTGGTACGCGAACCTGACGGGCTTGGGAGACTTGGTTCCCCGCGCCATGCAACTATCCGCCGCAAAGACAATTTTTGAGTTCAACGTCATGAAATTCGGCGGCGGTGAAATGGGCGCGGCCAATGGAATGTCCGCGGATGGTTCGATCATTCGCGACAACGAACAGGCCCCTGAAGTTTGGGTCGGGACAACCTTCGGTTTCGCGGCACTCCTGCTCAGCGAGGGCATGAAGGATGAGGCGTATCACACGGCGTGGGGTCTATATCACGTGATCTATGAGAGCAAAGGGTACTGGTTTCGGACTCCTGAAGCGTGGGACATCAACGGGAACTTTCGCGCTTCGATGTACATGCGTCCCGCTGCAGTGTGGGCACTGGAAATGATGCCACCATCGTCTGTTCCAATAACAAACTCTCAATCTCCTGTTAACGCCGAAGCGAAATGAAAGCTTCGTCGGACAAGACTTCCGCAGCGGATGTGAAAAGAAAGCGAGTCGCAAAGCTTCGTGGGGCCGCATCTGCCGATCAAAGGAAATCATCTTCGCCCTTTGCCAGAGAACATGGACTCGTGGCCGGAGTCGACATAGGCATCGGCGTAAGCGTCCCCTTGCGCGATGCCGCCAAGTGTGTGCTGGAGAGCTACAACACACCGTCGCGCCCGAATATAGTCATCAGCAGCCCGGGCACCGATGCGCAGTTGAAGGAGCGATTCGGCTAGCGCTGACCAAGCAAAACGGCATATGGCGAGCCGAGTCTGACTCTTCTGCTGCTCGCCTTGGAATGCTTCGATGACTATCCTTTTGTCATGAGACTGATGCTCTCGATAGCAAAGATGTGGGCGCTACCGATGGCTTCGATGGCCAGCACTGCCAAAGTTAACATCCTTGACCTACTGCATAATTTGCGGGGCCCAGGTCCCGGGAAGCGTCTCCCGTTTTCCCTGCGGCCGACTCCGTGAAACAGCATGCGCAGCGCGACTTCGCGCCTTTCTGTCCGGCTTCACAGCGACAGAAACCCGCGACAGTCTGTCGGATCAGGATCTTAGGGAGGCGAGGATCGCCTTGACTGCCTCCATCTTTGCGCTTCGAAGAGACAGCGCGTGCGGGCGACGCAGCACGACTGCATGCCCAAGAGCCTCCAGCATGTTTCCAAGAACAAAGGCCCGAACATGCAGTTTCACGGCCCCTCCCAGATACATCGCATGCGGTGCGAGAGCTTTCCGAAAAGTCTCATACAGTCTGATTGAGAACTCCCTCGCACGATCAATCCGGCCTGGCACCTCAGAATCCAGCAGTGCTGCGAGCTCAGGGTCGGAGGCATGGGCTTCGATCATTCCGTCCAGCAGTGAGGCAACCAGGCAGTCGAGGGTCTCGCCCTCGCTCTCGCTGATCTTTCGCCGCAATACCTTGTCAACCTGATGGATGTGCCGTTCGTGTAGTGCAATGAAGATTGCCCGTTTATCGGGAAAGTATTGGTAGACAGAGCCAATACTGACACCAGCTGTCTCAGCAATGCTGTTGGTGGTAATCGCTGACACTCCGGCTCGTTTGAGCAGGCGGATGACGGCGTCCAGAATGGCTTCGACGGTTTCCTGTGCACGGCGCTGAGTGGGCCGACGTCGGCGAAACGGATCTGCCCGGTACTTCCGCATATCAGGAATTAGTCTATGCGCGAATGTGAGCATTCATTTAACTTTTGTATCTCGAAGCGCGAAAGTGCAGGCTGTTCGTTACAGCTCCAATGTGAGTAGACAAAACCTGGAATGGCCTTAATCTCTTCCCAGAACGGATCGCAGAAACAGCCGCGACCGTCAACGCGAGGAAAAATGACATACCTGATCACAGGTGCGACAGGCGACGTCGGTGCGCGAGTAGCTCGGCAGCTAACGGCGAAAGGCATCCGTCCGAGGATCCTCATACGCGACGCGGCGAAAGCCCAGGCAATGTTTGGACAAGCCGTGGAAATCCGCATGGGAGATCTCGCAGACCCACCAACGATTCGATCTTCGATGAAAGGCGTGGACACCGTTTTTCTAGTGAACGTCGGCCCAGAGATTCCCCAGCGCGACGAACTGGCAGCGGCAGTCGCCAAACAAGAGGGGGTGGACCGCATCGTCAAGCTGTCCTCGCTTGATGTAGGGCATGGTCTTGCCCTCGGAGCGTGGCACGAGAAAGGGGAGGCTGCGATAAGGGCATCGGGCGTAGGGTTCACTTTCGTTCGACCCTCGGGGTTCATGACGAATCTGCTCGCATGGGCACATTCCATCAAAACGGAGGGCGTCGTGCGATCGTCAACAGGAAACGGCGGTCGGCCCTTCATTCATTCCGAAGATATCGCCGCGGTGTCGGTGGCAGCCTTGCTGCGCGAAGAGTACGCGGGCAAAGTCCTTTCCATCACTGGTCCCAAATCGCTGACCTTTGCGGATGCCACGCAGATCATTGCCCACGCCATTGCGAAGCCGATCGTCTATCAGCCGATTTCCGATAAAGAAGCAGGCGAGCGCTATTCGAAAATCAGCGGCTCTCCCGAAGAGACCGCAGCTCACGTTGCACTATGGCGCGCCATCCGTGAAGGACGTCTCGCCGCAACCACTGACGGAGTCGAACAGACGCTGGGTCGACCACCGATAGCCCTCGAGCAATGGGCAGCGCAGAATGCCCAGCACTTTCTCGCTGGCCAAAAAGTCGAGACTTTGGCGAACAAGCAATTGTGACGCCGGTCTCACGCAAAACCTGCCAACACTGCCAAAGTCGACATCGTTGACACTTCACGGCGACCGATTCCAAATAACTTGTTTGTTTGCAATGCAGCACGGGGAATTCGGCTTACAGGTCCGGCTGCTGCAAAGTTTTCTTTTCAACCACTTGCAAATCCCAAAATTTGATGGTGATGCCGGTGCGACGCACTCCAATCGCTCGGCGGGGAAGGATAATCCTCGGCTCCGGCGGAATGCCCAGATTCTTCTTACTCCATCCTCAAGACCCGCATTGGGTCCAGTCGAGACGCCCGCCACGCCGGAACCATGCAGGCCAGCGCGGCTGAGGCCAACAGCAACGCTGTGACGGCAGCGAACACTGCGGGATCGAGCGGCTGGGTCTCGTAGAGCATGGACTTGATGAACTGCGTCGTTGCGGCGCTTGCCGCGAGTCCCAGCAGCAGTCCGACTAGCGCCGGGCGCAGCCCATCGGCGAGCATCCCTCTCAGCACCTGCTCTCGTTGAGCGCCGAGCGCTATGCGGATCCCGATCTCACCCGAGCGCTGGGCCACAATGTAAGACAGCACGCCGAAAAGGCCCGCAGCCGCGAGCAACAGTGAGAGCACAGCTAACGCAGTAATCAGATGGGCATCGAAACTTTGGTCGAACGTCGAGTTGCCGAGCAGTTGATTCATCGTAAGCACATCCGAGACAGGCAAGTCACGATCCATGCTTTGAATGACTTGCTGCACCGGAAGTGCGAGTTGGTTCACGTCCTGCCTGGAGCGGATCACAAGAGTGCCGTAGTTTTGATCACCCGCAAAGAGCGGATAGTAATGCATTGGCTCGGGCGCTTCGTCGATGCTGTAGCGGGTGTCTCCGACGACACCCACGATCACCCGTATTTTCCTGCCGTCTCTGACGAGCAGATGTTTGCCAATCGGATCTTCGCCGGGAAAGAATTCCTTGGCGAACGATTGGCTGATGACCACTTCATTGACTTGATCGAACTTCTGGTTATCGCCGGAGGTGCGGCCGCGCAAAACAGGAATGCCCATGGCCGCAAAGTAGCCGGAGTCGGCCGAGCGAGAGATTGCGAGAGTGCCATTGCCCCTCGGCAGTGGCGGGTGCTCGGCGATCGTGAATCCTGCGTCGCCCATGTATCCCTGTCCCGGAACTCCAGTCACGAATCCCGCCGCTTCCACTCCCGGCAGCGCCCGCACTCGCTGCAACAGCGTCTCAAAGAAATTCGCAGGCGCCGGCCCCGGCGTCTTGTACCGCTTGCCCGGCAGTTGAATGCGCATGGTAAGTACATTGTCCGTTATGCATCCGACGTTGGTGGAACGGAGGCGCTGGTAACTTTTCATTAACAGGCTCGAGCCCGTCAGCAGCACGACGGTGACCCCGACTTCAATGGCAAGCAGGGTCTTGCGAAGGCGGGCTCGTGTCTCTGCCGCACTGTGGCTTCGCGAAGACTCGTGCAGGGCACCGAGCAAACGGGCGTCATCCGTGTTGAACGCGGAGACCATTCCGGAAAATAGAGCACAGAGGACGACCACACCCCCCGTGAACAGCGCAACTGCACCATCGAAATGGATGGAGTCCGCACGAGCCATTTCGGGCCGGGTATGCGCCAGCCAATCGATGGCGCCGTAAGCCAATGCCAGACCAGCGGCTCCGCCTAAAGCCTGGACCAAAAAAGTTTCCTGCAGATGCTCGCGCAGCAGACACATGCGGCCTCCACCGAGCGCAGTACGAATCGCGAGTTCCTCTCGGCGCGACGCGGCTCGTGCCACCAGAAGATTAGCCACATTCAGACAGGCGATCAGTAGCAGGCATAGCGTGGCTGCGAGCAGCACATAGAGCGGGCGCTTCACATCTCCGACCAGGTACTCCAAAAGCGGCCTGCTGCTCGCGGACGCAGCCACAAACGCATTGTCCGGATGAGCTTCATGAATCTGCCGCGAAATGACGGTCAGATTCGCCGCTGCTTCCTCACCCGTTACTCCTGGTTTCAGCCGCCCTACGACACGAAACATGTGGTTCTCGAAAGAGGTCATGATTGATTCCGGAAATTCGTGATACACGGTCGTCCATAGCTGAGTCGTCGAATCCGGAAACTCGAACCATGCTGGCATAATGCCGATAACCGTATAAGGCTTGGCATCCACGTAGATGGTGCGGTTCAGGATGGCTGGATCAGCACCGAATCGACGCTTCCACAGGCTCGAGCCCAACACGACTGTTCCCTGGGCACTTGGGCTGTCGTCCGCGGCCGTGAAGGTGCGCCCCAGCGCTGGGCTCACGCCGAGCGTTGGAAACATATTCCAGGAGACATGCGCTCCATTGAGTGTTTCCGGCAGTTGACCGCCCGACGCGGAAAGCGCTGCCTCGTCGGCCCGGACGAGGGCCAGGCCGATGAAGCTCGTATTATCTTTGTTCCAGGCCGCATAGACGCCACCAGCAACCGCATTGTGTGGCCAGTCTCCGCCACCGACGGCGATGGTGCTGTGCTCGTCAGCCATGACCAGCCGGTCAGGATCGGTAAAAGGCAAAGGCCGGAGCAACACGCCGCGCACCACTGTGAACAAGGTAACGCTGGCACCGATACCAAGTGCTGTAATGAGGATGGCAATGATCGCAAACCCAGGTGTCCGGCTTACCATGCGAGCCCCGATGCGAAGGTCGCGCAAGAACTGGTCCAGTCCATTCCAGTTCCATGTGGCGCCCGTCTTTCGCGCACCAAATCAGGATTGCCAAACACGCGCAAAGCGGCGAGGCGGGCTTCTTCCTCGCTCATGCCGGCAGCCCGGTTTTCGGCGATCTGTTGCTCCATGTGAAAACGCAGCTCTTCATGGAGCCGTGTATCCGCCATTCTGCGAAACAGGAGCATACGGACCTGTATCACCAATTGATTCAGCCACCGCATTGCGCCTCCTATTAACCATCAGCCCCTGGGTTCTGAGCCTTCGCCGCGTTCAATCTCCGGAGCCGGTAGGCTAACTAATCGACTGCGCTTGAATCACACCTCGCCGACGACCAGGTTGATCGCAGTGGAAAGCCGCTTCCAATCTGCTGTCTCGGCTTCCAATTGCTTGCGCCCGGCAGTGGTCAGCGAATAGAACTTGGCCTGGCGGCCGGTTTCGCTCTCCCCCCATTTGGCTTTGATCCAACCCTGTTGCTCCAACCTGTGCAGCGCGGGATACAGAGACCCCTGTTGCACTTGCAGCACTTCGCTTGAAATCTGCTGAATGCGTTTGGCAATTGCCCAGCCGTGCATGGCTTGAAGCGACAGCGTCTTGAGAATGAGGAGGTCGAGCGTGCCCTGAACGAGATCGGTAGGTTTACCCATACTATGATTATCTACAATACATGTTGTAGATAGTCAAGGTATAGGCGCGTCACCGCGGTTTTCCATCATGAAACAATTGTTATTTGCTGGATAACGAGCTGGCACAAAAGGCGAGGCGAATACCCGCCGCTTGCCGGAACAGCCCTGAACGCTCGCGATGTCCGGAATCAGAAGCTTGGGGACAACTACGCTGTCGCGGTAGTCAACGAGAGCTTGGCCCGCGGCTATTTCGGAAGATAAAATCCCGTTGGGCAGGATTTTCATAAGGAGGAGGCAATATCTGAAACGGAAATCGTAGGCGTGGTCGGCGACGCAAAATATGACCACTTGCGCAAGGATGTCCCACCGATTATTTACGTTCCGACTCTGTACGTCCCCGAGTTCCATTTTGCTGGAGAATTCGAAGTCCGCACGGCACTCAATCCCAAAGCTAATCATGCCGACGATCCGCGCCGCCCTTAGCCGCTTCGACAGCAATCTGCTGATCACAGACATGAGAACCGAGAAGGAACAAATCGACCAGGACACTTACCAAGAGCGCCTCATCCTCAATCTCTCTGCTCAGTTTGCCTTGCTGGCCCCGACACTTGCCTGCGTGGGAATTTACGGGCTGCTTTCCGACCAGGTCACGCGGCGTACGCACGAGATGGGAATCCGGCTTGCCCTTGGCGCCGAGCGCGCCGACTTGCTTCGGGTTGTTCTCCGGCAGGGTGTCGTGCTGGCAATTGGTCGGCGCCCTGATTGGCGGTGCGGCAGCGTTGGCCGTAACCCGTTGCCTGCGAAGCTTCCGGTTTGCCGTGAAACCGTCGGATCCACTTACGACGGTGGCCGCCAGTGCGTTGTTGATCGCTGTGGCGCTAACAGCAAGTTTCATTTCCGCGCGAAGAGCAATGCAGGTCGATCCCATGGTCTGCTGCGGTACAGGTGAAGGAGGTCCCGAGTGAAAGGCATATTTCAAGACATTCGTTATGGAGCCCGCCAGTTGCACCGGGAACCCGGTTTCCTCGCGGTTGTCGTTTTCTCTCTCGCACTAGGAATCGCCGCGAACAGCACGATATTCAGTGTGCTTAATGCGGTTATGTATCGACCCATGCCCTACGACCATCCTGAAAGGCTCGTGGCAATCTGGCAAACCGAGCAAGGCCATCCGGATTCGCTGCAGCCACCGCCAATAGCGGAGATGATGGATTGGAGGAAGCAGGATCACGTCTTCGAGGACATCGGGTTAACCAGCAACACCAACGGTTCTAGCATGTCGGGTTTAGGGCAGCCTGAACCCGTCCATGTGCAATACACAACAGCCACCTTCTTTAGTGTGCTAGGTGTGAAACCGATCCTGGGGCGATTTTTTCTTCCCGAGGAAATGCAGGACAACTCGGAGACGGTCGTAATCAGTGACTCATTTTGGAAGCGCAAATTCAACCGCAATCCCAGCGTCCTGGGAAAAACGTTCAACGTTGATGGTTCCCTTTCCACTGTGGTGGGAGTCATGCCCCCAGGATTCGCTCCTTTCTATGGAGCGAGAATCGATCTGTGGATCCCGGTCGATCCGGCGAACGCCCGCTACTCGGCCAGGCTCGATCACTGGCTGATGCCGGTGGCGCGTCTGAAGCCGGGCGTGACCTTATCCGAAGCCCAGGGCGAGATGGACGTAATTGCCAAGCGACTCGAGCAAGCCTATCCCGCCACGAACAAGGGCGTCGGGAAAAAGCTTGTGCCTTTGCATCAGGAGCTTTACGGATTCTTCGGACAATACCTCTATCCCCTGTTCGGCGCTGTGGCATTCGTTCTTCTGATCGCCTGCCTCAATGTCGCCAATCTCCTGCAGTCCCGAACCGAAGTGCGCCGCAAGGAATACGCTCTCCGATCTGCACTCGGATCAGGTCGGCGGCGATTGATTCAGCAGTTATTCGCGGAGAGCGGATTGCTGGCTTTGCTGGGGGGAAGCCTCGGTGTCGTTCTGACGTTTGCCGGGATTGCTCTGTTTCGTTGGCTGGCCTCCGATTTTCCCCTTAGGGACAGCATCAACCTCGATCTTCGGGTACTGCTTTTCACCCTGGGAATCTCAGTTCTGACTGCATTTCTCTTTGGGTTGGCACCCGCCATTCAGGCTTCCCGCGCCGACTTAAACCTCGTTTTGCGGGAAGGCGAAAACAGGACTGCAACTGCAGCGCGGGGTTGGGCCCGACATGCTCTCGCTGTTTCCGAGGTGGCCCTTGCGATGGTTCTGTTGATCGGCGCCGGAT
>Ga0187784_10000732_pt1 | contig 24890 bp, 20 predicted proteins | sample 1015_SJ02_MP15_2_FD_132964 | JGI IMG/M metagenome (GOLD analysis project Ga0187784, IMG submission 132964) | Tropical peat soil microbial communities from peatlands in Department of Meta, Colombia - 1015_SJ02_MP15_20_MG | ecosystem: Environmental > Terrestrial > Soil > Wetlands > Peat | place... | reverse complement strand
GTCCCAGGATCAAGTCGATGTGCGCGACTTCATTGCCTTCGCCGACGAGCGACTCGCCGACCAGGAGCTTGTTGATCAAAGCCATGTGCGTTCCCTTTCGATGGGATTTGGGGCCGGCGCCCCGGAGCGCCGGCTTGAGGCCGCGCCGCGGGACCATCCCGCTGCGCGAAACGGGTCAGACCAGCGTACGCGCGAGCGCGAAGGCGTGACGGAAATCCAAACAGAGCGGCTTCTCGGCGCTCGTCATCTGCTTGAAGAGGCCCGCCTGCGTCTTGTATTTGATGTCGCCGACCGCCAGGGCGCCAATGCCGAGGGCGCCGTTAGGGGAGATCGCCACGCCGTTGTCGTGCAAGCCGCAGCCCTCGACGCCGAGCGGCGGGACGGCGTTCACGTCCGCGGCGATCAGGAGATTCTTGGCGGCGGCGATATCATCCTTGGACAGGACTTGCACGCCTGCGCGGGCGGCGCACAGGGCGATCTCAGCCTCGACGAGGAGGGAGCGCACCCGCTCCGGGGAACTGCCGTCGGCCGGAGCGATCTTGACTCCGAACCGCTTCTCGATCTCGTCAGTGAGCTTCTGGATCCGCTCAAGCCCGCTGTAGCCCACCATGGTCACTTCTGCGCCCTCAAGCGCCGAGATGACGCCGGCCGAGTAGCCGACGACGCCCGTGGCGCCGTAGATCACGATGCGGCTGCCCTTGATCTCGCGCTGCTTCTTCGCGCGCAACAGCTTCTCGACGCTGGCCACCATCGCGCCGGCGGTCGTGAACGAGCCGTAAGGATCGGCGAACAGCGACAGTTCGAATGGCTTCAGCAGCGCTTTCTTGGCGATGTCGAGCATATCGAGGGCTAGGACCGCATCGCGACCGGCGAAGAAGATGCCGGTGCGCAACGCATCGCTGGGAGACCGCGAGAACATGGCGTCCTGCACCAGGGCGGGAACCTCTTCGATGGTGACATTGGCGTAAGGGATCGTGACGTCGTAGCCCGCGTCGACCGCCATGTTCACGTCGAAGGGACTCATATGTTTAAGCGTGCTCAACATATGCAATATCGCTTTGGCGGCCATCTGGTCCTCGTTCCTTTCTGCCGTCTTAGCGCCGCGCGTCTCGCAATGACCGCGACGTAGCTTCCTGGCGGTGCGAATTTGTGACGCGGTTTGCGCGCGGGCAGTCCGAAACTGCCCCTTCGGCGCAGAGGTCGGGCGCCGGGACCGCCCCGGATGTCGGGACGGCATAGAACAAAGAACTTGGCTGTTGTCCAGCGCTTTATGGACGCAACCCGGCGAAGGGGACCTTGCGGCGCCTGGGGCGGCGCCGGCCTCGACGGCTAGTCGAAGTGGCCGGCGGCATGGCCCAGCATCGTATAAAATTTTCCGCCGTCCCCCGTCAGAAGTTCGAAAGATTGCGAGCCGCTGCGGTCGCTACGTGAAGTCTTGGCTAGAAGCTCCTCGAAGTTGCGGATGTACTGGTCCACTTGTCCGCGAAACTCGGGGTCCGTACGCAGCCGGCGGCGAATTTCATCAAGGGTTTGCCGACCTTGCGCCGTGTATAGATGGCGACTGAACAGTCCGTCGCGCTCTCCCCGCTGATAACGGCGCCAGAGTTCCGCGACCGCTTCCTCGTCGACCATACGCGCGACGTCGAGCGCGAGATTGTCCAGCGGTCCTGCGGGCAGCTTGCGCGGCGCGTCCTCATCCTCTCGCGAGGCGCGCGCGAGCACGTCGCTCAACCGCCAAGCGGGCTCGGATGCGGCTTCCGGTCGAGTCGCCGGACTGCGCGGGGGAACTTTAGGCGAAAATTGGCGCGACGGCTCGATCCGGGGCGAATCCGACGCCGTTGACTCGAGACGAGGCGTGGAGCCGAGCCTCGGACTCGAGTCCAATCCTCGGCGCAATGGCAAGGCTTCCGCGACGTCAAAGACGCGTCCGGATCTCGCCACGATATCGGTAAGCTCGTTCAGCGCCTTGACCTGATCACCCACGACCCTTCGCAGCGCAGACGCTTGTTCCGCCGTATCGCGCGGCAATTCGACCGCTCCGCGACGCACTTCTTCGCGAGTGATTTCCAACTCGCGCTGAACGTCGTGCGTCATGCTGCGAATCTCCGCCGCCACCGCGTTGAATTGCTCGAGCGCTCGTCCAAACAGCCCGCTGACTTCCTTGGCCGCCACTTCAGAAGCCGAACGAAGAGCCGTCGAGGCGCGCTCTCTTTCCTCATCCGCCAAGCCGCGGACCGACGAGAAACGCTCCTCGACCATGTTGGCGGTTTCCTCGGTCGTTCGCGCCAACAGACCGCCGAATTCGCGCGTGCGTGACTCGACGGTCCGGAGATTTTCGTCGACGAGACTCGAAAAACCGGCGACAGCTTTGGTGAATTCGCGCTGCTTATCCTCGATCAGCTCTGACAAGCTCGCCAGAGCTCGACGGCGTTCGTCGAACGCAGCGTCCAACGCGGCTTGACTTGCAGCGAGTTCGCTTACGCTCGTCGTGAGGACGCGCTGAGATTGCTCCATATCCTCGACGAGCGTCGTAGCGCCGCCGATCGACGAGCTGGCGGCTTTTTCGAGCGCGGCGATCTGCTGCGACACGCCGCTCAGCGCCTGCTGGAAGTCTCGCAAGCGGCTGTCGAGCTGCGTCTCGAGCCTGGAGAGGTCGCCTGTGGCGCTGGTGACGACGCCCTTTAACGAAGTGCTGACGTCGCCGAGGCCTTCGAGCAGCGTCGGCAATTGGCTGCGCAGCTTATCGTCGATGGCCGAGAGAGCTGTAAGCGAGGATGCCCCTCCGCTTTCGAGCGCATGAGTGAGCGCCTGGGTGGAGTGGTCGATCGCGCCGACGAGCTCGTCCTTTCGCTTTTTGATGCGATCCACGATCGAGTCGCCGCTGCTTTCCAGCGTTAGCGCGACCTGTTCTCCCACCTTTGCGAGTTCGCCCAATAGCTCGGCGCCTTTGCCGCCGATTGACTCATGGAGCGCGCCAAAGCGTTCTTCGAGAACGCCGCTGATTTCGTCAACTCGCGCGCTCAGCGCCTGGCCGAGGTCGCCCGTACGGGCGTGCAGGTTCGCATCGAGCTCCCGCCGAGCTTTGGCGAGCGTTTCTTGAATGTCCTGCACGCGAGCGCCGATCGAGTCGACGACCGAACGGCCGCGCTCGTCGAGTTCAGACGAAATCTGGCTCAGCCGGCCGACAACGTTGTCCTCCAACCTCTCGATGCGGCCATCGAGCGCCTGGCTCAGCTCATCCGCGCGTCCCCCCAGCGTATCGTTGATCTCTTTCGCCTTTTGGGCGATCGAGTCCAGGATGCCCCCGGAATGGCTCAGCAGCGTTTCCTCGAGCTCGTGCGCGCCGCGAGCGAGCGAATGCGTAATTGCAAAAGAGCGTTCGACCAGCGTCTTGTCGAGCTTTTCACTGCTTTCCGCCAGAGAGCCCGTAAGGTCGCTGGACTGGGCCGCCAAAGTCTTGCTCATCTCGTCCGCTCTGCGTCCGAGATTTTCGAGAAGCTGAGCGGACGTGTCGGCGATGCTCGAGTCAATTTTGTGCAGTCTTTCATCGAGCGAACGGGCGAGCGCCGAGGACCTGGCGACAAGCGTCTCGTCGATCTCTTGAGTCTTGCCTTCAAGTGAGCGCGCAAGCGCGGAGGACCGATCGCCGAGGGTTCGTCCGAACTCCTCTGTGATCTTGATGAGCGATTGAGCGAGCGCCGCTTTCTCCTGGCCGATTGCATCGCTCAATGCGTGCGTTCGCTCAGACAGTGACTGAGTAAGCGCGGAAGTGCGCGTGACGAAAGTGTCGTCGAGCTCTTTCAGCTTGGCTTCGAGCGCGGTCGTGGTCTGTCGCTGCCCCTCGGAGAAAGTGCGCGCCATTTCAAGAGCGTATCGAGCGAGCTGGTCATGGAAATTCTGGCCGCCGGCGGAAAGACCGGCGTCGACCCGAGCCGCCAGGGCTTCGATGCGATCCCCGGCCTCTTTCGCGCGCGTGAGCGAGGCGCCCTCCACCGCGTCTATCTTTTCGTCGAGAACGCTCGAGATGCGCTCGGCGCGCTCGGAAAGGCTGCCCACCAGCGCTCCGCCCTTGTCCTTGATGGCGGCGTCGATTGCGTTCAGATTTTCCTCGACCCCGCGGGAGAGCTTGGAGATCGATTCGTCGATCCTCGTTGCGGAGGCGGCGCGTTGAGATTCGAGCTTCTCTATTAGCGCCCCTCCGCGACCGACGATGGCGTCCTCCATTTGGCGGAGCCGCAGATCGAGCTCCTGTCCGAAATGGCGGGAGTTGTCCCCGATGCCGGAGGTCAGCCGATCAGTCTCGTGAACGATTCGCTCGATGAGTTCGTCTCCTCGCGTCGTAACCACTGTTTCCAGCGCGGTCGCGCTGCTCGCCAGCGCCTCCCCCCGGCTGGATACGACCTCGTCAACGGCGCGGAGGCTTTCATCGATCTGCGCCACGAGACTTTGTGAGCGCTCGGTGACGCGGTCTGCGAGCTCATTGCCGTCTCGCAGCAGCGCACGCTCAAAGATTTGAAGGTTGTCGACGAGATCCTTCGCGATGCGCTCGCCACGCGACGCGAGAGTCTGTGTGACGTTCTTGCCCTGGTCGAGCATCGTGCGCTCGAATGCAAGCAGTTGATCGGAGATCGTCTCTGCGACGCGCTCTCCCTGCGCTGCGAGGGCCCCGACCGCTTCCTCGGCGGAAGTGAGAATGCGATCGTGAAGCGTCGACGTCTGATCCTTAAGACTCGCGTTCGATCTTTCAACGGCTCGCTGCATCTCGGCAAGGAGGGCAGAGCCATGCGCCGCGAACAGCTGCTTGGTGTCCTCGCGTTGCGCGCGCAGGAGCTCCTCGAGCTTTTCCTTTCCGGAGATCAGCGCGGCCACCCGTTGCTTGAGGAGTTCCTCCAGAAGCTCCGCATGCTCGGCTACCGAGTGAGAGGCGGCCGTGGCGCTCTTGGAGACAGTCTCGTCAAATGCGGTGAGACCGTCGGATAGAGTTGCGGCTATCTGCCTGCTGTGGGCGTCGATATCAGAAATGGTCGCCGTGGCCGCTTTAGCGACGCGACTCTCGAACAATGCGAGGGTTTCGGCGATGAGATGCCGCAGGCGCTCCTCCTGCTCCGCGACGCTTGTTGCGGCGGCGTCGCCATGCTGGGCGGCAAGGCGATCGAACTTGGACAGCCGGTCCATCAGCTCCGAAAGAATTCGTTCCCCCTGCGAGGCGATGGCCAACACCGCCTCGCCTGCAGCGATGGCGAAGTGCTCCTGCACTGTCGAGGCATGCTCCGACAGGGACGAGGTCGCATCCGCGACCGTTTCCTGCAACGAATCCCGGAACGCCTCGCGCTGTCGGGCGAATTCGTCCGTCGTGAGAAACTGCTGCTGACCCAGCAGCTTGGAAAGTTGATCGGCATGCTGCGCAAGTGCGGTTGCGCGCTCGGCGAGAAGTCCATCCAGCCTGACAGCATGGCCGTCGACGGCTCCGGAAATTTCGTCGCTGCGCTGACGAATAGCGGCGCCGAACTCCGCCAATCGCTCCAGCAAGACCGTTGAGACGCGCTCGCTATGGTCGCCGAGCTGACCCGCGACAATGTCCGAAGTCTCGGCGACCTTCTGTTCGAACTCGCTCAGTCTTTCTGAGAAATGACGGCGAATGCTCTCTTCTCGGCTTGCAACCTTTTGCAGCACTGATTCGCCCTGTCGGCCGACTTCCTTCTCCAGGGAGGCGAGGCGATCAGCGAGACTTTCCAGAATGCGTTCGCCTTGCGAGGAGATGGCGATGACCGCTTCCTCAGCCGTGGCCGTGAAGCGCTGCTGAACCGCTTCCGAGTGATCGGCCAGAGCAGCCGTGGCGACATCGACCGTCTGTTCCAGCGAAGAGAGCAGGGCGGCGCCATGCGTCTCGAACTGATCTTTGGCGTCGTCGCGCTGGCGTTCCAGAAGGGCGGCGATTTGGTGGGATTGCTCCGTTAGCGCCGATACGCGGTCCGCGAGCAGATTTTCGAGCCTTTCCGAATTTTCGGCCGCCGCGCTGGAAATTTCCTCCCGGTGCTTGCGCACCGTAGCGTCGAGCTCAACGATACGTTGGGTTAGAGCGGCGGCGGCGTCGTCGCTTAGGGTCTCGATCTCCTGCGCGGTGCGTCTCGCGCTTTCGGTCAGTGTCGACTCGAACTCGCCCAGACTCCGGGCGATCTGCGTTCGAACGCTCTCTTCTCCACGAGCGACGCTCTTGGCCGCCGCATCGCTGCTGTTGGCGACCTGCTGTCGGAAGGCTGCGAGTCGGTCCGCCAGAGTTTCGAGAATTCGCTCGCCCTGCGAAGAGATGGCGACGACGGCCTCGCCAGCAGCGGCCGTGAAACGCTCTTGAACCGCGTCCGAGTGGTCGGTCAGCGCCGAAGTCGCGGCGGCGACAGTCTGCTCGAGAGACGCCAGAATCTTCCCGCGATGGTCTTCTAGCTGCTCGTCCGCCTGGCCATGCTGACCGGCGAGAAGGCGGGCGAGCTCCTCGGCGCTGCGCTTGAATGTCGCCACGCGTTCGGAGAGCAGGCCGTCGAGCGTTCCGGAATGTTCGAGGATCGCCGCAGAGAGCTCCTCTCCATGCTTGTGAAGCGCGGCGTCGATTTCGGAAACGCGTTGTGACAGAGTTGCGGCGAGTTGGTCCGCTTGCAGTTCGACGCGCGCAGCCGTACGATCCGCCGCCTCGTCAACCTTCGCCCCGAACGTCTCCAGGCTCTCACCGATTTTGGAGCGAATGCTCTGCTCCCTCTGGAGGACGCTTGCGGCGGCTGCGTCGGCTCCTTGAGCGATCCGTTGCTCGAACTCCGTCAGACGATCGCTCAAGGTTTCGAGGATACGCTCTCCCTGCGATGAGACGGCGATAACAGCCTCCCCGGCCGCTGCCGCGAAGCGCTCCTGAAGCGCGTCGGTTCGATCGTCAAGCGTTGCGGTTGCAGAGGTCACCGTCTCTTCCAAAGACGCGCGAAGCGCGTCGTCGTGAGCCGCGAATTGAATCTTGGTGAAGTCCCTGTGCTCTGAGAGAAGCGCTGAGAGTTTTTCGCCGCTTTCGTTCAAGGCTTCTGCGCGACGGCCGATCAGCGCGTCGAGCGCCTCAGCCTGAGTTGAGACGGAAGAAGCGACGTGTTTCGAGCGCCGGTCCACGACCTCTTCGAAGGCGGAGAGGCGAGCCAGCAGCGAGTCCAGTATGCGCTCTCCCTGCGAAGCCACGGCGACGACAACTTCGCCAGCGCTCGTCGTGAACCGCTCTTGGAACAGGCCCGCCTGTTCTGTGAGGGTGTGAGACGCCTTCGCGAGGGTCTGTTCGAACGACGCCTCGAGTGCGGCTCCATGCGTCGCAAATTCTTCACTCGCCTGATCGCGCTGGTTGGCGAGCAACTCGGAAAGCTTGTCGCCGCTTTCGTTCAATGCGGACGCGCGCTCCTGCACCAACGAATCCAGCCGCTCGGCCTGTCGGCTGACCACATCCGTCAGTTCGAGGCTCTTCTCTTGCACGGTGGATTCGAGAGCCGCGAGTTGGCTTGAAATCGTGGATTGCAAGAGTTCTCCGCGACCGTCGATCTTCTCCGCGGCTCCGTCCGCAAGCTCTGACAGCTTCCGTTCAAAGCTCGCGATTCGCTCTTCCAGGAACTCGCCCTGTCGGGCGCATCCGGCATCGTAAGCGGCCAGCCCTTGATTCAAGGCCGTCTGGGAGCGCTCGGCGTGCTCGGAAACCCGGGCGACGATCTCTTCGCTGTGCTGGCCGAAGCTCGCCTCGAACGCCGAAAGTCCTTCCGCAAGGGCGGCCGCGACGCGATCACCATGTAGCGCAACGCGCTCCGCGGTCGCGCCACCCGTCTCCGTCACCTTGTGCTCGAGCGAAAGGAGGCCCTGGGCCAGCGCTGTTGCGAACCGGTCCGTCTCGGCCGCCACGCGGTTCGCCGCCGCTCCGCTGGACAGCGCGATCCGCTCCTCGAGCGCGGCAAGTTGTTCCGCGAGCTGGGATTGAATCGCGGCGCCGCGGCTGGCCACTCTCTCGGAGATGTCGGCGCCGTCCTCGAGAACGGCTCGCTCGAACGAAGCGAGGCGATCCGCCAGCGTCTCGGTGATGCGATCGCCGTGGGCGCCGATCGCGTTCACCGCCTCGATCGCAACCGCGCTGAACCGATCCCGTGCGGCGTCAGCGTTTTCTCCGAGAGCGGCGGCGCTCTCAGACAGGCTGAGCAGCAGCCGCTCCTCCAACTCGCGCGCCCGCTCGAAGAAGCCCTCACGGGCAATCTGGTTCGCGGATTCGAGCGCGCCGGCGAGGCGTGCGTCAGCTCCCTCAAATGTCTCTTTGGCGCTCGCCACATGGGAAGCGACTTCGGAAGACAAACGTTCTGCCGACTGCGCGATGGAAGAGTCGAAGGCTCTACCGTGCGAAGCGAAGCTTTCCTCGATACGGCGTCCGGCCTCGTCGAAACGCGTCGCCAGGCGCTCGCTTTCCTCCGCCGCCGAACGGGAGAGGCGCTCCGAGAGCGCTTCGAGGTGTTCGATCGCGCCGGCCTGTCGCTCGTTGAGTTGGTTGAGCAACGCGCCACCGGTAGTTTGGAGCCTGTCCTCTATGTCTGCAGCCCCATGCGAGAGGCGCTCCGAGAGGTCGCTGGTCGCCGAGCTGATGTTTCTCGAAAAGCGATCGCCATGCTCGGCCAGGAGACTCGCCAACCGCTGCATGTGTTCCAATGCGTGGCCGTGGCGCGCTTCGAAATCCCCGATGAGAACGCCGCTGGTCTGGTGGAGCGAGGCGTCGATCTCGGCGACGCCCTGTGCGAACCTGCCGCTCACGTCGGCTGCGGCGGCGTCGATTTGGCGGGAGACGTGCTCGCCGCGATTTGCGAGTTCCGCGGCTAGCTCCTCGATGCGAGCGATGGACTGGACGTTGCGGGCGTCGAAATCGGCAACGAGGGCGTCGCCCGTGGACTTTAGCCTTTGGTCGATCTCGGCGACGCCCTGTGCGAACCTGCCGCTCACGTCGGCTGCGGCGGTGTCGATTTGGCGGAACACGTGCTCGCCGCGATTTGCGAGCTCTGCGGTCAGCTCCTCGATGCGAGCGATGGACTGGACGTTGCGGGCGTCGAAGTCGGCAATGAGCGCGTCGCTTGTCGACTTTAGCCTTTCATCGATCCGCGCGACTCCACGCTCGAAGCGCTCGGCCACGTCTCCCGTCGTCGCGCCGATGCGATGCGTCACGTCCTCGCCGGTCTGCGAGAGACGCGCGAGCGCTTGCGCGCTGTGGTCGGAGACCGCGGTTCCGAACTGGTCGCCTGCGCGCTCGAGCGCGATGCGCACTTCTTCGCCCTTTTGTCCAAGCGCCGCGGTCACCCGCGCTCCGGCTTCGCTGACCTGTTCAGCGAGCTGGGCCGAGGTCGAGGACAGGTCCTTCGAGAGCGACTCGCGCGCTCCGAAAAGCGCGATGCGCGCGTGATCCGCGTTGAGGACGATCGCCTCTCGCTCGCGCATCAATTCGTCGATGAGCTCACGGATACGGCGCTCGTTCTCGGAATATGAACGCTCGAGATTTGTGACCTCGGTGCGCACGATGACTTCAAGCTCGCCGGCTCGGGCCAAGGCTCGCTCGATTCCGTCTCCCATCGAAGCCGACTCGCGACGGATCGCCTGGGACAGCGCGACGACCTGCTCTGTTGCGATCGTTTCCGGTTCGATCAGGCGTATCGCGACCTCGGTCATCGCCTTGGCCACCGTGCGCAGCTCCTGAGCGCGGCGCGCCAGCAGACCGGTGACAAAAAGAAAAGCGATGGGGAACAGCAAAGAGAGAAGGGTCAAGACAGGTCGAGGCGCGAGCAAGGACCGATCGTCACCGAGGATTTCGGCGTTATGCGCATAAACATAGCCCAACCACATGCTGGCCCACACGACGATGGACGCCATCGTCGCCACGGCGATCGTGTTGTTGGGCTTGACGTCCAGAGTCTGCCGTAGGTCCCCGATCGATTTGCGATCGTCGTTCGCAGGGGGAGATTTTTGCGGAAAAAGCGGCGGCGTTCGACTCGGCGCGGCAGAGCTGGGCGCCTCCGCCAGTTCGCCCGAGGCGGCCCCCGCCTCGGCGTTGCGAGGGGCCTGAGCTCCGGAAGGCGAATGGGCCGAGACATAACCTGGGAGCCGGGCGACGGGGTGTTGGAAGCTCGCGGTCGCATCTTCTTGGGCGGCGGCAGAGCCGGGAAGCGGGCTCGCGGAGCCTGGCGCGGGTTTGTCGCCCTCGTTGGCAGTCTCAGCGACGGATGGATCCGCCGGCGTGAGCGGTTCGGACGTTCCTTCGGAGCCCTCTCGCGCACCGAGCTCCAACGCCTGCTCGATGGCCGAAAGGGCAGCTGTGGCTGCGTCCTGGATTTTACCCGTCATCGCCTCTCCACCTGAATGACTGCGGAAGCCTGTCCCAACCGTCGCCCTGAACGCGCCAAAAGCGGGACGCAAGCGCAGATTAACCAAATCTTACCGCCCTTCCTCTCTTAAGGAAACCTCGCGGGGGAGCGAACGGAAAACGTCGTTAACGCGTCCTTCAGAATTCTGAAGCCTAATCGAAATCGGGCGTGCGCCAGAATTGGGGTCGTGGCCGTAACCCTATGATCCCAAATTATGATTTTTCCTCAAGGGGGTGGCGCGGGCCCCGCATCCGCTGCTCAGCCGCCGTCGGCGGCGGCGATGAGGCGCCTCACCGTTCTGAAAGCACAAGCATGGCAGCTCAGCGCGCGTCGGAGATGAAAGGCGGATCCGGGCCGGACTCGGACACATTCGCTCATGCCATCGATCTCGTGCATCTTTCCAAGCAAACGATGGGCGACGCGACGCTTGAAGCGGAGCTGTTGCGACTATTCGACCGTCAGACGCGCAACATCCTTGCGCAGCTCGAAGCGGAGCTGGCCGCGCGGCGCCGCTCCGACCTCGCGCACACGCTCAAAGGCTCTGCCCGAGCGATAGGCGCGTTCCTCGTTGCGGACGCCGCCGAACGTCTGGAGACGGCGCATCCGACCAGCGTCGCGGAGAGGGAGCGGCTGCTTTGCGAGCTTAAATGCGCAGTCAGGCGGGCCCAAGCAGATATTGCGGCGCTCCTGCAATAAGCTCGTTTGCGTCAACCTCAGTTATCAGAACGGGCTGACGGGAAAGTATTTTAAGTAAAGTTCCGAATAAACTCCCCGCTGCGCCACCCGCCACATCGCGTATTGCAGCGCTCGACGCAGCTGAGTCGAGCCCTTTTTCACGGCCATTCCAATACCGTCCCCGAAATAGCGCTGGTCCAGATAAGGGCCGCCTTTGAAGACGCAGCAGCCGTCCGCATCGGCGCCGTTCAGCCAGAAAGACAGGGAGATGGCGTCGCCGAACAGCGCGTTCACCCGTCCAGATCTCAAGGCGCGGCGCGCCAAGGCCGCATTCTCGAAAGTGACGAGATTGGCGTTCGGAAAGAAGGCTTTGAGATAGGCCTGATGCGCGGATCCCTGGACGACCGCGACGCTGCGGTCGGTCAGCGTGCGTGGCGTGGCGTCGCTCAACACAGATTCCTTCAAGGTCACGAATCGCCCGGGTGTGAGATAATAGGGCTCCGTAAAGTCTACGAGGCTCGAATTCTCCGGCGTTCGCGCCAGCGACGCGATGACGACGTCCGCGCTGTCGTCGTTTAAGGAGCCGATCAAGAATTCCCACTGCCGCCGCTGGATCGTGCAAGGGATCTCAAGCTCGACGCAAAGGGCGCGAGCGAAGTCGACGTTGAAGCCGACGATGTCGCCCGAAGGCAGCGCAAAGTTGAACGGGGGGTAATCGTCCTCGGTGACGAAGCGCAAGCGCCTGATGTTCGCAAGGTCGGGCTTCTCGAGCCTGCGCGCCGGGTCCCACAAGGACGGCGGCGCGCTGTCTCTCTCCTCAGAGCCTTCGGCCGTTGAGAGATATGCTTCGAAGACAAGTCCCAGAGCGGCGAGCAGCACGAACGCCAGACCGTGCGCAACAACGCTTCGCCTCGGGCGACCGGCCTCGCGGCGCGCCGCAGGGGTCGATGACTTCAGCTCTTGGGCGCCAGCGGCCTGCGTCATGGTGCGCTGAGGGGAGTCGGCGCGTTCCTCCCCTGCCGCTCCAGTAGCGCCTTCACCTTAGCGGCAAGACCCAGGTAGATCGCGGCGTGAGGCCCCTGCGGCGCGGAGCTCACGACGGGACGCCCTTCGTCAGCCGTTTCTCGAATGACCGCGTCCAGCGGAATTTCCCCAAGAAACGGAGCGCCGAGCCGTTCGGCGTCGCGGCGCGCGCCGCCATGGGAGAATATGTCGGTGCGTTCGCCGCAATGCGGGCACAGGAAGTAGCTCATGTTCTCTATGACGCCGAGAACCGGCGCGTTGACCTTGCGGAACATCGCGATGGCCCGACGCGCGTCCACCAGCGCCAGATCCTGCGGCGTCGAGACGATGATGGCCCCGCTCAGGGGAACCTTTTGGGAGAGCGTAAGCTGCACGTCTCCTGTTCCGGGCGGCATGTCGACGACGAGGGCGTCGAGCTCGCCCCAGACGACTTCGCCCAGCAACTGGGTCAAGGCCTGTGCGACCATCGGCCCGCGCCAGATCATCGGCGTTTCTTCGTCGATGAGGAAGCCGATCGACATCACCTTCACACCATGGGCCTCCATCGGAACGAGCTTTCCGCCTTCGACCTGGGGCTTGCCGGAGATCCCGAGGAGGCGCGGCGCGGAAGGGCCGTAGATGTCGGCGTCGAGCAGGCCCACGCGCCAGTTCTGCGCCGCGAGGCCCAGCGCGAGATTGGCCGCCGTCGTCGACTTGCCGACGCCGCCCTTTCCGGACCCTACGGCCACGATGAAGCGCACATGTTCGAGCGCCGCCGGCGCAGGAGCGCCGCCGACGGCAGCGCTTTTGGCCGCCGGCGCCGGCCCACGCTCGGCAGTCAATGTCACGATCGCGCGTTCGACGCCTGGCGTCCTCTCGATGGCCTCGACCGCCGCTTGCCTCACGCTTTCCCAGGCCGCCCCGTGAGCAGGGTCGCCGGTAATCGAGACGAAGACCTTCGAGCCGGAAAGCGTCAGGCCGCTGACTGCGCCGTCTACTGTCAGCGGCGCGCCGCTCGGGGTTTTCACGTTCCGTAAGGCCGCCAGGATATCGGCTTCCGTGGTCACTGTTCGGTCCCCGTTCGGCCGGCGGGCGCCCACCGCGGATGGAATTTCATTTGACGTCGAGCAACTCCACGTCGAACAGCAGCGTCGCATTCGGTGGAATGACGCCGCCCGCGCCGCGGGCCCCGTAGCCGAGAGACGGCGGGATGATCAGCGTTCGCTTGCCGCCGACCTTCATGGAGGCGACGCCCTCGTCCCAGCCGGGAATGACCTCGCCGGCATTGATACGGAAAGCGAAGGGCTGGCCGCGATCGAGCGAGCTGTCGAACTTCTTGCCCTTCACGCCGTCATTGTATAGCCAGCCGGTGTAATGCATGACGCAGGTCTGACCCGGCTGCGGCGTCGCGCCGGAACCGACCTTGGTGTCGATGTATTTGAGGCCGGTCGCGCTGCTGACGGTTTTAGGGTCCTCGGCCGCGCTTGAGGGCGCGCCAATGGCGAAAATGCCGGACACAGCGGCGAGGGCTGCGAGAATTCTCATTGACGTGGCGAGGCTCATTTCCTTCTCCCTTCGAGGCGCGGCCTAGACCGGCAAACCGTGATCGCTGGCGAGTTGTCGCAGGTCCTTCATCGGGCGCGCGCCGAAATGCGAGATGATCTCTGCGGCGGCAAGCGCGCCCAGGGCTGCGCTCTTTTCATGCGCGAGGTCCCTGACGTAGCCCGCCAGGAAGCCGGCGGCGAAAAGGTCGCCGGCGCCGGTCGTGTCCACGATCTCCTCGATCGGGTGCGCCGGGACTGAGGCAAGATTGGCGCCGTCCGACACGACCGCGCCTTTCTCCGAGCGGGTCACCACGCCGAGCAGGCCAGGCTCCTGCTGAAGCGCCGAGAGCGCGGTCGCGAAGTCGGCCGTCTGGTAGAGCGAGTGCAGTTCGCTCTCATTGGCGAACAACAAATCGACCATGCGATCGCGAATGAGAGCCAGAAACTCGTCCCGGTAGCGATCGACGCAGAAGGAGTCCGAAAGGCTCAGCGCGATCTTGCCCCCGTTAGCTTTGGCGAGATTCGCGGCCTTCAGAAAGGCCGTTTTGGCCTCGGGCGGATCCCAGAGGTAGCCCTCCAGATAGACGACGCGGGCGCTTGCCGCGAGCCTCTCGTCGATGTCGTTCGGCCCCAGCGTCTGGCAGGCGCCAAGGAACGTGTTCATCGTTCGTTGGCCGTCCGGCGTGACAAAAATCAGACAGCGCGCCGTGGCTGCGCCGTCTTGCGCGACCGGCGTATCGAATTTGACGCCGGCTTTTCGGATGTCGTGCGTGAACTCGCGTCCCGCTTCATCGTCCTTGACCTTGCCGACAAAGGCGGCCTTGACTCCAAGGCTCGCCAGGCCGGCCATTGTGTTCGCCGCGGACCCGCCGGAGACGACGGTCGTCGGACCCATCGCCGCATAAAGCTCGGCGCAACGCGCCTCGTCGACCAGCTGCATGCCGCCTTTGTGGAGGCCGGCTTTGATGAGGGCGTCGTCATCGGCGCGGGACAGCGTGTCGACGATCGCGTTGCCGACGCCGAGCACGTCGATAGTCTGGGACATGTGGAGCCTGGTCAGCCTATTAGATTTCTGCGCTCCATAGCACCGCGCGCTGCAAAACCAAAGGGGCGCGGCCGCAAGCGACGGCTTTGCATGGTTGAGGCGGAGTTCATCGCGATGCGGCGTGAGCGTGGAGCGCCCTGATGGTCTGTTTGTAACCTTCGGCTTTGCGCGCCGCTATCGTCTGCGGAGAAAAGTCGCTGGCGTCGAAGCCCGCCGCCTGTTCGGGCCGCGTGACGGCGATGACGTTGGGAACGCGAACATAGCGTTGTTTGGCTACGGCGTCGTAGGCCGGATGCCCGGCGAGCGGATTGCCTTGCGGGAGCGTGTCGAGAGCCTCTATCAATTGCGCCACCTCGTCGAACCGCCGCAACAGTTTCAGGTCCTCGAGGGTCTTGTTGGCGAACTGGAGATTCTGCAGACGCGTGTTGACCTCCAGAAGATTTCGGGGCAGGGGCGCCTTGTTGGGGAACAAGTTCACGACATAGATGCTGCGCTCAACGCCCGGACTCTGGTCCAGGCGGTCGAGGACGGCGCCAAGCGGCGTATTGTCGAATACGCCTCCATCCCAATACCAGTCGTCATCGCTCTTTTCATCCCCCGTCTTCTCGTCTTCGATCCGCGTCATCGGAAAGGATGGCGGCAGGCTGCCGCTCGCGATGATGTGGTCCAGCCGCAGACCGCCATCGCCGCTATAAAAATATCGGATCTGGCCCTCCCTCACGTTGGTCGCGCTCACGAGCAAACCCGGCGCGGCGGCTGGGTCCGTCAACGCGTCGAGGTCGACGAGCTCGGAAAGCGTGCGGCGGAGCGGAGCGGTGTCGTAAATGCTCGTCCAGGTTGCGATCGATAAGAGATCCAGCCGCGGCGTGAAGAAATTCGGATTGCCAAAAAGGGACGCATATTCCCGAAAGGCCGGCGGAAAGAGGTCCCCGGCGACGCTCACCCTATCCCAGAACCGGGACAAAGCTTCGATTGGCTTGAGGCCCTTGGCCGGTCGCGCCAGCAGGACCGCCGTAATCGCGCCGATCGACACGCCGGCGATGAGGTCGGGATTGAAATCGCTTTGCTCGTAGAGCGCCTCGGCTGCGCCATACTCATAGGCGCCCAGCGCCCCGCCGCCCTGCAAGACCAAAGCCGAAGAAGATGTTCGCGACATGACGATCGCTCCGCAATAATTCTTGCGATGCAACAAGGTAGCCGCCACGGCGCGGGGCGTCAACGTCCCGCGTGCTCGTCGAGCGCGAATCTGAGCTGATCCAAGGCCCCTGCTCAGGTGACGCCAATTTCAAGCAAGGCTTGCAGGATCGATGGTGCGGTCGACGAAGACGATGCGAGGAGCGAAAGGGGAGCCCACGCACTTATTGACGAGGCGCGCGTCGGCGGTTGCGAGCTTCGTGGATTCCCGCTCGGCGCAGGCGAGATAGAGGCAGTCGTATATCGGATGATCAAGCGCAATCGAAATTTGCAGCGCCCGGTTGACGAATTGTCGGGCGGGCGGAAGGAAATCGAAAAACTTGGGCAACGAATCCAGGGCGCTTTCGGCCTGTGATGCGGTCATTTCCCCGCGACGCACTTTCTTCCACAAGACGTTCGCGACCTCGATAGCGACGAAATCTGGCGCGCAGGTGACCGGGAAGCTTCTTAGCAAGGCGGAGGCGAAATCGTGCCCAGGTTCGGCCACGAGCCATTTGGCGGCGATCGAAGCGTCGACGACGAGCGTCAACGGTCCCGATCCTCGCGCAGCAGCAAGACGCTGTCCGTCTGAACCACGTCTTTTGGGGTCATGGCGGCGATTTTCTCGGCGAGAAGATAACGTTCCATCGGCGTCAATGGCGCGTCCAGGCCGCGCTCGATCAGCGCGGCGACCTCATCCTCGAACGTCCTGTGCGTCAACGCGGCGCGCTCCTCGATTTCCTTTATCGCGCCTTCGCGGAGCTTGGTTAATGGAATCGCGTTCATGGCGCTCCCCCTATCCTTTGATTGCAACCCAGTATAAGTTGAGACCGACGGGAACGCGAGGAAACTTTTCAGATTGCTCCACCATTCGCGAGGAGTCGCGCGCTCTCTCTCTCGCTTCGATACTCCCGTCGAGTCTCGAGCTCGGCTCCATGAACAAACTTTATCGCCGTACCTCTACCGCTTACGGCGGCGAATGAAATCGCGCAACCAGTTAGAATCAATATCCCACTCATAGCCCGGGCCGCGCCCCAAGCCCAAGATTGAACCGAAGTCAAAATTATACTTATGCCTGTCTGAGACCGAACCTTTCCGATCATTCCCGCTTGGAAGCTCCCCGTATTTTTTTTCGAATTCACAAATTAAATAACCCTCTACTTGCTTGAAGGCGTAATAATTATTTCTGACGCGCGGAATATACATCCTAATTTCAATACCGATATCATGATATTCGATGGATAGCGGATGCACCCAATTATTCAAGTGAGATGTTATCCTGTTTCTGAAATTTCCTTGCCCGATATAAATTGTAGACGACCAGCCACTTTTATAACGTACAGCGTAGGGTCGACATGAGCGTATGATATAAACGACATCGTACGCCGTATGTATTTCCTCGTTATGACCGAATTCGTCGACAAAATACGACCATGAGCGCATTTCCCGGGCCGAAAAATTGAAGGCGCTACAATCCTTGAGGTTAATATCAGCCATCTTCCATGCCCGCACTGGTGACGATACCTCCTCGTAAACTGCAAAAATATATTTCCGCTAAATAAACATGGTAAAGCTTTCTCTCTGAAGAGATCTGTCAATACACCCGCGCCTTCGGCTCGATATAAGCCACGTCGCTCGTCATCGTATAGGAATGCACCGGGCGATAGTCGATCGTGACGACCTTCTTCTCCTCGTCGATCGAGGCCAGCGTGTGCCGCATCCACCGCGTGTCGTCGCGGTCGGGAAAGTCCTCGCGGGCATGCGCGCCGCGGGATTCCTTGCGGTTCTCGGCCGAGACTATCGTCACCGCCGCCTGCTGGATCAGATTGTCGAGCTCCAGCGTCTCGACGAGATCGGAATTCCAGACCAGCGAGCGGTCCGAGACCCTCAGATCGGCGCTCTCACGCCAGATGCGGTCGATCTGCTCGACCCCTTCTGCGAGCACCTCGCCAGTTCGGTAGACAGCGCAATGGGTCTGCATCGTCCGCTGCATCTTCTCGCGCAAGACGGCGGTCGGCGTGCCGCCATCCGCGAAGCGGAAGCGATCGAGGCGCGACAGCGCCGCCTCGGCGCTTTGCGGGGGCAGCTCGGGCAGGGGCTCGCCGGGCTTGACGAGCTCCGCCGCGCGCAAACCGGCCGCGCGACCAAAGACAATGAGGTCGATCAGAGAATTAGACCCTAAGCGATTCGCGCCATGCACCGAGACGCAGGCGGCCTCGCCAATCGCCATGAGGCCGGGGACGACGGCGTCGGGATCTTCGCCCTTCTTCGTCAGCACCTCGCCGTGATAGTTCGTCGGGATGCCGCCCATGTTGTAGTGCACGGTCGGAATGATCGGGATCGGCTCGCGCGTGACGTCGACGCCGGCAAAGATGCGCGCGCTTTCCGAAATGCCCGGCAGGCGTTCGTGCAGGATCGCCGGGTCGAGATGCTCCAAGTGCAGATGCGCGTGGTCCTTGAGCCTGCCGACGCCGCGGCCCTCGCGCACCTCCATGGTGATCGCGCGCGAGACCATGTCGCGCGGCGCGAGGTCTTTCACGCTCGGGGCATAGCGCTCCATGAAGCGCTCGCCCTCGCTGTTCGTGAGATAGCCGCCCTCGCCGCGCGCGCCCTCTGTGATGAGGCACCCGGCGCCGTAAATGCCGGTCGGATGGAACTGCACGAACTCCATGTCCTGCAACGCAAATCCGGCGCGCAACACCATGCCGTTGCCGTCGCCGGTGCAGGTGTGCGCCGAGGTCGCCGAGAGATACGCGCGCCCGTAGCCGCCGGTCGCGAGCATAGTGAGAGCGGCGCGGAACCTGTGGATTGTGCCGTCTTCCAGATTGAGGCAGATCACGCCGCGGCAGCGACCGTCCGCATCGACGATGAGGTCGAGCGCGAAATATTCGACGAAGAATTTTGTGTCGTGCTTCAGCGCCTGGCCGTACATCGTGTGAAGCATGGCGTGGCCGGTGCGATCCGCGGCGGCGCAGGTGCGCAGCGCCGGTGGACCCTTGCCGAAGTCGGTCGTCATGCCGCCGAAGGGCCGCTGATAGATGCGCCCGTCGCCGGTGCGCGAGAAGGGGACGCCCCAGTGCTCGAGCTCGTAGACCGCCTCGGGGGCGCTGCGGCACAGATACTCGATCGCGTCCTGGTCCCCGAGCCAGTCGGAGCCCTTGACGGTGTCATACATGTGCCATTTCCAGTCGTCCGGCCCCATGTTGCCGAGCGCCGCGGCGACGCCGCCTTGCGCCGCCACCGTGTGTGAGCGGGTGGGGAACACCTTCGTCACGCAGGCTACGGAAAGTCCCGCCTTGGCGCAGCCGACCACCGCGCGCAGCCCCGCGCCGCCCGCGCCGACCACCACGACGTCGAAATTGTGATCGACGATTCGATAGGCCCGCCCGTTCACGCTGAAGCTCGCCGTGCCCCCTGCAACCATGGTGACGCCCTTGTCCTCGAAGATAGCCGCGGCTGAGGCCGTCAGCGCGGCGCCGCGATCAGCAGGATCGCCAGCGTCCACACAACCGCAATGGCGCGCGCGGCCCATTTGTTGACGACGAGCGCCTGCTCTTTGAGCGCCGGGTCATGCACGTAGTCAATGATGATCGATTCGGCGCCGCGCCGAGCGTGCGCCGCGCCGAGCGCGATGAAGGCGATCAGCGCCAAGGCGGAAAGCGGGTGGGCGAGCTGCGCCCGCGCTTCCTCGAAATTGGCGCCGGCGAGGTCGGCGATCAGCCAAGCCGCAATCAGCCCGAGCGGGACGAGAACGAGTGACGTCACACGCATGAATCGGTCGTGCGTGGTCCCGGAGCGGTCCGACGTATGGGCCGGTCCGCGTCCGGTCCGCCCACTGATGAAGCTCTCCCGAGACGCCATGAGGTCAACCCGCCAATGCCGAAACGATGAAAGTCGCCGCCGTGAGGACGACGCCGCCGACGAGCGTGCCGAGCGCCAGCCGCTCTCGACCGACGGGATCCATGAAGAGACCGCGATCCCAGAGAGCGTGGCGAACGCCGCCGAGCAGATGATGATACAGCGCCCAGACGAAGCCGACCACGATGACGCGGCCCACGAATCCGCTGGCGATCCACGAAGAGACCGAAAAGACTCCGGACCCCAACGCAAGCGAGAGAAAGTAGAGCGCGAACAGCGCCGCCCCGATATAAAGCGCGACGCCGGAAACGCGATGCGCCATCGACATCGCCGTTGTGAGCATCGGCTTGTAGACGCTGAGATGCGGCGAAAGCGGGCGCGATTCCGGTTCCCTCGTCGTTTCAGCCTGCGCCATGGCTTTCCCTTCTCGGCGTCGATCTTTCCTATGCTAGTTAAATCAAACCACTCGGCGCCGCAACTGCGAAGGAAGAGCCTCGCGACGCCACAAAAGGCGTCGCAATCGAGGGATCAGGGACGTCGCCGAGGGGATCCTAGGGCTCCGGGCGCGGCGTCGTCGCGACAGAAGGCGGCAAGATGGGAAGCACGATCTTCGGCTGGCGGCCTGTAAGGGCGTTGAGGAAAGCCGTGAGGTCGTCGACCTCCGCGTCCGCGAGGTTCTGCCCGAGTTGCGCCTCGGCCATAATTCCCACTGCCTGCTTCAGGTCCCAGACGCGCCCGCTGTGGAAGTAGGGCGCGTTGAGCTCGACGTTGCGCAGGCCTTGCACCTTGAAGACATATTTGTCGGCGGCGTTGCGCGTCACGGCGAACCGGCCGGTGTCGTCGTCTGGAAGAATCTCGCGTCCGGGATTTTTAGCCACGCCGAAGCGCGCCAAAGACGCGCCGCCGACGTTGACGCCGTTGTGGCAGGCGGCGCAGCCCTTGTCGATGAAGAGCTTCAAGCCCCGGGTCTGCCCCTCTGAGAGGGCTGCGTCGTCGCCTTTCAGCCACAGGTCGAACGGCGCGTCAGGCGTGATCAGCGTGGTCTCGAAAACGGCGATCGCCCGGGCCACATTGTCGTAAGTGATCGGCTCCGCCGCGTCGGGAAACGCGCTCTTGAAAGCCGTCGCGTAGCCGGGGATGCCCTTGAGCTCTTCAATCGCGCGCTGCTTGGCGGCGTTTGTCTCGGCGGGATTGAAGATCGTCGGGCCGCCGCGCAGCTTGGACATTGCGCCCGGAAAGGCCATGACCGAGCGCTGCACCTGATCCTTGAGGTCGGCCGCGCGCCCATCATAGTACTGCGACTTGTTGAACACGGCGTTCAAGACCGTCTGGGTCTTGCGCCCGCTGAGCTGGCCTTGACGGCCTGAAGACGACGATCGTCCGTCGCCGCCGCCCATGCTCAGATTGTGGCAGGTGCTGCAGCTGTAATCGCGATTATCGGAGAGTCTCGGCTCGAAATAAAGCATCTTGCCGAGCGCGAGCTTCTCGGGCGTGGAGGTCTCTCCCGGCAGCGGCGGCGGCTCGGAAGGGATCGGCTCGAACAGCTCCTTCGCTTTGGTCCTCAACGTCTCTTCCGCGAATGCTGGCGCGGTCGTGAGCGCGGCGAGAAGGAATGCGACGAGCGGAAGGCGCATGGGGCGAAGACCTTTGTCGAGCGGTCGTGACAGTCGTCTCGCCATAGCACAGAAACCGCAGCTTAGGCCACGACCGGCGCGCCTTCCGTCCGGTCGCTTTGTCGCAGGCCGGCCAGTCAATGCGCAAATTGATAGAGCCGCCAAAAAGAGACGAAGACCAGCCCCGCCGCAAACAGCGCCAGCCACAAGGCCGCCACGAGCACGCGTGGCAGAATGGGCGCGGCCTCGACACGGCGGACCCCAGTGAGAGCGCTGACATCCCGCGGCGCGCGCCCGCGCCTTCCTCCGGCCGATCCGTAGGGCGTGGAATTCAGATACTTGTCGTTGACGCTGACGCCGAGACGGGGCATGGCTCGAACTCCCGATTGCGCTCGCGGCGTCGCCGCTTCAAAACGAAACAGGCGAGGCCTTCCGCTTCGGGCGGGTCAATTTCGAGGCCAGGCCAGGCGGGTGTCACCATGACGCAAAGCGGATTCGCCGGCGGGCGGCTGCGCCTCGAGCAGGGCGTTGGCGGCCATCGGGCCGGCGCCGACGCGGCTCTGCTCGCCGCCGCCGCCCCGCGCAGCTTAACCGGCCTCCTGCTCGACGCCGGCGCCGGCGCGGGGGCGGTCGGGCTCAGCGCGGCTCTCTGTGCGCCTTCGGCGCAGATCGGCCTCATCGAGGTCGAGCCTCGCGCCTGCGCGCTCGCCCGGAAAAATATCGACGCAAACGATCTCGGGCGTCGGGCCGTCGTCTTTGAAGTCGACCTGCTTGACGGCGCCGCGCGCAGGGCCGTCGGGCTCGCCAACGAAACCGCGCAATGCGTTCTGACGAATCCCCCCTATCTCTCGCCCGAAAATTGTCGCATCTCGCCCGACGCGCGCCGCGCCCTGGCGCATGTGCGAGCTGCTCCGCTCGACGCCTGGGTTCGAGCCGCCTTGGCTCTGCTTGCGCCGGGCGGCCTTTTCGCCATGATTCATCGAGCGGACGCCTTGGCCGACTGCCTGACGCCGCTGGCGGGGCGATTGGGGGATGTAACAGTTCTGCCGGTCGCCCCGCGTGAGGGCGAGAATGCGACGCGCATCTTGCTCAAGGGCGTCAAGGGCTCCCGGGCGCCGCTCAAGCTTTGTCCGCCGCTCGTCCTGCACCAGACGGGCGGCGCCTTCACGCCGCTGGCTGACGCAATCTTTCGGGGAGAAGCCCCGGCGCCTTTTTGATACGGAAGCCGTCGTAGAATTTCGGCGCTTCCGCGGCCCGGAAGCTGGGGGCGTTCGCCATTATGCCGCCGCTTTGTTGCGAAAGATCGTAACACTCTCCTGAAGCGTCGACGATCGACCAGCTCTAGCTCATGCATTATGGACTCTTCCCCATGACCGCTCGTGCACATCGCCTGGCGTTAGGCCTCGCTGCGGCGCTCGTCGTCGCGCTTCCGGCGCTGGGGCAAGCGCAGGAAAACTCGTGCCAGAATGACTTCCAAAGACTCTCGGCGCGGCGCATGGGCCAGATCCAGCGCCTCAACGCCATTGGCAAGGCCGGCAAGGGCAAGATGGATCCGATTGCCGCCTGTCCGGTCGCGCGGTCGCTTGTCGGCATCGAGACCGAGATGTTGAGCTACATGGTCAAGAACAAGGAGTGGTGCTCCATTCCAGACGCCGTCATCGACCAGTTCAAGGGGGCGCGCGAGAAGAGTTCGAAATTCGCGTCGCAGGCCTGTGCGGTGGCTGTGAAGGTCAAGCAGATGCAGGCCCAGCAACGCGCTCAGGCCACCGCCAACCCGGCCCTGCAGCCGCCGAAGCTCCCGGCCGGCCCCTTGTGAACCTGTCGCGCGACGCTTCGGAGCCGTTGCCCGACGCCGCGCCCGTCGGCCATCTATTCCGTCTGCTGCCGCCCGTCGCGAGACCCTTCGCGCAACTCGCTCGTCTCGACCGCCCGATCGGCTGGCAACTGCTCCTGTTGCCCTGCTGGCAGAGCAGCGCGCTCGCCGCCGCGGCGCTCCACGAAGCCCCGGACCTCAGACAGCTCGTGTTGTTCTTCCTCGGCGCGGTATCGATGCGCGGCGCCGGGTCGACCTTCAATGATTATATCGACCGCGATATCGACGCCAAGGTCGAGCGCACGCGTGCGAGGCCGCTGCCCAGCGGACGCGTCACGTCTCGCGCCGCCTTGCTGTTCTTTGTCGCGCAGAGCCTCGTCGGGCTCGCCGTGCTGCTCTCCTTCAATTGGCTGACGGTCGGCGTGGCGCTCATTTCGCCGCTCATTTATCTCGCCTACCCCTTCGCCAAACGACTCACATCCTGGCCGCAAGCCGTGCTGGGCCTAGCCTTCGCCTATGGCGCGCTCGTCGGCTGGACGGCGCGGGCGGACTCCCTGGCCCCCCCGGCTTTCCTGCTCTATGGCGCCGCAATTTGCTGGACCATCGGATACGACACGATCTACGCGCTGCAAGACATTCGCGACGACGCGCGCGCGGGCGTCCGCTCGACGGCTCGGCTGTTTGGCGCGCGCGTCAGGCCGGCGGTTGGGGCGCTCTACGCCGCAGCGACGACATGCGCCGCGCTCGCCGTTTTTGAGGCGGGCGGCGGCATTTACGCCTATGCGGGCGTCTTGGGATTCGCGGCGCATCTCGCCTGGCAGACCCGCCAGATCAAGGTCGACCTGGCGGCGCAGGAGGCTCTTGGACTTTTTCGCGCCAACCGCGATGCGGGACTCTTGCTGTTCGCCGGCTTCCTGGCGCAGAGCCTCGCGTCTCTTCACTCGTAACAGATGATCTCGCGCTCGCCGGCGAAGACGGTGGCGGCGCGGGCGGGTTCGCCGGGCTTGCGCCGAGCGCACGAACGCGGTCGGCGCTTGGCGATCGTCGCGTTGCGGCGCCGCTCGAAGACGGCTACGCCACGGCGGCCGTCTCCGCTGAAGTTTTCGTCGGCGAGGCGCGGCAGATTCAGATAGTCGGCCCAATAAGTCCAGTCGGCGGCGACCGCTCGGCTGTCCGCGGTCTCGACAAGCACGACCTCTAGATCGGCGTCCTGATGCGCCAGCGACAGGCGGTAGGAGAGACCGCCGTTCGGCGCTGTGTCGACGGCGAGCGCGACCCCGCGATAGGTTTCGACCGGCGCCAGGATTCGCATCGATATGCCCAGAAAGCGGCGCAGGATCACAACGCCGCGCGGCGAGACGCGCACCTGGCGAACGCCGCCCTCGGCGCGCGCGTCGCGCTGCGCCAGCACCAGAGTTTCGCCATTCCTCACCGACATCCTCGCCTCGCTCGGGTTGCGATTGCTATGCGCGCATGTTGGCTCGGAGCGTTTGGCGCAGGGCTAACGGGGCTGGTGAATCCGCCATAAACCGACCCGTCCGGAGCGTGTTTCGATCCGCGTAGCAAAGTCCTCGGAAATGGATTGGATCAAATTGCATGCATTCTCTTCCCCTTCCCGGAAAGAGCGCGCTCGCCGGGCGGACAGATCGACGTAATTGCGGTTTCAAGCGAGCCTTCCGTCGTGGCGAGCACGGCGGAAGGCGGGTCTCTCAGTGAATCGCGGTGATCGGCGCGGTTGCGACGCCGACAACGCCGCCGACCGCAGCCGCG
>Ga0187784_10000731_pt1 | contig 24893 bp, 23 predicted proteins | sample 1015_SJ02_MP15_2_FD_132964 | JGI IMG/M metagenome (GOLD analysis project Ga0187784, IMG submission 132964) | Tropical peat soil microbial communities from peatlands in Department of Meta, Colombia - 1015_SJ02_MP15_20_MG | ecosystem: Environmental > Terrestrial > Soil > Wetlands > Peat | place... | reverse complement strand
GGACTCTCGATCTGCTCGGTGTGCGGAGAGTCCCCCTCTCCCGATCCTCTGCGTTGAACCGCTGAGTAGCCCTCTCCCACGAGGGGAGAGGGCACAACAACGCACTTCGCTGCCATTGCTCTTCTGCCAGCAGAATCGGCCAAACCCAAATTCATCACGCACTAGTTTCCGCGCGCGCCGCCTTCGGCGGCGGCGACGGCATTCGGTGTGAGCAGGGCGGCGCCGCGCTGCGCGGTCGAGGCGGTTGCCAGCGCGGCGGTCGCGCTCTCCATCATGTGCTCGACCTGCTGCAGCACTTCGATCGAGCGCTTGGTCAGCATCGTGGGTCGTGGCGCCGTCGCGCCGGCGCCGGTCGCGGGTGCGGCCGCCACCTGGGCCGCCGGCGGTGTCGGGCCCGTGAGACCCGGCAGCGGTTTGATCTCCGCGCCCTGATGCGCGTACGCCATGATGCTGTGCCAGGTCATCGCCGGCAGCGAGCCGCCGGTCATGCGGTTGGTCGGCGAATAGTCGTCGTTGCCGAACCAGACGCCGCATACATAGTTGCCGGTGTAGCCCATGAACCAGGCGTCGCGGTAAGCGTTGGTCGTGCCGGTCTTGCCGGCCGCCTTGATGCCGTCGAGGATCGCGCGGCGTGCCGTGCCTTCCTCGACCACCTTGTTCATCATGAAGATCATGTCGAGCGCGACCTGCGGCCGCAGCACCTGCACCGGCTTCTTGCCGTCGCGATCGAAGCGCCAGACCACCTCGCCGTTGCCGCTGCGCACCTCGAGGATCGCGTGCGGCGTCACCGACTTGCCGAGGTTCGGGAACGTCGCATAGGCGCCGGCATGCTCGAGCAGGTTCACCTCCGCCGCGCCGATCGGCAGCGAGGGCGAGTCGGTGAGCGGCGTCTTGATGCCCATGCGCTGCGCCGTCTGCATGATCTTGGCGCGCCCGAGCTTCGGGTTGCCGTCGCCGAGCGCGATCGACAGCTTCACCGGAATGACGTTGATCGAGCGCGTGATCGCCTGCGTCAGCGTCATCGAGCCGGAATAGCTGTTCGAGTAGTTGTGCGGGCACCAATTGCCGATGCACACCGGCCCGTCGACCACGATCGAGGTCGGCTTGTAGCCGTTCATCAGCGCGGTGGCGTAGACGTAGGGCTTGAACGACGAGCCCGGCTGGCGCAGCGCGTCGGTGGCGCGATTGAACTGGCTCTGCCCGTAGTCGCGGCCGCCGACCATCGCGCGCACCGCGCCGTCGAGATCGAGCACGACCGCCGCCGCCTGCTTGGCGTGGTAGTCGTTGCCGTACTGGCGGATCATCGACTCCACCGTGTTCTCGGCCTCGCGCTGCAGGTTGACGTCGAGGCCGAGGCGGACCACGAACACGCGCTCGTGCACGGACCTCGGGAAGGTCGCGACCAGCTTCTTCATCTCGTCGAAGGCGTAGTCGAGATAGTAGTTCGCGACCCGGTCATCGCGCCGGTCGACCGGGGTCGCGGGATTGCGCCGCGCGCCGAACACCTGGCCCTCGGTCATGAACCCGGCGTCGACCAGGTTGTCGAGCACGGTGTTGGCGCGGGCGCGCGCGGCCGGCAGATTGATGTGCGGCGCATAGCGCGTCGGCGCCTTGAACAGGCCGGCGAGCATCGCGGCCTCGGCGAGGTTCACGTCGCGCGCCGACTTGTTGAAGTAGTACTGCGCCGCCGCGTCGACGCCGAACGCGCCGCCGCCCATATAGGCGCGGTCGAGGTAGAGCTTGAGAATCTCGTTCTTGGTGAGGCGCGTCTCGAGCCAGATCGCGAGGAACGCCTCCTTCACCTTGCGCTCGATGGTGCGCTCATTGTTGAGGAACAGGTTCTTCGCAAGCTGCTGCGTGATGGTCGAGCCGCCCTGCACGACGCCGCCGGCGCGCGCGTTCGCCGAGAGCGCGCGGGCGAGCCCGGACGGGTCGATGCCGAAGTGCTCGTAGAAACGCCGGTCCTCGGTCGCGAGCGCGGCCTTGACGAGGTGGTCGGGATAGTCCTCGAGCGGGATCGCGTCATTGTGGCGGATGCCGCGCGAGCCGATCTCGTTGCCGAATCGGTCGAGGAAGGTAACGGCAAGCTCCGACTTCTTCAGCCAGTCATCGTCGGAGGTTTCGCGAAAGGCCGGAACCGCGAGCGCGAGCAGCACGATGAGCCCGCCGAGCCCGAGCGTCGCGCTTTCCGAGAGGGGCTCCACGAGGCACCAGCGGCGCCAGCCGGCGACATGGAACCGGTCCATGAAGGTGGAGAATCGCTCGAAATATTCGCGCAGCCAGCGTGCGGAATGGAATACCGTCGAGTCCAGAACGGAGTCGAAATCAAGCAGGGCTCGCTTGAGTTTGACCTTGAAATCCGGGTTGGAACCGTTGCGCAAGCCGCTCTCTCCGGGCGTTCGGCCCGCCTTTTTCAGCGCGCGAGACTCGGTTGCGCGCAAGGCCGAATTGCGGCCGGCGGGCTGGAAAAACCGCCGACCCTGTCGATTTGTTCAGTTTCTAGCGCGCTCCGGGCCGGGAGCCAATGGCGCAATGGCAACAGGGTGAAAGGAAAAATAGCGACTGTTGCCGGCCGAGGGCGGGCGGTCGGGGCGGTGCGCCTTGCCCGGCTCTCGCCGAAACGCGTTAAGGTCCTTGACGATGGAGTCGCCTGATGTCGGACAGTCCGCCGTTCTGGAAAGCGAAAGCGCTCGCCGAGATGACCGAGGCGGAGTGGGAGAGCCTGTGCGACGGCTGCGGCCGCTGCTGCCTCGTCAAGCTCGAGGACGAGGATGACGGGCGGATCTACTTTACCGATATCGGCTGCCGCCTGCTCGACGGCGAGACCTGCCGCTGTCGCGACTATGCCAACCGCTCCGCCCGGGTCGACGATTGCGTGCGGTTGACGGCGAAAAATCTTGGCGAGCTCAACTGGCTGCCGCCGACATGCGCCTACCGTCTGCTGGCGAACGGCCGCGAGCTTTATTGGTGGCATCCGCTCGTTTCGGGCGATCCCGAAACCGTGCACGCCGCCGGCGTGTCAGTGCGCGCGCGCGTCGCGCGCGACGAGGACTCGCTGCCGGAGGAGAAGCTCTCCGAGCACATCGTGTCCTGGCCCGGCAAATGGCCCAAAGGCGCGCGGCACACGGCGAAGGAGCAAGCGCAAGGTGCGCCCAAGCGGCCGCCGCAAGGCCGCCCGGTCGCTGCGGCGCCCGCGCGCCGGTCGGGCGGCAAAATTTCTTAGAGCGAGCCCGGAACAGCGTCGGCGCGTGCGCGTTGAGAGAACGCAAGGGCGGCGACCCCCCGTGCCCCCCGTCCCCGACGCCGCCCGAGATTGGCCCCGACCGGATATTCCTCCCGAAATCCGGTCGGGGTGGGATGGACCGCCGAACATGCTCCGACCCGTCGGGAAGCCGTCTCGGCGGCTTTGTTTTTTCGCGCGCCGGATGGCGGGCGTGCGGGGCCGATAGCCAATACCCGCGCCGGAACAGCCGAGTAGCGGCGGCCGCTCCGCACCGCCCGCGTGCCGCATGCCCGCCTTGCAGGCTTGAGCGTTGAATTTCTTCGCAAACGCAGCATTTTCGTCAAGACACCCCGGCGCGCCTCGGCGGCGCCCGAATGACTGACCAAGAAACGCGGAGTCCCCGTTTTGACGGCCCCCCAAACGCCGCCCGTGCGTCTCGACCACGCGGCGGTGCAGCGCATTCTCGTCGGCCTGATGCTGGCGATGTTCCTCTCGGCGCTCGATCAGACGATCGTCGCGACCGCGCTCGCGACCATCGGGCGCGCCTACGCCGACGTTGAGAATCTCGCCTGGATCGTCACCGCCTATCTGCTCGCCGCGACCGCCGTCACGCCGCTCTACGGCAAGCTCGCCGATATTCGCGGGCGCCGCCCGGTGCTCCTGACCGGCATTGCGATCTTCATCGCCGGCTCGGTCGCCTGCGCGCTCAGCCCGAACATGCCGACGCTGATCGCGGCGCGCGCGCTGCAGGGGCTGGGCGGCGGCGGGCTGATCGCGCTGTCGCAGACCATCATCGGCGACGCGGTCACGCCGCGCGAACGCGGCCGCTATCAGGGCTATTTCGGCGCCGTGTTCGCGACCTCCTCGATCGCCGGACCGGTCCTCGGTGGCGTGTTCAGCGAGCATCTGCACTGGAGCATGATTTTCTGGATCAACCTGCCGCTCGGCCTGATCGCCTTCTTCGTCACCGGTTACGCGCTCAAGCGGCTGCCGCGTCACGAGCGTCCGCACCAGCTCGATTTCCTCGGCGCCGGCCTGATGGTGACGGCGACGGTGTCGCTGCTGCTCGCGCTCAATTGGGGCGGCATGCGCTTTGGCTGGAGCTCGTGGCAGATCCTCGGGCTGCTCGCGGCCTCGGCGGTCTTCGGCGCGCTGTTTCTCTGGCGCATCGCCATCGCGCCGGAGCCGTTCGTGCCGCTCTCGATCATGCGCAACCGCGTGGTCGCGCATGCGATCGGTTCGGCAGCCTTCGCCTACGGCACGATGATCGCCCTGACGATCTACACGCCGGTCTACTTCGAGACGGTGCTCGGTCTTTCGGCGAGCGCCGCCGGCCTGATGCTGATCCCGTTCATGGGCGGCACGGTGATCGGCTCGACCTTCGGCGGCCGGTTGATGGCGAAGCTCGCGCACTACAAGCGCATCGCGCTGATCGGCACCCCGTTCGCGACCGCGGCGTTGCTGCCGCTCGCGCTCTGGCCGGCGCAGCTTAACATCGTGACCGTGAGCGCGCTGTTGTTCGTGACCGGCGCCGGCATCGGCCCGAGCTTCCCGATCACCACCGTGTCGATCCAGAACGCCGTGCTGCCGTGGCAACTCGGCACCGCGACCGCGCTCGTCAACTTCGTGCGTGCGCTCGCGAGCGCGCTGCTGGTCGCGCTCTACGGGGCGTTCCTGTTCGGCGGCGCGGCGGCGCACGGCGTCACGCTTGAATCGCTTGCCGCCGCGGGCCGCAACCTGGCCGGGCTGGAAGAGCACTTCCGTTGGATCTTCTCCTGCGCGGTGGCCTGCCTTGCGCTGTCGTGGAGCTTCCTCGTCGCCATGGAGGAGCGCCCGCTGCGCACTGCCGCGGCGCCATCCGCCCCGGCGAGCGCCGTGCCGGTGCCGGCGGAGTAGCAAGCCTGCGCACGCAAAAACGGCGCGGTTTCCCGCGCCGTTCAGCCGTGGTCCCGTCGGACCGGTTGGCTCAGTGCACCGACGCCCAATGGCGGCGCTTGCCCTTGTGGGCAACGCGCGTCGGCTCGGAAACTTGGCGGCTGGTTCCTTCCGGAGCCGATGGAGCGCCGGCCCCGCTCACCGAGGAATAATGCGTGAGGAAGCCGCAAGCACCGATGCCGGCGTAATTCGAAACGCGCTCCACGATGCCGACCAGCACGTAGCGCTTGCCGTCGAACTTTGCGACCGGGCCGCCGGAGTCGCCCATGCACGCGCTGGCGCTGATCGCGCCGTGACGATGCGGATCGACCAGCGCGTTGTAGCGGCTGTCGTTGACCAGATGCGCCTCGCGCAGTCCGGCCGAATGCATCCGTGCGCTCTCATGCGCGGTGCCGTAGCCGGCAATCGTGTAGCCGCCGTCGGAAGCGGCCGCGCCGGTCGCGATCGGCACCACGCTCGCCGGCAGCGGGCTTGCCAGCGTGAGCTCGGTTACCTGGCCGGACGGGCTGTGGCTTGCGACGGGAATCTGTTGGCCGCCGGCGACCACGTAGAACGGGCCGGGACCTTCGACGCAATGGTTCGCGGTGAGGAGTTGTTGTCGTCCGATTGCGGTTGCGGTGCACAAGAGATTATGCCCGACCAGCTTCACGACGTGGCGGCCGATCCCGCCCGCCGCATTTCCCCGCATGACGGCATGCGCATCGCCCGTACTCAAAACAAAGGCGGCTGACGCCGCCAGAACGAACGCGAGTGCGAAGACTTGACGGCGACCCAAAATGGCTGCCGCAAAGCGCGTGTGCCGCATGGATGGACCCCTCGTACCGAACAAGTCGGCGGTTTGCGTTGTGATCCCCTGGCGGCACAGCTTCCTCGTTCATCTTCGCAAACGCAAGATCAAAGTTGGTTCCCAAGTATTTTTGCGGTCCGTGTGATCCAATCGCGATAGCGGGAAAGCGGCGTCACGCCCGTGAGTCCGCCGCAACCGGCCGTGTTCCCTGGGCCGGTCGACCAGCTCACGACGCCGATGACCGACGCGCGCTGCGCATCGAGGCGGAACACCGGTGCGCCGGAGTCGCCGGTGCAGGCGCCGAGACCCGCTTTCTCGCCCTTGGTCGCGGCGTCATGAAGGCGGATCTGCAGGCTGCCCGGCTGGCCGGTCGCGACGAGATCGGCGGCGCGCACGGTGCCGCCGGACTTGCCGTCGCCGCGTACCGCCACGCCGGCGCCCGCGACGGTGAACGCGTCGCCCGCCGCGACGGCGAAATCGCGCCCGCCGAGCGCGACCGGGCTCGCGCTCGAAAGCGGCGCGGCGAGCTTGAGCAGCGCCACATCCGCGGTCGCGCGATGCGCGAGCAGGGTCTGCAGCGCGAAGCTCGGATGCGCGCGCACTTGCGTCACATCGCGCAGCTCCGGCGCCCGCGCGCCGTATTCGACGATCTTGTAGTCGGCGCCCGGCAGCACGCAGTGCGCGGCGGTGAGCACGAGGTCGGGCGCGAGCGCGACGCCGGAGCAGAAATTGCCGCGCGAGCCGACGATGACCACGACCGCGTGCGCCAGCGCGGGCGCAGGCGTGCCGGCGCCGCCAACCATCGCGGCGGCGGCAAGCGGCGTGATGCAACAGGCAAGAGCAAGAAGCGCGCGCCACATGGGCCCGCATCAGCCTCGGTCCCGCCGCCTTGTCAACGGCGGCACGACGATAACTTCCGCCGCGCTGTGAAAGCCGCTCGCAGTAGCGGCGCGGCCGGGCGATCGCGACGACCCGACTTTTCTAACGTTCTCAATTTGATCCTGAACAGGAACTTCGTTCTGGTGCGGAGAACCACGTAAGGAAACTCGGAAAACAACGCGGAAGTTGCGATTTCATCGCTCTTTCCCGAGCTCCCGCGCACCGCTATATCGACACGGTTTCCAAGGAGATCTCTCGCTCATGGACGTGCGTGACGCGGTTGCCTCCCGCTATTCCTGCCGCGCTTTTCTTCCCGACCCGGTCCCCGAAGCCACGGTGCGCGACATCCTCGCGCGCGCGGCACGCGCGCCGTCCGGCGGCAACCTGCAGCCGTGGCTCGTGCACGTGCTCGCGGGCGAGCGGATCGAGGCGCTCAAGGCGCTGTTGCGTCCGCGCTTTGCGAGCGAGCTGCCGCGCGGCGAGGGCGCCGAATACGACGTCTATCCGCGCGAGCTGAAGGAGCCCTATCACGGCCGCCGCGCGCGCCTTGGAAATCAGCTCTACGCCTCGATCGGCATCGCGCGCGAGGATCGGCCGGGACGCTATCGGCAGTTTGCCCGCAACTACCTGTTCTACGATGCACCGGTCGGGATTTTCGTCTCGATCGATCGCACCATGGGCCCGCCGCAATGGTCGGACCTCGGCGGCTTCATCGAGAACATCATGCTGCTGGCGCGCGCCTACGGCCTGCACACCTGCCCGCAGGAGGCCTGGACCAGCTGGCACAAGACGCTCAACGCTTTTCTGAAATTGCCGGCAGCGCACATCCTGTTTTGCGGCATCGCGCTCGGGGTCGCGGACGCGGCGGCGCCGATCAACCAGTGGCGCTCCGAGCGCGAGCCGCTCGACGCATTCGCGCGGTTCGAAGGGTTCTGACGCGCTGTTGGGTTCTGACGCACTGTTGACACCGTTGCGGCAGAAACTGCGCGGCGCGGGGGACGAGCTGAGGACCAATGATGCGACTTCGCTTCGCCTTGGCGGCTCTTGCGGCTGCGAGCGCGCTTTCCGCCACCGCAACCGGACGCGCCGTGGCGGCCGAACAGGGCGCATGCCTCTCGGCGGACGAGCGGCGCGCAGTGCTCGCGGAGCACCGTGCCGTTCCGCTCGCGCGGGTCCTGCATCTGGTCAAATCCAAGGTTTTCGGAGAGGTCCTCAGGGCCCGGTTGTGCCGCCCGGACGCCGGCAAGGGGCTCGTCTACGTGCTGACAGTGCTTGCGCGCAATGGCAAGGTACTGCAGGCACGAGTCGATGCCGCAGATGGCCATTGGCTCGGTGCGAGCTGAGGGGGTGCGTGATCCCGAAGCGGCCTGCCCCGGACTTGATCCGGGGCGGATACCGGTTTTCAAATGGAATCGCGCGCAAGCGAGGAGAGACACGTTGCGCCTGCTCGTGGTCGAGGACGACCCTGACCTGAACCGCCAGCTTGCGACCGCGCTGACCGACGCCGGCTACGTGGTCGACCGCGCCTTCGACGGCGAGGAAGGGCACTATCTCGGCGAAACCGAGCCCTATGACGCCGTCATCCTGGACATCGGGTTGCCCAAGATGGACGGGATCTCGGTGATCGAAGCGTGGCGTCGCGCCGGCCGCGCGATGCCAGTGCTGATGCTGACCGCGCGCGACCGCTGGAGCGACAAGGTGCAGGGCTTCGATGCCGGCGCCGACGACTATGTGGCAAAGCCGTTCCACCTCGAAGAGGTGCTTGCGCGCGTGCGCGCGCTGCTGCGCCGCTCGGTCGGGCACGCCAAGAGCGAGTTCACCTGCGGGCCGGTCCGGCTCGATTCACGCACCGGACGGGTCAGCGTCGACGGCAATCCGGTCAAGCTGACCAGCCACGAGTACCGTCTGCTTTCCTACCTCATGCACCACACCGGCCGCGTGGTCTCGCGCACCGAGCTGGTCGAGCACCTCTATGACCAGGACTTCGACCGCGACAGCAACACGATCGAGGTTTTCGTCGGCCGCATCCGCAAGAAGCTCGGCGTCGACGTGATCCAGACCGTGCGCGGGCTCGGTTATCTGCTCACGCCGCCGGCGGCCTGATGCGGTGATCGACCGTCATGCGCGTCAACTCGCTCGCGCTGCGGCTGTTCGTTTCCGCCACGACCGTGACGGTGGTCATTCTGCTCGTCACCGGCGTGGTGCTCTCCTCGCTCTATCGGGACGGTGTCGAGCGCTCGTTCGACCGGCGTCTCGAGGTCTATCTTCGCACGCTGGTCGCCGAGGTCGCCGCGCCCGAGGAGGGCGAGAAGATCTCGCAGTCGCTCGGCGAGCCGCTGTTCGATCTGCCGCTGTCCGGCTGGTATTGGCAGGTCACCAGGCTCTCGGCGCCCAAGCCGGAAGTGCGCTCCTCGCGCTCGTTGTGGGATGCCGGCCTGCCGCATCTCGAGGACCTCAACGTGCCGGTCGGAGCGGACGGCACGCGCAAGCGCTACGTGCCGGGCCCCGAGGACCAGCGCCTGCGGCTGATCGAGCGCACGGTCGATCTCGGCGACGAGGGGCGCTATCTCGTCGCGGTCGCAGGCGACGCGCTCGAGATCGAGGACGAGACGCAGGGGTTCGATCGCGCGATTGCGATCACCTTCGGGGCGCTTGCGGTCGTGCTCTTGATCACCACGATGTTCCAGGTGCGGTTCGGCCTTGCACCGCTCAAACGCATATCCGAAGGGCTTGCGGCGATCCGCTCCGGCAAGGCCGAGCGGCTCGAGGGCAGCTTCCCGGTCGAGATCGCGCCGCTTGCGCGCGAGACCAATGCGCTGATCGACGCGAACCGCGAGATCGTCGAGCGCGCGCGCACCCATGTCGGCAATCTCGCGCACGCGCTGAAGACGCCGCTGTCGGTGATCGTGAACGAGGCGGCGGCGCGCGGCGAGGATCCGCTCGCCGCCAAGGTGCGCGAGCAGGCGGACGTGATGCGCGACCAGGTGCAACGTCATCTCGAGCGCGCGCGCATCGCGGCGCGCGCGACCGTGGTCGGCACCGTGACGGATGTCGCGCCGGTCGTGACCTCGCTCGCGCGCTCGATGGAGAAGATCCATCGCGACCGCGGCATCGCGATCGACATCGAGGCGCCGCGCGATACGCGCTTCCGCGGCGAGCGGCAGGACCTCGAAGAGATGGTCGGCAATCTGGTCGACAATGCCTGCAAGTGGGCGCAGTCGCGCGTCGCAGTCGAGGTGCTCCCGGAGCGCGATGCCGCGAAGTCCGGCCCGACGCTGCGGGTGGTGGTGGATGACGACGGTCCGGGCCTGACCGCCGCGCAACGCGCGCAGGTCGGCACGGCGCGGCGCGGACAGCGCCTCGACGAGACCAAGCCCGGCTCGGGCCTCGGCCTTTCGATCGTGGTTGACCTTGCGGCGCTCTACGGCGGGGCGTTGACGCTCGGAACGGCGCCGATCGGCGGGCTGCGCGCCGAGCTGGTGCTGCCGGCGGCGTGAGAGCGTGCAGTGTGAGCGTGAACTACGCTTTGCCTCGATCGCCGCGCCACGCTAAGACTGCAGCGCGTCGCCCGGTCCGCCGCCGGGCGATGTCGCGTTGGGGACGTCTCGTTTTGGAACGCCGGCTCATGTGGCCAGCCAGACTGATCGCCGTCGCGCCGCTCGCGCTCGCGCTCGCCTCCTGCGCGATGAGCGACGCGGTCGCGCCGCAGCCGGCCTCGGTCAGCATCACTGGCGCCATCCCGAATGCGGGCGGCAAGGGCATGGTCGCCAATGTCGGCGTTCTGGGAAACGGCATCGGCGCGGGTCTCGACGACCGCGATCGGCAGCGCGCCTATGATGCCGAGCTGAAGGCGCTGGAGCAGGGCGAGCCGGGTGAGCCGGTCGGGTGGCGCGGCGCTGCCGGACGGTACGGGACGGTGGTGCCGGGGGCTCCCTATGAGACGCGCGGCACCCGCTGCCGCGACTACTCGCACACCATCTTCATCGATGGCAAACCGCAGACGGCGCGCGCGACCGCCTGTCGCAACCCGGACGGGACCTGGGCGCCGGTCAGCTAGCGCATATCCCGGAAAAGGCCTGTCCCGGACTTGATCCGGGGTGGATACCGGTTTTCCGAAAAGGATATGCGCCAACGCAAGAATCTAGAGCCATTTCATTCCCGCGCGCATTGTTCCTAAACGCGTTCTTAACGCCCGATTGCTAGTTCTAGCCAAAAGACAGACTGGTGACGGGGTGGGGCATGGCCGACGCGGTGCCCAAAGAGAAGTTGCGGCAGTATTTGCGCGAGCTGAAGCCGGAAGCGAAATCGCTTCTCGCGGCGGAGCTCGAGCGCGCCCTGGCGCGCGGCGAGGAGCCGCCGGGCGCGGAAATGATTCTCGAGGAGCTGCGCGACGAGGCGCGCAACTCCGGGCGCTCTGCGCCGCGGCCGGGCAATCCGCAGCGGCTGTTCCTTAGCCCGCTCGAGCCGTTCCTGGTCGATGACGTCGAACGCAAGCATCGCGGCCGCATTCCGCGCACCTGCCTCGATCCGATCTGGAACTGGGTGTGTCGCGACCTCGTCCCGCAGGAGGCCAAGGCCTACGTCGAGCAGGTGACGGTCCTGATCGGCGCCGGCGAGAAGAAGGCCGCCGAGCAGCTGGCGCGCGCGTTCCAGGATCTTGCCGAACAGCGCATGCGCGAGCTCTTGGCGCACGTCAAAGGCGACGACAAGGCGCGCCGCCAGGTCGCATTCCAGCTCGGGACGCCGAACGGCATCGAGGATTTGCGCGAAGCCGCCACCATCCTGCGCATGCGCGACGCGCTTGCGGTGCTCGGCTCGCGTCTGCCCGGCACGATCAGCAATCTCGCCGACGAGCAGCTCGATAATGTGCGCGGCCTGCTCGATTCCCCGATCGGCCGCCATCGCAATGTTTTCCTGCACGCGCTCCTGGTGGTGATGAGCCGCCTGACCGCGCCGTGGCAACTGATCCGGCTTGCGATCGCGGCCGCCGGGACGGACGTGGCCGCGCGCGTCGCCGAATCGCCTTACGCGGTCGCGGTCGAGATCGTGCTCGCCGATGTCGAGCGCATGATCGCGAGCTTGCGCGAGAGCCTCAAGGCCGGGCGCAGCGCCGAGGTCGCCACGACCTTGAAGGACATCCATGATGCGGTGCGCCTGTTGCGCACCGAGATGGATCTTTCCGGCGACTCGCCCTGGACCCGCCAGCTCGCGGCGTTGCGTTCCGAGGTCTCGCGCCTGCTGCAGGCCGAGATCGATACGCTGCCGGGGCAGGTGCGCCGCGCGCTGCGCCCGCGCTCGGCCAAGGAAGTCGGGCCGGAGGCGACGCTCGATGCCGACGACGTTGCCGAGATCGAGGCGCGGCTGGTGCTTGCCGCGACCTGCCGCAACTATGCAAGCGAGCTTGCGATCAGCGAGGCGACGCGGCGCGTCCACTCCGATCTGCAGAACTACTTCGACACCGGCACGCAGGTCCTGCTCGACCGGCTGCGCTCCGCGCCGCAAGCGGAGCGCTCGTTCCGTCAGAGCCAGGTCGATGCCGCGGTGAAATTCTGCGCCAAGCTGTTCGGCACCGATTTCGCGACCACGCTTGCCAAGGCCGCCGACGTCGCCGCCAAAGGCGAGACCAAGGCGGCGCGGGGTTAACAAGCCTTAACCAACCTCCTTCATCTGCCGCATTGCGGGCGGGCAGGCGGCGTGATGTAAAGCCGCCCATGATGCTGTGGCCGACGACGCTGTGGCTCCTGTTTGCCCTGATGACCGCGGCGGCGATCTTCGCCGTGCTGTGGCCGCTTGGCCGCGGCGCAGGCAAGGCGCGCAATGCCGGCGGTGATGTCGCGGTCTACCGCGACCAGCTCGATGAAATCGCCCGCGACCGCGCCAATGGCCTGATCGGCGCGGCCGAGGCGGAGGCCGCGCGCGTGGAAGTGTCGCGGCGCCTGATCGCCGCCGCCGATGCGGCGCAGATGGCAGCGCAGGCGCCGGGCGCGCCGACGGCTGCCGCCGGGATGACGCCGCGCCGACGCGTGGCGGCCGCCGCGGCGCTGATCGCGCTGCCGCTGATCGCCGCGACGCTCTATTTGCGGCTCGGATCCCCCAACCTGCCGGGGCAGCCGATCGCGAGCCGCGCCAACGAGCCGCTGCAGAGCCGCTCGCTCGACGCGCTGATCGCGCAGGTCGAGGCGCGGCTCGAGAAGAATCCCGAGGACGGGCGCGGCTGGGAAGTGATCGCGCCGGTCTACATGCGCCTCGGCCGCTATGACGACGCCGTGAAGGCGCGCCGCAATGCGCTGCGCCTGAATGGTGCGAGCGCGGATCGCGAGGCCGATCTCGGCGAAGCCCTGCTGGGGGCCGCGAATGGCGTGGTCACCGCCGAGGCCAAGGCGGCCTTCGATCGCGCGCTCGTGCAGGATCCGAACAACCCCAAGGCGCGGTTCTTTCTCGGCGTCGCCGCACAGCAGGATGGGCAGCGCGACAAGGCCGCGGCGATCTGGAAGGAGCTGCTGAAGGATGCGCCGCCGAACGCGCCCTGGATCGGCATGGTGCGCGAGGGGCTTGCGCAGCTCGGCGAGACGGCTCCCGGGCCGGGCGCCGACGATGTCGCCGCCGCCGCGCAGATGTCGGCGCAGGACCGCGCCGCCATGGTGCGCGGGATGGTCGAGCGGCTCGCGGCGCGGTTGAAGCAGGATGGCTCCGACGTGGAAGGCTGGCTGCGGCTGGTGCGCGCCTACACGGTGCTCGGCGAGCGCGACCGTGCGCTGTCCGCGGTCACCGACGCGCGCCGCGCGCTCGGTCACGATGCTGACAAGCTCCGCCGGCTTGATGCGCTGGTCAAAGAGCTGCGACTCGAAAGCTAGAGCATGATGACCCTGAATCAAATCAGCCTCAACACCGCTCGTCCCCGCGGACGCGGGGACCCAGTCCCTTGGCCCCAGCCCGCGGCGCCTGGATTCCCGCGTTCGCGGGAATGAGCGGAGAGTAGTTCGCGATGACCCGCAAGCAGCGAAGGCTCGCACTGATCGGCTCCGGGCTCGCCGTGCTCGGGGTCGCGGCCGCGCTCGTGCTCTATGCGCTGAAGGACTCGATCGTGTTCTTCAATTCGCCGACCGACGTGGTCGAAAAGCACGTCGCGCCGGGCGCGCGCATCAGGCTCGGCGGCCTGGTCAAGCCCGGCACGCTGGTGCGCGGCGACAACCTGCTGGTGAGGTTCGAGGTCACCGACGGCAACAACTCGATCGCCGTGTCCTATACCGGCATCCCGCCGGATCTCCTGCGCGAAGGGCAGGGGGTCGTGACCGAGGGCACGCTCGACGCGGCCGGGCATTTCAAGGCCGACAGCGTGCTCGCCAAGCATGACGAGAACTACATGCCGAAGGAGGTTGCCGACGCGCTCAAGAAGCAGGGCCACTGGAAGACCGAGGGCGGTTACGGGCTCGCCGGCGACTCGCGCGGAGCAAAGAAGTGATCCCCGAGCTTGGCCATTACGCGCTGGTGCTGGCGCTCGCCCTCGCGCTGATCCAGGCGATCGTTCCGCTCTGGGGCGCGCAGGTGAACGACGCGACGCTGATGCGCGTTGCCCCTTCGACCGCGCTCGCGCAATTCGCGTTCGCCGCGATCTCGTTCGGCGCGCTGACGGCAGCCTATGTCGGCTCCGACTTCTCGGTGCTGACCGTGTTCGAGAACTCGCATTCGGCGATGCCGCTCCTCTACAAGTTCACCAGCGTCTGGGGCAACCACGAAGGCTCGATGCTGCTGTGGGTGCTGATCCTGAGCGTGTTCGGCGCGCTGGTCGCGCTGTTCGGCACGAACCTCCCGGACCGGCTGCGCGCCAACGTGCTCGCCGTGCAGGCCTGGATCGCGAGCGCCTTCTACCTGTTCATCCTGATCACCTCGAACCCGTTTCTGCGCATCGCGCGCGCGCCGGCCGAGGGACAGGACCTCAACCCGATCCTGCAGGATATCGGGCTCGCGGTGCATCCGCCGCTGCTCTATCTCGGCTATGTGGGCTTCTCGATCGCCTTCTCGTTTGCGATCGCGGCGCTGATCGACGGCAAGATCGATGCCGCCTGGGCGCGCTGGGTCAGGCCCTGGGTGCTGACCGCGTGGATGTTCCTGACGCTGGGCATCGCGATGGGCTCGTACTGGGCCTATTACACGCTCGGCTGGGGCGGCTGGTGGTTCTGGGACCCGGTCGAGAACGCCTCGCTGATGCCGTGGATCGCCGGCACGGCGCTGCTCCATTCCGCGGTCGTGATGGAGAAGCGCAATGCGCTGAAGGTGTGGACCATCCTGCTCGCGATCCTGACCTTCTCGCTCTCGCTGCTCGGCACGTTCCTGGTGCGCTCGGGCGTGCTCACCTCGGTGCACAGCTTTGCCAATGATCCTGCGCGCGGCGTGTTCATCCTGGCGATCCTGGTCTTTTTCATCGGCGGCGCGCTGGCGCTCTTTGCCTGGCGCGCGCCCAGCCTGAAGCAGGGCGGGCTGTTCGCGCCGATCTCGCGCGAAGGCGCGCTCGTCTTCAACAATCTGTTCCTCACTGCAGCCTGCGCGACGGTGTTCGTCGGCACGCTTTATCCGCTTGCGCTCGAGGCGCTCACGGGTGAGAAAATCTCGGTCGGCGCGCCGTACTTCAACCTCACCTTCGGGCCGCTGTTCGTGCCGCTGCTCGTTGCCATCCCGTTCGGCCCGCTGCTCGCCTGGAAGCGCGGCGACCTGCTGGCCGCCGCGCAGCGGCTGATCGCCGCCGCGGCACTCGGCCTGCTGGCGCTCGCGACCGTGTTTGCGCTCCAGCGCGGCGGCCCGGTGCTGGCACCGTTCGGGGTCGGGCTTGCGGCCTACATCATGATCGGCGCGCTGATCGATCCGATCGAGCGGACCGGCTTGTTCCGCGCGCCATTCGCGACCGTCTGGGCGCGCGCGCGCGGAATGCCGCGCTCGGCCTGGGGGACCGCGCTCGCGCATTTCGCCGCCGGCATGGTGCTGCTCGGCGTCATCGCCGAAACCCAATGGAACGCGGAAGCGATCGTCTCGTTGAAGGCCGGCGAGACCGTCGCGGTGCGCGGCTACGCGCTGCGGCTCGACGGGCTGGTGCCGCGTCAGGGACCGAACTATCGCGAGCTCGTCGCGCACTTCACGGTACGGGAGGGGGGCGAATTCGTCGACGTGCTGACGCCCTCGAAGCGCACCTTCCCGCAGCGCAGCATGACGACCACCGAAGCCGCGCTGCTGTCGCGCGGCGCTTCGCAGCTCTATCTTTCGCTCGGCGACGTCGGAGACGACGGCGCGGTCACCGTGCGCCTCTATCACAAGCCGCTGGTGCTGATGATCTGGCTCGGCGCGATCGTGATGGTGCTCGGCGGGGCGCTCTCGCTTTCGGATCGACGCCTGCGCGTCGGCGCGCCCAAGCCGGCGCGGCCGAAACCGACGCTGCAGCCGGCGGAGTAGGGGCGTCAGCGCCGTCGGCGACGAACCGTGTCCTTGATAGCCCGTTTTCGATGCGCAAAGCGGACTGGGTCTGCTTCCTCTTGCGAAACTCCGACCGGCGCCAGAAGGTCGAGCGGCACGCCGAGCGCGCGTGCGATCTTTTGATGGAGTTCCAACGGCCCCTTTCGTTTTCCATTCTCCAGATCGGAAAGGTATCCCTGGGTGATGCCGATCCTTACCCGCAGCTCCGTCTGGGTCTCATTGCGAAACTCTCGCAGCACTCGGATTGGATTTTCGCCGTTGGCCAGCCGATCGACGACCCCCTTCGGCAGAAGGGGAGCGCCTGCGGCGACCTCCTTCCTGGCGCGAGCGACCAGGCGCGCGGTGCCGGCATCCTCCATTCCCTCGTCGGCAAGTCGCTTCAGCCGCTCGTATTCGGCGCGCGGCAAGATCGCGATCTCACCATTCGGGGTCGTCTCGAACCTGACAGTCACCTGTGCCTCTCAATTGTAGATCTCGCGTCGGTGTCCGACAGCGGTGACGACGATCACGTCGCGTTCTTCGTAGAAGATCACGCGCCAATCGCCCACCCGGAGTCGCGCTCCGGCACGCCGCTTCAGCCGCTTCACGTCGCCATGACCGGTCGCTGCAAATTGCTCCAGCCGGCCATTGACGCGCCGGCGGACATCCTGCGAAAGCTTCAGCCACTGGGTCGTTGCCCTCGGCGTGAAGGTGATCCGCTTCATGGTGAAATATCGCATATTGCGATATCGGCGTCAAGGCGTTCCGGCATCGCTCCGACGGCTGCGGATGGCCGCTCTCCTCGTGCTTGCCATGGCGGCGGTGCCGAGCACTTGCGCGCTCGCGGTGCAGCCGGACGAGATGCTGAAGGACCCCGCGCTGGAAGCACGCGCGCGCGCGCTGTCGCAGGAGCTGCGCTGCATGGTCTGCCAGAACCAGTCGATCGACGACAGCGACGCGCCGCTCGCGCGCGACGTGCGTCTCCTGGTGCGCGAGCGGCTTTCCGCCGGCGACAGCGACGCGCAAGTGATCGACTTCCTGGTCGCGCGCTACGGCGAGTTCGTGCTGCTCAGGCCGCGCATGAGCCTGCACACCGTGCTGCTGTGGGGCGCGCCGTTCGCGGTGCTCGTCATCGGCGGCTTCGCGTTCTTCCTCGCCGGGCGGCGGCGTGCGGCCGGCGATGGCGCGCCGCCGCTGACACCCGAGGAGCAGGCGCGCATCAAGGCGCTGCTGGATAAGAGCTGAGGAGGGGAGCGACCTCGGCGCGAGGCTTGTTTGCTATTCGGCGGCCTCGATCAGCTCGATGTCCTTCTTTAGGAGCGCGTTGGCTAACTGGCTCAACGTCATCCCACGGGCCTGGGCACGTGCCGTCAGAAAGGCGAGCACCTCGGGCTCAAGGTGCACCGGCGGTACCAATACGGCGTCGGCGCGGTGAAACTTGCCGCGCTCGCCTTTCGAGAAGTCGTACTCGTCCCTCATCGCATTATCATCCTTCACGGAAGCGCATAGAGTCCCTTGCAGCTAGCGCGCCAGCTCCGCCAAATTCTCCTGCGAGAAATCGCGGCTTCCCGTCTCCATCTCGGCAATCATGGCGTCGAGCCGCTCGACGGTCGTGGTCGCGACGCCGTGTTTTCGGCCCGCCGCGATCACGGGCGCAAACATGATGGCGACCTCGGTCTTGCGCTTGCGCACCGCAAGATCGCGCCAGATGCCGCTGCGCGTCTTGGCCGAATGACGATAGTGCGCCGCCATTGCGGCGCAGCTTGCGGCGGTCTTGCCCTTGTCGCCGGCCGCGAAGGCCGCGGCATCGAACCCGTCGACCCCGACCGGCCTTATGCCGGCGGCTTGCGCCGCGCGCACGATCTCGCGGCCGATCCGCCCCATGACGTCGTGCCAGCGCGTGTCCGAGAGCACGTCCGCCATGGTGTCGTTGGTCAGCGCCGTCGCGGTCAAGAGCCCGCCATAGGCGATCTTGCCCCACAACAGGCCGAGCACGTTGTCGCTTGCCGCGATGCGCGGATCGAAATTCTTCAGCAGCGCCACAAAATCCTGCACGCGCGGCGTGATCCGCCCGTCTACCTCGCCGACATAGATGCTGCCGCGCCCGCCATAATGCACGACGCCGGGTTCGATGGTGTCGGAGGCGATATCGACCAGCGCCAGCACCACCCGCGCGCCGCCGACGGCGGCAGCGATCGCCTCGCCGTTGAGGCCGTTCTGCAGCGAGAGCACGCAGGCATCCTCGGCGAGCAGCGGCGCGATCGCGCGCGCGGCCGCCGCCGTGTGCTGGCTCTTCACCGCAAGCATGACGCGCCGCAATGGTCCGCGCACCTGCTCGGGCGCGGTGGCGCGCACCGGCACCGCATAGTCCTCGATCGGGCCGGTGATCTTCAGCCCATGGGCCTGCAGGGCGGCGACATGGGCCGCGTCGGCGTCGACCATGAGCGGGCTCTTGCCGGCGCGCGCCAGCGCCGCGCCGATCGTCCCGCCGATCGCTCCCGCGCCCCAGATCACCAGCTCTTCCATTGCTTCGCTCCTTCTCGCCGCAGCCTTCTCGCCGCAGTCTTGCAAGGCCTTGAGTTGACGCCATTTCCCGCATTGCTGAGCGTGCTTATGACTTACCAAAGTTTAATCCCGGCGCCACGCCGCCGTAAGGCGTCAAACTCCATCTTCTCGTTTAAGGTGGCACCGATCGGATCATGATGGAGACCTCGTCAATGTCGCAGCGCGTTGCTCTCGCTGAAAAGCCGCGCATCCTCTCGGCGCGCCGCGTCGTCCTGCTTGCCTCGGCTGCCGTGATCGGCGCCGGCGTCCTGTTCGCGGGCGCGCCGTTCGGCGCGCGCGGCGATGCGACGTTCCTCGCCAGCCCGGCCTATGCGCAGACCATGCAGCGCCCGGTCGGCTTCGCCGACATCGTCGAAAAGGTGAAGCCCTCGGTGATCTCGGTCCGCGTCAAGGTCGACGGCGGTGCGCGCATGATGGGCTTCGATGGCGACTCGCCGTTCCCGCCCGGCTCGCCGATGGAGCGCTTCTTCCGCCGCTTCGGCATCCCGGATGGCCAAGATCGGGGCCAGGACCAGGACACGCCGCGCGGTCCGCGCGGGCGCAACTTCACCATGGGTCAGGGCTCGGGCTTCTTCATTTCGGCTGACGGCTACGCGGTGACCAACAACCACGTGGTCGAGAAGGCCGAGTCGGTCGAGGTGACGACCGACGATGGCAAGACCTACACCGCCAAGGTGATCGGCACCGACTCGAAGACCGACATCGCGCTGATCAAGATCGACGGCCGTAACGACTTCCCGTATGTCGTTCTGGCCGAGAAGGCGCCGCGCATCGGCGACTGGGTGCTGGCGGTCGGCAACCCGTTCGGCCTCGGCGGCACCGTGACGGCCGGCATCGTGTCGGCGCGCGGCCGCGACATCGGCGCCGGCCCCTATGACGATTTCATCCAGATCGACGCGCCGGTGAACAAGGGCAATTCCGGCGGGCCGACCTTCGACGTCGACGGCAACGTGATCGGCGTCAACACCGCGATCTATTCCCCGTCCGGCGGCTCGGTCGGCATCGCGTTCGCGATTCCCGCCGACACGGTGAAGTCCGTGGTGGGCCAGCTCAAGGACAAGGGCGTGGTAACCCGCGGATGGATCGGCGTGCAGATCCAGCCGGTGAATGCCGACATCGCCGACAGCCTCGGCCTGAAGAAGGCCGAAGGCGCGCTCGTCGCCGAGCCGCAATCCGACGGCCCGGCCGCCAAGGCCGGCATCCAGTCGGGTGACGTCATCACGGCGGTCAATGGCCAGCCGGTGAAGGACGCGCGCGATCTTGCCCGCAAAATCGGCGGGCTGCCGCCGAACACAAAGGTCAGTTTGACCGTTATCAGCAAAGGCACCGAGAAGACGGTTGCGCTGACCCTGGGCGAGCTGCCGCGCGAGCAGCGCCAGGCCAAGGCCGACCACGATGACAAGGACAGCTCCGGTACATCGGTGCCGCGGCTCGGCCTTTCGCTCGCTCCGGCGAACGCGGTGGCGGGTGCCGGCAACGAGGGCGTGGTCGTCACGCAGGTCGATCCGGACGGTCCGGCGGCCGCGCAGGGTTTTCGCACCGGCGACGTAATACTGGATGTCGCGGGCAAGCGCGTGGCGAGCCCGGATGAGGTGCAAAAGGCCTTCGCCGAAGCCCGCTCAGGCGGCCGGCGCACCGTGCTGCTGCGCGTGAAGTCGGGTGACAGCACCCGGTTCCTCGCGGTGCCGGTTGGACGTGGTTGAATGTCGCGCTCCCTTGATCGGGAGCGCCGAGACCCCAAGTTCGGGGCGTTACGCCGGCAATCGTCGCCCCCGTCGGCGCAGCGAACCCGGGGGACGGGCTTCACGGCTCGTCCCCGCGAAATGCGAGGTACGTTGTGGTGCGTTGAGTGCACCTTGCTGAGTTACGACGTTGAGTTACGACCCGGCCCCGGCCTTCCCCGTGCCCCCCAACCGGGCCGGGTCGAATAGGGGGCGGTGGAGCGCCCCTCCGCCGCCCCCGAACTTTTGGCGCTGCATTTGCCCGGGTTAGAAGAAGACGACTGCGATGATCGCCGACAATTCGCTAGACTTCCCGGCTACCCGGGTCCAGCACACGCCGATGCGCCTCCTCCTCATCGAAGACGACCGCGATGCCGCCGACTACCTGGTCAAGGCGTTCCGCGAGGTCGGCCACGTGGCGGACTGGGCCGCCGACGGCGAGGAGGGGCTCGCGCTCGCGGCCGAGGGCGCCTATGACGTGCTGGTGGTGGATCGGATGCTGCCCAAGCTCGACGGGCTTTCGGTCATCAGCGCGCTGCGCGCCAAGAAGGTCGAGACGCCGGTGCTGATCCTTTCGGCGCTCGGACAGGTCGATGACCGCGTCAGGGGCTTGCGCGCCGGCGGCGACGACTATCTGCCCAAGCCCTATTCGTTCTCCGAGCTGCTCGCGCGCATCGAGGTGCTGGCGCGCCGCCGCGGCGGCCGCGGCGAGGAGACCGCCTACCGGGTCGGCGACCTCGAGCTCGACCGGCTCTCCCACAGCGTCAAGCGCGGCGCGGCCGAGATCGACCTGCAGCCGCGCGAATTCCGCCTGCTCGAGTACCTGATGAAGCACGCCGGGCAGGTTGTCACGCGCACGATGCTGCTGGAGAATGTCTGGGACTATCATTTCGACCCCCAGACCAACGTGATCGACGTGCACATCTCGCGCCTGCGTTCCAAGATCGACAAGGGCTTCGCGCAGCCGCTGCTCCACACGATCCGCGGTGCCGGATACATGATCCGTGACGGCGCTCGGTAAGCTGATCCGGTCGACCACGTTCCGGCTGACGCTGGTCTATCTGACGATCTTCACCCTCTACGCCGCCGCCCTGCTGAGCTATTTCGCGCTCAACACCGGCAGGTTGATCACCGAGCAGATCACCGACACGGTCGATACCGAGATCCAGTATCTGACGCAGCAATATACCGCGAGCGGGCTGCGCCGGCTGATCCTGATCATCGAGAACCGCTCGCTGCGCCCGGGCTCGAGCCTCTATCTGGTCACCGCGCCGACCGGGCAGGGGCTCGCCGGCAATGTCGGCTCGCTCGCGCCCGGCGTGATCGAGACCACCGGCTGGTCCGAGACGGTCTATCGCCGCCTCGACGAGCAGGAGACGGCCGAGCATTCGGCGCTGGTACGGGTGACGCAGCTCTCCGGCGGGTTCCGCCTGCTGGTCGGGCGCGACCTCGAAGAGCGCGGCCGCATGCGCGGCATCATCACCGCCGCCGCGCGCGGCTCGGTTGCGCTCGTCATCGTGCTCGGCCTTGCCGGCGGCTTCTTCGTGACGCGCCGCGTGCTGCGCCGCTTCGACGCCATGACCGACACGACGCAACGCATCATGGCGGGCGATCTCGAGGAGCGGCTGCCGGTCACCGGAACCGGCGACGAGCTCGACCGCCTCGCCACCAATCTCAACGACATGCTGGAGCGCATCGAGGCGCTGATGCGCGGCCTGAAGGAGGTCTCCGACAATATCGCGCACGACCTGAAGACGCCGCTGACGCGGCTGCGCAACTCTTGCGAGGAGGCGCTGCGCAGCGCCAAGAGCGAGGCCGACTATCGCGACAAGCTCGAATCGATGCTCGAGGAATCCGACGGGCTGATCCGCACCTTCGACGCGCTGTTGATGATCGCGCGTGCCGAATCCGGGCACGCGCGCGACAACATGGTGGCGTTCGATGCGTCCGAGATCGTGCGCGGCGTCGCCGAGCTGTACGAGCCGCTCGCCGAGGAGCAGGGGCTGAGCCTCAAGGTCGAGGCCTTCGAGGCGGCTCCGATCAAGGGCAATCGCGAGCTGTTGAGCCAGGCGCTCGCCAATCTGGTCGATAACGCGATCAAGTATTCGCGCTGCCGCAGTGGCGACACGCAGGCGGGGGGCAAAGGCGAGATCGTCGTGGCGGCGCGCGCCGCCGGCGAGCGCGTGCTGCTCATCGTGGCGGATCGTGGCCCCGGCATCGCCGAAGCCGACCGCGCCCGCGCGGTCGAGCGCTTCGTGCGCCTGCCGCATGGCGCCGCTGCGCCCGGCTCGGGCCTCGGCTTGAGCCTTGCGGCTGCGGTCGCGCGCCTGCACGGCGGCGAGCTCACGCTCGAAGACAACGCGCCCGGCCTGCGGGTCGTGATCGCGCTGCCGCGCGGGGTGTGACCGGCAGCACCGTCAGCCGGCGCAGCAGGCGCTCGCGGCTTCGGTCTTCTCAGGCTGAGCCTCAACCTTCGGCCCGCAGCACGCCGGCGCAGCCGCTGCGGCCGGCGCGTGCCTGATCTGCACGCCGCGCTCGCCGGTCCCGTCGCCATAATTCGTGCTCTCGCCGGTGGTGAGGAAGGTCTCCCAGGAAATGCCGGCCGGATCGTCGACCCAGGATTTCTCCGAGCGCGCATAGCAGCACTGGGTCTCGCCCTGATTGAGCACCGGTCGTCCGGCCTGGTCGAGGCGGGCATACACTTCGTGCAGCTCGCCCTGATCCTCGACCTGGATGCCGAGGTGGTCGAGGCCCGCGGGACGCCCGCGCGCGGAAATTGCGAAATTGACGCGCGGGTCATCCAGCATCCATTTCGCATAGTCCACTTTCACGACCGACGGCGGCGCGGCGAACAGCGCCGAATAGAAGCCGATCGCATCGGCGAGATTGTCGACCGCGACGTGGACGTGAAAGCGCTTCATGGGATGCCTCCGCCTCGCCCGCAATGTAGCGCGGCGCAGAATCTTCCGCTATGCGCAGCAGCGTATGATCACGAAAAGTCATGCACGGATAAGGCGGCCTTCGCTCGCCCAAGGAAACGCAATGACCTCTGCAAAGCGGGCCGTCAGATCAGCCGAACGGTCCGCGATTTCGCTGGCGCGCGCGATCCGCACCGCGCCGAAGCTCTCGTCACCCAAGGCGGCGCGCGCGCGCGTCGCGGACTGGCTCGAGGAGATCGCGCGCGACGCCGCCGCACACGCGCTCAAGCCTCTGCTGACCGTCGGCGCGAAGAAGCGCGCGTCGAAGCTCTCCGACATCGTCGCGGCGATCGCCGAGACCTCGCCCTATTTGTGGGAGCTGATCCGCGCCGATCCGCAACGCTTCGTCGTGCTGCTGGAAGCCGAGCCGGAGGCGCGCTTTGCCGCCATCCTGGCGGGGTTGAGCGAGGCCGGCTTAAGCGCAACCGAGGAAGCCGAGATCATGCGCGCGCTGCGGCGCGGCAAGGCGGAGGCCGCGCTCCTGATCGCGCTCGCCGACATCGGCGGCGTCTGGCCGCTCGAGCGCGTCACGCGTGCGCTCACCGACCTCGCCGACGCGGCGGTCGCCGCCGCGATCCGCTTCCTCATGCGCACTGCCGCCGCACAAGGCAAACTCAGGCTTGCCGCGGACGCGCGGCCGGAGCGGGGGACCGGCTATTTCGTGCTCGCGATGGGCAAGATGGGCGCCTACGAGCTCAACTATTCGAGCGACATCGACCTCATCGTGCTCTACGACGAGAATTCGCCCGCCTTGGCGGCAGGTGCCGAGCCGGGCGCGCTGTTCGTGCGGTTGACGCGCGGCCTCGTCAAGCTGATGCAGGAGCGCAGCGCGGACGGCTACGTGTTCCGCACCGATTTGCGCCTGCGTCCCGACCCGGCATCGACCGCGATCGCGATCTCGTCGCTTTCCGCGCTGAACTATTACGAGAGCACCGGGCAGAACTGGGAGCGCGCCGCGATGATCAAGGCGCGGCCGTGCGCGGGCGATATCGCGGCGGGCGAGGCGTTCCTGAAGGAAGTGTCGCCCTTCATCTGGCGCAAATATCTCGACTATGGGGCGGTTGCCGACGTCCACGCGATGAAGCGCCAGATGGCGGCCTACAAGGGCCACGACGAGATCGCGATCGAGGGCCACAACATCAAGCTCGGGCGCGGCGGCATCCGCGAGATCGAGTTCTTTGCGCAGACGCAGCAACTGATCGCCGGGGGGCGGCATCCGGAGCTGCGCGGAGCGCGGACCTTGCGCACGCTGCAGGACCTCGCGGAGGGCGGCTGGATCGCGCGCGCGGCGGCGGACGATCTCAGTGCCGCCTATCGCTTCCTGCGCACGGTCGAGCATCGGTTGCAGATGATCGCCGACGAGC
>Ga0187784_10000730_pt1 | contig 24919 bp, 23 predicted proteins | sample 1015_SJ02_MP15_2_FD_132964 | JGI IMG/M metagenome (GOLD analysis project Ga0187784, IMG submission 132964) | Tropical peat soil microbial communities from peatlands in Department of Meta, Colombia - 1015_SJ02_MP15_20_MG | ecosystem: Environmental > Terrestrial > Soil > Wetlands > Peat | place... | reverse complement strand
TTATCACGACGGCCAATACCCTGGCGCCGATTCCTCCTGCCTTGTTGGATCGGATGGAAGTGATCCATCTGGCAGGGTATACCGAAGAGGAGAAGGAGAAGATTGCATTTCAGTTTCTGATCCCTCACCAGAAAGAGGAGAACGGGTTGAAGGACGCTCCGCTCTCTTTCACCCTGGAAGCGATTTATAAGGTCATTCGTGAATATACCCGAGAGGCAGGGGTCCGAAATTTAGAAAGGATGATCGCCACCCTCTGTCGAAAAGTGGCCAAGGAAATTGCCATGGGAAACACTCCGAAAAAGAGTATGGATGAGGCGGCCGTTGAGGAGCTCCTGGGGCCGCGGGAATTCTTTCGCGAGGTCGCTCAGGAGAAAGACCGCATCGGCGTAGCCACAGGACTCGCCTGGACAGAAAATGGAGGAGACATCATCTTTATCGAAACTTCCAAGATGAAAGGGGACAAAGGGCTTATCCTGACGGGATCCCTGGGAGAGGTGATGAAGGAATCTGCTCAGGCAGCCCTCTCCTATATCCGAACGAACGCATCCTCCCTCCATATCCCTGAGAATTTCTATCGGGAGTGCGACCTTCATATCCACGTCCCGTCCGGGGCGACCCCCAAAGACGGGCCTTCTGCCGGGATCACCATTGCCACGGCCGTTCTCTCTCTCCTAAAGGAAGAACCGGTTTCCCGTGAGATCGCGATGACTGGTGAGCTCACCCTGAGCGGAAGAGTCCTTCCAGTGGGGGGGATTAAAGAGAAAATCCTTGCTGCTCGACGGGCTGGCGTGAAGACCGTGGTCTTGCCCAAACAAAACGAAAAAAACCTTGATGATATTCCAGACTATATCAAAAAAGAAATGAACTTCGTCTTGGTCGAGCACTTCCAGGAGGTAGTAGATCTGACCTTGCCCTCGTCGTCTTCGGCAAAAAGATAGGGTTGGGTTCGTTTAGGAATAGGGCTCGGGTGAGATTTCCAAATCCAAATTTCAAAATTCAATTGTCAAATCAATGTCAAAGTTCAAAATCAAAAAGCTTCGTTTTGACCTTTGGTTTTTTTTGACACTTGAACTTTGGCATTTGACATTTTAGCCCTATGGCGTCCTTCAAATCCGGTTTTATCTCCATCCTGGGAAGGCCGAACGTCGGGAAATCGACCCTCTTCAATCGTTTTCTCGGTGAGAAAGTGGCCATCGTTGCCGAAAGACCACAGACCACCCGGCACCGAATTCTTGGCATTAAGAAGGTCGAAGGAGGTCAGCTTATCTTCCTCGACACGCCAGGGATTCACCCAGGAGGGTCTGAACTGAACCGGCGGATGGTCCAAACAGCGATTGCTTCGGCTCGTGATGCAGATGTTCTCCTTTTTCTCGTCGATGCTACGGGTCCTGACGCCGAAAAAGACGGCGAGGTGATGGAATCCGTCAGAGAAGGCAGCGGCGTTCCCTTTCTGGTCATCAATAAAATTGATTTGGTGAAAAGAAAAAGCCTCCTTCCCATCATGGATCGATACCAAAGACTTCATCCCTTCAGAGGGATCCTTCCCGTCTCGGCCATGACAGGGGAAGGGACAGATGTTTTATTGGACGAAATCCTGAAAGTCCTTCCCGAATCGCCACCCTATTACCCGGAGGACATGGCCACGGACCAGACGGAACGTTTGTGGGTCTCTGAAATCATTCGGGAAAAAGTTATCCACCAATCCTATCAGGAGATTCCGTATTCGACGGCTGTTACCGTAGAGGCGTTTGAAGAGCATCCTGAAAAAAACCTTCTGATCATTAAGGGAACCATCCATGTCGAAAGAGATTCCCAGAAAAAGATTCTCATCGGAAAAGGCGGGCAGAAATTAAAAAAGATTGGAGAGGCCGCCCGGAAAGAAGTGGAGACCTTCATGGGGACAAGGGTCTTCTTGGAGTTGTGGGTGAATGTGGAGAAGAACTGGACCCGGAACCCCCACGCCCTGAATCGGCTGGGTTATCCATTAGCCTTAAACCGTTCGTCCTGAGGGGATGATTCGTGGACGAGAAGGAAACTTTAGGGAAGTATCTTAAGAATCAGCGGGAATCCAAAAAGATTTCCTTGAGAGAGGTGTCGAAGAATACGAGGGTGAGAGAGCACATCCTTAGGGCCATCGAAGAGGATCAACTCGACCTCCTCCCTCCTGCCACCTATGTAAAAGGGTTTCTCTTAGCCTATGCCAGGTATCTCCGGCTCGATCCCAACGATGTCCTTCTTCGTTACGAAAAAGCCTTGAGAAGGGAACCTGCCACCCCTCCCTCCCCTCCACCCCTATCACTTAGACAGAAGATTCCACCCGCTCAACCTTCGCAGCCCAAACAGAAGGTTTTGCGGAATGCGAGCCAGGTGTGGGTGGTGGTGGGCGTCATCGTGGCAAGCTTTGCCCTTTTCTATTTCTTCTCCCCGTACTCATCTAAACCGCCGATCGAACCCCTCCCTGAAAGATCTCTCGAAGGGAAACCTTCCGTTGCCCCTTCTTCTCCAGCCGCGGCGACAACCCATGCTCCAGAGGATAAACATCCCGTCGAAGAGAAGAAGCCTCTCTCTCCTTCTCCTCCCGTTCCCGCGACCATATCCGCTCAGGAAAAAAAGGTTTTCTCCCTCGAGCTTAGGGCGGCCGAAGAGACATGGGTGAGCCTTCAGGTAGACGAACAACCGGAAAAAGAGATGACCTTCAAGCCAGGAGATGGCGTTTCCGTACAGGCGTCGAATCGGATTCGCATGAAAATTGGGAATGCAGGCGGCCTCGACTCGACGTTAAACGGAAAACCGTTGGGGAAGTTTGGAAAGTCGGGAGAGGTTGCCACCCTTATCATTACCCCCCAAGGAGTAGAAGTAAAAGTCTCCGAAAAAACGAAATCCCCGTAGCCTCTGGGTATTTGTTACGGAGTTAAGCTGGATTCACCTTCGGTTTATTGCGGCGTGCGAAGGGCCACCTTGGGAAATTGATTTTTGCCTTTTTCGGAGAGGGTGAGGCAAGAGAGGGGCCAGGCCGGAAAGACAGGGAAGAAGATGGTTCGGCATCGCGACGAAGATGAAAGAGAAAAGATTTCCTGGAGAGAGATTGACCGAAGAAGAGATCGCAGCCCATACGCTCCCAGAGAAACTCCTGGAGATCGAGTAAGATCTCGTCGTTCCGAATGGGTAATGAAAAAGTATCGGAAGGAGGCTGACAAACTTTTCATGGGAAAGAAGGGAACTAAAAAACATCAAAAGGTCCATGATGACATCGATCGTTATCAGGGCACAGATCAGTTTGAAACGGCGGTAAAGACCTATTTAAACCAATACGGTCTGCCGGATGACTGGAGCACTCTTTCGCTTCTATTGGATTATTCAGATCCCGAGAAAGTCTTACAGGCCCTTACAGCGATGAAGGCGTTGTATGAGACGAGGAGTCCGATTGAGAAGCAGGGTTTCAAGGCCAAGGTGGACATTATCGCCATGACGGCCAGCGACAGCGATCTAAGAGATTTCGCTGAGGAGATACTCAAAGCCTTATAAAAACGCAGCCTCATGATTAGAGAAAAAACGTTCCCCTGTCCGTTGTTCGCGTTCGCAAATCAACCGATAAGACAATTTGTTGAAATAGGCGCGAAGGGGTTGCAGATCCTATTTCTTCACTAAGCGTGTTTTCTTTGAACCTGAAAAGTTTTTTCGGTCAGTTTTTCTGAGAGGCTTTAAGAGAAAAAGAGCGCGCTGTTTTTGACGCAATCGTTCTAACCGTTTGCCCTCGCCGTATTTACCGAATCGCCCACCTTTTGCCATGATTTCCCCTTCTTCCCAAATTCCCCACTAAGAGGAAGAGAAGGGAGTCCGCAGACCCCGGCATTTTGACAGGATGGACTTATGAAGCTCCACGGCCCGAAGGGCGGAACTTGCGGGGCACATACCGATCAACGTACTTATCCAGAAGACGCTCGAGCTGGCCTTTGTCCCACCCCGCATAGGTCTCTTTCCCTTCCACAATGAAGGTTGGGTAAGTTCGGACCCGGTGCCGTAATGATTTATAGATTCCGAGGGGCGATTGAACATCAATGAGCTTAATCAAGAGGCGGTGTTTATAGAGCTGTTTTAATTCCTGGAGCCAGTCTGAGAGCGCCGTAACCTCCTCTTTCAAATCCGGAGGATACCCTTCCATTTCTTCATGATAGAACTTCTGATCGAGACCTGCTTGATCGAAAAGAAGTCTGCAGCGGCGGCACTCGCCCCAGGAGGTAAGCACTTTCGTGACGATTTCCAAAAGAATGGGTTTCATAAGAATTGTCCTCACATTTCAAAGCCATTTTAACCCAATGATGGGCAAAATATCAAATGGGACGTCTCAAACGGGGGAAAGGACAGGGGAGGGAGAATTGACAGGATGTCTTAGAGGGTGTAAATTTTGTATGGTGAAAACTTTTTAGGTTCCCGCCTTGTCATCTCGGGAAGAATGACAAGGTTCGTAACGGAGCTGCCTTTCTAAACAAAAGCCATGGCCCATTCAATCCTTGAAAAAGATTTATCCGTTCCTTTCCCGCACGTGACCGTGTTGAAGGCTTCTGCAGGCTCCGGAAAGACTTACTCCCTTGCGGAGAGATTCGTCCAGTTTCTGCTGTCGGATAAGATTCATCCGAACCATCTGAGGAATATCCTCGCCATTACCTTTTCCAATAACGCTGCGAAGGAGATGAAAGAGCGGATTCTCTTGTGGCTCAAAAACCTTTACTTCAGAGATCCGGAAAAGACCGAAGAGTTCGCTGAGATCGTCTCGCTGGAAAAAGAAGACATCGCTGAAAAGGCCGGAGCGACGATCGACGGAATCCTAAAGAACTACACGGAATTCCAGGTGAAGACGATTGACAGCTTCATGACCTCCATCTACAAGGCCTCGGCGGTCGATCTCGGCTATAGCCCCGACTTCGACATCGTCCTGGACCCGAAGGAGATCATGGCTTATGCCTTTGATCGATTTCTGCGAAGAGTCAGAGAAAAAACTCCAGAGGCCGAGTTCCTCGAGAAGCTCCTGGAGGTCATCGTTGAGAACAGGGGAGGAGGGTCTGCCTATCTTTGGGACCCCTCGCAGGTTCTTCTTGAGGAAATCGTGGAACTCTACAATAAGCTTTCCGGTATCGTCAAAGAGGCAAAGACCGTTGACGCGGAAGGGAGAATGGAGTCCATTAAGAACGAGATTCGAGAGACGGCCGAAAGCCTGAATGGTTCCATCGAAGCGTCGGGTCTCACAAAGAGCAGAGGAAGCTCTTTTTACAAGATTCTTGAGATGGTGAGGGGCAATGCCTTCCCCGATCTTGTCGATAAAGGTCTCTCCAGTGTCCCAGTCATCAAACCGAAGAAAGAAACAGAGATGACCCAGTACGAAAAAATATCTGAACAGTGGGGTTTTCTCGGCCGTCACATTAAGAAGTACATCGAGCTCTATGCCGCCGCGTATTATGGCCCGTTTCTGAGGACCTATGAAGCCTTCAAAGATATTGTCGAGGAGTCGAAGAAAAGGGAAGGGGCCATCTTTATTCATGACGTCAACAAGAAGCTTTCTGATTATCTCAATCATGAGATCGTGCCAGATGTCTACTTTAGGATTGGGGAGACGATCTACCACTATCTAATCGACGAATTCCAGGACACGTCTCCCATCCAGTGGGCCAATCTCTTTCCCCTGATCGAGAACTCTCTTTCCCAGGGCGGAAGCCTTCTAGCCGTGGGTGATACCAAACAGGCGATTTATGGTTTCAGGAATGCCGACTACGGGATTATGAAGGGACTCGAATCCAGCAGTCCCTTTTCTTCCGCCCACCATCACGTCAAGGAGTTGGAGGTCAATTACCGCAGCCTCGAGAGAGTGATCGATTTCAGCAAGACCTTCTTCAGGAAGGTGATCGCCCTTGATGAGCAATACCGGGAGCCTGCCAGGAGGAGCGGGCTCATGGATTATGAACAGAGGGTCGAGAAGGGCCACAGAGATTCAGGGTACGTGGAGGTCATTCGATGCGAAAAGAAGGAGGGTGAGTTCCCGGAGAAAAATGAGATTCAGGATTTGATCAAGGCGTTGATTGAAAGGGGATATTCCTGGTCGGATATCGCTATCCTCGCCTACCGGAATGAGGACGTGGTCAACATCACGACGTGGCTGAACGAGGTGGCCGTCCCCTTCGTTTCGTACAGCAGCCTTGACATCCGAACGAGGAAGCTCACGGCTGAAGTGGTGGCCTTACTCACCTTCCTCGATTCTCCGCCCGATGATCTTTCCTTCGCTGGCTTTATTCTCGGGGACATCTTCAGAAAAGCTTTCGAAAAAGGTGAAAAAGTCCTCGAATTAAGGGTCGTCCATGAATTTCTGTTTAGGAATCGGAAGAAGCCCCCTCTCTATAAAGTCTTTCGTGAGGAATTCCCCCATCTTTGGGAGACCTATTTCGAAGCTCTCTTCAAGTCGACAGGATATTTACCCCTCTATGACCTGGTGAGCGAGGCGTACCGCATTTACAGAGTTTTCGATCACTTCAGGGAAGAAGAGGCGACTCTCGTCAAAATCCTGGAGGTGATAAAAAATTTCGAGGGACAAGGCAGAAACAACCCCGGCGAGTTCCTCAAATACGCCTCGGGCGAAGAAGCCGGGGAATCGGATTGGACCGTGGATGTCCCCGCAGGAATCAATGCGGTAAGGGTGATGACGCTTCACAAGGCGAAGGGGCTCGGATTTCCGGTGGCCATTATTCTCCTGTACGAGGAGGCGCCCAGGGGTTTCAAGTATATTCTTGACGAGGAGACGGATGGGGTCCGTTTGTTGAAGATCAACCAACAAATTATGAAGGCAAGCAGCTTTCTTCAGGAAAAGTACGAAGAGGAAAGACTTAAGGATCTGGTGAACAAGCTGAACACCCTCTATGTCGGTTTTACGCGGGCGGAGGATGAGCTTTATATCGTCGGGGTTCAGGGAAGGAGAGATCAATTTCCGATAGATCTCCTGAAAGAGATGGATTCTCAAACTGGACGGAAGGCTGTTCCACGACCCCGTTCTCCTGAAACGGCTCAGGAAAGAATGGTGCTTTATCATCCCCCTGATCCGATCAAATTACCTTTTGAAGCTGTCGAGGAGCTAAACATAGAGGAGAGGCGGAAAGGTGAGTTTGTTCACAGAGTTCTCTATTTTGTCGACGGCCTGGAAGATATCGGGCCGGAGCTTGAGCGGATTATCGAACGGGTGAATGATGAGTTTATGACCGACTATCCCGCGGAAGCCATGAAGAGAAATCTTCTTGAATTCCTTGCCCATGAAGAGATTGCCCCCTATTTTCGAGCGATGCCGTCCGGGGTCGTGAAAAAAGAGCAGGACTTTTCAGACCTCCGGGGAAATCTCTTCAGGATGGACCGGGTGATCTTCGAAGACGATCGGATATTCGTGATCGATTATAAAACAGGAACCGACAAAGAGGCTGAAAAGGAATATATTCTCCAGATCAAAAATTATATGCGGATCTTGAAAGAGATCTATCCCGATAAGCATGTCGAAGGAGTCATTGCTTACGTGGACTTGAAAGAGATAAGGAAGGTCGAATGAACGTCCTCGTGATTCCGGCATCGGAGAACCTGGTCGAGAAAGTGGCGGATCATTTGACCGGCACCGAGAAGGACTATTCTTCGAGCCTCGTGGTCTTTCCCGGGAAAAGGCCTTCACACTTTCTCAGGAGAGTTTTGGCCGAGAGAGAGAAGTCGAGTTTCATACCACCCATCCTTCTCTCCATGGATGAATTTGTCGACCATGTCCATGATGAATCGCTGAAGCTCGGAGGAAGGAAGATCGAAGCCATCGATGCGATATCCATCCTCTACAGCATCCATGTCGTCGCACCCGAGCACTTGGGGAGGAAGAGCTTTCTCGCTCCCGACACTTTCTTTTCGGTTGGGATGAAGCTCTACAACGACCTCGAAGAGCTTTATATCGAAAGGGTGCCTTCAAAAAAGGTAAAAGAGATCGACAGCATCGCCGGGGAGAACATCCCCGAACCGACAACGAGAAGGCTCCAATCTCTCTCCTATTTTTACGAAATGTTTTACAAGAGGATAGAGGAAAGTCGTTTGTCTACGAGGGCGTCGAGGTACCGGGCTGTTTCGGAGAATATCGGCCGTATCCATCTCGGTCGTTTCAAGAGGGTAATCCTCGCGGGTTTTTTTGCTCTTACGGAATCGGAGAAAAAGATCTTGAGGTCCCTGATGGAAAGGGAAAACGCCTCTTTCATTTTTCAGGAAGGAGAGGGGATCAGGAAGAAGCTATCCGACCTAGGAATACCGGCCCAGAGGGGGGTCGCAACCACCGAGCCCGAGATCCATTGTTATAAGAGTCCGGATTCGCACGGCCAGGTTCTTGGTGTGAGTGCCGTCCTCAAGAGCAAGATGGATCAAAAGGAACGGATAGACCAAAACACGGTCATCGTCCTTCCCTCTTCCGAAACCCTGTTTCCTCTTTTCCATCAGGCCTTGAGCCTCCTCCACCCCGACAATTATAACATCTCCCTCGGCTACCCTCTCCAGAGGACTCCCCTCTTCGGTTTTTTCAATAACCTCATGAAAGTGGTGACCAGCATGGACGGGGATCGTCTCTATATTCCCTTTTACCTGGAGTTCATTCTCCACCCTTACACGAAGAACATCTATTTCGAGGGGAGGGCAGACATCACCAGGATTCTTTTCCATGCGATCGAAGAGATCCTCACGGAAAAGCGAACCAGAAAGTTCTTGTCCCTGTCAGAGCTGGAGAATGATGAGGCCATCCTCCATTCCATCGAAGACAGGGTGTTGAGCGTCGAGCCCGGCATGACGCTGGGGATGATGAGAGAGCACCTGGGGGCGATCCATGCCCATACCATCAGAAAGGTGCTTTCCTTTAAAGACGTGGGGGATTTTGCCGGAAGGCTGAAAGAGGTGGTCGAATACATATATCGGAACAGCACGGCTCGTCTGCACCCTTTTTTCCACCCATACTCGGAATCGTTCATTGTTCACCTCGACATCCTTTCCAAGTCCCTGATGAAAGAGGTCCAGTTTCAGGAGGTCGGAAGCTACTTCACCCTTCTTAAGAAATATATGGCGACCTCTTATACGCCTTTTGCAGGAACGCCTCTGAAAGGGGTGCAGGTCCTCGGATTTCTAGAGACCAGGAATCTAAAGTTTGAGAACATCCTCTTTCTCGACGCGAACGAAGGCGTTCTCCCGGATACGGCAAGGGAAGATTCCTTTTTGCCGTTCCAGGCCAGACGGGTCTTAGGGCTTCCCACCTACCTGGAGCGGGAAGAAATCATGTTCTACACCTTCGATACGCTTATCCGGGGAGCCAAACAGTGCCATCTCTTTTACGTCGAAAATGATCAGAAGGAGAAGAGCAGGTTCCTCGAGAAATTTCTCTGGGAACGGCAGAAGAGAGAAGGAGAAAGGGATGATAAGAGATATGTGAAGACCATCCAGTACGCCGTCAGCCTGAGAGAGGAGAAACCTCGTCCCATCGACAAGACCGCGGCGGTGGTCCGATTCTTGAAGGAACATCCTTTTAGCGCCACTTCTTTAAACTCGTACCTCCATTGCCCCCTTCAGTTCTATTATGAGTATGTTCTGGGCCTGCGGGAGAGAGAGGTCTTTTCGGAAGAATTCGAGAAGGAGGAGATCGGGTCCTTTGTCCACTCGGTCCTCTGCGATTACTTCAAAGAAAAGACAGGATCTGTCCTGACGGAGAAGGAGATAAATCTCAAAGAATTCCAGAGGGTCATTCGTATGCGTTTTGAAGAGCAATACGGTCAAGATCCCACGGGCGAACTCTATCTGTTCCGGAGCCAGGTGGAGAACCATTTGAAGGCTTTCATCAGGAATTACCAGGTGCCGAAGCTCAAAGAATGTCAAACAAAAATCATAGCCCTTGAGCAAAGAATCGATGTGAAGAAGGACTCCCTCAAACTCGGCGCACGGCTCGACAGGGTCGAGAAGAGGGGAGAGAGGACGACGATTATCGATTACAAGACTTCGGCCAACAAAAATTACCTCACCATCCGTAGCGATCAGCTCGACCTCGAAGACAGAAATTCCTGGAGCAAGGCCATCCCCACCCTGCAGCTCCCGTTTTATCTCATGGTCTATTCTCATCTGACAGGAGAAAAGCCGGAAACCATCGATTGTCTATTCTTACTCCTCGGGAGGACGAGGCTTGACGCTGACATTGAAGTTCCGCTTTTCAAGGACGAAGCCGAGTTCAAGGAGCATTTCGGGAATCTGACTAAGGTCATTTTCGATCTCCTGAAGGAAATCATCAATCCGGATCAACCTTTCCTGCCCACGATCGATCCAAAGAACTATTGCGGCAGATGCGCCTACGCGTATATTTGTACGAACGCATAGCGTGAGGAAAAGACGCTTTGCTTGAAGAACGGACGTCCCGGTTTAACCCACCTTGGCAGGATTGCGGTGAACAAGGCGTAAGTATCTCACGTCTGGAAAGCCAAGGGTCAAAGCCAAGGGTCATCGCCGCGTAACATTTATGATCCCCCCCGAATACCCAGCCAATGTTTAATCGTGGAGGAATGGTTTAATGCGTTTACCAGAAAGCCGTTGAAGCAACACCCAAGCCCCAGGGTGTGGGCCATCAAAGGACAGTTGTAGAGGGCTACCGAGCAGTTGAAGGACGGGACGGGGTCGCCGGTGTAGAGCCGGACCGAGCGCCTTTCGCATAGGAGGAGCTCCAAAATCTCAGGAGGCGTTGCGGGAGCCTCCCCTTTGCTCGGATGGCTATCCAAAACGCTTCCATCATGACGAATGGCCGCCGTCGGGCATACCGCTCCACAGTGCTGGCAGCCAATGCACCAATCACCCCTGACCACTGCGGCCTTAGCCTCAAGCATCTCCAGGACAAAACTCGGACAGGTCGCAACGCATCGTTGGCAGGCAACACAATCCTCCTTGATCACCACGGGTGGGTCCGCCTTCTGTTGCATGGTATAGGTATCCTCTCTTCGGAAATTTATGAGTCAGGATGGCGAAGATGATATCAAACTATTTGAATCATGCTATGTTAGACTCCTTTCGTCAAATGCCTGAATTCCCCTCTCCCCCCGGGAGAGAGGGGAACATGAGGGGGGCACCTCATAGTTGTCACAGAAAATGAGATGCTTACCAAATGCTATTATAAACTTGCCAGCAAGTTCTTTTTCTGATAGAGTAGTCCCTCATAGGTGCTATAAGGAATCAGGTTTTTGTAGCTCCCGTTGCTACCCGCGAATGAGAGAAAACGCTTTACAGCAGTAAATTCACACTATGTTTACAAGCCGAAGACTGAGCCACCAGCCGTAGGCGAGCTTTTCTACCGAAGGTTGGGTTCTCCTTTTGCCGGAGGCGGGCACCATAAGTGACAGAATTCAAATCTGTGTTGCCGGGCGGCATCCCCAACCTTACGTGAAGTATTCGGGAGAATGGAGAGAGGAAAGGGGGGATGACAAATAATTGGGGGTTGAAGATCGGTATTTGCATTGCGGGGATACATTAGAAAAAAGAAAGGAGGAGGTATAAATGAATAGGTTGGGCAAAGGAATGATCATTTTCGTCATTGTCTTCTTATTTGCATTGTCGCCCTGGGCAGTTGCTTTTGGGCAGGAGATTAAGATCGGTGTGATCGGCCCGATGAAATTTGTGCAGGGCATCGGTCAGTGGAACGGGGCGACCATGGCCGCCGAAGAGATCAACGCCAAGGGGGGCATACAGGTTGGCAACAAAAAGATGAAAATTAAGCTTATTCAATCAGATTCGAACGAATTCCTGAACGTTACGGATGCCACTAACGCCATGGAGCGTTTAATGACCCAGGACAAAGTGGATTTCGTTCTTGGTGGTTTTCGGAGTGAGGCTGTACTGGCCATGCAGGACATTGCCATGGACCACAAAAAGATCTTTATCGGCGTTGGAGCTGCTCATAATGAGCTCTGCGACCGGGTGGCCAAGAACTACAACACATACAAGTATTGGTTCCGGGGCTCCCCTTACAATTCTACAGCCCTTGTCAGAGCAGCGTTCATCCATTTGGGCACTGTTGGAGCCGTAATGAAACAATCCTTGAACATACCCAAAGTAAAGGTCGCTATCGTCATGGAAAAGGCCATGTGGGCGGATCCGATGGTCCCAGCGTCGGAGGCCACCATCCCGAAGATGGGTATGGAGGTGGCAGGTATTTGGAGACCCTCTCCGATCGCCACGGATGTCACGGCCGAACTGTCGGCCATCCAACGTTCAGAAGCCCATATCATTTTCGAGATCTTTTCCTCCTCGGTGGGGATTCCATTTGCCAGGCAAGCAGGTGAACTCAAGATCCCGGCCTTTCAGGTCGGCATCAATGTCGAGGCCCAGAAGGAGGGCTTCTGGCAGGCAACTCAAGGGATGGGCAACTATGTGATGACCTCCGATACCTATGCCGGCGGGGTTGAGTACAATGAACTCACGAAGCCATTTGTGGATGGCTACATAAAAAGATTCGGCGAGGTGCCTACTTACACCGCGGACACTTACACCGCAATTGTGTACGGGCTTAAACCGGTCATTGAGAAGGCTGGGACGCTCGATTCCGACAAGCTGGTGTCCATCCTGGAGGAGCGTGTGTACAAGGTTCCATCCGGCACAGTAAAATATACTAAAACTGGCGAAGGAAAACCTCTCCATGACCTGACCTTTGGACCTGAGTTCCTGACCGGTATTGCTGTTCAATGGCAGGATGGGAAGATAATGGGTGTCTGGCCATACAAGTGGAAGATGACCCCGGAGTCACCCGAGGTTACTTACAAGGGTATCGTCCCCATAAAGCTACCGCCATGGATGATCGAGAAGTATAAGAAATAATGAGAATCGGTAATCCCCCTAAACCCCCCTTTGGCAAAGGGGGGATGGGGGGATGTAGGAAACAGGTTGATCAATGTTGGAGAGACGCAAGGGAGAAAGACATGTTGTGCCGGAAATATACCGGAAGTATATTCTCTTGAAAGTCAGGAACGCTTCCGGTGAATTTGAACCCGTAGAACTCCTTGACTTTAGTCCTAAAGGTATCCGGATGAAAAGTTCATATGAACTATCGATTGATTCCGCCATTGAATGCCTCATCTCCGCGCCTAAATCCATTACAAAGGAAATTCCGTTTGTCGGGAAGATTAAGTATTGTATCCAGGATGAGTCGGAGGGAGACTATGTGATGGGGGCAGAGATTGTTGAGACCAGCGATCGGCCGGGTTTTGAGATTATTTCAGAAGTCCACAATTTTATAAAAGAGAGAATGGGAGACATTTTTTAGCTGGGTCTCGCCGTCTAAGTACAACTCTTTCTTCTTGCAAAACATCTTTCTTCCTTCTATCTTAGAAAAGAGCGTGCTTTACTGGCCTCTCCCCTTCATGGAAAGGAGGAACATCTATGGCAAAAGCCGATGAATTCGCCTCGCTCGATGCGACTGGCCTCGCTGGTTTGGTACGGCAAAAGCAGGTCAAGGCGATCGAGCTCGTAGAGGCTGCGATCGAGCGGATCGAGCGCCTGAACCCTACTCTCAACGCGGTGGTGACGCCGATGTTTGAACAGGCTCGCGAGGCGGCCGCCGGCAAACTCACCGATGGAGTCTTTACCGGCATACCCTTTCTACTGAAAGATCTGGGGGCGCCTTTTGCTGGAGTACGAATGACCATGGATTCTGCCTTTCTGCGTAACTTCGCACCCGACCATGATAGCGAACTCGTGGCCCGGCTGAAACGGTCCGGTTTGATCATCGTGGGGAAGACAAACACGCCGGAACTGGGGATCCTTCCAACCACCGAGCCCCGTCTATTTGGCCCCAGTCATAACCCCTGGGATACAAATCGGACTCCAGGAGGCTCCAGTGGGGGCTCAGCGGTTGCTGTTGCTGCCCGTTTAGTTCCGATGGCTCATGGCAATGATGGTGGCGGGTCCATCCGCATCCCCGCGTCGTGCTGCGGGCTCTTCGGTCTCAAGCCCACTCGGGCACGCAATCCTCTCGGGCCTGATTTTGGCGACATATTCAGCGGATTAGCAATCGATCACGCCGTCACCCGCTCCGTCCGGGATAGCGCTGCCTTTCTCGATGCTACGGCAGGCCCTGATGTGGGGGACCCTTACTGGGCGCCACCGCCGGCACGGCCGTTCCTTGAAGAAGTGGGAGCTGACCCGGGCAAGCTGCGCATCGCCTTCACTACCGCAACGGCAGGAGGTGTTAAGTTGCACACAGATTGCATCAGCGCAGTGCGGGATGCGGCCTCACTATGTGCGGACCTGGGACATGAAGTAGTGGAGACAGCTCCGCAGATAAACGGGGAGTTGGTGACCAAGAGCTTTATGACTTTATGGTCGGCAGGGTGTGCGTGGACAATTGACGGCCTAGGGCTTGCAATGGGGCAGACTCCCACTCATGATAAATTTGAACCGCTTACCTGGGCTTTGTATGAGATGGGACGCCAGCAGAGCGCATCCTCCTATCTGCTTGCCCTGACTTTGCTTCAGAGGGTGGCCCGAGACATTGCCCGATTTTTTCTCAAGTATGATGTCTTGCTCACTCCCACGCTCGGTGAGCCTCCGGTGCCTCTGGGAACTTTCGATTCTCCTCCTGAGAACCCTCTGCAAGGTCTCCGGCGAGCCGAGGCCTTCGTTCCCTTCACACCGATCTGCAATGCCACCGGCCAGCCTGCCATGTCCGTGCCCCTCTACTGGAATGCCCAGGGACTTCCTGTGGGCGTCCACTTTGTAGGGCGGTTTGGGGACGAAGCAACCCTTTTTCGCCTGGCAGCACAACTTGAGTCTGCCCGGCCATGGGCAAGCCGCCGTCCGCCCGTATCCGCTTAAGACGGCTGTCAGGTTAATCTGAGGATGAAGGATAATTTGTACATTTGAGATTTCAGAATGCGAAGTTTATACTTCGTTTATCGTAAAGGTTCTAAAGATGGCTTCATCTTGTGAAGAATATCGTCACCAACAGCAACTGCTTGCCTTAAAGAAACGTCTATCTGAGGATAAACTAACCCCAGAAGAACGGGAAGAGCTCGAACGACTAGTTCAGGAGCTGGAAAACAAACTAAAAATGTAGCCTGGGAAAGGTTAAGGACCGAGGCAGGATTCTCAATGACGGACAAAGGTGTTAGAAGGTTTTTTCTCGCCACCGTTGTTCTTCTGACTGTGGCGATGGCTGCCGGTTGCTATCCTGTACTGAAAAAAGAAGCGCAGCGGCCAGGGGAAGCACTCAGACAGGTCCGTCTCTTTTCTCCGGAGTTTCGCGATGACATGGATCGTGACTCCCTGACCCTGGCTGTCGGAAGAAGCGTTGAATACCTGGATCGCCTCAGCCCTGAAACAGTATTCCACTACGGGCCAAACGATTTTACAAGCAGGCAGGTGCGTGAAAGCCAGGAGGCTTTTTTGGATCTCCTTTCCAAAGGGCTCGATCCGGACGATCTGAGTAGAGAGATCAGGAGGAAGTTTCGAATTTACCGGGCTACAGGTCAGGCCGGAGACAGGCGGGTTCTTTTTACAGGGTATTATGAGCCCATTTATGAGGGGAGCCTGGCTCCTGACGAAGTCTTCAGGTATCCGCTGTACCGGACGCCCGGCGATCTGATAAGAATCGATCTGTCGCTCTTCAATGAGAAGTTCAGGGGAGAGAACATCATCGCGAGAATCGAGGGCAACAAGGTCCTTCCTTATTACTCCCGGCGCCGGATCGAGGCGGAGGGGGTGTTGGCGGGGAGGGGGCTTGAGGTGGCGTGGCTGAAAGACCCTTTGGATGTGACTTTTCTCCACATCCAGGGATCGGGCAGGCTGAGTCTCCCCGGCGGAAAGGAGCTCCTGGTTCACTACCAGACATCCAACGGCCGACCTTACCGGAGCATCGGGCGGTACATGATCGAGAAGGGGTTTCTGACGCGGGAAGAAATGTCCATGCAAGCCATGAGGAAGTACTTGACCGAAAACCCGGAGGCCCTCGACGAAGTTCTGAATTTCAACCCTTCGTATGTGTTCTTTCAGCAGGTGGAGAATGGCCCCTTAGGCAATATCGGCGTGCTCCTGACCCCCGGAAGATCAATTGCTTTAGATTCCGGGATTTTTCCCAAGGGTGCACTCGGGTTCATTGTATGCCAGAAACCCTTTATCAACGATCAGGGAGAGATCGTCGGCTGGACCAAATTCTCCCGTTTTGTCGTAAACCAGGACACCGGTGGGGCGATCAAGGGGGCGGGCAGGGCGGATATCTTTTGGGGAAGCGGCCCCTACGCTGAGTTGACCGCAGGCCATCTGCGACAGGAGGGAGAACTGTATCTTCTGATCAAGAAGCCTTAAATAAGGGACAACCTGTTTCCCCTTCCTCCCTCGCCGATGAAGCTGTACCGCAATCGCGGCGTTGACGGAAGAAGCAGTCTTGTTTGGAGCCGGTTTCTATAATTGCGATACAGTCTAGAGGGGGGCAAGGTAGGGATCAGGGGGGTCGATCCTGGGGGAGGTTAATGAAAGATATTTATGAAGAGATGATTGCTGCCTCTGAGGACATTGCCGCTTCGTTTCCTCAACCCAGCTTTTATGCGTGCTGCCGAGAGCCTCTTAACCTGTCTCGCTCCCTTTTCAATGAAGACCCGCAGGTCATGAGATGCCGTACCGTCGTCCTCAAAGAACTGAACGATGACCTCGGCCATGGGAGAGATCACTCCGAAAAGGTGGCCTTGGAAGCCGGGGCCCTGGCTTACATCGAAGGGGGAAGACTTTTGCTGGAGGAGTCTTTGAGGCGGGAGGCTTGCCTCCTGGCCCAGATCGCCGGCCTCCTGCATGACCTGAGGCGTAGCGAAAAAGAGCACGCCAGGGCGAGCGCCTCCGCAGCTTTGACAATGTTACAGGAATTCTCCATCTTCCCTGAAAAAGGAGAATATGTCGTACAGGCCATTACCAACCACGAAGCCTTCGTCGAGCCAGACAAAGTTTACTCGCCGGTAGGCCAGATGATCAGCGATGCCCTCTACGATGCCGATAAATTCCGCTGGGGCCCAGACAATTTTACCCATACCCTTTGGCAGATGCTCCGCTCCTCGGGGGCTCGCATGGTTCCACTAATTCGCAGGTTTCCGAAGGGAATGGAAGGAATCTCTAAGATTAAAGGAACCTTCCGCACGGAGACGGGGAAGATCTATGGACCGGAGTTCATCGAGCTCGGACTTGAAATCGGTGTAAAGATCTACCAGTTTCTCGAAGAACGGTTCTCTGAAGAACTGCAGCAAGAAAGGAAGAGATGAGGAGATAGGCGTGAAGAAGATTGGAAGGTTCCACGTGCTGACGGATTCTTGCCTTCAGACTCAATTCTCCCATCTGGAGCTTGCCGAGCTCGCCATTGCCGGCGGGGCGGATACGATTCAGTTTCGTGAGAAGGCCAGGGAGACAAGGCAGATGATCCGTATTGCCGAGCAGATACGAGCCTTATGCAAAAGAGCCGGCGCGGCGTTTATTGTAAACGATCGTGTGGATGTGGCCATCGCTTCTCATGCAGACGGTGTTCATCTGGGGCAGGATGATTTCCCCATCCCCGTTGCCAGAAAACTCCTGGGCGAAGAAGCCATCATCGGTGGGTCCGCAGGTAACATGGAAGAGGCTCGAAAGTGTCTTTTGGAAGGCGCGGACTATATCGGTTTCGGCCCTGTTTACTTCACAACCTCCAAGGAAGATGCGGGCCCGGCAGGGGGGCTGGGCCTGCTGAAACAGGTCGTGGAGGAAATCCGTTTGCCCATCATTGCGATCGGTGGCCTCACAAGGGACAATACACCACAGGTTATCCAGGCAGGGGTACATGGTATTGCTGTGATCTCTGCTGTCTGTTGTCAGAAGGACCCCTTGGAGGCGGCCAAATGCCTTCGACGTTTGCTGGGGGGTGAGCGATATGCCTGAGAGGGTAAGCGATATCGGCGAGTTCGGCCTCATCCGGAAAATCAGCAGCCTCACGGATAAGGAGGGTGTTTGCTCCGAACGGGTCACCCTTGGGATCGGCGACGATACGGCCTCCTTTCTCCCGCGGTCCGGATATGAAATTTTGGTCACGTGCGATTGCATGGTCGAAGGACGTCACTACTTGCCGGGAAAGATTCGTCCCTATGATTTAGGCCGCCGTGCGATGACGCTCAACATCAGCGACATCGGGGCTATGGGAGGAAGACCCCTGTATGCTCTTGTCTCACTTGGATTGAAGCCAGAGATGTTTGTCCGGGATGTGGAAGAGATGTACCGCGGTTTTCTTGTCGAACTGAACCCTCTGAGTGCGTCCATCATCGGAGGCAACCTCACCACATCGGGGAACGGAATGTTCATCGATATCACTCTGGTCGGGGAGGTGGAGCAGGGAAAGGCAGTGCGCCGTTCCGGGGCAAGGCCGGGAGATGTTATCCTAGTTACCGGATATCCAGGCCAGGCGGCCGCCGGGCTTCAACTTTTGCTCCGTTCACCGGATGACTCAAAAATATTGGGGCATCCGTTAGTCAAGATTTATAACACCCCTTCCCACAGGGCTCAGCTTGGGGAAGCAATTGCGAAAACAGGCTGCGCAACAGCCATGATCGACACGAGCGACGGGTTCCTGGGGGATCTGGGACATATCTCCGAAGAGAGTGGGGTGGGGGCCGAATTGTTTCAAGAGAAACTGCCCGTGAGTGAAGCGCTCCGCGAGGCCGCTCTCATGCTCCGACGAGACCCGTATGACTTCTTCCTGGGTGAGAGTGATGATTACGAACTGGTGATCACCTGCCGGCCGCAGGACGTGGTCCTCCTCCGCTCCATCGCGGACCGGTGCTGCTCTGTTCCAGTGGCGGAGGTGGGGAAGATGACAGAGGAGGCTCGGGAGATCACCCTGGTCCTCCCTGAAGGCGATCGACGTCCGATCAAACCTTCAGGCTGGGATCATTTCCGACTTGCAAAAGACCCTGAAACTTGAAAATCCCGAGTGTGCTCCTCAAGGTTCCGTAGTTCAATAAAATCAGAAGGGGAAAAAGAGGATGTTCGACCAAGACATGGCTCAGAAGGCTGCGGAGAACTTGAGACGAGTTCGTGAAAAAAGACCTCTCGTCCACAACATTACGAATTACGTCGTCATGAACTTTACCGCGAATGCCCTCCTTGCGTGCGGGGCCTCTCCGGTCATGGCCCATGCGGCAGAGGAGGTAGAGGAGATGGTCTCTTTGGCAGGGGCATTGGTGCTGAATATCGGCACCCTAAGCCCTTCCTGGGTCGAGGCGATGCGAAAGGCGGCGAAACGGGCGAATGCGCTCCATGTGCCGGTGATTCTCGATCCCGTGGGCTCGGGGGCCACCCGGCTGCGGACCGATTCCGCCGCTCGGCTCATCGAAGAGGTTTCGATCCAGGTGATTCGAGGAAATGCCTCGGAGATCCTGTCTCTGGCCGGAGAAAAATCAGGCACTCGCACCAAAGGGGTGGATTCCGTCCACACCGTGGATCAGGCGACAGAGGCGGTGATTGGACTCGCCAAAGAGCTCGAGACGACGCTCGCCGTCACCGGTGCGGTGGATCTGATCACTGACGGTAGGCGGGTCTGCCGTGTGATGAACGGGCACGAGATGATGAGTCATGTCACGGGAACAGGCTGTGCCGCCACGGTGATGATAGGTGCCTTCCTGGCGATCTGCCCCGATCATTTGGAGGCAGCCACCACGGGCCTGTCCTATTTTGGCTTAGCAGGCGAAAAGGCCGCTGCCAAGGCTTCTGGTCCTGGCAGCTTTCAGATTGCCCTGCTCGACGCCCTCTACGGGATGAAGGAAGAAGAGCTGAGGTCAGGGGCTAAGATACAGGTTTGACCGGCAGGTGCACCGCCGCGCCAAAGTGATATAGACGGGGTTAAGGGGCACAATCAAAAAGATATTTCCTTCCTGGGAAGCCCCGTCCTATGGGCGGCGAGCTTCGGGCAGTCTTTTTTTTGACATACACCTTCGTTTCTCGTATATTCAACTTAACCCAAAGCGAGCTCTTATCGTATTTCGACAGCGTCTGAGGAGGATAAGATGAGGGTCGTCAAAATCAGTGAAGTGAAAAAGGAACCGTTCAAAAACCCCATTTTTACAGGCCCGGATGTGACGGGACAGACTCTTTTGCCCGACAGTAAAGAATTCGAGGTCAATGTGGTGAATTTCGGAAAGGGAGTTCGCAACAAATTTCATGCACACGACAGCGAACAAATCCTGGTGGTCACTTCCGGGAAAGGGATGATTGCCACAGAGAAGGAAGAGAAAGTAATCACCACAGGAGATGTTGTTATGATTCCTGCGGGCGAGAAACACTGGCACGGTGCGACCCAAGATTCGGAGTTCTCGCACATTTATGTGACCCGATCAGGGAGCAAACTAACTCAATTGGAGAAATAAGATCGGGGATCATCCTTTAGAATACGGACGGAGAGGTGAAGGGATAGGGTCACATTGCATGCAGGTTGATCCGTGAGTGAAAGGCGGAAGGAAGAAAGATATGTATTGCCCGAACTATACAGGAAGTACGTTCTGTTCAAAGTCAAGAGAGTTTCCGGTGATGCGGTCGATGTCGAACTCTTTAATTTTAGCTCCAGAGGAATCAGCATAAAAAGTCGTTACCGATTCACGGTCGGTTCCCCGATCGAGTGCTCGATCTCGGCGCCCAAATCGATTACAAGAGAAATCCCGTTCACCGGAAGGATCAAATATTGTATTGAAGACGAGCCGGGAGGCGACTACCTCATCGGCGCAGAGATTATTGGAACGAGTGACAAGGTATGGTTTGATCTCTTTCTGAAAGTCCATGATGTGATCAAGAGTAAAATCGGAGATATCTTTTAGACACCCTTTGAGACCCCAGGCGCATTGACTCGCCCCTTTTCCCGTCTCCAGCCCATTCCTTCAACGTTAGAACCGTCGCTCCCCTGGGCTGGAGTTTTAAAAAGATTATCAGGAGTCAGAAGAAAGGAGATACGCATGATTGATTTTAACGTGATTGGCAAGAAATACGGCCCTCGCTCCTTCGAATATACGTGGAAGGATACGGTCCTCTATGCCTTGGGGATCGGTGCCCAGGCAGAGGAACTTCCGTTTATCTACGAAAACGTCAAGGGGGGGCTGAGGGTTTTTCCCAGCTTCAGCGTCGTGATGGGGAGCCCTCTGTTCAAGGAACTCTTCAAAGAGATGAAGCATGTGGACTTTTCCAGATTCATTCACGGGGAGCAGGGAATCAAGCTCTATCGTCCGATTCCACCCGAAGGGAAGACCCTCGTCGAAGGAGGGATTACCGATGTCTATGACAAGGGCAAAGGGGCACTATTCGTCTGGCGGATGAAGGTCATGACAGAGAAGGGCGAGCTCCTGGCCGAGGCTGAGGCTGGCATTTTCTACGTGGGCGAGGGAGGGTTCGACGGAGACCCCGGCCCCAAATCCGAGGCGCTTGAACCTCCCAAGGGGGCCCGGCCGGATTTTACGGTTTCCCATTTTATTCCAGGAAACCAGGCCGCCCTGTATCGCCTCTGCGGCGACCTCAACCCTCTGCACGTCGACCCCGATTTTGCGAAGATGGGCGGTTTTCCACGCCCGATCCTCCACGGCCTTTGCACCTACGGCCACGCCGTGAGAGCTATTTTATACAACGCCTGTCAGGGAGAGGTGGAGCGATTCAAGGAGTTCAAGGCCCGTCTGTCCGGAGTGGTTTTTCCGGGAGACACCCTCGTGACAGAAGGATGGAGGAATAAGGATGGGCGTTACTTAATCCAGTGCCGCACGGACCGCGGGGTCGTCCTCAGCCATGCCTACGCCAGGGTCGAATAAGAAAAGATGAGGGGAATTCCGGGTGACAGGAAGGCGGAAATGGACCCCCCTGAAATATTGAAGCATTGGGTGGCACCGCGACTCCATTCGGTGATTCCGGAATATTATTGAAGGATCAGGCCTGAGTTATTTTCAAGATACGCAGGGATGCCCTCGGTGCTAAAAACGCCCCTGCTACGCTCTCTTCTTTTTGGTTGCCTTAGGTTTTGCCGGAGCCTTGGCCATTTCCTTGAAGGCATTCTTCCATTTGTCCATCATGGTTTTCAGCTCCTCCAGTTCGGCCTTGGCTTCGTCAGGGGCCGAGGCGATCTTCTCTTTTGCCCTCGCCAAGCCGTCGTTAATCGTCTTGACATCAGCCTTCCATGCCTGCCTCTTCTCCTTGAGTTTCTTCTCCATTTTCTTCGCAGTGGCGTTTAATTTTTTCCATTCCTCTTCGAGGGCGTTCAGGGTCGTCTTCGCCTGATCGGCAGCGGCCTTCTTGCCGGCCTCAACGGCAGCGGTTGCTTTCTCGAAAGCCGCCTTGGCATCAAGATAGGTCTGCTTCGCTTCCTTGTATTTCTTCTCTTTCACCTGAGAATCCGCGGTTTCCCATAACTTCTTGGCAGCTTCCAGATCCGCCGTGGCATATTTCTCTGCGCCAGCGGAGATGGCGTCCTCCATGGCCTTCTTTGCAGCCTCTTTTTCCGCTTCAGGCGGTTTTGAACAACCTACCCAGGACATTGCCAGAGCAAGAACCATGAATGTCAATACCGATAGCCTCACCGTTCTCATAAGTCAGTTTCCTCCTCCAATGATGTTTGATGAAAATTTGACGCTTATCAATAAAGTCCTCCCGGATGGCGATGGCAGGCAGACTCCGGCAAGACTTGCGTTCCATGCGTTGGTCACTCAGGGAAGAAAGTGTTCTGCGAGACGGCGGCTCGTCTCGGCCACCATGCACCATATGATATCTAATGGGAGGTGGGACTCGATCGCGGCGTCGAACAGGACACTGATCTTTGCGGGGAATTCCGCATCTCCTTTCCATAGAATATAGGCAAGAGGGACTTTTGGAAACACCTCTAAGGCGAATCCCTTATCGCCATAAAGGATTTCGCTCCCCCCCAGCCTTTTACCCGTTTTAAGAAAAGCCTCCGCATTCTTGCCCGAAAGGCTGATCAACTCCTCGACCTCAAGGCGGTGAGGACCCTGAAAAAAGGTGGATCCTCCTTTCAGATCTTTTTCACTGATCCAGGTGTGTGCGGGTTTGATGTCTTTGGCTTCTGTCAGATAAACAAGGACCATCAGATAGAAGTAAGGACGGAGTGCCTCCTCAACGGGTTTATCATTCCATTCCACACGCAGAATCTTTTTTTCCTTTGGGAGGATGAGGTACCGAAGATTATAGACGGGCAGTAAAAAGCCTTCCCGGGTAGGGTGATAGATGGCCTCGGTTCGATTGCAAACATCCGTGGGATGGAGTGCAGAGAGTCTGTCCCAATGGTAAGGGTCGATCACCCCAGTCTGGCTCGCCTCCTCCTTCACGATACGCCTCTTTTCTTAATTCAAATAATCATACTTGAACTCGTTTCGGTTTTCAATGAATAAGTGTCCCCCCTTATTCCTTCCCGCTAGCGATTGCGACCCAAAACCGAGAGCAAGGTCGTTTTTTGGTTTGTGAAGCTCCCCGCCCATAGGGCGGGGCTTGCCGGGCACGCAGTGGCGAGTAGAGGATGCGAGCAAGAGAAATATTGTTTTAATTGTCCCTTTGACCCGGCTGTCCTGCCTTGGCGGAACGGGCCGGGCACTTGCCGGCCAAAAATAGTTCCGTTTCCGACAATATGTCACCTCCTGCCAGAGCACAAATCCACTTTAGCCTGCATTTATCGTCGAAATTAGGCTTCAAACTCCGGTAAGTTACGGAGTCGGCATGGCTAACTTCCCTCTGGCATAATTCTTGCTGTCAGCAGTCGTAAAAACAAATTAAATCGGGACCAGCGAGCGTGTCGTTAATGGAAAAGAAGCCTGTGCCGGAAAAGAGAAAGTGGACCAGGGTTAGTGTCGCCTTGCCAGTTAGGTATAGTAAGGCCGACTCCTTCTTCAAGTACGCTCGGGCTGCCAATGCCAGTGAAGGAGGATTACTGATCTGCCTTCCTGAGAAAATGGGAGTTGGCGAGCATCTTGCATTGAAATTATTTCTTCCCATTCGGTCCGGATCAAATATGATTGAAGCGGTTGTCCAGGTAGTTTGGATGGATATCCATCTCAGGAAGGATTGGACATGGGATTACCGAACAGGGGTGAGATTTGAAGACATCTCTCCCAGGGATAGGACTCATTTGAAAAATTTCCTGGTGAACCTCGAACAAGAGCCGATGTACCCTTCCTGAAGGGGAGGGCAAGCAACCCGATCTTCAACTTCACGGCAACTCCGTGACTTAATGTCTTAAACGGTTTTCTCTTTACTTTTTCGCCCGTTAATATCAATCTCGGAAATTCCCTCGCAAAATTTATAATATTTGTCTATTTAGTAAATAAATTCACATCTTATCCGGTGAAAATTCCAAACAATTTCAATAAATTGATGAACCCAAATCTTGGCACGGAATGTGCTTTTTAACCTATAAAGATCAAATACTGTGAGAGGCCCCTCCGATGAATGAAGCACCCACTGAACTGGCACTCATCAATTTTTTGATAATTGTTTTGATCATTGTAGACGCATATATCCGAATCAGAACCGTCAAGCCAAACAGATCTGATCCAGGCTAAACTTTTCGGCTTCTCTCCTCCTTCACATTCAACCCTTAACCCATGAGAGTCCGCCGGCTCCAAGAAGTCAGGCGGGCTCTCTCCGTTTGCCGTGATCAATTGTCTCGGGATCCCGTGGCCCTGTTCGTAGATGTTTCTCCACCAATCACCGTACGTCTCCGAAGGAAACGGTGCCTTGCGGGATGAAACTCATGGATTATTCTACCAGGGAAGTGTTTTGAATGGGAAAATGTGCTCAGCGGTCTTAATGAAGGGACCCCGGGTGGTACTCCAAATAAGAAGATAAATGGTGGAGCTGAACGGGATCGAACCGTCGGCCTCTT
>Ga0187784_10000729_pt1 | contig 24947 bp, 16 predicted proteins | sample 1015_SJ02_MP15_2_FD_132964 | JGI IMG/M metagenome (GOLD analysis project Ga0187784, IMG submission 132964) | Tropical peat soil microbial communities from peatlands in Department of Meta, Colombia - 1015_SJ02_MP15_20_MG | ecosystem: Environmental > Terrestrial > Soil > Wetlands > Peat | place... | reverse complement strand
CGAGTCCGCACGACCAACGCGATTGAGCGGGTGTTCCGGGAGGTCCGCCGCCGCACGCGTCCGATGACCTGCTTTACGAACGTCGCTAGTTGCGAGCGGATCATCTATGCGATCTTCCAGGCTGCGAACCAACGCCAGGCGAAACGCTCTCCCTTGCGGGAATCTACACAAAAGACTTGACACTACCCTGGCGGGCCCGGAGGGCCGATTGCGGTCGGACTGGACGCGGATCATCCCGCGGGCGCTGCTGGCCGGAACGGGTCCCGGCGAGCCGCGCGCCGGCCCGCCGGCAGGTCGCCCTCGTGCCCCGGAGCGGGACGATAGTGCGCCTCGAAGAATCGAAGGGCACCTTCCGAGAGCAGATGATAGTATGCGGAGAACAGGCCCCGCGCCTCCGTCCCGCTCCACCGCGGCGGAAGCAGGTCCTGCGGAAGGCCCGGATCCACGAACAGGAATTTCCGAAACTCGTGCACGAGCCGAGTCTTCTCGGCGAACGCCGCCGCATCGGAGAGCGGCTGGGCGTCCCCGGCGTCGCGCCGCGCCTGCCATCTCGGCTTCCACGCGTCGAGAAATCCGGCGTAGGCACGGTCGATCGCGCGGAGATCCCAGCGGCGCGCGACGAGATCGGGTTCCGAACTCTCGCCGAGGTGGCGCGCCGCAAACATCTCGATCCGCCCGGTCACGCCGTAGCGCTCGGCAACGCCGGTCACGAGCTCCAGCAGGTCGTTCGGCGAGAGATGCACGCCTCGGGCAAGCGGCGTGAATCCCATCCACGCAAGCTCGCGACGGAGTCCTGCCCGCCTGTCACGGTCGGCCGGAGCGTCGAGGGCCAGGACGCGCCACACGCCGTCCCACGGCTCCGGCTGCAGCTTGAAGATCCGGCGCGCAGCCTCCTCGATGCGGCGCTGTCCTGGTTGCGTCAGCGCGTAGTAGCTCGCGCGCCCCTCACGGATCGCGTACAGCCACCCCTGCCGGGTCATCCGCGAGACGGCCGCCCGGACCGCTGGCGCGGTGAAGCCCAGCTCCGCCATCAACGCGATCAGGCTGCCGATCCAGATCGTGCCGCCATAGTGCCGGACGTAGTCGCCGAAGAGCGTGAAGAGCATCGACCGGGCCTGCATCGGTGGCTCCCTTCCCTCGTCCCTCCGGAGATCACGCGTCGGCGGTGCGCTCCAGAAGCGTCGTAATGCCCTGCCCCACCCCGATGCACATCGTCGCGAGCCCCCGGCGCGCGCCCCGCCGGACCATCTCGCGAACGAGCGTCACGAGGATGCGGGCGCCGCTCGCGCCGACCGGGTGGCCGAGAGCGATCGCGCCGCCGTTCGGATTGAGCCGGGCGCGGTCGAGTCCAAGCTCCTGCACGCACGCGAGCACTTGCGCCGCGAACGCCTCGTTGAGCTCGATCACCTCCACATCCTCGATGGTCCACCCCGCGCGCCCGAGTGCCTTCCGGGTCGCCGGAACTGGACCGATTCCCATGTACGACGGATCGACCGCAGCAACCGCGCCACCGACGATTCGGGCCAGCGGTCGCTGACCCTGCCGCTCCGCCCACTCGGCGGAGGTCACCAGCAGCGCCGCCGCCCCATCGTTGATCCCGGACGAGTTCCCGGCAGTGACCGTGCCCCCTGGCCGAAACGCCGGCGGGAGCGCGGCGAGGCGGTCGAGCGTCGTGTCCGGTCGCGGATACTCGTCGGCGGCCACCATGGACGACTCGCCGCGCAGTCCGGGTACGGTGACCGGCACGATTTCCTCCGCAAACCGCCCGTCCAGGGTGGCGGCAGCAGCCCGTTCCTGGCTCTCCAGTGCGAACGTGTCTTGCGCCTCGCGCGAGATCCCGTAGCGCTCGGCGACGTTCTCGGCCGTCTCGCCCATGCTGTAGAGCGGGAACCGCGCCTCCAGCCTGGGATTGGGGAACCGCCACCCGAGCGTGGTGTCCTGCAACAGCATGGGGCCCCGTGGGAACGCGGCGCCCGGCTTGCCCAGCACGAACGGCGCGCGGGTCATGCTCTCCACGCCTCCGGCGATGTACACGTCGCCGTACCCGGACGCGATCGCCTGCGCGGCCGTGTGTACCGCCTGCATCCCCGAACCGCAGAGACGGTTCACGGTCTGCCCCGGCACGTGGTCCGGCAGGCCGGCGATCAGCACGGCCATGCGGGCAACGTTCCGGTTGTCCTCGCCCGCCTGGTTCGTACACCCGAGGACCACGTCCTCGATCGCCTCCGGATCGAGCCCGTTGCGTTGCATGATCGCCTGGACCACGTGAGCGGCGAGGTCGTCGGGCCGGACCTCCCGAAGCGCTCCCCCGTACCGACCGACCGGCGTCCGGATCGCGTCCAGGATCACGACGTCACACATCACACCATTCCTCCCTTGCGATCAGCCGCTGGCGGGCCGACGCGCGGCGCAGCCCGGCGACCGTGAGAATGAACGTGGCAAAACCGGCCCTACCGTCCGCGAAAAACGGGCGTCCGTTTTTCGCGGAACGCGGCGACGCCTTCCCGGTGGTCCTCGGTGGCCCCGGCGATGTCCTGTAGGTAGGCTTCGTAGTCCAGGGCGCTCCGCAGGTCCCCCGAGAGGCTGCGACCGACGCCTCGCTTGATCAGCCCGTACGCTCGCGTCGGCCCCTGCGCCAGCCGCACGGCCCACTCCATGGCGTGCGTCATCAACTCATCGTGCGGCACCACGCGGTTGACGAGCCCGATTCGCTCGGCGGTCGCCGCGTCCACGGGCTCGGCCAGCATCATCATCTCAAGCGCTCGCCCGAGGCCCACGAGGCGAGGCAGCAACCAGGTCCCACCGGAATCCGGGACCAGTCCGATGCGGGCAAACACCTCGATGAACGAGGCGCGCTCGGACGCCACGCGCAGGTCCGCGGCCAGGGCGAGATTGCACCCAGCCCCGGCAGCGACGCCGTTGACCGCGGCGAGCACCGGCTTCCCCATGGTCTGCATCCCGAGGATAATCCGATTGTATTTGGTGCGGAGCAGTTCTCCGAACGAGCCCGCGCCCGGCGGATGTTCACGGAGATCCTGGCCCGCGCAGAAGCCACGCCCGGCGCCGGTAAGCAACACGCACCGGACGTCGCCGGATTGCTCGGCTTCCCGCAGCGCGTCTCTAAGCTCATCCCCCATCTTCGCGGTGAACGCGTTGAGTACTTCGGGGCGGTTCAGGGTGACGATTCGCACGCCGTCTCGAGTCTCCAGCAGGAGCGTTTCAGGCACGGCCAGATCCCTCCGTTCGCGTCGTCATCGGTCCGGGGCGTCGCAGCGTTGGCCCGCGCCGTGGACACAGAGGCCGACTTGCCGGTCCACCAGCCGGCGGGCGGTTCGGAACACGTCGTCGAGCATGCCTCGGGTGAGCTTTCCCGTGTTGGTATTCTGGCGGCTCGGATGATAGCTCGCGATCAACGCCGGTAGCCTCGCGCCAACCTCGTAGCACGCGCCGTGCGCGAAGCGCAACGTCTGCACTTCGGCGCCGCGGGCGCGGAGAAGCCGCCGGCATACGTCGAACGCCACCCGGCCCAGGGCCAGGATCACGCGAACGCGCGGCAGGAGCGTGACCTCGCGCTCGAGAAACGGCAGGCACCGTAGGAGCTCGGTACGGGAGGGTTTGTTCGCCGGCGGCGCGCACCGGACCGGGGCCGTCATGTACGCTCCGCGGAGCTGCAGCCCATCGCCGCGTTGCACGGACGTTGCCTGGTTGGCAAAGCCGGCGCCGTGCATCGCGCGCACGAGCCACGTCGCCGAGCTGTCTCCCGTGAACATCCGGCCGGTACGGTTGGCACCGTGCGCGGCCGGTGCCAGACCGACCACCAGCAACGCCGCTTCGGGGTCCCCGAACCCGGGTACGGGCCTGCCCCAATACGTCCATCCCGCAAACTCGCGCTTGCCAGCGGATGCGACAGCCGCACAGTAACGCCGCAACCTGGGGCAGGCGTTGCATGCGACGACGTCGCGTGCGAGCAGAGCGAGAGAATCGAACCGCCGGGCCACCCGCTCCGTCACCGGCCGGTCCACGCCGCGCGGCGCTTCTCCAGAAACGCCCGAATCCCCTCGCGCGCGTCGTCCGTACCAAACAGGAGATGAAAGCACCTCCGCTCGAACAGCACGCCGTCTTCGAGCGGCGTCTCGAACGCCTGCAGGATGGCTTCCTTCGCCATCCGAACAGCGAGCGGCGGTTGCGACGCGATCTCCCGGGCGAGTGCCTTGGCTTCGTCGAGGCAGAGCTCGACCGGCACCACCCGCGAGACGAGGCCGGCCCGATGAGCTTCCTCGGCCGTGATAGGCCGGCCCGTGAGGATCATTTCCATCGCGCGCGACTTTCCCACCGCGCGCGTCAGCCGCTGGGTACCCCCGGCCCCCGGCATCACGCCGAGACGGATCTCCGGCTGCCCGAACTGCGCGGTTTCCGACGCGATGACGATGTCACAGAGCATCGCGAGCTCGCACCCTCCGCCGAGCGCGTACCCGCTGACCGCCGCGACAATCGGAGTTGCCACCCGCCGGATCCGTTCCCACTGCTGAAACCGGTACCCGCGAACCATGTCGCCCGTGCGCGCGTCCGCCATCTCACGGACATCCGCGCCCGCGGCGAAGGCGCGCTCGCCGCCCCACAGCACCGCGCACCGCACGCGCTCGTCGTGGTCGAATCCCTCAAGCACGCTCGCAAGCTCCTCCATCAAGGCCTGGCTCAGCGAGTTCAGGACCTGCGGCCGGTTGAGCGTCACCACGGCGATGGGATCCTCAACGTTGACCGAGACATGCTCGTGCGCCATCGAAGCCCCTCCGTTACTCGAGATCTGCCCGTGCAAACGCCTCAAAAGTCCTGCACGGGATTGCGCGGGCAGCGACAGTCCACCCTCGCATCCGCCTCGGGGTCTCCACCACAGAGCTCAGCGGTTGGTCCGGCGAACGCAGGCGCCGCTCGGCCCCAGGGAGGTCGACACCCTCCACGGGTCCCCCCGATCACGGCCGAGACCGGGTTCCGAACCCACGGCGTGCACCGAGACGCGCCTGCGGCGTGAACCGGGACGTCCGGGCAGCCCTTCGTCGCCTGTCTACTCCGGTTGTGCTTGCGCAACGGCCCGCTAACGCGTGGCGAGAACCGAAGGGAACCCAGCCTTGCCCAGGTTGTCCGCAAGGCGGTCCGCCGTCGTCTTGTCCACATACCCGCCCACCCACACGCGGTATGGGGGACCTTCGACCAGCGTGACCGCATAACCCAACGATCGAAGCCGAAGCGCGAGCGCCGCGGCGTTCTGCCTGGTATCGAACGAACCGACCTGCACGTGGTACCTGGTCACTGGCGGCGCGAGAACCTGGCTGGCCGGCGGCACCTCCGGCGATGGGGCGGCACTCGCGGGGTTCTGAGCCGGAGCGGGCTGGCCAGGCGCTGGAGGAACGGGGCTGGTGGTGCCGACCCCTGACGTCGGTGGCGGCGCCACGGGCACGGTGACGCCAGTGGGCGGCGAGGCCGGGGACGGAGCCGCCGCGGAACTCTCGGGTGCCGAGGCCTCTGACGAAGGCGGGTTTGTGGTCGCCGGAGCGGGCGATGGGGTGCCGGACGGGGACGACGAGGCACCGGGCGCCCCTCCGGTGGACCCCGGCGGAGCTGCCGGGAGCCCCGTTGCGGCCGGAGGTTGCTCCGGTGCGGCGCTAGCCGGGGGTGCGACCGGGGCACGGGCGGCGGTCGGGGACGATCGGATCGCGTCCCGCCCGAGCAGATACCCGGCGCCTACTGACGCAGCGAACAGGCCGGCCACGACGAGCAACAACACGAGGAAACGCCCTGGTGTCACGGCGCGCTCACCGTCCCGCACACGAGGAAATCAACGTCCACAGGCCCAGGCGCCATTCCTTGTGCATTCCCTCCGAGTGTTCGCGGGTCGCTCGCCAGCGCTCCTGCTACGGGCCCAGTGACCTCGGCGCCCCTGCGCGCCTCGTCCTTGCCGCCGGTCAATGGAACACGCGGCGGTACCGGTGATAGGCGACCAGGAACGCGGCGCCGACGAGCGTTGGCACGTAGTACGATAGCGTTCGGTCCAGCAGCACTGCGCTGCGGGCGAGCACCGGCAGGATCGCGTGCGGGGCCAGTAGCGCGATCAGTCCGACCTGCGACACCTCGGTCACGCCGACGCCACCCGGTACGAGCAGCGCCATGCCGAGCATGGCCGCCGCGACATAAGTGAACGAGACGAAAACGGGCGAGAGACCGGTGCCCATCGCCCAAAAGACGGTGCAGACGCGGGCGAGATCGAGCACGGCGACCAGCGCAGTGACAACCGCCAGGGCCCCCAGCGTCCGCCCCTGCCGCCAGACAAGGATGCTCTCGCACAGCGCATCGGTGAGGCGCACGGCCCGAAGGCGCGCCCCCGCGGACACCGGCAGGCGTGCGAACGCTGCCCGCACCCACGCCCGTACGCTGAGCGGGACCGACGCGAGCAGCAACACGGCGGCGACAAGGGCCGCCATCACAATGAGTAGGAACCCGCTCGTCGCCATCATTCGGTGGGGCAGGAGCAGGCCCGCAACGAGGAATGCCGCCACCATCATCACGATGTCCAGCAGCCGCTCGACCAGCATCGCCGACGTGGACAGGCCGAACCCGGTTCCGTACGATCCCTTCAGCATCATGATCTTAGCGACCTCGAAACTGCGCGCTGGCGTGACGCTTCCCGCCGCAACGCCGGCCAGAATCGAGATCACCGAGAATCGAACGGATATCACCGTTCCGGTCAGCCGTGCGACCATGTACCGCCAGCGCAACGCTTTGACGACGATCTGAACCGCGACCGCGAGCACAGCGATACCCAGGAGCCCCGGACGGGCGCCGTGCAGTGCGGACTCCAGCTGGGACGGGTGAATCGTCGCGGCAAAAACGGCCAGGATCGCAAGCCCGCAGGCGACCAGCGCATACCCGATCCAGCGGACGGGCGCGGCCGGCGGTGCGACGACCGATACGTCAGGAGAGAGCGGTTCGCTCAACTGAGCGTCACGTCCGATCTGAGCCACCTTCCGGGCGCCACGGACGGCTACGCGCCCAGGTCTGCAAGATACCGCGCCAGCCTCTCACGCCTGGCCTCCAGATCGTGCGCTCTCGCGCGGTCCGCGGCAACGACCTCGGCCGGCGCTCTGTCGAGGAACGAGGCGCTGCGCAGCCGCTCGCCCAGGCGCGCGAGATCGCGTTCGACCTCTCGGATCTGCTTCTGGAGCCGCTGGCGGGCCGCGGTGCGCGCCTGTGCAGACTCCACCCGTAGTGCGATTTCGACCTCGCCCCACAGCGCGGACACCGCGCCCGCGGGGCGCGCGCCCGTCTCGTCCGAACCGGCCACAGTCAGACTGGATGCACGGATCAGCGGGACCACGTATCGCCGCGCATCTTCGAGCCGGGCACGCCGGTGCCCCGGAGCGATCAGCGCCACCGGCACGACGTCCGTCGCCGCGATCCCAAGGTCGGCGCGCATGCCGCGGACCGCGCGTACCAACCCTATAATTTCCGCCATCGCCGCCTCCGCCTCCTCGTCGGCGAGGCGCGCGACCCAATCCGAGCGCGCGGACCCTTGCTCCGGCACCGGCCACGCGGCGCGCATGATGGTCTCCCCTTCGTGCGGCAACGCCTGCCAGATCTCCTCGGTCAAAAACGGCATGATCGGGTGCAGCAGCACCATCGTCTCGGAGAGCACGCCCGCGAGCACGCGGCGGGTCCCGTCTGCGACCGCCTGCTCGGCCCGGAGGTTTTCTTTCGCCATCTCCACGTACCAGTCGCAGTACTCGCCCCAGATGAACGCATAGAGCGACGCGCACGCATCTCGAAATTCGTATCGCTCGAGCGCCGACGCCACGTCCTTAGCCATGCGGGCGAAGCGGCAAGTAATCCATCGGTCGGGGAGCGTTCGCCCGCCAGCCATGGACGGCCTCCGCGGCGCCGCCTCCGCGCCCCACGGCGAGGTGCACCCCTCCGTCCGGGCAGGAGCGCTGGACGATCCGGGGTCCTCCTCCCCGATGGCCATCCGCACGAATCTCGCCGCGTTCCAAATCTTGTTGGCGAAGTTGCGCGTGTCCTCGACCATCTTCTCGGAGAAGCGCAGATCCTGTTCGCCCGTGCAACGGTTGATCAGCGCGAACCGCAGCGAGTCCGCACCGTACCGGTCCACCAGGACGAGGGGATCGATCCCGGTGCCGAGACTCTTGCTCATGCGCTTCCCCTCGATGTTGAGCACGGTTGGATTGATGTACACGTCGCGGAACGGCACATCGCCCATGAACTCCAGCCCGAACATGATCATCCGTGCAACCCACAGGAAGATGATGTCCCGGGCAGTAACGAGCGCGCTGGTGGGATAGAAGTACCGCAGGTCCTCTGTCTCCCTGGGCCACCCGAGTGTTGCGAACGGCCACAGCGCCGAGCTGAACCAGGTGTCGAGGATGTCCGGATCCTGCGTGAGGTCTCGCTTGCCGCACGCGGGACAGTTCGTCGGCGCGGCCACGCTGGCCACCACCTCGCCGCACGCGCAGTACCAGATCGGAATCCGGTGGCCCCACCAGAGCTGGCGACTGATGTTCCAGTCTCGGATCCCCTCCATCCAGTCCAGGTACACTTTCGTCCAGCGCTCGGGGCGGAATCGGACGCGACCATCGCGGATCGCCTGAATCGCCGGCGCCGCGAGCGACTTCATCCGACAGAACCACTGGTCCGAGATGTATGGCTCGATGATCGTCTTGCACCGGTCGCACCGGCCGATGCTTGTGACATACGGCTCCTCGCGCTCCAACGCGCCGGCATCGCGAAGGTCCTTCACGATCCGGCCCCGCGCATCCGCTCGGTCCTGCCCCTGGTACTTCGGCCCGCCCAGGTCGGTGATGCGACCGTACCGGTCCAAGCACGTTAGCACCGGAAGCCCGTGCTCGGCGCCGATCTCGTAGTCCAGCGGATCGTGGCCCGGCGTGATCTTCACGGCGCCGGTCCCAAACCCTCGCTCCACCCGCCGATCCGCGATCACGGGCACCGGCCGGTCGACGAGCGGCACCACGACGCGAGTGCCAAGAAGCCCGCGATACCGCTCGTCGTCAGGGTGCACCGCGACGGCGACGTCGGCGAGCATCGTCTCGGGCCGCTGGGTGGCGATGACCACTCCGGGACCTCCATGCTCGCCGGGGTACCGGATGTAGTAGAGCGTGCTCGCCTCCTCGACGTACTCAACCTCGAGGTCCGAGATACTCGTCTGATCCTTGACACACCAGTTGATCATCCGCTTGCCCTTGTAGATGAGGCCTTTGCGGTACAACCGCAGGAAGCACTCCTCGACCGCGGCGTAGTAGCCGGGGTCCATCGTGAATGCGGCCCGCTCCCAGTCGCAGGAGAACCCCAGGCGCTGCATCTGACCAAGAATGGCGGTACCGATCTGCTCCTTCCACTTCCACGTCTCCTCGAGGAAGTACTCGCGCCCGAGGTCGAACCGCGTCTTGCCCTCCTTGGCGAGCCGCCGCTCCATCACCACGTGAACCGCGATGCTCGCGTGATCGGTGCCGGGCTGCCAAAGTGCGTTATACCCTCGCATACGGCTCCACCGGACGAGACAATCCTGCAGGCCGTTGTTGAGGGCGTGCCCCATGTGCAACTCACCGGTCACATTGGGGAGGGGCATCATGACGGTGTACGGCGTTCGCCGAGGGTCCGGCGTCGCGTGGAAGTACCCGCGTGCCATCCACCTCGCGTACCACCGTTTCTCGGTCTCCGCCGGATCATACGTCTTGGGCAGTTCCTGCATCGGGCCTCCCCTCCCAACGAACAGCAACGCCGCTTCGCCCAAAGGGCGAAGCGGCGCTCCGCGGTACCACCTTCGTTCCGGCGCTCGTGCAGCCCCACATTCAGACCGGGCCAACACGACACGCCAGCTCTACCACGCGATCACGGGCGCAACCCGGACGGGCCTCGGCCATGTACTTCGTCGGCTCTGCCCCGCCGCTCCGGGGTGACGTTCGATCCGGCTTCCCGGGGAGCTCGCACCATGCCTCCCCTCGCTCTGGGACCGCCCAGCCTGGGCGTTCCGGACCTACTCCTCCCCATCCTCGCGCTGCCTGAATCGCGAGTATTGTACACTCGTGGAGTCCAGCCATGCAAGGACCCCGCACAGACGCGCCCCGTGGCCGTTTGGTCCACGCGCGGACTTACTCACGCCGTAGGCACGGGCACGGAGGCAGGGCAACGGGCTCGATGTACCGGAGCTTTCGGGCATCCATGTGGTAGACTCTGAGCGATGAGCCTCAGCCTATTCCATCCCCTCGTGGCGCGCTGGTTCCTCGGACGGTTCGCCGCACCCACGCCAGCGCAGGCCGCCGGGTGGGCGGCGATCGCGGGCGGACGCGACACATTGATCGCGGCGCCGACCGGCTCCGGGAAGACGCTGGCCGCGTTCCTCTGGTCGCTCAACACGCTCGTCCGCGACGCGTCCGCCTCCGGGCTGGAGGACGAGACCACCGTGGTGTATGTCTCGCCGCTCAAGGCGCTCGGCAACGATATCCACCGCAACCTCGTCACGCCGCTCGAAGAGCTGCGACGGCTCGCCTCCGTCGAGGGTCTAAGCCTGCCGGATATCCGCGTGGCGGTGCGGTCCGGCGACACGCCCGCGCGCGACCGCGCGCGGATGCTGCGGCGCCCTCCGCACATCCTCATCACGACTCCCGAGTCGCTGTACCTTCTGCTCACGGCCGAGCGGAGCCGGGAATTTCTGCGTTCCACCCGGACCGTGATCGTGGACGAGATCCACGCGATCGCCGGCGACAAGCGCGGTTCGCATCTGGCGCTCTCCCTGGAACGCCTCGATCTCCTCACCGGCGCCCGCTGCCAGCGCATCGGCCTCTCCGCGACACAAAGGCCGATCGAGGAGATCGCCCGCCTGCTCACGGGCACCGGCCCGAACGCAGGCGATCCGTCCCCAGCGTGCACCATCGTCGACATCGGCCACCGCAGGCCCTGGGATCTTTCGGTGGAGGTGCCCGGACCGCCGCGCGGTCCCATCGCGGCCCATGAGATGTGGGAGGCGATCTACGACAGGGTAGCCGCGCTCGCCCGGGCACGCCGCGCGACGCTCGTCTTCGTGAACACGCGACGCCTCGTGGAACGGGTGGCGCACCATCTGACGCTCCGGCTCGGGGAAGGACGCGTCGCCGCCCACCACGGCAGTCTCTCCCGGCGGACCCGTCTCGCCACCGAGGAACGCCTGCGCGCTGGCGAGGTCCCGGTCGTCGTGGCGACGGCGTCCCTGGAGCTCGGCATCGACATCGGACACGTGGACATGGTCTGCCACCTCGGTGCTCCCCGCGCGATCGCCACGCTGCTCCAGCGCGTTGGTCGCTCTGGCCACCGAGTCGCGGAGACCTCCACGGGCGTCCTGTTTCCCCTCACTCGCGACGACCTGATCCAGTCGGCGGCCGCGGTCCGCGCCGCGCGCGCCGGCGAGCTGGACGGCGTGATCGTCCCAGAGAAACCTCTCGATATCCTTGCGCAGCAGATCGTCGCCACCGTCGCGACGGGCGAGACGGCGGAGGAGACGCTGTGGACCTTGGCCCGGCGGACTTATCCGTTCCGCGCGTTGACCCGGCGCGAGTTCGACCAGGTGGTCGAGGCGCTCACGGAGGGAATCGCAAGAAGATTCGGTCGCACGACCGCGCTTCTGCACCGTGACGGCGTGCATCAGGTGCTGCGCCCACGCCGTGGGGCGCGTCTCGCCGCGATCACCTCGGGCGGTGCGATCCCGGATACTGCGGACTACGATGTCGTCCTCGAGCCGGATGAGACCATCGTCGGCACCGTCAACGAGGACTTCGCGGTCGAGAGTATGGCCGGTGAAACGTTCCTGCTCGGCAACACGTCCTGGAGAATCCGTCGCATCGAAGCCGGACGCGTGCGCGTCGTGGACGCCCGCGGCGCCCCGCCGTCAGTTCCGTTCTGGCTGGGCGAGGCGCCGGCAAGGACGGCCGAGCTGTCGGCCGCCGTCTCGGCGCTGCGTACGGAGATCGCCTCCCGCGTCGGCGACCGCGTGCAGGCGGAAGCGTGGCTTCGGGCCGAGACCGGGGTGGACGCGGAAGGCGCGGCGCAGGCGGTAGAGTACATCTCGGAAACCGTCGCGGCGCTGGGCTGCGTTCCGTCGCACCAGACGATCGTCGCAGAGCGGTTCTTCGACGAAGCGGGAGGCATGCAAGTGGTGCTGCATGCGCCCTTCGGTGCCCGCATCAACCGCGCATGGGGACTCGCGCTCCGCAAGCGGTTCTGCCTGACGTTTGACTTCGAACTGCAGGCCGCCGCTACGGACGACGGGATCGTCCTGTCGCTCGGCCAGCAGCACAGCTTTCCGCTCGACAGCCTCTTCTCGTTCGTCCGGACGCGGACGGCGGAAGCAGATCTCGTGCAGGCGGTCCTCGCCACGCCGTTGTTCGCGACGCGCTGGAGATGGAACGCCACACGGTTCCTCGCACTCCTTCGTCACGTGGGCGGTCGGCGCGTGCCCACGCCCATCCAGCGCATGCGGGCGGACGACCTCCTCGCCGCCGTGTTCCCTGAGCAAGTCGGCTGCCAGGACAATCACATGGGACCGATCACGCCGCCCGATCATCCGCTGGTCGCCGAAACGGTGCGAAACTGCCTGCACGAGGCGATGGATCTCGGGGGTTTTTGCGAGATCCTGCGTGCCCTGGAAGCCGGTCGGATCCGCACGGTCGCCGTCGACACGCCCGCTCCGTCGCCGGTTTCCCACGAGATCCTGAACGCCAACCCTTATGCGTTCCTGGACGACGCACCCCTTGAGGAGCGCCGTGCCCGTGCCGTTTCGCTGCGTCGAACCGATCCCGATCTCGCGCGCGGCGTGGGCGCGCTCGATCCGGCCGCGATCGCAGAGGTACGCGCCCAGGCGTGGCCGGACGTGCGGAACTCGGACGATCTCCACGACCACCTGCTGACGGTGGGCGTGCTACCGGTCGTGGACACGCTGTCGTGGACCCGGCCGGAAGGGCCGGACCTGGCCGCGGACTTGCTCGCCGCCGGACGCGCCACTATCGCCCGTTGGCACGACGGGGCGGGTGCCGCGCGATCCGCCTACGTTGCGGTGGAGCGCGCGGTGCGGGTAGGGGCCGCACTACCCGGCGTTCGATTCGACCCGCCGCCTGCGCTCCCCGCCTCGGTACCACCCCAGGGCGCGGACGGCGGCGCGGCCGATGCGATACGAGAGATCGTCCACGGGTGGCTGCAGTGCGCCGGCCCGGTCACCGCCGCGGGCCTTGCCGCCCGTCTCGGATTGCGAACGCCCGATGTGGAAGCCGCGCTCGCCGCCCTCGAGGGTGCGGGCACGGTCCTCCGCGGGCAGTTCACCACGGACGCGGACGGGCCCGAGTGGTGTGAACGGCGGCTGCTGGCGCGCATCCACCGCCTGACTCTCGGCCGTCTGCGCCGCGAGATCGAGCCAATTCCTCCCGCGGCGTTCATGCGGTTCCTGCTGCGGTGGCAGCACGTGCAGCCTGGAACGCAACTCCACGGGCGCGAGGGAGTCGCCGAGGTCGTCGGCATGCTCCAAGGACTCGAAGCGGCCGCGCCGGCCTGGGAGGAGCATATCCTGCCGGCTCGGGTCCGCGAGTACAACCCGGCGGACTTGGACGCGTTATGCCTGAGCGGCACGGTGACGTGGGGACGGGTGCCCTCGCCGCGATCGTCCGAGGATGCGGAGACGGAGCCGCGCCCCAGACGGGGTCGTCCCTGGCCGGGTCTCTCGCGCGCCGTCCCCATTACGCTCGCTCTCCGGGACGACCTGCCGGCTCTCCTGGAACGCCGCCCGCACGACGCGCACGCGGCGAGGCTCAGCCGGGCCGCGGCGGAGGTCGAGCGGTTCCTCGCCGATCGAGGGGCCTCGTTCTTGCCCGACATCGCCCGAGCCGTCGGCCGGGTGCCGGCGGAGGTGGAAGCAGCGCTCTGGGAACTGGTTGCGGCGGGACGCGTCACCGGCGACGGGCTCGCGGGTCTCCGGCACCGGGTCCGCCGTACGCCGCGGACGCGGCGCCGGCACGGGGGACCGTTCCCCCTGGCAGCCGGGCGGAGCCCCGAGCGGGCGCTTCCCGCAGGGCGCTGGGCGATCTGGGACACCGGCGTGGAGCCGCTCGATCAGGATGCGCGGACCCAGCTACTCGCCCGTCAGTTGCTGCGGCGTTACGGCGTGGTCTGCCGCGATCTCGTCGCCCGCGAGCGGTGCGCACCATCGTGGCGCGCCCTGCTCGAGCAATATCGGCGATGGGAAGCGCAAGGGACGATTCGGGGTGGGAGGTTCGTAGGCGGATTCACCGGCGAGCAGTTTGCCCTGCCCGAGGCGGTCGAATCGCTGCGAGCCGCGCGTCGAGCCCCCGACGAGACCCAGACCGTAGTCCTCTCCGCCGCCGACCCGCTGAATCTGATCGGGGTCGTGCTCCCCGGCACCAGGGTCTCGCCACTGTCCGGCCTTGCAATCGCGCTCCTCAACGGCGTACCCGTCGACGTCGCCCCACGGGGCGCGCTCCTCGCACGTCTCAGCCGCTCCGCCGGCCGCGTTCCGGTACCCGTCTCCGCAGGGTAGCTTCAGCGACGACGCATCGCAGAAAGGCGGGTGGGCCGGCCCCTTTACGGGCAGCCCACCCGCCATGAATCCACAGCTTCGCCGGGCCATGCGATGACCCGGCCGTCGCCCGGTCGGTTATGCCTGGATCGACGGCTGCGACGGACGCATCGCGGTAGTCGGCGGTGGAGGAGTAAGCGTTGGCAGCCTCGCCGGCTCGCCGAGGGCCTCGCGGAGCACATCGTCCATGTGCTGCACGAAGATGAAGCGCAACTTCTTACGCACGTTGCTGGGAATCTCATAGAGATCCTTCTCATTCTCTTTTGGAAGGATCACCATCTTGATCCCGGCCCGGTGCGCCGCGATGACCTTCTCCTTCACCCCGCCGATCGGCAGCACTTTGCCCCGCAGCGTGATCTCGCCCGTCATGGCCACGTCGCTCCTCACCGGCCGGCTCGTCAGAGCGGAGGCGATCGCCGTGGCCATCGTGATGCCCGCCGATGGTCCATCCTTGGGCACCGCGCCCGCCGGCACGTGCACGTGCACGTCGTACAGAGACGCGAACCCTTCGTCGGCGCCAAGCCGCCTCGCCCGCGAACGGACATAGCTGAAGGCGGCCTGCGCGGACTCCTTCATGACGTCGCCGAGTTGGCCGGTGAGCGACAACTTCCCCTCGCCCCGCATGAATGTCGCCTCGACGGTAATGATGTCCCCGCCCTGTTCCGTGTAGACGAGGCCCGTGGCGGCGCCGATCTCATCCTCTTTCTCCGCGGTCCCGTAGTGGAACTTCGTCGGCCCGAGGAACTTGTGCACGTTCTGGGTCGTTACCTTGAACGACGTCACCTCTCCCTCGGCCACTTCGCGCGCGATCTTCCGGCAGATCGTGCCGATCTCCCGCTCAAGATTCCGGACGCCCGCCTCGCGGGTGTACTGACGGATCACGTGACGCAGCGCATCCTCGGTGAACGTCACCTGGTCGGGTTTGAGGCCGTTCTCCTTGAGCTGCTTCGGGATCAAGAACTGGGTGGCGATGTGGTGCTTCTCGTCCTCGATGTATCCGGAGAACGGGATCACCTCCAGCCGGTCGCGCAGCGCCGGCGGAACCGTGTCGAGGATGTTGGCCGTGGTGATGAACATCACCTCGCGCAGGTTGATCGGCAGCTCGAGGTAATGGTCGCTGAACTGGTCGTTCTGCTCGGGGTCGAGCGCCTCGAGCAGCGCGGCCGACGGATCCCCGCGGAAGTCCATGCCCAGCTTGTCGATCTCATCGAGCATGAACACCGGATTCCGACTGCCGGCCGTGCGCATCCCCTGGACGATCCGCCCGGGCAGCGCGCCGACGTATGTCCGGCGGTGCCCTCGGATCTCCGCTTCGTCACGAACGCCACCGAGCGACACCCGAACGAATTTCCGGCCGAGCGCGCGTGCGATGGACTTTCCCAGGCTCGTCTTGCCGGTGCCGGGCGGACCCACGAAGCACAGGATGGGGGCCTTGGAGTCCGGGGCGAGTTTTCGCACGGCCAGGTACTCGACCACCCGATCCTTGGCCTTGTCGAGCCCATAGTGGTCTTCATCCAGGATCGCCCGCGCCATCTTGGTATCCAAACGGTCCTCGGTGTGGGTGCTCCACGGCAGCGCCAGGATCCAGTCGAGGTACGTCCGCACGACCACGGCCTCGGCCACCATGGGTGGCATCTTCTCGAGCCGCCCGAGCTCCTCGAGTGCCTTGTCCTTGACGCGCTCGGGGAGGTTCGCTTCCTCGATCTTCTTGCGGTACTCGTCTGCCTCCGCCGTTCGTTCGTCCTTCTCCCCGAGCTCCTGCTGGATCGCCTTCATCTGCTCCTTTAGGAAGTACTCGCGCTGGCTCTTCTCCATCTGCTTGCGCACGCGGTTCTGGATCTTGCGCTCGAGCTCCAGGATATTGATCTCCTTGGTTAGGATGCCGCTCAGCATCTCGAGCCGCTCCTTGGGCCCCGCTACAAGCGCGCGCTGCCGTTCCTCCACGCGCAGCTGCAAGTGCTGCGCCACCAGGTCACCAAGTCGGCCCGGCTCCTCCGCGGACATCACGAGCATAAACGCTTCGGGCGGGATCGAACGTGACAACCTCGCGTAGCGTTCGAACTGAGAGGTGACGCCGCGCATCAGCGCCTCGACCTCGAGCGGCTTCTCGGTCGGGTCGGGACGCGTTTCGACACGCACCTGGAAGAACGGCGTGCTCTGCACGAATTCCATGATCGCGCCGCGCATCACACCCTCGACTACGACCTGCACCGTTCCGTCTGCCTGCTTCCCAACCTGTAGGATCCGGCAGACCGTGCCCATCTCATACAGGCCTTCGGGCTCGGGATTCTCCTCGTCGTCCTTCTTCTGCGCCACGAGCAGGATCACACGGTCACCGGTCAGCGCCGCTTCGAGCGCCGCCAGCGACTTCGGGCGTCCCACGCCTAGAGGCACCACCATCGACGGCAACACGACGGTGCCTTTGAGCGGCAAAGCCGGCAGGATCTCGGGAAAGTGCAGCGGATCCGGCGTCGGCAGCTGCTCAGGCGTCTGCTTCGGCGTTTGTTCCGTCATCGACAAACCTCCCTCGGGGAGGACATTGTCCCCCCTTCACGAACGGGTGTTTGGACGCGCGGCCGCATAATCAAATGTACCTTTTGTTCCCGCCGCTACCCGTGGCGCCATCACCATGGGGTGTTGGCGACGCGGATTCACGAACTCCTTGCTTTCCGCTCGCGTCGCTGTCCTCAGGCCCAATCGCTTCGCGGCGCCCGCGAGACGGGTTCCATAGTTGCGGTACGTTTCGACTCGACCGTTTTTCGGTGAACGACGGCTCACCGACGTTCCCCACGCGCCTTCCCTACTATATACGGTGAGAGCATCCCCAAAGATTCCGCTCCCGATCCGTGTTCTGTGGCCTAACGAGCTCCGTCCGCACACGTCGGCGGAGCAGCATTGCTGACAAGTCGTGTGCCGGGAGCCCGCCGGCAGCGGATGAACCGGTCGCACACCTCGCCGGAGGTAGGATAGGCATGGAAGATGTCGCGATCCCTCGGTGACGGCGAAGCGACCGCTACGCCCCCCGTCTGGATTGTAGCATACGCGAATGAGCGTTTGCCGCCGGCCGGGAGCCGCGCGCGGCGCGTGCACCCTTAGCCCCCTCGTCAACAAGAAGAAGCCTGCGGTGCAGGCTTCTTCGTAGGCCCGAATCGCGGTCTCGGCGTGCCCGGCGTCGCTCAGGCGGGCTTCTCCTTCGGCATCTTCTTCAGATCGCCCGCCGTCAGCAGGAACGGCTCGGTGCGTTTTTCCACCGTTTCTCTGGTGACGATGCAGCGCTTGACGTCCGCGCGCGCGGGTATCTCGTACATGATGTTGAGCATGATCTCCTCGATGATCGTCCGGAGTCCACGGGCGCCGGTGTTGCGGGTCATCGCCTCTCTCGCGATCGCTCGAAGTGCGTCGTCGCCCACGAGGAGCTCGACGCCGTCCATCTCGAGAATCTTCTGGTACTGTCGCACGAGCGCGTTGCGTGGCTCCACCAGAATCGTGACGAGATCTTCCTCGGTCAGCGGCTCGAGCGGCACGACGACGGGCAACCGCCCGATGAACTCCGGGATGAGCCCGTACCGGAGCAGATCCTGCGGCATAACCTGCGCAAGCAATTCCCCGATCCGGAGCTCCCGCTTGGCCTCGATCTTCGCGCCAAACCCGATGCTCGCCACCCGCACCCGGGATTCAATGATCCGGTCCAACCCGTCGAACGCGCCCCCGCAGATGAACAGGATGTTCGTGGTGTTGATCTGGATGAACTCCTGGTGCGGGTGCTTCCGGCCGCCCTGCGGCGGCACGTTGGCGGTCGTCCCCTCCAGGATCTTGAGCAGGGCCTGCTGTACGCCCTCCCCGGAGACGTCGCGCGTGATCGACGGGTTCTCCGACTTCCGCGCGATCTTGTCCACTTCGTCGATGTAGACGATCCCACGCTCGGCGCGCTTGACGTCGTAGTCGGCCGCCTGGATCAACCGCAGCAGGATGTTCTCGACGTCCTCTCCGACGTACCCCGCCTCCGTCAGCGACGTCGCGTCGGCAATGGCGAACGGAACGTCCAGGATCCGTGCAAGGGTCTGCGCGAGAAGCGTCTTGCCGCACCCCGTGGGGCCGATCAACAGAATGTTGCTCTTCTGCAGCTCGACGTCGGGGGACCGCTTGGAGTGCGACCCGATCCGTTTGTAATGGTTATAGACCGCGACCGCCAGCGCTTTCTTGGCACGATCCTGTCCGATGACGTACTGGCAGAGGGTCTGGTAGATCTCATGCGGCTTGGGCACGCTGCGCGGCTTCACGTGACCGTGCGGGCCCGAGGTGAGTTCTTCCTCAATGATCTCGTTGCACAGCTCGATGCACTCGTCGCAGATATAGACGCCGGGCCCGGCCACGAGCTTCCTGACCTGTTCCTGCGTCTTTCCGCAGAACGAGCACTTGAGGCGCTCCCGATCGTCTCCGGTCTTAAACATCGTGTCTCGGCTCTCCGTCCGTCTGGTGTGTCGTCACGCGGACTGGTTCCCGGTCCGTGGCTTGATCACGTCGTCGATGAGACCGTATTCCTGCGCCTCGCCTGCGCTCATCCAGAAGTTCCGGTCCGTGTCCCGCTGCACCCGCTCGAGCGGCTGCCCCGTGTGCTTCGCCAGGACTTCATCCAGGATTTGCCGGATCGCGAGGAACTCCTTCGTCTGGATGCTGATATCCGACACGGACCCCTGGGTACCCCCCCATGGCTGATGGATCATCATACGGGAGTACGGGAGCGCAAACCGCCGTCCCTTCGTTCCTCCGGCCAGAATAATGGCTCCGGCGCTGGCCGCGAGGCCGACACAGATCGTCGACACGGGTGATTTCAAGAACTGCATGGTATCGTAGATCGCCAGGCCGGCCGTCGCCGATCCCCCGGGGCTGTTAACATACAGTTGCACTTCTTTCTCCGGGTCCTCGTAGTCAAGATACAGCATCTGCGCGATGATCAGATTGGCCATCTCATCCTCGATCGGCCCGCCAATGAAGATGAGACGCTCTTTCAGCAGCCTGGAATAGATGTCATAGGCCCGCTCTCCACGGGCCGTCTGCTCGACGACGATCGGCATGTACACTGACGTACTCCCTTCGCGTCGTTGTCCCCGGTGCACCGCGACTGGCCCGCGCACGTCCTGACTCACGCCGTGAGTACGGGGTCGGTACCGACCCAGGCCAAGGCCCCGGCACAGGCCCAAAGGCTGGCGCTACGAATTCCCCACAACTCTTCCCGCCGTCCCTCTTTCTGTCAACGTCTTTCGCCGTCCCCCCGATACCCACCCGCGCAAAAGACAGGCAAGCGTCTCTCGGCAACTATCCGCCCGGGATCGAGGGCTCACCGGGCGCAACCGGATCCTCGGGGCTGCTCCCGGCCGGCTCCTGACCGGCAGGCGGCGCCCCAGCGGCCGGCAGGCCCTGGTGAATCGCCTGCTGGGGCTCCGGGCCCGCCACGGCCTCCACCAGACGCACCACCGCCTTTCGCCGAGTCACGACCTCGCGGAGGCCCTGGCGGCGGCCGCGCTCGGCCAGCCATGCTTCGACGCTGGGAATGTCCTTCCCCAATTCGGCCGCGAGTTTCCGGACTTCGTCGGACATCTCCTCTTCGCTTACGGTCAACGCGTCTCGCTCCGCCACGGCCTCGAGCAACAGGCGCACGCGAACCCGACGCTCCCCTCTTGGCCGGAGCTCTGCCCGGAGCGAGGCCTCATCCTTTTCCTGGCCTCGGAGGTACCCTTCCAGCGTCAGCCCGCGCGACTGCAGCCGCTCTTTCAGCTCATCCAGCAGATGGTCGACCTCGTGGTCGACCAGGCTCGCCGGCAGGTCCATCGTGGTCTGGGCGAGGACGGCGTCCACCACCCGGTCCTGCAACGCAGCCAACTCCTCCACGGCTCGCTCGTGTACCAGGCGCGTGCGCAATCCGTCCCGGAGTGCCGCGAGCGTGGGCTGATCCGACACGGTCTTGGCAAACGCGTCGTCAAGCGGGGGCAACTCCTTGCGGCGGACGTCGTCAACGCGCACCGTCACCGTCCCAGTGTCCCCCTCCAGAGAAGCGGTGCGGGTGTCCCCGGCACGGGCCCCTTCGAGCGCCGCCTCCACCTCAGGGGGTAGGAGGCCCCCGCCGATCTCGACCAGCAGCTCCTTGCCCGACTGGAGCCGCTCGAGGCCAGGGGGTGACGCCGTGACCGTCAACAGCACGAAGTCGCCGCGTTGTGCCGCTGCCTCCGGCGCCCTGGCCAGGCGGCCATGCCTGGCGCGAACATCTTCCAGCGCCCCGTCGACTTCAGCGTCGGTGAGCGGATGGCTCTCACGCTCGACCTGGATCGCCGCGTAGTCAGGAAGCGTCACCTTGGGGTACACGTCCACGGTGGCGGTCAGACGTAGTCCTTTGCCGTCCTGCCCATCTTGAATGTCGATCGATGGATCGGCAATGGGTGCGATGCCCGACTGGGAAACGGCCTCCGCGTATTGTGCGGGCACGAGCTTTCGGAGCGCTTCGTCGCGGATCGAGCCGTGGCCGAGATGACGCTCGAGAATGACGCGAGGCGCCTTGCCCCGCCGGAATCCTGGCACGGACACCTTTTGGACCAGGGAGACATACGCCTGATCGATGGCCCGGGCCAACTCCTCCTCAGGGACCTCGATCTCCAGCACCGCCCGGCTGCCGGGTTCGGTTCGCACCGCCATCTTCATCGAAAAACGCTCCTTCGCGCCGCTACCGGGGACCTGAATGGACGAAAGCCCCGGCGCGGTATCACCGCCGAGGCTACCACCACCCGCGCGCAGTATACACAGGGCGCCGCGCACGTGTCAAGGTGAGCGGCCGCGACGATCCCAACGCATTCCTTTGTAACATCCGTTCGCGTCGTTATCCCCGGCTGACTCGTACCGGGGCACCGCGTCACATACCGTCGATGGGATTTCGCGAACATGCGCCGCAGCCGGCTGAGCAGGACCGGGCCCGAACCAGGGTTGCCAGAGGGCGCATCACGGCCCCTTTGGATGCGTGCCCGTATGGATGGCGACCTCCACCGAAACGCCCACGGGAATCTGTGAGTCCTGTGCGCCGTCGTTGAACACGGGATCCTCGTCGAACTCTATGCGGACAGGAACGAGTTGGACGACCTTGACGAAGTTGCCGGTCGCGTTGTCCGGTGGAAGTAGCGCGGTCGAGGATCCCGATGCCGAGCCGATGCTGGCCACGCGCCCGCGGAATACGTGGCCTCGCAGCGCGTCTACGGTGATCCTGACCGGATCACCGACCCGAACACCCGCAAGTTGCGTCTCCTTGACGTTGGCCATGACCCACACGTGACGGCCCGTGATCCACATGATCGGCTGGTTCGGCTGGACCACTTGACCGATCGTCACGGTTGGGCCAGTCACCCAGTTCACCACCCACCCGTCCGCCGGCGCGTGAACGGTGGTGTAGCTGAGATTGAGCGCGGCGGTCTGCACCGCCTGCTCCAACGCCCCCGCTTGCGCCTCCGCCGCGGCCAGCTGCTTCGCCAGTTGCTGCACCGTGGCTTCTCCTGCTTGGGCTTGCTGCACCATCGCCGCCGCGTGGGCGACCTGCTGCTGGTTCACCACCACCTGCTGCTGGGCCACGAACACCTGCTGCGTCTGCGCCGTGTACGCGGTCAGTTGCGCCTGGGCCTGGGCGAGGGCGGACCGCCCGTTCTGCACCTGGGCGAGCGCGGCTTGTTCCGCGCTGGTATCGAGGTCCACTTGCTGCTGCGCGACGGCACCCTGCGAGAGGAGCCGCCGGTCTCGGTCCAGCGTCCGGCGCGTGACGTCCAATTGGGCCTCTTCCGAGCCGAGCGTCGCCGCCGCCAGCTGCACCTGCGTTCGTGCGGTCGCGATGTACTTCGCGACGGTATCCCGCTGTTGTGCCAGCGTCGCTTCAGCCTGCGGAACCGTCGGACGCGCGGCGGCGAGCTGGGCCTGCGCCGCGCTGATGTTTGTCACCGTGATCTGCTGCTGCGCAGCCAGTGCCGCCTGGTCCGCTGCGACCTGGGCCTGCGCCTGAGCGAGCTGCATCTTCGCCTGCTCGAGCGCCACGCGATAGGGACGCGGATCCAACTGCAGCAAGACCGCGCCCTTCTTGAGGTATTCGTCCTGGTGCACTGGCACCTCCGTCACTATCCCCGTCACCTGGGTGCTGATGGGCATCAGGTCGCCGGCTGTCTGCGCGTTGTCGGTCTTGACCCAGCCGGCATTGAGCAACCACCATACGACGCCGGCTATGATCAGCAGTACGGCAACGCCCGAGGCCAGCAACAGCAGCCTGGGGCGGCGCGATCTGGCCGCACCCGGTGCCTCGCTGCCCCCGCCAGGGGGCGGCCCTCCCGGAGCGGACGGCGAACCTCCTGCGCGCCCCGGTGAGGTCTCTCCTTCTCCCGCCGGCACCGGTGCTGCGCCCCTAACGTCCTCTGAAGATCCGTGACTCATTGCGCCGATCCTCCCCTGCTCCCCGAGCCTCCCATTCATTCTCGGCGTCCCGCGCCATTCCAGGGTGTTCGTGGTCCCCCGGCCGCCCCCGGCTCGCCGCGACCGAGCCAGCAAGACGTCGCACGCCTCGTATCCCCCGGCGGTCCGTGGCTGTCGGGGCGGCCTCGCGCCCATCGGCGGGAGCGCGTCCCGACGTCAGCCACCGCTCAATCTCAGCCCGCGCGCGGGTGCGATCCGACCGCCCCGCGATCAGGGCGAGGCCTGCGACCAACGCGGCCACGGTGGTGGCCGTCGCTTCGGGATCCAAGTCGGGACGAAGTGTTCCCTCACGGATGCCGGCCGTTACGATCTGTCGAAGGACATTCCGCCATCTCCGGAGCACCCGCCGCAGGGACCGGTGAAGCACGGGATCGCGCTGGGCCCGCTGCATGAGCTCGAGCATGACGACGACGAGTTCACGCCGCTTCGCATGGTAGTACGAAACGCCCGCGAGCTCTTGACGCAGCCGCCGAAGCGCGGCGCCGCTGCGGTTTCCGACCACGGGTGCATGCGCCGCCCGTAGCTGCTCCGTGATGTACTCGGTCACTCCTCGGACAAGCGCTTCCTTTCCGGAGAAGTAGTAATGTAAGGTGGCGACGTTCACTCGCGCCCGCGCCGCAACGGCCCGCGTCCGAAGGCCCTCGAACCCGCGGGCCGCAATGACTTGGTACGCCGCGTCCACGAGCGCACGCCGCCGATCATCCCGCTTCATACGATGTTCCACCACGACGCCCCGCTCCAACATGCCCACGACTGGACTCAAAACCCCGCCCTATCCAATCATTCGATCAAATCGTAATCGCTCCGAGGGGGAGATGTCAATCATGTGATCAAGAAGAATCGGCCGGCGTCACCGCACCCCATGTTGCACGCCCAGGCCGAGTAGTTGACAAGAGCCGCGGCACCGTTCACGAGATGGGATCCACGGCACGGAAAATCGGCGGGGCGTTTCCGGAAAGGAGTGCGGCCGCCGGTACGGAAGTTTCCTCGAGTCAGCCTTGACGTCAGCGTGGAGCAGGTCGCTTGCATGGGGTCCTCGTATCTGAGCGTAACCGTCAATCTTATGTCTTTGACCAGGTATATGGCGGTTCCTACGGGCCGGACACCGGCGCACGCCATCGCCCTCGCTGCCTCGGCCGGGATTCGCTGACGCCATGTGGGTGCCAAGCCCGCGGTATCCGGACCCTGCCGTCCAGGCGCTGCATCCAAGCTTCGAAAAATACCGTCTCCGTCAGGCGGCCGTCGAACGCCTGGCAACCGGATTCCGTTGGGCCGAGGGGCCGGTGTGGTTCGGCGACGGAAGGTTCCTGCTGTGGAGCGACATCCCCAACAATCGGATCATGAAGTGGGAGGAGGAAACTGCAACAGTTAGTATTTTCCGCAGCCCATCCAACAATGCCAACGGCAACACGCGCGACCGTCAAGGCCGTCTGATCACCTGCGAACACGACACGCGGCGTGTAACGCGTACCGGGTACGACGGCACGATCACGGTTCTGCTCGATCGGTTCGACGGGAAACCGCTCAACTCGCCGAACGATGTGGTCGTGAAATCGGACGACTCCGTGTGGGTTTCCGATCCGCCCTTCGGCATAGCGGGCTACTACGAAGGACACCCGGCGCCACAGGAGCTGCCGGCGAACGTGGGTAGTGTACGGTGTTGTGTGTAAAAGCAGGACCCTCAAAAGGGAGGGCGTACCCCGACCTGGACAACCATACGAAAAGGAGGGATGCGCCCGTGGCCAGTGTTGCAGCACTGACCGATCTCACCGTAGCTGATCTGTGGAAGGGGGTCAAGGACGAAGCGACCCTGTGGGGGGAT
>Ga0187784_10000727_pt1 | contig 24972 bp, 26 predicted proteins | sample 1015_SJ02_MP15_2_FD_132964 | JGI IMG/M metagenome (GOLD analysis project Ga0187784, IMG submission 132964) | Tropical peat soil microbial communities from peatlands in Department of Meta, Colombia - 1015_SJ02_MP15_20_MG | ecosystem: Environmental > Terrestrial > Soil > Wetlands > Peat | place... | reverse complement strand
GCGGTGTTCACCGATGGCGGCTATCCGGCGGCCGCCGCGCTGGTCGAGCGGCTCTGGCGCGAGCGGATGATGGCGCCGGCGCGGCCATTGCGTGATCCGAAGACCTTGCTGCAGGAGTGGGCGCAGGGGCGGGGGCTGCCGACGCCTGCGTACCGCGAGGTCGAGCGGAGCGGCCCGCATCACAGCCCGGAATTCCGCGTCGCGGTCGATGTCGCGGAGCGCGCGCCGGCCGAGGGGATCGGCCGCTCCAAGCGCGCCGCCGAGCAGGCCGCCGCCGCCGCGATGCTGCAGCGCGAGGGCGTCGCGATGGACGCGAATGGCTGACGAGCCCTCCGAGGGCGATCCGCGGTCGCCACCTCAGGCTGAGGCGCGCTGCGCCTTCGTGGCGCTGATCGGCGCGCCGAACGCCGGCAAATCCACACTCACCAACGCGCTGGTCGGCGCCAAGGTCTCGATCGTGTCGCGCAAGGTGCAGACCACGCGCGCGCTCGTGCGCGGGATCGCGATCGAGGGCGCCGCGCAGCTCGTGCTCATGGACACGCCCGGCATCTTCGCGCCGCGCCGGCGGCTCGACCGGGCGATGGTGACGGCCGCGTGGGCCGGCGCGCACGATGCCGACATCGTGGCGCTCCTGATCGATGCCAAGAAGGGCCGCGACGAGGAGGTAGATGCGATCCTCGAGAGGCTCGGCGAGGTGCGCCAGCCGAAGGTGCTGGTGCTGAACAAGGTCGATCTCGTCGACAAGCCGGCTCTGCTCGCGCTCGCGCAGGCGCTCGCCGCGCCGGCGCGGTTCGATGCGACATTCATGCTGTCGGCGCTGTCCGGTGACGGCGTTGCGGATCTGAAAGCCTGGCTCGGCGCGCACGCGCCCGCCGGGCCCTGGCACTATCCGCCAGACCAGATCTCGGATGCGCCGATGCGCGCGCTTGCGGCCGAGATCACGCGCGAGAAGCTGTTCGACCGGCTGCACCAGGAGCTGCCCTATCAGGCAACGGTCGAGACCGAGGTCTGGAAGGAGTTGCGCGGCGGCGACGTGCGCATCGAGCAGACGATTTATGTCGAGCGCGAGAGCCAGCGCAAGATCGTGCTCGGCAAGGGCGGCGCCACCATCAAGGCGATCGGCGCCGAGGCGCGCAAGGAGCTTGCCGAGCTCACCGAGCAGAAAGTGCACCTTTTCCTGTTCGTGAAAGTGCGCGAAGGCTGGGGCGACGACCCGGAGCGCTACCGGCAGATGGGGCTCGAATTCCCGACCGACTGACCTCTTAATCGAGCATGATCCTTTCCGACCTGTCTTCGCCCGCCGAAGCTTCGATCCAACACTAAAGATGGTGCGAGGGCTTCGCGCAGGCGGGAAACCGGTCCCCACCCCGCATCGCGTGCGGGGCAGGCCTTTTCGGGATCATGCTCTGCCTTGAAAAAGCTCTGCCTCCCGGGCGAAACAGGAGCGCATGATCCCGACAGTGCACGCCGGTTTTCGGAAAAAAGCCTGTCCCGAACTTGATCCGGGATCATGCTCCACGAATAGGGGCGGCATCACGATGGACCAAGAGACGGATTTCGAGGCATGAACCGCCACCTCTTTCTTGCGCTGACGATCCTGCTGGCCCTGACCGGCCTTGCGCGCGCCGAAGACCCGCCGCCCGCGCTGCAGACGAACCAGGCCTATGTCGAGGAGGTGATGGGCAAGACCGCGCTCGACACGGACGACCTGATGGCCGTGTTCGGCTATGTGTTCGCGCAACTGCCGGAGCGCGTGAAGGTCTATCCGACCGAGAACTACTATTACTTCTGGTTCGTCCATAACGGCATTCGCTACGCCGGCAATATTCGCCTCGACGCGAGCAACCGCGACGAAGGCAAGGTCATCTTCGCCTATTACGAGGACACCTCGGTCTGGTACGAGGAGGCCGACACCAAGCACAAGATTCTCGACGCGTCGGACGGCGTGAAGCTCGAGAAGGTCGAAGACCTCGTCTACAAGCTCACCTACAAGGACAAGAGCGTCACCTTCGCGCTCAACGATCTGCGCGGCGTCGCCCCGCCGGCCAGCGCGCTCGGGCCGGACGAGATGTTTCTCGGGCCGATCTTCGACGAATCGGCGATCCAGTTCTATCTCTTGTTCAACAAGAAGCTGAAGATCTTCCACTACGTGCTGAACGAGGCCGCCCCGGTGCCGGACAAGTTCTTCTCCCCCAAAGGCAAGCCGCGCATCACGGTCGGCAAGCGCACCGGCTTTGCCTTCTACCAGGACCACCGGCTCAATCGGAAAATCATGATCGCCGCCTACGAGGGCAACATGCGCGCGAACAATTATTTCGACGGGCCGTTCGATCAGCTGCCGGACAATTTCATCAAGGGTGAGGAGTTGCGCGACGCGATCCTTGCGGTGCGGCCACAGCTGAAAGGAACGATCGACCGCTTCGGTGCTGTGCCGGACGGCAGCATTCGCTACAATATCGGGCCGTATATGCCCTACACCGAGCTGAAGGATCTCAATCGGATCGATGCCTGCGCGGTGCAGAAGCAGAAACGGCCCGACTATTACCGCTGCTTCGTCTCGGGTGCCGAAGAGCAGGATCTCGAGCCGCCGAAAAAGCCGAAGAAGGCGCCCCGTTAGGAGCCATGCACTGGAGCGACGAAGGCATCGTCCTCGGCGTGCGCCGTCACGGTGAGGCCAACGCCATCCTCGAGGTGATGACGGTCGAGCATGGCCGTCATCTCGGCCTGGTGCGAGGAGGGAAGGGCTCGCGCATGCGTCCCGTCCTGCAGCCGGGCAATGCGGTTCGCGTCGCGTGGCGTGCGCGGCTCGACGAGCATCTCGGCCATTTCACCGTCGAGGGGCTGCGCCTGCGCACCGCCGATCTCATGGCAGCCGCGCATGCGGTCTACGGCGTGACGCATCTTGCGGCGCTCTGCCGCCTGCTTCCCGAACGCGATCCGCATGCCGAGGTGCATGACGCGCTCGCCGCGATCCTCGATCACCTGCAGGATCCCGTGGTCGCGGCCGTGCTCGTCGCGCGCTTCGAGTTGCAGATGCTGAGCGAGCTCGGCTTCGGTCTCGACCTCGAGCAGTGCGCCGCGACCGGCGTGACGTCGGATCTGGTCTACGTGTCGCCGAAGTCGGGTCGCGCGGTGTCGCGCGCCGCCGGCGAGCCGTGGCGCGAGCGCATGTTGTCGCTGCCGGCGTTTCTGCGCGCCGAGGGCGCGGGCGTTCCCGACAGCGACGCGCTGGCGCAGGCTTTTGCCCTGACCGGATTTTTTCTCGCACGCCATGTGCTCGAGCCGCGCGGTCTGGCGATGCACGACGCGCGCGCCAATTTCATCAACGCTGTGATGCCCGGTCGCACGCGTGCGGCGTCGTAGCGGCTTTCGCGCGTCCCCCGGGAATGGACTTGGCACAAGCAAAGAGCCGGCCGCTTGCGCGACCGGCTCCGGTAGAAATCCGTCAATCGTGCCGGATCAGCACCACCACCAATTGCTGCTATAGCGACCGTGGCAACGATGGCCGCCGCGCCAGCGCCAGTAACCGCGCGAGCCCCAGCGCCAATGACCGCCGGAGCCCCAGCGCCAATGCTGCACGTGCTCGACGGTGCTCGTCTCGTTCGCGGCGGCGCCGATTCCGGCTCCGCTGATCGGCGCGGCCGACGCCGGTGCACCGGCGAGGCCAATTCCAGCGGTGACGATCACCGCCAAGAGTGTTGCACGCATTCTCAAGTCTCCTCTCTAGAGTTGCACGTCCGGATGGGGATCAGGGCGTGTCCCGCAAGGTTGTTACGAACGCCGCATCGGTCGAAGTCTATCTTCAAGCGCGGGCTTGTCGACATCTACTTTGATGACGCGTCGTAGTTTGCCACCTCGCCCAGGATACCGGCGTTGATACGCGGCAGGGGCCGCTACTCTTCGCCGACGATCCCCTAAAGTTAAATGCCGAAATACGTAGCTTTCGTGTCCAAGTCGTTCATCTCTTGTTCATCGCAGCGGCGCGCAGTAGCCCTTCACTATGGGCAAACAAGTGATTCCCCCTGAGCGGGGCGAGGTGCAGGAGGTTGCACTGCGGGAGGCGCTGGAAGAGCGCTATCTCGCCTATGCGCTCTCGACCATCATGCATCGGGCGCTGCCCGACGCACGCGACGGCCTCAAACCCGTGCACCGCCGTATCCTGTACGGCATGCAGCTTCTACGGCTCGACCCCGGCACCGCGTTCAAGAAGTCGGCCAAGATCGTCGGCGACGTGATGGGCAATTTCCATCCGCACGGCGACCAGGCGATCTACGACGCGCTGGTTCGCTTGGCGCAGGATTTCGCATCGCGATATCCGCTGATCGACGGGCAGGGCAATTTCGGCAATATCGACGGCGACAATCCGGCCGCCTATCGCTACACCGAAGCGCGCATGACCGAAGTTGCGCGCCTTCTGCTCGAGGGCATCAACGAGGACGCCGTCGACTTCCGTCCGAACTATGATGGGCAGAGCGAGGAGCCGGTGGTCCTGCCGGCGGCGTTTCCGAACCTGCTCGCCAATGGCGCGCAGGGCATTGCGGTCGGCATGGCGACCGCGATCCCGCCGCACAATGTCGCCGAGCTGTGCGATGCTGCACTGCACCTGATCGACAATCCGAACGCACGCTCCCGGACGCTGTTGAAATACGTGCCGGGTCCGGACTTCCCGACCGGCGGCATCATCGTCGATCCGCGCAATGAAATTGCCGAGGCCTACACCACCGGTCGCGGCTCGTTTCGCGTGCGCGCGCGCTGGAAGCAGGAGGACACCGGCCGCGGGACCTTCGTGATCGTCGTCACCGAGATCCCCTGGATGGTGCAGAAGATGCGCCTGGTCGAGCGCATGGCCGAGCTGATCAACGAGAAGAAGCTGCCGCTGATCGCCGATGTGCGCGACGAGTCGGCCGAGGACATCCGCCTCGTGATCGAGCCGCGCGCGCGCACGGTCGATCCCGCGATCCTGATGGAAAGCCTGTTCAAGCTGACCGAGCTCGAGAGCCGCATTCAGCTCAACATGAACGTGCTGGTGAAAGGCAAGGTCCCGAAAGTGGTCGGGCTTGCCGAGGCCCTGCGCGAGTGGCTCGACCATCGCCGCGACGTGCTGCTGCGCCGGTCGAACCATCGGCTGAAGCAGATCGCCAATCGGCTCGAAGTGCTCGGCGGCTACCTGATCGCGTATCTCAATCTCGATCGCGTCATCAAGATCATCCGCAACGAGGACGAGCCGAAGCCGGTGCTGATGAAGGCATTCAAGCTCTCCGACGTGCAGGCGGAAGCGATCCTCAACATGCGGCTGCGCAACCTGCGCAAGCTCGAGGAGTTCGAGATCCGCAAGGAGGACAAGGAGCTGCGCGCCGAGAAGAAGGAGCTCGACGAGCTGATCAAGTCGGAAAAGAAGCAATGGGAAAAGATCGCCGGCGAGATCAGGCAGCTGAAAGAGAAGTACGGCAAGAAGACGCCGCTCGGCAAACGTCGCACTGACTTCGCCGAAGCCCCCGAGCATGACGAGGCCGCGATCGAGGAGGCGATGGTGATCCGCGAGCCGGTTACCATCGTGGTGTCGGAGAAGGGCTGGGTGCGCGCGCTGCGCGGGCACGTCGAGGATCTGTCGAACATCGCGTTCAAGCAGGACGACAAGCTCAAGCTTTCGTTTTTCGCCGAGACGATCTCGAAGTGCCTGTTGTTCGCGACCAACGGCCGGTTCTACACGATCGAGGCCTCGAAGCTGCCGGGCGGGCGTGGCCACGGCGAGCCGGTGCGCCAGTTCGCCGAGCTCGAGCAGGAGGCCGACATCGTGACGATGTTCCCGTTCCAGGGCGGGCGGAAGTTCATCGTCGCGAGCCATCAGGGCAAGGGCTTCGTGGTGGCCGAGGACGAGGTCCTCGGCACCACCCGCAAGTGCAAGCAGGTGCTCAACGTCAAGGCGCCGGACGAGGCGCGCGCGGTCTGCGTCGTCGACGGCGAGCAGGTCGCCGCCATCGGCGAGAACCGCAAGATGCTGATCTTCCCGATCGAGCAACTGCCCGAGATGGCGCGCGGCTCCGGCGTGCGGTTGCAACGCTACAAGGACGGTGGGCTCTCCGACGTGAAGACGTTCAAGGGCGCCGAAGGGCTGACCTGGACCGATGCGGCCGGGCGCGCCTTCTCGCTCACGTTGAAGGAGCTGTCCGACTGGCGCGGCAATCGTGCCGACGCGGGACGGCTGCCGCCGAAAGGGTTCCCGCGCTCGAACAGGTTCGGATGATGCGCGCGCTCGTCACCATCGCGTTGATGTTGACTGCCGTTTCCACGTCCGATGCGGCCTGCATGAAGCCGGATCAGCTCGAGCGCGCCGAAGGCCGGCTCACCGTCGGGGCCTTCAAGGATGCCGCCGATCGCCCGGAGACCGCCTTCATCCTGCGGCTGCCGACGGCTGCCTGTCTCGACGCGGAAGACGGCATGGATCCGGTCGATGCGACGCGGACCATCCATGTCTATGCGGCCGATGGCGCAATGCAGGCGTCATTGCGCCGTCTCGTTGGCCGCGTGGTCGAAGTGCGCGGCAAGCCATTCTCAGCCCATACCGCCCACCATCATGCCCCGATCGTGATGGAGGTGAGTGAAGTTCGCCCGCGTTGACGCTTGCCAATGGCGGCGCCTGTTGCCGAAAGGGTTCCGGCGCTCGATCAGTCCAGGTCACTGCCGCGTCGCGTCGGCCTTCAAGAGATCACCTGGAAACAAGGTAATGGCAGGAATTCCTGTCTGGCTGGCCTCTTATGCGTCTGCTGCAATTGCAAATTATTCGCAACAAGGCATAGTTGTAAAGGCGCTCGTGCGCCTGCGGAGCTATGGAATGGCGGTTCAGTCGGTCGGGCGTGCGCAGGTCGAGCAGGGCTGGAAGCGCACGCGGGGCGCGCCGTCACTCTCCGAGGTGTTCGGGTCGATCGCGACGCGCCCGCGCGGATCGTTCTGGCGCCGGCTCGTCGCATTCCTCGGACCCGGCTACCTCGTGGCGGTCGGCTACATGGACCCGGGCAACTGGGCGACCTCGCTCGCCGGCGGCTCCAGGTTCGGCTATTCGCTGCTCACCGTTGCGCTCGCCTCCAACCTGATGGCGGTGCTGTTGCAGGCGCTGTGCGCGCGACTGGGGATCGGCGCCGGGCGCGATCTCGCGCAAGCCTGTCGCGACGCGTTTCCGCGCTGGAGCGCATGGCCGCTCTGGATCATCACCGAGATCGCGATCTGCGCGACCGACCTTGCCGAGGTCATCGGCACCGCGATCGGACTCAATCTGTTGTTCGGCATCCCGCTCGCCCTCGGCGTGCTGATCACGGCGCTGGATGTATTTCTCGTGCTGTGGATGCAGAATCTCGGCTTTCGCTATGTCGAGGCGTTCATCGTGACGCTGCTCGGCGTGATCGCGGTGTGCTTTGCGGTCCAGATCGCGCTCGCCAGCCCGGACTGGGGCGCGGTGCTGCGCGGTTTCGCACCGACCAGCAAGATCGTCAGCAATCCCGACATGCTCTATTTGGCGATCGGGATCATCGGGGCGACCGTGATGCCGCACAATCTGTTTCTGCATTCGGGCGTCGTGCAGACGCGCTGCTTCGGCGACAGCGAGGGCGAGAAACGCGAGGCGATCCGCCTTGCGACGATCGACTCGACCCTCGCGCTCACTTTCGCGCTGGTCATCAATGCCGCGATCCTGATCCTTGCGGCCGCGACCTTCAACCGGACCGGCCAGATCGAGGTGTCCGATCTCGGCGAGGTGCACAAGCTGATCGCGCCGCTGCTCGGCTCCGGCATGGCGCCGACGCTGTTTGCGATCGCGCTTTTGTGCTGCGGCCTGAACTCGACCGTGACGGCGACGCTCGCCGGGCAGATCGTGATGGAGGGCTTCATCGATATCCGCCTTGCGCCCTGGGCGCGGCGGCTGGTCACGCGCTCGCTCGCGATCGTGCCGGCGGCGGCGGTCACGATCTGGTATGGCGAGGCCGGGACCGCGAAGCTGCTGATCCTGAGCCAGGTCGTGCTCGGCCTGGCGCTGCCGTTCGGCATCGTGCCGCTCATCCTGTTCACCGCCGATCGCGCCAAGATGGGCGCCTTCGTGGCGCCGCGCCTCGTGACGGCGCTCGCCGCGCTGATTGCCGCGACCCTGATCGTGCTGAACCTGAAGCTGCTCTACGATCTCAGCGTCGGCTGATTGCCGCAAATTGTCGCGACCGCGACAATCGGACCTTAACGGCCGCTTGCGATGAGAGGGGAATCGCAACCGGAGGTCTGAGCATGCGTTTCCCCACGGCGCTGATTTTCGCCGCCGCACTCGTCGTGCCGAATGTCGCGCTCGCGCAGGGCGGCGGGCCGGTGCGCGCCGCCTGCCAGAACGATATCCGCGCGCTGTGCGGCGCGGTCCAGCCGGGCGGCGGACACATCCGCGAGTGCATGCGCGAGCATCGCGCCGAGCTGTCGGCAGCCTGCAAGATCGCGATCGCGGACCGGATGCTGGAGCACGCCAGACAGCGTGAGAACACCAGCGCGCCCGGCGTCACCGCTGCGCCGAGCAAGTAGCGGTATCAGCGCTCGAACCGGGTCCAGCCGTCGGCGAGCAGGCGCTCCTGCGGCAGGAAGCGGCCCTTGTAGTCCATCTTGCGCGAGTCGCGCACCCAATAGCCGAGATACACATAGGCGAGCCCCATGCGGCGCGCGCGCGCGATGTGATCGAGGATCATGTAGGTGCCGAGCGAGCGCTTGCGGTGCGCGGGCTCGTAGAAGGAATAGACCATCGAGAGCCCGTCGCTCAGCACGTCGGTGAGCGCGACCGCAAGCAGCTCGCCGCTGCCGCGTCCATTGATGCGGCTGTCCGGCCCGTGCCCGCGGTACTCCACGAGCTTGGTCTCGACGTGGCTGTCCTCGACCATCATGGCGTAGTCGAGCACGGTCATGTCCGCCATGCCGCCATCGAAATGGCGATGGTCGAGATAGGCGCGAAACACCGAATACTGCTCCGAGGTCGGGACCGCGACGCGCATCTCGCCGACCAGATCGTCGTTCTGCTCGCGGATGCGGCGCATGCCGCGCGAGGGACGGAAATCGTCGACCACGACGCGCACCGAGATGCAGGCGCGGCAGGCTTCGCAGGCCGGCCGGTAGGCGATCGACTGGCTGCGGCGAAAGCCGCCATGGGTCAGGAGATCGTTCAGGTCGCCGGCGCGCTCCCCCACCAGATGGGTAAAGACCTTGCGTTCCTCCTTTCCCGCCAGATAGGGGCAAGGGGAGGGCGCGGTGAGATAGAATTGCGGCGTATCGCGCGAATGGGCGGTCACTGTCCGAATCCGGTTGCGCCGGGGAGATGCTAGCATCGCTTGGCGGCGCGCGCGCGTCAAAGGGGTTATCCGGTGGGCACTGCGCGCGCAGCCGCCATCGCGTATCGTGGTTCCATGCCGGGTGTTCGTTGCGCGGTTCTGCTGTTGACGCTGTTCCTGGCGCTTCTTTCCGCCGGCTGCAGTGGCGTCATGGACTCCGAGCAGGTCCGGCTCTGTCGCGCCATCATTCCGGTGCTGAACGGCGAGGGGGCCGAGATCCGCGAGATCCGCGTCGGTCCGGCGGCGCTCGGCCGCTCCAGCGTGCGCGTCGACTATGCGGCGCGCGAGGTTGGCAAGGAGCGGCGCGCCCGGTTCGTGACCTGCGCGTTCGGCGGCAGAGGTTTCGAGCGCGACCGGCTCGACCTCACCGCGGTCGAGACCGACGAGGGTCGGCTCGGCATTGCGCGGCTCACCTTCCTCAGGCGCTATCTCGCCGACCCGGAGGTCAGCGCTGCGCTGCCGCCCGCCGCGCACGAAGCGCCCGACCTGTCCGGGGCGACCGCCTATGCGCTGCAGCAGCTGATCAACGCGATCGCGCTCGCCGCCGTCTACGCGCTGCTCGCGACCGCCTATTCGCTGATCTATGGTCTCGCCGGACGGATCAATCTGGCCTTCGGCGAGATCGCGATGATCGGCGCCTATGGGGCGATCGGCGGCGTCGCCGCCATTGCGGCGCTCGGCATCGGCGATCCGCTCGCCGGCCTCGCGCTCGCGCTCCTGATCGCGGGCGCGCTCGCGGGCGGCTGGAGCCTGATCGTCGGGCGCTTGGTGATCGCGCCGCTGCACGCGCGCCATCGACTCGGCCAGCCGATCCTGATTGCGACCGCGGCGGTCGCTCTGACGATCAGCGAGTTCCTGCGCCTGAGCCAGGGACCGCGCGATCGCTGGGCGCCGCCGGTGTTCAACCAGCCGCTGGCGCTGGCGCGTGCGCAGGACTTCGTCGTGACGGTGACGCCGATGCAGATCGTGGTCGCGATCGCCGGCCTTGCGGCGGCCGGGGCCGTGCTGCTGCTGTTGTGGCGCACGCGATTCGGTCGCGCCTGGCGCGCCTTTGCCGACGACCCTCCGACCGCCGCGCTGTTCGGCGTCGATGGCGATCGGCTGTTCGCCGCCACCTTCCTGATCGCCGGACTGCTCGCCGGGCTCGCCGGCTGGGTGGTTGCGACCTATTACGGCAACGTCTCGCATTCGCTCGGCGCGCTGCTCGGGTTGAAGGCGCTGGTCGCTGCGGTCGTCGGCGGCATCGGCTCGGTTCCGGGCGCGTTCCTCGGCGGCATCTGCGTCGCGCTGATCGAGGCGCTGTGGTCGGCCTATTTCGACATCACGGCGCGCGACATCGTGGTGTTCTCGTTGCTGATCGTCGTGTTCGTGCTGCGCCCGGGCGGGCTGCTCGGCTTTGCCGGGCCGCAGCCGCGCGACGTCTGAGGCTTGCCCGACAGGCATCGCGGGCGCAGCTTTCCTTTGCTAGAACGCCGCGATGACGGTCACCCTGTCCGATATCGAGGCTGCGCGCCGCACCATCGCGACGCAGGTTCTGCGCACGCCGATGTTGCCCGCGCCGAAGCTCTCCGCCCTCACCGGCGCGCAGGTGTCGGTCAAATACGAGAATCTGCAGGTCACCAACTCGTTCAAGGAGCGCGGCGCGCTCAACAAGATTGCGGCGCTGAGCGCGGCGGAGCGGGCGAGCGGCGTGATCGCGATGTCGGCCGGAAATCACGCCCAGGCGGTCGCCTATCACGCGCAGCGGCTCGGCATTCCGGCCACCATCGTGATGCCGGTGACGACGCCGTTCGTGAAGGTCGCGGCGACCGAGGCGTACGGCGCGAGCGTCGTGCTACACGGCGAGACGGTTGCCGACGCGCAGGAGCGCGCCGAGACGATCGCGGCGCAGCGCAAGCTCGTCTGGGTGCATCCTTACGACGATCCGCGGGTGATCGCCGGGCAGGGCACGATCGCGCTCGAGATGCTGGAGGACGCGCACGACCTCGACGTGCTGGTGATCCCGATCGGCGGCGGCGGGCTGATCGCCGGCAATGCGATCGCGGCGCGCGGCATCCGGCCGACGATCGAGATCATCGGCGTCGAGTGCGCGCTCTATCCGGCAATGTTCAACGCGCTGAAGGGAGAGCACCGTCCGGTCGGCGGCGCCACGCTCGCGGAAGGCATTGCGGTGAAGAATGTCGGCAAGCTGACCGCCCCGATCGTGCGCGCGCTGGTCTCCGATATCCTGCTCGTCGATGAGGCCTCGCTCGAGCGCGCCGTCAACGCCTTCCTCACTTTGCAGAAGACGATGGCCGAAGGCGCCGGTGCCGCCGGGCTTGCGGCGCTGCTGACCTATCCGGAGCGCTTCCGGGGTCGACGGGTCGGCCTGATCCTGTGCGGCGGCAATATCGACCCGCGCATCCTCTCCTCGATCATGTTCCGCGAGCTCGAGCGCGAGAGCCGCGTGGTCTCGTTCCGCCTGACGATCCCGGATCGGCCGGGCGTGCTCGGCATCATCGCGACCCGGCTCGGGCAGCTCGGCGCGAACATCCTCGCGGTCGAGCACCGCCGCCTGTTCCTCGACGTGCCGGCGAAAGGCGCCAAGCTCGACGTGACGGTCGAGACGCGCGACGCCGGCCACGCGGAGGAGATTTATCGCGCGCTCGCGGCGGACGGCTACGCGCCGACCCGCATCGATGCCGGCGCGGTGATGGAATGAGCTGGAAGCCTATTGCCCGGGGTAGCGCTCGTCGCCGGTCGGCACCGCGGTGAACACGCTCTGCGGCGCGACCTGCCCATCGGGGCGCGGGCGCGGCAACGGCGGATCGGTGCGGCGCTGCGCCGTCATGACCGGCCGGCGGCGCGGCAGCGGTGCCGGGCCCGTAATCGCCGGCACCGTTCCTTCGACCACCTCGTCCGCCTCTTTCTCCGGCGCAGCGGTTGTCAGCGCGACCGGCGCGGTGTCGGACGGGGCCGGCGCGCTGACGACGGGCGGCGGCGCCGGCGCCGGGGCCGGCACCGGCGCGGCTGGTGGCGTCGGGGCAAACTGGTTCATCGGTCCCCAGCGTTCCGCGACCGAACCCGCGGCTTGATCGGACTCGGCGGCGGACGGGGCGGCTCGGGGCGGGGCCGCGGGGGGAGCCGGGGGTGCCGGCGCGGCCTGCGCCGATTCGACGGCCGGCGCCGCGTCGTTGAGCCGGGTATCGGCCGACGAGGTCGGGGCGGGGGGGAGGACCGGAATGCTGTCGCGGGAGGCAAGCCGTACCGCCGCCGGCATCATGACGCGCGGCGGCTCCACATAGGAGCGGATGAACCAGACGATGCCCCAGAAAGAGCCGAGGACCGCGAGAATCCCACACGCCAGCGCAAGCACCTTCGTGCCGACGCCGCGGCGTCGCGCCGGTATCTCGTCCTCGTAGACCGTCATCGCCAGACTGCCCGATGACATTACTGCCGCCATAATACGGCAAGCCAAGGGCGCCGGATAGGTGCAATCGGAAGGCCGGGGGGGAGCCCGGCCTTCCGGCAGCGCGCGGATCAGCCGCCGCGGCGCTCCATGCGCTCCTTCCTCCGGGCGGCGAGGTCGGCCCGTTGCGCCGGGGTCAGCACCTCGGCCGCCTCGACCCTGGCATCAGTCAGACGCTTGGAGACTGCATCCGCAAGCTTCATCCCGTCCTGGCGCAACTGCTCGACCTTGGCGTGGTCGATGGTCGCGGCCGCGAGCGCCTCGCCCATCGCGCGGCGGTTTTCGCGGCGCTTGTTGCGCAGGGCGAAGAGATCATTCGCCGCGTTCTCGAAGATCGCGCGCACCTTCTGCTTCTGCTCGGTCGAGGCATCGACCATCCCGAGCACGCGGTTGACGCGCCGCTCGATGGCGCCGGGATACATCATGCGGGCAAAGCCGCCGCGCATATGCTGCCGGCCCATTCCGCGTCCGTCGCCGTCCTGCTCCATGCCGAAGCGACGCTCGCCGAACCCGCGGTGCCAGCCGCGCTCTTCGCCATCACCGCGCTGACCATCGCGGAACCGCCGCCAGCCGGGCCCGTCGCCTTCGGCCCGGCGGTCATCCATGGGACGGCGCCAGCGTGGACCATCCGGGCCGGGGCCTTGGCCGTAGCCCTGCGGCGGCGCATAGCCTTGCTGTGCCTGCTGCCCTTGTCCCTGTCCTTGCGGCGGCGGTCCATATCCGGGGCCGGGCGCCTGCGCCGGACCCGGTCCGTAACCTTGCTGGGGCGGCTGTCCGTAGCCCGGACCCGGTCCGTATCCTTGGCCTTGCCCAAGCGTCGGGCCGACCACGACGGCGCCGATCGCGCCGCCGCCGACAAGCAACACGGTGGCATAGAGAATGCCGCGCAGCCGGTGCGTCGGCCGGGGCATGACAACAGGTTCGCTGGCGCTCATGGAAGCTCCTTGGGCTTAAGTCAGGGTATGCCCCCCTGTCGAGGCTTCTACGCTGCCGGTCCGGCTTTCCGCCGGAGACGCGAATGAAGAATTGGTAACGCTATCTGCGCCGGCGCAATTGTTCCGCCACCATCGGGGCGAAATAGGTCAGCACGCCGTCGGCGCCTGCGCGCTTGAATGCGATCAGGCTTTCGAGCATCGCCCGCTCGCCGTCGAGCCAGCCGTTCTGCGCTGCGGCCTTGATCATCGTGTACTCGCCCGACACCTGGTACGCGAAAGTCGGCATGCCGAAGGCGTCCTTCACGCGGGCGAGCACGTCGAGATAGGGCAGGCCCGGCTTCACCATCACCATGTCGGCGCCCTCCGCGATGTCGAGCTCGACCTCGCGCAGCGCCTCGTCGACGTTGCCGGGATCCATCTGATAGGTGCGCTTGTCGCCGGTCAGCGTCTTCGCCGAGCCGACGGCGTCGCGGAACGGACCGTAGAACGCGGACGCGTACTTCGCCGCGTAGGCCATGATCTGCACCTCGGTGCGGCCCGCCGCGTCGAGCGCGGTGCGGATCGCGCCGACGCGCCCGTCCATCATGTCGGACGGCGCGATGATGTCGCAGCCGGCTTCCGCCTCGATGAGCGCCTGCCGCACCAGCACCTCGACGGTTGCGTCGTTGATGATCTCGCCGTCGCGCAACAGCCCGTCATGGCCATGGCTGGTGTAGGGATCGAGCGCGACGTCGCACAGCACGCCGATCTCGGGCACCTCCTTCTTGATCGCGCGGATCGCCTGGCAGACCAGATTGTCCGGATTGAGCGCTTCCGTGCCGTCCTCGTCGCGCAGGATCGGATCGGTGTAGGGGAACAGCGCAAGGCATGGGATCTCGAGCGCCGCGGCGCGCGCGGCCTCGCGCACCGCCTCGTCGACCGAGAGCCGCTCGACACCCGGCATCGACTCGACCGGAATGCGCGTGCGGGCGCCGTCGACAATGAACAGCGGCCAAATCAGGTCGTTCGCGGTGAGCTCGTGCTCGCGCACCAGGCGGCGGGCCCAGTCGGCCTTGCGGTTGCGCCGCATGCGCACCGCAAGGTCGAGCTGTTGCGCGGTTGCCGGCGCGGTCGCAGGTCCTTTGGCCTCGACCGGCCAGGGACGGGCGTCGGTCTGGATCGGGCGGCCGTATTTGATCGCCATGCGCGACTCCTCGTGCCGTTAGAGACTGATTCGACGAAGTCGAATCAGTCTCTAGCTTTTCTTTCATTGGTGCGTGATCTTTTCCGAAAACCGGCTTCCACTTTTCGGGATCACGCACTAGCGGCGCTCTATTTAGCCTTTTCGCGGCCGGCTCACCACTACCGTCTCAGGAGATTGCCGCGGCCCGCGCCCGCATGGCACCATGGCGTACGCGCGCCTGGACGGCTCAAGGGGCGCGCCAAGGAGGCGACCCATGAGCGTGACCGGCCCGAGCCCCGGACAGCCCCTCGTCTCGAACCCGCAGCTCGCGCTCGTCGTCTACATTCTCTATCTGGTCGGTTACGCGGTCTGCGTCACGGCGTTGGCCGGGGTGATCATCGCGCACATCCAGGTCGGCGAGGCCGATCCGTTGCTCGCCTCGCATTATCGCTTCCAGATCCGCACGTTCTGGATCGGCCTGCTCTATCTCGTCGTCGGGTTCATCCTCTGTTTCATTCTGATCGGTTTTCTGGTGTTGGCATGGTGGTTTGTCTGGTCGCTGGTGCGCACCATCAAGGGATTGCTCGCGCTCAACGAGAACCGGCCGATCGCCAATCCGGCATCATGGATGTTCGGCTGAGGCTGCCGGCGGCTGACGATCGCACAGTGATGGATTTCGAACTCTCCGAAGAGCAACGCGCGATCCAGGATACTGCGCGGCAATTCGCGCAGGCCGAAATGATGCCGCACGCACGCGACTGGGATGAAAACTCGACCTTTCCGATGGACACGCTGCGCGCTGCCGCGGCGCTCGGCTTCGGCGGCATCTACCTGAAGGACGACGTCGGCGGATCGGCGCTGACGCGGCTCGACGCAACCCTGATCTTCGAGGAGCTCGCGCAAGGCTGCACCTCGACCGCCGCCTATATCTCGATCCACAACATGGCAGCGTGGATGATCGATGCGTTCGGCGGCGACGCGCAGCGGCGCAAGTTCCTGCCGAAGCTCTGCACCATGGAGCATTTCGCGAGCTATTGCCTGACCGAGCCCGATTCCGGCTCGGACGCCGCAAGCCTCAAGACGCGCGCGACGCGTGATGGCGACGCCTATGTGCTCAACGGCGCCAAGGCCTTCATCTCGGGCGGCGGCGTCTCCGACGTGTACGTCTGCATGGTGCGGACCGGCGAGGCCGGGCCGCGCGGCATCTCCTGCATCGCGGTCGAGAAGGGCACCCCGGGCCTTTCGTTCGGCGCGCAGGAGAAGAAGCTCGGCTGGAAGTCGCAGCCGACCGCGATGGTGATGTTCGAGAATTGCCGCGTGCCGGCGGAGAACCTGATCGGCGTCGAGGGCCAGGGCTTCCGCATCGCGATGGCCGGGCTCGACGGCGGGCGACTCAATATCGCGGCGTGCTCGATCGGCGGCGCGCAGTTCTGCCTCGACCGCACGCTCGCCTATATGCGCGAGCGCAAGCAGTTCGGCACGCGGCTCGCGGACTTCCAGGCGCTGGCGTTTCGCGTCGCCGACTATGCAACCGATCTCGAGGCAGCGCGGCTGATGGTGCGGCGCGCCGCGAGCGCGGTGACGAACCATGAGCCCGGCGCCACGCGCCTTGCCGCGATGGCGAAGAGGTTCGCGACCGACGCCGGCTTCGAGGCGGTGAATGGCTGCCTGCAGCTGCATGGCGGCTACGGCTATCTGCGCGACCATCCAATCGAGCGGGTGCTGCGCGACGTGCGCGTGCACCAGATCCTCGAGGGCACCAACGAGGTGATGCGGCTGATCGTCAGCCGGTCACTGCTCGGGAACTAGCGCGCTCGGGGACTAGCGCCGGATCGTGAAACGCCGGCACCGGTGTGGGCTGGGGCCGCGGCCGGCTATCGGCCTTGCGGTGGAAATAGTCGGTCAGCGGTTTCTCGACGAAACGATAGAGCACCAGCCCCGGCACCGAGACGCAGGGGAGGATCAGCGCGAGATGCACCCAAGGCAGCTGCGCCAGGTCGATCCAGCGGCCAAGCAGCATCGTCGGCACGCCGAGCCCGAGCGGGTGGAACAGATAAAGCGAATAACCCGCATCGCCGACCTTTCCGAACACCCGCGAGATGCTGTTGTGCTGCATCGGCCGCGCGGCAAGAGCCAGCGCGCCGACGATTGCGGCCGCCGGGATCCCCCAGACGAACAGCCGCTCGAGCGAGTCAGGCGCGAAGAAGTGGTCCTGCCGATAGGACCAGACCAGCACCACGACTCCGGCCGCGACCAGGGCATAGACCAACGGCTGCGGAACGCGCAGCCCGTTGCGATAGGCGAGTGCAATCGCCGTGCCGCACACGATGTCGAGGATCAGCGGATGGGTCCAGTAGTGGAACGGGTTGGGCAAGGTTGGAAAGATCTGGCCGAGCGTGACGAGGGCGAGGAAGAACGCCGCAATCGCCAGCACGACCGTGCGGCGCGACCACATCACCAGCAGTCCGAACGCCACATAGAAGAAGACCTCGGAGACCAGCGTCCAGCCGACTCCGTGCAGCGGCGCACCCCAGTCGCGCCCGTAGGGAATGAACAGATAGGAGCAGATGACGTAGTCGAGCCCGGCGCCTCCGGTCGCGTTGGCGACGCTGCCATAGCGGACGATCACGTAAATGAGCACGATGGTGGTCGCGGCCCAGTACATCGGAAGGATGCGCCCGGCACGGCGCACGAAATAGGTGCGCATCGCTCCTGGCTGGCCGAACAGCCGCTCGGTCGAATAGACCATGAGGAAGCCGGAAAGGACGAAGAACACGTCGATGCCCGCGGCCGCGAAGGTGAGGTTCGACGGCAGGAAGTCCGGCCGTTGCAGCTTGCTGGCGAAATAGAGCTGGACGTGCGCGTAGATGACGGCGAGGACGATCACGCCCCGCAGCGCCTGCAGTGAGAGCAGAGTCTGCGAGCCGCCGCTTCGCTTCTGTTCCGCAGGCTGTTCCATTGACCGACCCGTGCAGCGGTCTTGTTAGCGGCGCGACCGCGAGGGGTCAATGCTGCCGGCGAGCCCGCCGCGTGCTAGCGAAGAAGGATCGGCTGCCCGTTCACGGTTCCGGGCGGAAGTGGCGTGCGCTCGAGCCAGAAACCCGGCGCCTGGTACCACACGCGGCTCACCGCGCACTCCGGCGGCGCGCCGCGATGCAGCGCGCGGATCGGCAGTTCGCAGGCCGGCTTGCGGTTCGCCAGCGCGAGCGCAGCCGACAGCCGCGTCGCCGCGTCATCATCGCGGCCGCCCGCGCACGGATAGATGCCGACCCAACCGATTGAAGCAGCCTCGAAAGCCTCGCCGCGCCGGATCGCGCGCAGCATGAAGCCCCAGCGGTTCTCGCCGGTCAGCGGTATGAGCAAGCGTCCGCCTTCGGCGAGCCGGTCGAGCCAGAGTTGGGCCGGGTGGGTCGACCCGGCGAAGGCCACGACCGCGTCGACGTCGCCGGGGTCGTGCGTGCGGCCATCGCCGGGAACCACCTCGACCTGCGGCCACGGTGCAAGATTGGCGCGCGCTCGCTCCGCAAGCTCGGCATCGTGCTCGCTCGCGACAACGCGCCCTTGCGGACCGACCAGCTCGGCGAGGATCGCCGAATAATAGCCCGTGCCGGCGCCGACCTGCAGCACGCGCTCGCCGCGCGTCAGGTCGAGATGGTCGAGATTGTGCGCCCAGAAGCTCGGCGCACCGTTGTTCAGCCCGCGCGCCGGATCGATCGCGACGAGCACGTCGTGATAGACCCAATGCGGCGCCGCGTCGGGGGTGGTGAAAGGCTGTTCGATCCGGTTGTACGAGATGACCTGCCAGGGCCCCGGCCCGCCGAGCAGGCGCTCGCGCGGGACAGTCGCGAACGCTTCGATCACGGCGAGATTCCGCGTCACCGGCGTGCGCAGCCGCAAATCCTCGGCAAACCAACGCCGTATCGCCACTACATCGTCCATGCGCCCTCCCGTCCGACGGATGGAGTGCGGCCGGGCATCACATCCGCGGACGGCCAAAAAAAGTTTTTCGTGCCTGTCCGCAAACCAGCCTGGCTGGCGCATATTCGGATGGGCATGCAGCGCATCGAACGCAATCGAGCCGCCATCACGGTCGACTACACGACCGTCGATGCGGCACGCGCCATTGCGGCGCTGTCGCAGACCGAGCTCCTGCGCCTTGCGGCGCTCGCGCGGCTATGGAGCCGCGGCCTGCCGGAGGATCTCGGCTGGCGCGACGTGCTGCACGAGGCGATCGTGCGCGTGCTCGACGGCTCGCGCCCGTGGCCGCCGGCGGTGCCGCTGCTCGCGTTCCTGTCCGGCGTGATGCGCAGCATTTGCGACGATCATTGGCGCCGCGTCCGGCGCGAGGCGCTGCGCCGCCATGGCGACGTCGCCGCGCTCGACACCATCGTCGAGGATGACGCGCCCGATCCGGAGCGCATGCTCGCGGCCGCGCAGGCGCTCGCTGCGATCCATCAGCTGTTCGCCGGCGACACGCAGGCGCTGAAAGTCATTGCCGGGCTTTCGGAGGGGCTGACCGCAGCCGAGATTTGCCGGCGCTACGCGATGCAGGAGGGCGACTACGACACGACGCGCAAGCGCATGCGGCGCAAGCTGATGCGCCGGGGCTTCAGATTCACGTGGGGCGCGCGATGACGAAGGAATGGCGTCCGCACATCGATCTGGCGCGGCTGACCGCCGCGCTCGGCGCGGAGATCCTCGCCGCGCCCGAATTGGAGCTGCGTGTCCTGCTGGCCGACCCCGCCGTCTCGGCCGCCGCGACCACACAGGACGTGCGCGACGTGATTGCCGAGGCGCTCGGCGAGCCGACCGAGCACAAGTCCGCGCTGGTTCAACTCGACCGGCAGCGCCGGAGCCTGCTCGCGCTGTAGGGACTTGGCCGAGGCGGTGCTTGCCGATCTTTGGGCGATGTTCTAGCCACACCGAATGCACGCTCCCAGTTCCGACATCCTGTTCGAGCGGCGCGGCGTCGCCGGGATCGTGACGCTGAACCGGCCGAAGGCGCTCAACGCGGTGACGCACGAGATGGTGCGGGCGCTCGGCATTCAGCTCGCCGCCTGGGCGCAGGACGGCGCGGTGACGCGGGTGATCGTCATCGCGGCGGGCGAGCGGGCCTTTTCGGCCGGCGGCGACATCCGCGCGCTCTACGATCTCGGACGCGCCGGAAAGCAGGAGGAGGCCCTCGGCTTTTTCCGCGAGGAATACACTCTCAATGCGGCGATCAAGCGCTATCGAAAGCCTTACGTGGCGCTGATCGACGGCATCGTGATGGGCGGCGGGTTCGGCGTGTCGGTGCACGGCTCGCACCGGGTCGCGGGCGACCGCTTTCAGTTCGCCATGCCGGAGGTCGGCATCGGCTTCTTCCCCGACGTCGGCGGCACCTTCGTGCTGCCGCGCATGCCGGATGAGATCGGGACCTGGTGCGCGCTCACCGGCGACCGGCTGAAGACCGCCGACGCGGTCGCGACCGGGATTGCGACGCACCACGTGCGCTCGGACCGGTTCGCAGAGCTGACCGATGCGCTGTGCGGCAACGTGCCGGTCGACGCGACGCTTGCAGCCTTCGCGACGCCGGCGGGCGAGGGGCCGGTGACGGCGCGGCGCGACGCAATCCGGGCGCTGTTCTCGGCCGCGCGTGTCGAAGCTATTCTCTCGGCGCTCGACGGCGCGGGCGATGACTGGGCGCGCGCGACCGCGGCGACGATCCAGTCGAAATCGCCAACCAGCCTGAAGCTTGCGCTTGCGCAATTGCGCCGCGGCGTCGACTGGTCGTTCGAGCAATGCATGCGCGCCGAGATGCGCATCGTATCGCGCATCGTCTATGATCATGATTTCTACGAGGGCGTGCGCGCCGTGATCGTCGACAAGGACAATGCGCCGCGCTGGGATCCGGCGACGCTCGCCGCGGTGACCGACGCGGAGGTCGAGCGGCATTTCGCGGCGCTGGCGGAGGAGCTTGCCCTGTGAGCCAGCCATGAGCCAGTCTGGCGCGCTCGATGCCCCCAAGCCCGGGCAACGCGCAGGGCCGTGGACGCGGCGGCTCGTGCTGTTCCTGCGCATCATGGCCGGCGTCTCGATGCTGAAGGGGATGTATCATTGGGCGCTGGTGCTCGGGATCGGCGACGGCGGCGGCTCGACCTTCGAGAACGCCGCCATGCCATGGCAGGCGGCGACGATCTTCTTTGCGGTGATCGATCTGGTCGCCGCGGTCGGGCTCTGGCTCGCGGCCGCGTGGGGCGGCGTGGTCTGGCTCACCTCGACCATCTCGATGGCGGCGATCGAGCTGTTCTTCCCGCAGGTCTATGGCGGACGCACCTGGGTCGCGCTGTTCGAGTTCGTCGCGCTGTTCTGCTACATCGCGCTTGCGCTGATGGCCGGCCGCGAGCGGCCGGAATGAGCATGATCCCGAAAAGTGGATACCGGTTTTCGGACAAGATCATGCTCCACGAAAAAGCTCATTCCACCTTGCGCAGGAAGGTGCGTTCCTCGGCGAGGATGAACTTGCCCTGCTCGGCGCTCTGGAAGTTCGCGACGCCGTCCTTGTCTCCGCGCAGCCGCGCCCGATAGGCCTCGTAGGCCGCAAGGCTCGCAAACGAGATCAGCGCGAAGGCGATGTTGTTCGTCCCTTCGTGCGGCATCCAGTAGCCGATCAGATCGCCGCCGCAGCGCGGGATGATGTCGTGCCAGCGCTTCGCATAGGCCTCGAACTCGGCGCGACGGAACGGATCGATCTGATAGCGGATGAAGACCGTGATGGTCATGCGGCGCTCCCATGGTGACCGATCGAAGCATGGCGCGCGCGCCCGCATCCATGCTTCGGTGACGGCCGAAGCGGCATGCGCGAGCCGATGAGCTGGCGTGCTGCCGATCCGCCTTGCTGACCGTGGACGAACGGGGCACGCTTGGCGTGCCATCCGGTTCAAAAGCCGGAGGCGCGCAGATCGGGAGGAGCGCATGACGGACGGTTTCGGCCGCCGCGATTTCCTTAAAGGCGCCGTCGCAGGCGGCGTTGCGGCAACGTCAACCAGTGCGGCACAGGCGCAACCGGCTGCGGCGCCCGCGGCCGCCGCGCCGGCATCGCCCGGCTATGCGTTCCTCAATATCGACGAGGCCACCTTCGTCGAAGCGCTGGTCGATCACATGGTGCCGGCCGACGATCTGAGCCCGAGCGGCACCGAGATCGGCATCAATATCTATATCGACCGCGCGCTCGCCGGTGCCTGGGGCAAGGGCGATCGCCTCTATATGCAAGGGCCCTGGAAGCCCGGCGTGCCGAGCCAGGGCTATCAGCTGCCGCTCAACCCCGCGCAGCTCTATCGCGCCGGCATCGCGGCGACCAACGCGCATTGCCGCAAGACCTACGGCAAGAGCTTCGATCGGCTCGCCGACGAGCAGCGCGAGGAGGTGCTCAAGGGCCTGTCCGGCGCCACCACCAGCTTCGAGGACGGCCTGCCGGTGCGGGTGTTCTGGGCGACGCTCTATCAGACCGTCATGGAAGGCATGTTCTCCGATCCGATCTACGGTGGAAACCGCAACAAGGCCGGCTGGAAGCTGATCGGCTTTCCGGGCGCGATCGCGGTGTACCGCGAGGACGTCGTCAAGTACCGGGACAAGAGGTTCCCGGCCGACAACCCGCTCGGCATCGCGGACATGAGCTGAAGACGAACGAGTCCGTAGCCCGGATGAGCGAAGCGATATCCGGGAATGACGCAAGCCAATCGATTCCGCTCCCGCATTTCGCTTCGCTTCATGCGGGCCACAAGAGGTGACCATGGTCACGCGGCTCAAGGAAGTCGACGTCGTCGTCGTCGGGTTCGGCTGGACCGGCGGCATCCTGTCGAAGGAGCTGGCCGAGGCCGGGCTGAAAGTGGTCGCGCTCGAGCGCGGCGCGATGCGCTCGACCGAGAAGGACTATTCGCTGCCGAACATCCGCGACGAGCTGCGCTACGTCGTGCGCCACGACCTGATGCAGAACACCGCGCGCGACACTATGACGGTGCGCAACAATCCCGCGCAGGAGGCGCTGCCGATGCGCCGGCTCGGCTCGTTCCTGCCGGGCGAGGTGGTCGGCGGCTCGGCGGTGCACTGGAGCGGCCACACCTGGCGCTGGACCGACATGGAGTTCAAGGTGCGCTCGCATTACGAGGAGCGCTACGGCAAGAATTTCATTCCTGCCGACATGACGATCCAGGACTGGGGCATCAGCTATGACGAGCTCGAGCCCTATTACGATCGTTTCGAGTACACCGCGGCGGTCTCCGGCAAGGCCGGCAACATCAAGGGGCGGATCCAGCCCGGCGGCAATCCGTTCGAGGCGCCGCGCGCGCGCGACTATGCGCTGCCGCCGCTGACGCCGATCCTGTCGAGCGAGCTGTTCGCGCGAGCGGCGCGCGAGAGGGGCTATCACCCGTTCCCGCGGCCCTCGGCGAACGCCTCGCAGGCCTACACCAATCCGGACGGCTCGAAGTTCGGCGCCTGCCAGTATTGCGGCTATTGCCAGCGCTTCGGCTGCGAGGCCAATGCGAAAGGCTCGCCGCACATCACCGTCATTCCGCTCGCGCTGAAGAGCCCGAACTTCGAGCTGCGCACCCATTCATGGGTAACCAAAGTCCTCAAGGAGGCGGACGGCAAGCGCGTCACCGGGGTTGCCTACACCAACATTCTCAATGGCGAGGAATTCGAGCAGCCGGCCGGCCTCGTGGTGCTGTGCGCCTACGCGATCAACAATGTGCACCTGATGCTGCTCTCCGGCATCGGGCAGCCCTACGATCCGGTGGCGCAGACCGGCGTGGTCGGCAAGAACTACTGCTACCAGACCGGCGTGACCGCGACGCTGTTCTTCGAGGGGCGCAACTTCAATCCGTTCATCAACGCCGGCGGCTCGAATGCCACCATCGACGATTTCAACATCAACTGGGCGTTCGACCGCGGCCCGCACAATTTCGTCGGCGGCTACAACGTGTCGGGCGGCTTCAACACCGTGCTGCCGATCGGATACCGGCCGGTGCCCTCCGGCACGCCGCAATGGGGCAAGGCGTGGAAGGCCGCGACCGCGAAATGGTACCAGGCCGCGATGCAGATCAGCGCGAGCGGCAGCGTGATGGCGAACCGCTACAATTGCTTCGACCTCGACCCGACCTATCGCAACGCGTTCGGCCAGCCCTTGATGCGCATGACGTTCGACTACCAGGATAACGAGCACAAGATGGGGCGGCACGCCGCGCAGACCGTCAACGATATCGCGAAATCGATGAGCCCGACGCGGCTCAACGAGGCGACCGCGCGCACGCAGCCCTGGACCGTGGTGCCGTATCAGTCGACGCACAATACCGGCGGCACCATCATGGGCACCAATCCGCGCGCGAGCGTGGTGAACAAGTATCTGCAGACCTGGGAGCGCCATAACCTGTTCCTGGTCGGCGCCAACGTGTTCCCGCACAACGCGTCGTACAATCCGACCGGACCGGTCGGCGCGCTCGCCTATTGGACCGTCGACGCGATCAAGCGTTATGTGAAAAACCCCGCACCGTTGGTGAGCGCATGAAAGGGCTCGTGGTTGCGTGCGCCGCGCTGTTGGCGGCGAGCGGGATTGCGCGCGCCGATGGCGATGCGGCGCGCGGCGAGCAGCGCTTTGCCGAATGCGCGCCCTGTCACGCGCTCACGCGGGACGTGGAGAGCATCGGCCCGAGCCTTTATGGCCTGTTCGGGCGCAAGGCCGGCACGAGCCCGGACTTCCGCTACTCGCCCGCGTTCAAACGCAGCGGCGTCACGTGGAACGCGCAGAGCCTCGACAAATATCTTGCCGATCCGCAGGCGTTCATTCCCGGCAACCGCATGCCGTTCGCCGGGATCACGGACGCAACCGCACGTACAGACCTGATTGCTTATTTGGCCAAGACGTTTAAGTGAACTTGTAGCCCGCATGAGCGAAGCGAAATGCGGGAGCCGGATGTCGCGCTCACGCGCTCATCCGGGCTTGTATGGGGGCTTGGTTGTCAAGAGGTGCGATTGATCACGGCATGGTTCTGGCCTGGTAGTTGGTGGTCGGAGACGTTTGGCGCGTCATGGTGGTGTCGACGTGATTGC
>Ga0187784_10000726_pt1 | contig 24975 bp, 17 predicted proteins | sample 1015_SJ02_MP15_2_FD_132964 | JGI IMG/M metagenome (GOLD analysis project Ga0187784, IMG submission 132964) | Tropical peat soil microbial communities from peatlands in Department of Meta, Colombia - 1015_SJ02_MP15_20_MG | ecosystem: Environmental > Terrestrial > Soil > Wetlands > Peat | place... | reverse complement strand
ATACGCGCGCAGACTTCGACGCCGTCCATTTCCGGCATGACGATGTCGAGCAGTGCGATGTCGACGGACGGGTCCTCGTCCGTCGTGCGGCCGACGTCGAGCACCTTCAGCGCATCCCAGCCCGAGGCCGCGGTGACGATATCGGCATAACCTGCGGATAACAGCGCGCCTTCGGTCAGATCGCGGGCATCCTCTTGATCGTCGACCACCAGTATCCGCATTGATCGCCTCCGGATTTATACTTATTCCACGCCTCGGCTAATATTATTAGCCTTTGAGTATTACTGTTTTGATACTTTGATGTCTTTCATTTTTTCAAACAAGCGCCAAGTATTGTTTTGGTATATGACGCGGTAACCGGCCATGCCGTCGCGGAACAACGAAGGGAACGCCCGGTCCAACCGATCGTTGGCGCCGATCGGGCTCTGCGGGTCGGGCATTGCGATGAACGGGGTGTCGACGCGGGCAAACAGTACGGCGAGCGCGAATGCCTCGCTCTCGGGGCCGAGAATGCCATGCGCGCGGCCGCGTCCAAGCACCAAAGCGGGAGCATTGTCGGTGTCGGCCAGCACACCGTCGCGTCCGATGAACGCGCCGCCGGCCGCGATCGTGTCGAGCCGCTCGCTTGCCATGGGTTCGAACGCGGCGTGAAGACGGTTTACCGTGATTGGATCAACCCAGGCGAGGCTGACGAAGCCGCCGAGCCAGCCGACCACCAATAGCGCGATAACGACCGCGACGTGTTCGCGCACGACGGGAATGCGGATCATGACGGTCGCGGCAAGCACCGGCACAGCGAGCACGATCGCGGTCGGATCGCCGAAGAAGCCACTCGCGACACAGATCGCGGTTGCCGATATCGCGGTGGCGACGAAGACAGCCGCCGGCGCTACCAGCGGTCGCCGCCGACGGACGAGCACCAGCATCGCCACCGCGACCGGCGCGCCGACGACGATCGCCGCACCCATCGTCAGAGCCGCATCGATCGCCGGGATGCCGAAAAGCCCATTGCCGAAAATCCGCGCCACCGCTGCGGTCCACAACGACAGGCTTTGTGCCGGGGCGGCAAAGAAGCTCCAACCGTCGCCGGGGAATACCCACGATACATATAAGAAGGCGGCAAGCATAAAAAGCGTCGGGAAGATCAATGCAACAACGACATTCAAAGCGGAGCTCGCGACCAGCGGAGGCCGGACCGCAAAGGCCAGAAACGGAATGGATGCGAAAGCAAATGCCGCGCCGACCGGATGCGCGAAAGCGAGCGCCATGAGCGCAAGCCCGACGTGCATCACCTCGGATGTGCCGCTGCGCGCACGCAGCTCATAAAGCGCCAAGCTGAGCATGAAAAGAAATACTGCCAGAAACATATCGGCCGGTCCGGCGACGACGGCGCGCAACAACGCCGGATGAAACGCGATCAGAAGCGTGGCGATAACGGCAACCGCATAAGGCAATCCGGCTTTACGGAACGAAAGGAAGCAAAAGGCAGCGATGAGCGAAAAGAGCCCGGCAGCGACCAGCGCCGGCGCCGGCGCGCCGGCGGGTACCAGCCAGGCGAAAAAGGTTGTCGTCAGGAACGGCAGCGTCGGATAGCCGGCTACGATGCGCCCGATCGATACCTGACCGTCGGCGGCCGTACTCGCGCCTGCCCATAGCCGCAACGTATCATCTGCAACGAGCCCGTTGCGCACGGCGAGCGCCACAAGCATCAGCATCGTCACAAACGCCAGTAAGGCAACCGGCGCCGCCGCGGCCGCGCGACTCGCGGTGTCGTTGCTGACGCCGCCGCTCACGGCGCGCCTCCGGCGTTGGAGAGCCGCGCCGCGCTATGCCGCGATACGCCGTGCTGCGTTTTTTCCCATAAGAACGGATCGCGAATAAGCTGCCAGAGACCCCTGTAGGCAGCTACGGAAATGAGCACCCAGTAGGCGATCAGCGTGAAGCTGTAAGGAATGAGGCTGAGCCAGCCGCGCCGGATCGGTCCCAGCATCAATAGATAGGTGAAAGCGCCGTTGCCGGCGAGCAGATTGAACAGGCACAGAAACAGCAGAAACTTCGGAAAAAGCGGATCGAAATTCGCGATACTGGCGGCAATCCAGATCGCGTAGAACATCCAGAAGACCGGATTGAGCAAGCCTGCCAGCACCGTGCCACCGATGAAGAAAACGAAACCGAAAAAGCCGAGCACGCCGGCGGTGCGTATAAGATGAAGCGGTCGCCGCGTATGTACCAGCAGCGTCTGCATATAGCCCTTCATCCAGCGTGAACGCTGGCGAAGCCACTGGCCGGTGCGGCAGCACGCTTCTTCGAAGGTCGTGGAATCGACCACGCCGACCCGATATCCCTTTTGTCCAATGCGGATGCCGAGATCGGCGTCTTCAGTGACGTTAAACGGATCCCAGGCGTGCAGCTCGCGCAAAACGTCGATGCGAAAATGATTGGACGTTCCGCCGAGCGGTATCGGCATGCCCAGGCGCTCGAGGCCGGGCAATACCTGGTCGAACCAGAGCGTATAGTCGAGCGTAAACATGCGGGTGAGCCAATTCTCCTCCGCGTTGTAGTAATTGAGGCGGCACTGCAGGCAGGCGGTATTCGGCGGCGAGCGGCGGAAAGTCGCGACCACTTTGCGCAACTGATCGGGCTCGGGCCGATCCTCCGCATCGTAGACGACCAGATATTGTCCTCGCGCGAAGCGTAGCGCGAAGTTGCAGGCTTTTGGCTTGGTTTGCGGCGCAGACTGCGGCACGATGATGATTTCAAACACCCCTTCCAGGCCAAGCGCGCGCGCGGCCTCGATGGTTTCGTGGTCACTGGCTTCGAGTACGATCTTGATGTCGAGCTTGCTCAACGGGTAATCGAGGCTGCGCAATGCTTGCGCCAGTCGCGGCAGCATGGCGGCCTCGTGGAACATCGGAACGAGCACGGTAAAGACCGGAAGATCCTCCTCGCGCAGAGCGCGCGCCTCGACCGCAACTGCCTCGTCCGCTTCGGCGGAGCGGCCGCCGCCGATCGACACCAGGACGCCTTTGAAGATGAAATTGCCGAGATAGAAAATGCTGATCGCGATGTTGAGCCCGATCAGCGTCTCGAGTGGCGATAACGCCAACCCGATCAAGACCATGCTCAAGAGCACGTATGCCGCGATCATTTGCCCGGTGGTCAACACCGTGCGGGCGGACATCGTTGGGTCGCATTCGACAAGATCAAAAACCGCACGCCGCGAAAGGGCGTCGGCAAACGCGGTCTGCACCGCCAATACGATGTCGAACTTCGACACCACGACGAACTCGATCTCGGCACCCCAACGACCGCGCGCGAACAGGACGGTTTCCGGCCCGGGCTCCGCGGTGGCGATGAACAAGCGGCCGTCGCGGCGACGCCAGGGCATGGTGAGCCGGACCGCATAGAGGTCGACGTCCGCAGGTTGCAACAATGCGCGGTCGGGCGGCTCGCGCATCAAATCGATGAAAGCCAGATCGAAGTGCCGGGCATAAGTTTCATAATAAAGGCGCGGGTCGACCCAGTTGCGCGACAGCAGTGCATCGCCGAGCCGCACATTCCACCGCTCCGCCAGCGCGACCGCCTCATCGAGTTGCGGCAGCGTGATGACGCGGCGGCCGACCAGAAGATCGCCGAGCGCGCGGTCTGACGGCGACAACGCCATCGCTCACTCGCCCGTCTGTGCGGGCCGCCTAAACACACGTTGCAGGATGAACAACAGAGCGGCGGTCGCGAACAGCCAGAGTCCTCCGACGATCCAGGAGCGGAAACGTTCGGCGATGGTCAGCCATGACACCTGGTCCGGATAGGTAATCCGAACGACGGTGTCGCGCTCGGTCGACATTGCAAGCGCCACCCCGTTGCCGTCGATGAAGGCAACATCGCCGTGGTCGAGACGAAGTTCATTCGGCGAAGGCGCCGCGCCATCGGTCGCGAGCGGCTTGATCCAGAGTCCGGGATACTCGCCCGCACTGACGACCTGCGCCACCGCGCCGCCGACGAAACCGCCGACGTCGAGCAGCGTGCGGCCGGAGCGATCGGTCACGGCGACGCGCCCGCGGTCAAAGCGCACCCGCGGGTCGGCTCCGCGCGGCGGCGTATCACCGACGGCGATGAAGGGAGCGTCTGGCGCCGGCGCACCGTCGGCGCCGACGAATTTGACGTCCACACCGGCGCCGTCCGCCGACAATTGACTGACAGCTTGTGCGAGAATGTCTAGCGCAAGCGTCGGCCGATCGGCAGCGGCTGCCGGCAGCATCAGCTCGATACCGCGTGCGAAGCGCGAGGTGAGATCGGAAAAATCATGAGGCGCGCCGTCGGCGGTTGTCAGCACCAGTACCGAGGATCCGAGGATTTGCGCCGGATAGCCCTGCGCCGCGAAGCGACATTCACCCTGCGGACTGTCACGTTGAACGATGGCATGCACATTGGCTGCCGTGCCCAGCAGTCCGTCCGGCAAGCCGAGATCAAGATGTGTCGGCTCCCCGTTCGCAGCGACGGTGCTGCCAAGCAGCCGCTCATTGATGAAGGCGCTGACAACCGCTTTTTCGCCCGCGCCGTCCGGCGCAACCATGACGTCGAGCAAAAGACGCGTCGGGCGCGTGTCCGGCGGCAGGCGGCGTGTATCGATGACGGTCGTCAAATCGGCGCGGCCGAATACCTCGGCCCGCGCCGGCGCTATGCCGAGCTGCTCGAAGGTGACGCGGTCAGTCGGAAGATCGACGGTCGCAGCGTCGCCTACTGAAGCCCACGCAACGCCGCGCGTCGCCGCGCGGAACGGGCTTGCGAACAAGCGACCGGCGCGCGCGACGTTGCCATCGGAGACGAGCAAAGCCGGCACGCCGCTGACGCGGACGGCGGCAAGCGTGCCGAACGGCTGGATAGCGCCGGCAATGCGCGTCAAGGGGGGATCGACGACATTGGCGGCTTCGGCAAGCGGACCGACGAGAACGATGCCGCGCGCCCAATGGCCGGCCCCGTTCTGCTTGGCCAAATCTGCCGCCGCCTCGTAGGCGTGGTGAAACGATACCCGCCGGCCGCTGGAAATAAGCGAATGGGCGATGGTGATGGCGGTCGCGATTTCGTTCTCCGACACCCGCCGGTTGGGGAGGACGATCGCAACATCGTGCGGCATGAGCATCGCCGTGGTGGCGACATCGAGCGCACCCACCGGTCCGACATCGATCTCAACCGCAGTTTCCGGCCTGATCGTCAGGCTGTCGCCGACGTAGCGTACGTCGACGCAGCGATCGAGCGTGGCGGCGCCGGAATAAAGAAATGAGACTTTGAGATAGCCGTCCTTGGGCCGCATCTTTGCCAACGGAATGCGTACCATGCGGTCGTGGCTCTTACCGTCGAGCGCGATCGCCGCGACGGTTCGGTCATTGACCTGCACTTCGAGATGGCGCTTCGCCTCATGGGCGCTGAGGTCATCCATGGCCAGCATGATTTCGCCGGCCGTCACCTCGCCGTCTTGCGGCAGCGGCACGAACAGTTCGTGATGCCCGCCCAGATTGGACAGCCGCACGCCGTTGACGAAGCCGATATCGGCAAGCGTCACCGTCGCGACGAGATCGCTTGAACGCACCACCGACGCAGCCGGCACCACCGGCGTGGGGTCAGCCAGCGCGGCGGACGCTGCGGGTGCGGAAGGTGCGGCCGGGTTCGCCGGCGTAACTGTCCGAGTTTGCACACGCGGCGTCGCATGCTGCGGCAACGCTTGCTGCTGCGCCCGTTGCGGCGCCGGCGGCAACGGTATTAATCGAGTTTGCGACTGCGCTACGGCAGGAAACAGCACAAGCGTCAAAATCAATGCGAAGAAAGCACGCATGTCCATTGCCCCAATCCGTTTCACGATCGGAAGGCGTCGAAGGATTGCAGTTCGCGCGTGGCGGCCTCACGCAGAACCTGCAGCGTTTTCGTCAACCGCACGATCTCGTCGGCCGTCAATCCGCGTCGCTCGCGCTGTGACGGCCGTAGAACGTTCTCGACGTCATGAGCCGCTCGGCCGCTTGCGGGAAAACCGACCGTTGGACCGACGCCGACAATGCCGTGGATGCAGCGATAGGCTTCCGCTACGGCCGCGGCCGCCGCCGGCGAGACGTCTGACAACTGCGGAATCGCCGCACAGGTTTCATCGATCTTGCCGGCAAGCGTCGTCGCGAAGCGACGCCGCACGCGGGCGATGCGGTCCGTGAACGGATCTACGGTCATCACCGGTCCCCCGGGCGAATTCATAAATGAACGATAGATGCCAGTAAATAATTTGAAGAAATAATGGTGAATCTATACTTAGTAAGTACTTATACATACGGCAACATACTCCACATTGAAAGTATAGTTGCGGAGGCAGTCCCGCGTTACCTCAATGCGGCCGAGGGCGGAGCGGACGGTCATTTCCGTAGATGAGGAGACGCCGCCCGCGGGTGACACCGTCGCAGGCCAATCCTCAGATCTGCTTCACCTCAGGTTTGGCATGCCTTCTACGAACAAAGCCGACGCAAAATCGGTACAAGGCCATTTGACGTTGATAATAACCATGCGCCCAACACACCTAGGTCCGTCGAATGCCGCTCGCGCCCCGCCGCATCCGCCGGTCGTCTAAGGCGTGATGGATATGTCCGCCGCGCTAAGTCCGGCGTTCACCGGCGCAACTAAATTCGCGCTGCTCATCGGACCGCAATGCTTGATACACAAACCCGATCCAGTTGGCGCGACATTGGCTCCAAAACCATTGTTCGTAATGGCAAGTCCCGTGCAGTTCTCAAAATATGCGCCGCCACCTTCCGAACCGGCCTTGTTCATCTGAAGCCCATTGCCTTGAACGACCGGGTTATCAAGTTCAAAGCCATGCAAGCCTCCGCCATCGGTCGATCCGGTATTGTTTACAAAATTGTTGCCGCTGTCGATTGAGAGGTCGATCGGAAATTTGCTGCGCGTGGCGCGGCACGACACCGCGCCTCCGTGCGGAGCCTGATTGGCCAGGAACCCATTGGGGCTAGTGAGCACGAACCGCGCTCTCACAAATTTGGCATTTTGCAAATAGACGTCCAGCACCGAACCAAACGCGCCCTCCTCCGCCGTATAGAAGTGTATACCGCCGCCAAACGTGCCCGCGACGTTGCCGCTAAACCCGTTACTGTCAGAGACAAACAAATGGGAATTGCGCGTCGAAATAGCTCCGCCGGTTCCATTGCAGGCGTTGCCGCCATAGCCGTTGCCGCGTGATTCAATGGCACAGTTGACGGAGGCGTGAATTGCCCCACCCTCCGTGTCCGCGGTGTTGCGGTTGAACATGCATTTACCGACGATAAGATACGTCGATGCGCTCGCGTAGATGGCTCCGCCGCCCTTGTCGGCCTTGTTGTCGTTAAAAGTGCTGTCGTAGACTTCAACGGTATGTGACGCCAGCTTTTCGCCCATTATTTCGACGCTGTCCGTATACGGCGGTGAAAACCGTTCCAGAATCGCGATCGCGCCGCCGTCGACGCCCGCCTGATTCTTGGCGAATACATTCTGATCGGAGATCACTACGTAGCTGTTATCCTGGATGCCGATGGCACCGCCACGAATTTCAGCGTTGTTATTTTCAAAGGTATTCTGCGTCGCTATCATGATGGTTGACGGAGCATCATCGCAGTTCGCAATAAGGATGGCGCCGCCGGTGGCAAAACCCCTGCCTTGCTGCCAGGATGGCAGCGTCGCCTTATTGTCGTGAAACACATTTTGGTCGGTGATCGTCACATGGCTGGCATGATCAAGGCAGAGCGCTCCGCCGCCCGTCATCTCCGCAATGTTTTCCCAAAACTTCGTCTTTGTGATCTCGATATTTTTCGACCTTAAAATAAGGCCGCCGCCACCGCGGCCTTTACCGGCGGTTGCCGTACCAGCAATGCTGCCGCCGATTTTGTAACCAACTCCCCCACCGATAATTCCGCCGAATATGCCTGCGCCGATAGTGACTATGGGGTTCTTTGTAAGCCACGCCGCCAAACCTGCCGAAGCGCCGCCGACCAGGATTGCGCCGCCGGCGGCACCCAGGAACGATCCGACCGCCGCGCCGGTGGAAGACACGTGGGCTGTGTTTAAAAATACCAGGCACTTCTCAACGCGAGAGGGTCCGCAATCGCAGTCAAGATAAGCAAAGCCACCACCGCCTTCTTTGGTCCCGGTATTGTCGTGTATGCAGCACTCGATCAGATCCGTCTGTGCATTTTTGATCTCGATGCCGGCCCCATCGTCATGCTCGCCATGTTGTATGTTGAGATTTTTCAGGGAAATGCCGACGGCGTCTTCGATGCTAAATACCCGGCCTTTCTTCTGGCCGTCGACCACAGGTCGGGCTTCGCAATATTGATCGGGAACATTGGGATCAAAGGCGCCGACGACCGCACCGACAATGCCGATGTTTGAATAGGCCCGGCCGTGCATTTGGACGTTTTCGTTGTACTGAGCCACGGCGACCGACAAGGTGCCGCCTTGAATCTTGGCCAATTGATCGACGCTGAATTGTATGGTTGCCCAGGGGAATTTCGGCGATAGACCCCAGGGCGGATTGGGGTCGTCTTTGCCTTTGCCCGGTAAGCCGTTCACGTACCGAATGTCGTTGGCCCCCATGACTTCCCCCCTGTACGACTTCGCCCCCGTATGTTGATGACCGGCAGCAGGCTAACTCGAAGCAGCGCCGCCGACAGACTGCTCCTTGTTGGGAGCCACCTGCACAGACTGCTGTTCAGCCGAACTTTCCGACTCTATGTATGCGTGTGGCAATGTAAATATGCCACCGTGCACCATCGCGCGCCAAAAGTGCGCTTGCGGCGGTGTCGCTTATAGCGCCGAGGCGCGGTCATAGAAGAGCATAGCCGAAGGTCTGCGGGCCAAATCACCTCGTGCACCATCACACGAAGTTGGTGCCTGCCGCCTAGCTCTGACAACGCGCGCCCGTCTCTGCGGCTTCCTTTGCTGTGGCGGCTTCGATCTTCTTGTACTCGCCGTCTGGGAAGAGGCGTAGCTGGGACGTTGATATGCGGGATCTCCGCTTCCGAGTCGTTTTCCGAATGATACATCCCGCAGTTCGCCGCGGTGAGGAGCCACTTAGCACGGCTTGCCGAGCCCCATCCCCGCGATCCCATCGTAACGGGGCCCGTGCGGTTCCGCTGTCGCAAAGAGGCTTACACTTAGTCAGAAATGACCTTCAGTCTGTATTGCGCAACCCGCAGGATTTGGCTTATGCTTCATTTCACGGATGGGACCTGCGCGGCGCCGGGCTCGATTGAGCGTAGATTTCCGTTCACGGTTTTAGCGGCAGCGGTGCCGCTCATATACGGGCATGGATGCCCCACCTTGTTCTCCTGCGGGAGAAGGGTGGGGCATTTGCGTTTTTGGGCATTTGCGTTTTTGGGCATTTGCGTTTTTGGCATGGCCAACAGGAGGACAGAGTCATGGGCATCACCCGCAGAAGAATCTTGAAGACCACAGGAGGCGGTCTCGCCGGCATTCTGGCGAGCGGCGTCGCCCCCTATGGCTTCGTGCGCAACATTGTGAAAGCGGCCGAGAGCGACACGATCAAGGTCGGCATTCTGCATTCGCTTAGCGGCACCATCGCCATCATCGAGTCATCGCTGCACAACGCGGAACTCCTGGCGATCGAAGAGATCAACGCCAAAGGCGGCGTGCTCGGCAAGAAGCTTCAGCCGGTCGTCGAAGACCCGCAATCGCTGGTGCAGGTATTTGCCGAAAAGGCCAAGAAGCTGTTGCTCGAGGACAAGGTTGCGGCCGTGCTCGGCTGCTACACCTCAGCGAGCCGCCAGTCGGTGCTGCCGGTGTTCGAGGAAAACAACGGCGTGCTGCTCTATCCGACCCTCTACGAAGCGCAGGAGTGCAGCAAGAACTGTTTCTATACCGGCGCCGTGCCCAACCAGCAGCTCGACGACTTTGTGCCGTGGATCATCAACACGCTGGGCCGCAAGAAGTTCTATCTGATCGGCGCCAACTACATCTATCCCAAGGAGACCAACCGCGAGGTCAAGGCGCTGCTGCAGAAGCATGGCGGAACGACCGTCGCCGAAGAATATTCGCCGCTCGGTTCGACTGAATTCTCGACCAATATCAACAAGATCGCCTCGAGCGGCGCCGACATCGTATTCTCCGACCTGGTCGGCGACCAGATCGTCGCCTTCTACAAGCAGTTCAAGGAATTCGGCATCACCGCCAAGGACATCCCGATCTGCACGCCGATTACGACGGAGCAGGAAATCGCGGCGATGGGTGCGGAGAACGCCATCGGCCACTACACCTCGTTCAACTACTTCCAAAGCGTCGACACGCCGCAGAACAAGTCGTTCGTTGAGCGCTACAAGAGCAAGTACGGCAAGGACGCGGTGACCAACGCGGTGATGGAAGCTGCCTACTTCCAGACCTACTTCCTCGCCCAGGCGATTGCGAAAGTTAAGTCGACGGACGCTGACGCCCTGATCTACGAAGGTTTGCCCGGGCAGGAGTTCCTGGCGCCGCAGGGCAAGGTCAAGATCGACGAGAAGAATCATCACACTTGGCTGTGGTCCCGTATCGGCAAGGCCAACGAGCATGGCCAATTCGATGTCGTCTGGAAATCAGAAGACTGGATCCGTCCGCAGCCATGGGTGCCTTATCTCTATCCGAACAAGACCTGCGACTTCACCGATAAGCGGGTGCTGGATCGATTGAAGAAGCCCTGGAGCGCTGAGAAAAATCGTTCCGGCACGATTGACTTGTAACTGGATCGCATAGAACTTTTGCGGGGGCGCCGGTCGCGCCCCCGCAGGCGTGCAAATGCCGGCAGCGAGGTGAGCCTTCGAGCGGGCGCGATGCTTCAGTCGATCATTACCCAGTTTTTCAGCGGCTTCAGCGTGGTCGCGATCCTGGTCATTGCGGCTATCGGTCTCGCGATCATCTTCGGTGTCGCCGGCGTTATCAACATGGCCCACGGCGAGATGATCATGGTCGGCGCCTACACGGCGGCGGTCGTAGGCAAGCTTGGCGGCAACACCTTTCTTGCCATACCGGTCGCCTTCGTCGTGGTCGGGTTACTGGGGCTCGCGATAGAACGCGGCATTATTCAGTGGATTTACGATCGACCACTAGAGACGCTGCTGGCGACCTGGGGCGTCGGCATCATTTTGCAGACCGTTATCAAGCTCATTTTCGGGCCGGAGCTCTATTACGTCGGCGCACCGAAGGTTCTCGAAGGCGGCTTCCGGGTCATCGGTCGCCTGCCGTTTCCGTATTATCGGCTGTTCCTGATCGTCATTGCAATCCTGCTTTTGCTCCTCGTCTTTTACGTCATTTTCAAAACTGACCTCGGTTTGAAAGTTCGCGCAGTCCGCCGCAATCGCGTGATCTCCGGCTGTCTCGGCATCGACACCGCAAGGGTCGATATGCTGATCTTTGCCTTTGGCTCGGGCCTAGCCGGCGTCGCCGGCGCGGTTCTGGCGCCGATCAAGTCGGTCTCGACAACCATGGGATTCCCGTACGCCGTCGATTCCTACATGGTTCTTGTCCTCGGCGGTGTCGGCAGCTTGTGGGGTGTGCTCACCGGCGGAGCGTTGATCGGCGAAGCTGAGACTATTCTCTCCTTCATTTTCAACAACGTAATCGGCAAGCTTCTGGTATTTCTGTTCATCGTCATCATCATCCGCATCGTACCGCGGGGCATTTTTGGCTACTACGAACGACGCTGACGGGCAGACGTAGATGGCGGAAGTGGTCATAAGAGACGAAAAGGTGCAGAATCTGCCGGCGACCAATCAGGTCGAACGCCCGCGGCGGCGCTATGCGGCACCGCCCTTCTTGCCAATCTGGACGCTGATCGGTGGCGCCGCGGTTATCGTCCTCATTGGCGCTTATCCCCATTACGGGTCAAACGCGTACGTCCTCTCCCTGCTTGGCAAGTTTCTCTGCTTCGCGATTTTCGCGCTGAGCATCGATCTTATTTGGGGCTTCACGGGAATCCTGAGCCTGGGTCAGGCGGTGTATTTCGGTATCGGCGCTTACGTTGTCGCGCTTTCGCTGAAGCTCAACTACGCGTTGGATCATCCGACGCGGTACGGCGGCAAAATTCCGGATTTCATGGAATGGAACAGCCTGACGGCCGTGCCAAACTGGATGATGCCGCTCTATAGTTACCCGGTTGCTATCGCTACCGCGCTGATCTTCCCGACGCTTCTTGCGTTGTTGTTCGGCGTCATCACGTTCAAGCGCCACATCTACGGCGTCTATTGTGCGGTGATCACGCTTGCCGAGTCGCTCATCCTCCAGGATTTCATCATCGAGTATCAGGCTTATACCGGTGGCTTCAACGGCATCACCGATTACTCGAACTATGCGACACCGGGGTTCCTCTGGTTCATTCTGCTCGTGGTCGTAGTGTTTTTCATCGTTGCCCGCGCATTGACGCATTCGCGCGTCGGTACCGTGCTCAAATCGATCCGCGACAACGACGTGCGCGCGGAATTCATGGGTTACAACGTCGCCAACTATCGCATTTTTGTGTTCTGCGTTTCCGCCTTCATGTCCGCCGCCGCAGGCGCGCTTTATGCCGCCTGGGTCGGCATCGTTTCGTTTCTTGACAGCGGACCAGTGTATTCGATCGAGGGCGTGATCTGGACGGCGGTCGGCGGGCGCGGCACGCTCATCGGGCCGTTCATCGGCGCATTTCTCGTCAAGGGAGCCGAGTTCTTCCTCAGCGGCGCGCTGGCCCAGTGGTGGCAAATCATCGTCGGCGGCTTGTTCATCTTCGTCGTGCTGGTGCTGCGCGACGGTATCGTGGGCTCGATCGGCAACTGGCTGCGAGCGCGAAAAAAGAAAGGCACGCTGCATCAGGTCATAAAAGAGTCGGACCGCGCGGCGCGCGATCTGCAGCGCGAGTGGCGTCCCGCCGGCGTGCCGGAAACCGATGAAAGCATCTGAAACGGGCGAGGCGGCAAGACGAAAGGCGACGGATGCCGAACCTACTCGAAGTCAAGGGACTAACGACCCGCGTGTCGGGCTTCACGATCCTCAACAACCTTGATTTCAGCATTGAGGAAAACGAGCTGCGCGTGCTGCTCGGTCCCAACGGCGCCGGCAAGACGACGCTCATCTGCATGATCACCGGCCAGTTCCGCCCCACGTCCGGTTCGATTCATTTCGATGGCCGCGACATTACCGGCTGGGCGCCGGACGACATTTTTCAGGCCGGGATCAGCCGCAAGTTCCAAGTGCCGAACATGTACGAAACCCTATCGGTGTTCGACAACGTCATGGTTTCGCTGCAAGGGCGGCGGCGGGTGTTTGCTACGCTGCTTCAAAAGCTGAGCGGCGAGGAGCGCGATCGTATCTGGGACATTCTGGAATTTGTCGAACTGGCCGACAAGGCCAGTGATCCGGCGGATTCCCTGTCGCACGGCGAGCGACAATGGTTGGAACTCGGCATGCTGATCGCGTCAAACCCGAAGCTGTTGCTACTCGACGAGCCGACGACCGGCATGACCGAGGTCGGCAAGCACAAGACGGCGGAACTGATAAGCAAGATTGCGAAAACCCATACAGTGCTTCTGGTGGAGCATGATATGCACATTGTGCGCCAGATCGGGAAGCGCATCACCGTGCTGCATCAGGGACAGTTGCTGGCCGAAGGTCCCATCGGCGAGGTGATGAATGACGAAACGGTCCGCCGCGTTTATTTGGGTAAGGGCAAGTTCCAATGACGCTGCAGGTTCACAACATCGATACGTTCTATGGAACGAGTCACATCCTGCACGGTGTCTCGCTCGACATTGCCGATGGCGAGCTTTTCGCCATTTTAGGCCGCAACGGTGCCGGGAAGACGACGCTATTGCGCAGCATCACCGGTGTCAATCCGCCGGCCCAAGGATCGATCGTGCTGGATGGCACAGAAATCGCACACCTGAAGTCTCACCGCCGGGCCTGGCTCGGCATCAGTTACGTGCCGCAGGGGCGCGACATCATTCCGGACATCACGGTCGCCGAAAATCTCTACGTCGCGCTGCTCGGCAAGGGACAGAAGGCGAAGAAGATTCCCGAATTTGTGTTCGACTATTTCCCAGCTCTTAAGTCATTGATGAATTTCAAGGGCGGAGTTTTGTCGGGCGGCCAGCAGCAGCAGCTCGCGATCGCCCGGGCGCTCGTTCAGCAGCCGAAGCTTCTTCTCATGGATGAGCCGACCGAAGGGCTACAGCCGTCAGTGGTCGAGGAGATCGAGCCGATCATCAAACGCATCCCCGGCGAGCGTAACTGTGCCGTGCTGTTGGTGGAGCAGAACCTGGATTTCGTCCGCGCGATCACGCAGAAGTTCGCCATTCTCGACACCGGTCGCATCGCGGCGAGCGGCAACATCAGCGAACTCACGACCGATGTCGTTCACAGACATCTTGCCGTGTGACGCCGGTGTCGGCTCGCGGGGTGAGGCGTGTGGGGTTGGCTCACGGCACGACTAAAGGTTGCACCGCCGTTGGTACGAATGGAAGCAGGTCGCAACTGTCGGCTGCGAGGACGCTTTCGGAGGACGTGAAAACCTGCAGCGAGACTCAGCAGCGTGGGCAAGATTTAGGCCCAGAATCGCGTTCCGAAGCCGTTTTTGGATGGCCAGGACGGCCTTTACCTTATTGGCATCATTCATGCATGAGCTGAGGGGTGCGGGTGAGGCGGCTGCCGTGAGCTGCGAACGGCATTGACTCGTTCGCGTGGGAAAACAAGAGTGTCCGGCACAGCGCCCCGATGCGTCAGCGATGCCCTGCTCGATTAAGGAGGAGGCTGTGACGCAGTGCCGGCAGGTTGGTTCTGGGCCGTGGCGGGTTGGAGTGTTATTCTCCCAATCCGGGGTGATGGCTGTCATCGAGGAGACCCAGCTCCGCGCCACGCTTCTTGCCGTCGACGAGATCAATCGATCGGGCGGCGTGAACGGACGCGAGATCGTCCCGATCATCTACGATCCGCATTCTGACGCACAGACCTACGCGCAGTGCGCCAAGCGACTGATGATCGAGGACGGGGTCACGATGATTTTCGGCTGCTACACGTCGAGCAGCCGCAAGGCGGTTCTCCCCGTTGTCGAGCGATTGAACGGTCTTCTCTGGTACCCGACGCTTTACGAAGGCTTCGAGTTCTCATCAAACGTCATCTACACCGGCGCGGCGCCCAACCAAAACAGTGTCGCGCTTTGCTCTTACTTGGCGCACACCTACGGAACGCGGTTTTTCTTCGTCGGTTCCGATTACGTTTACCCGCGTGAATCTAATCGCGTGATGCGCGAGTTGTTGCGCGCGCGCGGCTGTACCGTCGCGGGCGAAACCTATCTCGACCTGCGCTCCAAGCGGAATGATTTCCGCCCTGTGATGCGCCAGATTAAGAACTCCGGAGCGGACGTCATTTTCTCGACCGTCGTCGGCGACTCAACGATCTATCTCTATCAGGCGTTCGCGGAGGCCGGCCTCGATGCGCGCATCACGCCGATCGCGAGTCTGACTACAACCGAGTCCGAGGTGCGCGCGATGGGGTTCGATGTTGCTTGCGGCCATATCACGGCGGCCCCGTATTTCCAGTCGGTGGCCGGCGAGCGTAATGACGCGTTTGTCAAGAGCTACAAGGCGCGCTATGGCGAGGACGAGCCGACCAACATGTGTGCGGAGGCTGCATATTTTCAGGTTCATCTTTTTGCCAACGCGCTCACCGAAACGAACTCGATCGAGACGGACCTGATCAAGCAGAGTGTACTCGGCGCCGACTATGACGCGCCGCAAGGCCGCGTCTCTATCAATGCCGCCACCAGCCACACCAACCTCTGGTCCCGCGTAGGACGCGTCGACCGTCGCGGCCAGTTCGAGATCATGCAACAATCCGGTATGCCGGTCTGGGCGGACCCGTTTCTGGTCGGCCGCGGCGACCTGAGCACCCTCGCGTTGCAGCCATGAGAGAGATGCGTTCTCGCAAGCCTGCCGGCAATTACGCCGTACGCGAGCCGACGGGCGCCGCGGCGGAGATTTCGGCGCTCGATATCGTCGTTGCCGTCCCCCGTGACGATGAAGGCGACACGCTGGCACGCGAATTGTTGCGTACCCGCAGCTGCGTGCGTCGGATCTGGCCGCTGCCGCCGCGGCTGCCGGACGCGGTCGACGTCATCTTCTGCGAGCTGACACCGGAGTTGCCGCAATCCCTGCCGTGGGTGCCCGGGCAGCCGTTGGCTGCGCTGGTGGTGATAACGCAGGCGGTGCAAATGCCGCAACTCAAGTTGTTGCGCGATTGCGCGCCGCATGCGGTGCTCCATCGACCTTTCACGACCGGGACGGTGCTCACCAGCGTCGCCCTGGCGCGGGCCCAGTTCCTCTATGAGCAAAGACTGCGCGCGCGGATCGACAAACTCGACGAGACGCTACGCTCGTTCCGTAGTGTCGAGCGGGCGAAAAGCATCCTCAAGGAAAAGCGCAATCTGGATGAGGAAGAAGCGTATCATTTCATGCGCCGGCAGGCCATGAGTCATCGCATCTCCGTGGGCACCGTCGCTGCCGCAATCATTGACTCGCAAGACATTCTCGGATAGCGTTTTTATAACCTCCTGAATTTCAGGGGCGCGGCAGTGGCGCCGCGAAAGTTCTGCTTGGGCAACGACGCCCCGCTACGACCACCGCCGTGGGCGAAGCGGGTTTTTTTATGCCTTGGGCGCACGGTGCAACTGCCTCAGGCAAGCAGCACCCGCGCAAAAAGCCGACGCCGGACAAGCAAGCGCATCGTGAGGCCGATAGCGGGCGACAATCGCGACAGGAGATCGACATGCTTCATGGTGACATCAGCAGTAGCAATGACACGGTTGGCGTAGCCGTCGTCAATTACAAGATGCCGCGCCTTCATACCAAGGCGGAGGTGCTGGCCAATGCGCGCAAGATTGCCGAGATGCTGGTCGGCATGAAAGTCGGCCTGCCGGGAATGGATCTCGTGATTTTCCCGGAATATTCGACGCACGGCATCATGTACGACTCGAAAGAAATGTACGAGACGGCCGCCAGCGTGCCTGGCGAAGAGACCAAAATCTTTGCCGACGCCTGCAAGAAGGCGAAGGTCTGGGGCGTGTTCTCGCTCACCGGCGAAAAGCACGAGGATCATCCGAACAAAGCGCCCTACAACACCCTTATCCTGATGAATGACAAGGGCGAAATCGTTCAGAAATATCGCAAGATCATGCCGTGGGTACCGATCGAGGGCTGGTATCCGGGCAACTGCACTTACGTTTCCGAAGGCCCGAAGGGGCTCAAGGTCAGCCTCATCATCTGCGATGACGGCAACTATCCCGAAATCTGGCGTGACTGTGCCATGAAGGGCGCCGAGCTGATCGTGCGCTGCCAGGGCTACATGTATCCGGCCAAAGATCAGCAAGTGCTGATGGCCAAGGCCATGGCCTGGGCCAACAACGTCTATGTCGCCGTGGCGAACGCCTCGGGCTTCGACGGCGTCTACTCGTATTTCGGCCACTCGGCGATCATCGGCTTCGATGGCCGCACACTCGGCGAATGCGGTGAAGAGGACATGGGCATCCAGTACGCCCAGCTGTCGAAATCGCTGATCCGCGACGCACGCCGCAACCTGCAGGCGCAAAACCATCTCTTCAAGCTTCTGCATCGCGGCTACACTGGCAAGATCAACTCGCGCGAAGACGTGCGCGGTGAGGCGATCTGCCCGTATGACTTCTACAAGAAGTGGATCACCGATCCGGAAGGCACGCGCACGATGGTCGAAGCGCTGACGCGTCCGACCGTCGGCGCCGAAGAATGCCCGATCGAAGGCATCCCGAACCAGAAAACGGCGGCGCACCGCTAAAATGGCAGCGCCCTCTGTCCCGCCGGACAGAGGGCGCCTACCGCATCGTTGGAATAGATTCGACGGCAGAATGGAGCTCGAAGACTTCAGGATTGGCGAAGAGCCTTATTACCGCGCCATCGGCGACGAGGTTCGCTTGTTCACGGCGGCTTATGCGGAGCGCATGCCGATCATGCTCAAGGGACCGACAGGCTGTGGCAAGACGCGGTTCGTTGAGTACATGGCCTATAAGCTCGACCGGCCGCTGGTCACGGTCGCCTGCCACGAGGACATGACGGCGTCTGACCTGGTTGGGCGCTTTCTGCTTGATGCGCAGGGAACGGTCTGGCACGACGGCCCGCTCACCATCGCCGTCCGCCACGGTGCCATCTGCTATCTGGACGAGATCGTCGAAGCGCGCCAGGACACTACTGTCGTCATTCATCCGCTCACCGACGACCGCCGCGTGCTGCCGTTGGAGAAGCGCGGCGAACTCGTACGCGCGCATCCCGACTTTCAGCTCGTAATCTCCTACAATCCCGGCTATCAGAGCGTTCTCAAGGACCTCAAAGAGTCGACGAAGCAGCGCTTCGGTGCCATGGATTTCGGCTACCCGCCCGCGGCAATCGAAGCGGAGATCGTCGCGCACGAAGCCGGTATCGAGCGCGCGGTAGCGGAGAAGCTCGTTACCATCGGCCAGCGCTCGCGCAACCTCAAGGGCCACGGCCTCGACGAAGGCGCTTCGACCCGCATGTTGATCCAGGCCGGGCGCCTGATCGCGCATGGGGTCTCGATCGAGGCGGCTTGCCAGGTGGCGCTTGTGTTGCCGATCACCGACGATGCGGATATCAGGGGCGCACTGACAGCGGCGATCACCGCCTCTATTTGAAGGTCCATGGCCAGGAGCCTTTTGGAGCAGCAGAAATCCCTGATCGCGTCGCTCGCCGATCAGCCGGAGATCGCGGGAACGTTGGAACTGGTTTGGCGCCAGGCGCGCGCCAGTCTGCCGCCGGCAGCGCTGGAAGAATGGGTTGCCAGCTGCCGCCGTATCGCCGGCAACATCGGGCCGAATGCGGCCATCGGCTTTATCAGGAATTCGCCAGCCGTCGCCGCCGCTGCGGGTTCTGAAGCGGTGATGGCGCTCGCGGGGTTCGCGCCCGACTTTGCTGCGCTTGCAGGCAACAACGCGACGCTTATTCTGTTCGTTGCGGCGCCGCATGCCGCGCGGCGGCTGGTGACGCCGCAGGCTTTTTCAGAATGGCTACGCGTCATCAGGCGCATTGCCGAAACCGCCCCGGAATCCGTCGGACTTTTGCTTGAGCGTTCCGCGCGCGTGCTCGACAGCCTCGATCTTCGCTCATTCGAGAGCTGGGCGCTAGGCGGCATTCGTACCGCCGAGAATGATCCCGAACGGCGGCTGAAATTCTTCGCTTTGCAGGATACGCGCGCACTGCACACGCTCGAGCAGAGCGCCGATACGGTCGCGTTCACCGATGTCGAGCGCGAACTGAAAGCCTTTGTCGCCGCGCTGTGGCACGTCGCGCCGCCGATCAGGGCTTTGTCGCCGGCCGGCTTCGATACGCCGCGGCGCTCCACCTTCGGCAACGGCATCATCCGCGTGCCGCAATCGTTTCGCGGCTTCGGCCGGCAGGACAGCAAGGACCTTTACCGCGCGACGCTGGCGCATGTTCTGTCTCATTTTCGCTTCGGCGGCGCGAAGTTCGCTGTCGGCGGCCTAAAACCGCTGCAGATCGCACTGATTTCCCTGATCGAGGACGCGCGTGTCGAGCAGCTTGCGCTGGGCGAACTGCCGGGACTGCGCCGCTTCTGGCTGCCTTTCCATATCGCCGAGTCGACCGGCGTCCTGACCGCGCCGGCGCTGATGGCGCGGCTGTCACGTGCGCTGCTCGATCCGGACTATTTCGACGCCCACGGCTGGGTGAACAAGGGGCGCGACATGTTCTTGGCCGAGCGTGTGCGCTGGACCGACCCAACGATCAGCCGCAGCATCGGGGGGCTTCTCGGCAACGATCTCGGCCAGATGCGGGTGCAGTTTAGTCCACGGACCTATGTCGTCGAGCCTGCTTACCGCGACGACAATCAGGGGCTGTGGGAATTTCCCGCCGCGGCTGCTGCTGAAGCCAGCGAGACGGTCTACGAATCCGCGCGCTTTGAGGAATCGGAATCTGAGCCGGCGCAGCGCGAACGCCAGAGCGACGCCGGCGGCGAGGCGGCGAATCTCGCGCAGCTCGTGCCCCAGCAGACGGAAGTCGGCATCGCGGTCGCGCGCTATCCCGAATGGGATTATCTGATCAGCCGCGATCGCGGCGAATGGACCACGGTGCTGGAATATAATCCCGCCGACGGGCGCGCCGACGAGATCGACGGCATTCTCGAACGTTATCCGGAAACCGCCTACCGCATTGCGGCGCTGGTCCAGGCGGCGAAAGTGAGCCGCCCGCTGCGCGTGCGCCGCCAGAGCGAAGGCGACCGGCTTGACCTCGAAGCGACGATCACTGCGGCGATCGATCTGCGCGCCGGCCTCACGCCCAGCCCAAATGTCTATGCGCGGCTTGAGCGACGCTGGCGCGATCTTTCTGTACTAGTGTTGATTGACGCGTCACAATCGACCAACGACGTCGTTAAAGAGGCTGGGCGGTCGGTTCTTGAGCTGGAACGCGACGCGACCTCGCTGCTCGCCCATGCTATGGACGGCATGGGCGACCCGTTTGCCATTCACGCCTTTTGCTCCGACACCCGCGAAGATGTGCATTATTACCGGCTCAAGGACTTCGATACGCACTGGGGTCCAGTAGCAAAGCGCCGGCTAGCCGGCGTGACCGGGCGGTTCTCGACGCGCATGGGTGCCGCGCTGCGACACGCCGGGCACGATCTCGTTTCGCGCGCCTCCTATCGCAAGCTTCTGCTATTGGTCAGCGACGGTGAGCCTTCCGATGTCGACATCGCCGACCGCCGCTATCTCGTTGAGGATGCGCGCCGCGCGGTACTGTCGCTGCGGCACCAAGGGATCGATCTGTTCTGCGTCGGCCTCGACGCCGGCGGCGATTCCTACCTGACGCGTATATTCGGGCGGGCCAACGTCATTCAGCTGGACCGCATCGAGCGTCTTCCTGAGCGGCTACCGCTCCTCTATTTCCGCCTCGCGGGGTAGCTCGCGTCGTTGAGCTTTTCCGTACCTGGATCGACCACAGGCGATGATCTTACCACTCGTTCGAGTGGGCGACGAGTTGCGGCGTACGTCTGCAGTTAAAGCGTAATCGCTTTAGATTTAATTGTCTTGTCTGGCTCTTTAGCGAGAGGATCTTTCGCCAAAACCGGCTTCAAACGCTGCGGAAGGTGGCCGCGAATCCAAAACGCGTTGGGGCGACGCGCGACACTTGATGGAGGTCCATTTAACCGTGGATTCGGTCACCCGCCCAGTTCATTGGCAGCAGCCTTTTCCGCCGTGTATGCCTGAACGTCCAATCGCACTCGTTCCATACTGAGCCGATCCTGATCGCCCTTGGAAATAGAGGCCGAATACCCTAAACCTCGGCGCATCACGGGACCGAAAACCAGAGGCCAAGCAGAGGCTAAGAACTTTTAGCGAACGGAAGAAGCGCAGATAAATCAATAACTTTGGGGAATAGTTCAACGGTAGAACATCGGACTCTGACTCCGAGAATCTAGGTTCGAATCCTAGTTCCCCAGCCACTGCGTCCCACGAGCAGCCGCCGGCGAATTATTCGGTGCCGGATATCGGCTCGAGCCGGATGCCGAGTTCGCGAGCGGCGCCAGTATTTCAGCGCGACGAAACGCCGGTGCAGGCGATCATGGTCTCGGCGAGAATACGCGCGCGCCGAACGTGCTCGGGATTGAGGGGATCAAGTCGCTCCGTGGTGGCGCTCATCAGAAGACCGCCGTCGGGCGTGCGCTCGGTCAGGATTTCAGGCGCCAGCTTGACGCCGGCGGCGAGCGGCGCAGAAAGATAGGCAAGCCAGGGAATGTGAAACATAGATTCGGGAAACGTCGGGTCGCTCGGCACCTGCCGAACACTGTCGATGCGAAATGCCTGTGCCCCGCCGATGTTTATCGGCACTGCAACGGTGCCCGTTCTTATCGCCGGCGCACAAGCCCAAGGCGCCAGCCAGATCGCGTTGATTGCAAGCAGCGCCGCCTTGAAAATCGGATAGGTCACGATCGCTAGATCGGGCGCTACATCATACGCGCCGAACTTAAGGCGCGTGCCGCCAGCGAATTTTCCGCCGGCATCAACGTTCAAAGTTACGCTTCTCGGGTCTCTGAATTCGCCTGCCATTCCGCACACATGATAGCCACGCACCGGGTCGGGTTCATCGTAATCATCGCGTGCAGGATTGTTTTCCACCACTGCCGCGATGCGAGGCCGAGCTGCCACGAGGGGAGCCGATGACCTTCCGCGCGCATCGATTATGCTCCAATCCGCAAAGATCGGATCGATGCCGCTCAAAGCGTCAAGCGTCTTCAGGAATTTCGCTCCTATCGCAGACGGCGTGTCCGTGCGCCCCTCCCAGCAAGAGCGAATGAAGTAATCATAAAACGGCTCTTTCATCGTGACACCTCTGTGGTCCAGGGCACATATACAACGGTAATTCTCTCGCGGCCTTGCCGGGCGTTGTCAAAGAGCCTGCGCGCAAAATCCGCTGCTTCCTGCTCGGCAAAAAACCATACAAGGTGCCGCCCACCGCTCGCCGCAAGTTGCCGCTCGGATTGGTCCAGAAACTGTTCGGCGATCGACTCTTGGCCCCAGTAGTACTTCAAAAGATTCGCATATCCCGGCCCCTTAATCTCGCCCAAGATACGACCAGTCGCTAGCTCGCAGTCGTCATACGTAACCGGCTTCCCATTTTCCATGGGGTTGGGCAGCTCATAGACAAAGCCGCTCGGCGTGGGTCCGATGGGCGGAGGATTGATTATGAGCTTGACAAAGTCTTCGTACCGCCGGGCTCGGTTTTCGTCGTATGGCTTGCCTTGGTCGCTGCCGGGCCTGTCGGGAGAGGGCGCCGGACAAAGCCTGGGCTCGTCTTGTTTCACCAAATCGGGCAATACCGCCGCCGCATCGATGCTGATCCGATTTCCCCCAATCACCTTGCCAACAATGTTTCCGTTTTCGTCGCGAATGTCCTCGTCGTCCAAATGCAATGCGACGGTGAGCTGTGCTCCGCCGTGGTCATAGGTCAGATGAACCACCGTCTCATCGCGATTCCAGGCGTAGCGCAGCCCCGGTATCTCCGGTACCTCGCCTTCGACCCGAATATTGTTTGGAGACGGAACGAACAGCAGCCCGAACACCACAGCGGCGGCACCGCCCGGACCAATGACACGCGAAGCAAACGCGCCAAGCTCAGCCGCCTGCGCGACGTCAAGCGTAGCGAGCCGTGAGAGAATCCGCGTCCACTCGCCACTCGTTCGACCGCTGCCGGCCGGTACACGGGGCTGCTCCGGGTTGTAGAGCTTCTCGACGGCCTCGATGTAGCGCGCGTCGAGATCGAGAGCCGCAAAGACGGCGCGCGGAGGCGTACCCGCCTTCATGAGGCCGTCGGCCATGAAGAGACGGCGCGCAGCCTCGTCAGCATTCAGCGACTCGGGTAGCCGCGCGTGGGCCAGATGGATATAGGCGAGACATTCATCCCCCTCGCACCATGATTTCGCCGCGCGGCGGATGTTGCCCAGCACCGATGGTGCCACGGCCTTGCCGTAGGCTGCGGACAACAGCGCCAACAACCGCGCTTCCTGGCCGTCCATACGAGTCAAGCGGCTGCTCGCATCGGCCGCGAGCAACACCGTACCAGCTCCCAGGACGAGACCTTGGGGCACAAAGTGCGGGACTGTCATGATCGGAACGGCATGGTCACGCGCACGCCATTTGGCGCGCAGCTGATCGTTCGGCACGCGTCTTCTCCCAGTGATGATTGCGGAAAAAAGGATCGTCCCGTTGCACGGCGGCGGATCACCGCTGTGACGAGCGCTTGGCAGAAACGACGATTGAGCTCAGAAAGCTTTGTTGAAAGCGCCGCTCATGACGACGTGCGGTTTGCGCAAACCGCTCTCAGCGGCCTACGCGCGCGGTCATGCTTACTGCGACGGCGTTTTGTTGGAGAACAGATCGAACAGCGATTGCTTCGGATAGGGATAGGCGGAAGCCGCCTGATCGGCATTGGCCGGTGGTGGCGCAGCGGGAGGCGGCGCCGCGGCAGCGGTCGTCGAAGCGGCAGGCGCGCCGTAGTTCGGCTGCGTCGGCGTCGTGCCGTAAGTCTCGCTCACCGGGGTGTAGGTGCTCGGCGGATGCGGCATGGCCGCCGCCCGCGCAGACGCCGCGCTTTGTGAAGTCGAGCCCTGCGACGTCGAACCTTGCGACGTCGAACCTTGCGAGGTCGAACCTTGCGAGGTCGAACTTTGGGGAAGGCTGAAAAGGTTTTGCCGCGGATATGGAAGGGAGGACGCCGCGGGGTCAGACTCCGACATCATGGTCCCCGCGGGGCTCGGCGGAGCTTGCAGCGAAGGCGTCGCCGAACCTTTAAAGACGTCGGTGATCGATTGTCTCGGATACGGCAAGGAGGCCGCGGCTTGATCGTCGACGGTCGCGGCAACGGCATTCGGAGCTACGGCCGTCTGATTTTGACCGGGGGCGGTCGAAGCGGAAGAAGACGATGGAGACGGCGCAAGGGGAGAGGAAAACGAGGAGCATCCGGCGAGCGCCGGCAACAAAATAAGGGACGACACCGTGCAGATCAGCGGGGCGCGCCCCGCCAGATCGGCGGCCCGCCGGCAAATCACCGCGCAACTGTACCGCCCCTGCGTCCCCATGACACACTTATAGCAAGCGCATGATGTCGTTCTCAAGGCCAGACGGGCACGGTTATGGAAGGGCCCGACGGGCGTAAGTCTTTGGGATATCGCGCGTATGGCTCGCGGAGGGGGTATCGGCGTTCTTGGGGCGCGCCGCACTCTGATATAGTAGCAAGAGAGAAGCGATCGATCCGTTGAATGGAATTTCGAAGCAATATGAGCGTCATCGATAGCGGCGAATTCCCCGTCCTTGCCGTGCCGCGCCGGCCGGAAGGCCCCTTGGGTTTTCGGCAATTCCTGCGCGTGATCCGCGACAATGCCCTT
>Ga0187784_10000725_pt1 | contig 24979 bp, 16 predicted proteins | sample 1015_SJ02_MP15_2_FD_132964 | JGI IMG/M metagenome (GOLD analysis project Ga0187784, IMG submission 132964) | Tropical peat soil microbial communities from peatlands in Department of Meta, Colombia - 1015_SJ02_MP15_20_MG | ecosystem: Environmental > Terrestrial > Soil > Wetlands > Peat | place... | reverse complement strand
GGGCGTGTTCCAGGTCTACGGCGCGCCCGAGGTGTTCTTCCATCTCCAGGCGCTCCTCGTGAACTCGATTCCCGTGCCCTATGTGCTCGTCGATCGGATCGAGCGCCAGATCAACCCCGTCCTCGACTTCCGGAGCTGGCCGGTGCAGTTTCCGCTCCGGTCGTTTCGCCAGGACCACGGCGTGTTCGTGCTCAGCACCGAGGCCGACTACTCGCAGCCCTGCGACGCGTGCGGGGGCACCCCTCTGCAGCTCAAGCCGTGATGCGGTCCAACCATCCCTTCCACGCGCGCCTTGGGCGCGGTCCGCTCGTCTGTGACGGCGCGATGGGGACCCTCCTGTACGCCCGCGGCGTCCCCTTCGACCACTGCTTCGACGAGCTGAACGTGAGCCAGCGCGAGCTAGTGCTCAGCGTTCATCTCGACTACCTGCGCGCTGGCGCGGAGATGGTCGAGACGAACACGTTCGGCGCGAACGCGGTGCGCCTCGCGGCCCACGGGCTCGCGGACAGGGTCCGCGATTTCAACCGGCACGGGGCCAAGCTGGCGAAGGAGGCCCGCGACATCTTCGGGCGGCCCGTGCTGATCGCCGGATCCGTGGGACCGCTCGGACGTCCCGTCGCCCCCTACGGGCGTATCACGCCACCCGAGGCGCGCGCCGCGTTTCGCGCACAGATCGACGCGCTCGTGGAGGGCGGCGTGGACCTGCTCATCCTGGAGACGTTCGCCGACCTTACCGAGATCCTGGAAGCGATGCGGGCGGCGCGGGAGGCGTGCGACCTCCCCGTGATCGCGCAGATGACCTTCACCGAGGACGGGCGCACACGGTACGGGCACAGCCCCGCCGAGATCGTCGCGGCGCTCGAAGGGCTTGGCGCCGACGTGATCGGGGCGAACTGCAGCGTGGGGCCGGTGCCGATGCTGGAGGTCATCCAGCAGATGGCGGCCGTAGCACGGACGCCCCTGTCCGCGCAGCCGAACGCCGGCTTTCCGACTCTGGTCGAAGGCCGCTACCTGTACCTGTCATCGCCGGAGCACGTCGCCGCCTACGCGCGCAAGATGGTCGCGTCCGGCGCCCTCGTCGTCGGCGGGTGCTGTGGAACGACGCCCGAACACATTGCGGCGGTCGTACGTGCGGTTGCCGACCTGCAGCCGGGGGACGCGGCCGGCCCGGCGACGCTCTCGCCGGTCTCCGCGCCCGACGCCCCGCCCCGCGCGGTGGACGAGCCGAGCGATCTCGCGCGGAGGCTCGGCAGGGCATTCGTGATCAGCGTAGAGGTGGATCCTCCCAAGGGGCTCGACGCCACGAAGGATCTCGAAGGCGCGCGCCTGCTCAAGGAGGCCGGCGCAGACGTCATCGACGTGGGCGACAGCCCGATCGGCCGGGTGCGGATGAGCGCGCTCGCCATGTGCTTCCTGATCCAGCAGCACGCCGGCATCGAGACGATCATTCACTTCACGACCCGTGACCGGAACCTCGTGGGCCTGCAGGCCGATCTCATCGGCGCCCATGCGATAGGCGTGCGCAACGTGCTCGCGCTGACCGGCGAGCCGCCCCGGGGCGACTACCCGAACGTCACGGCCGTGTACGATGTCGACAGCGCGGGGCTCATGCGGATTATCAAGCAGTTCAACGAGGGATTGGATCTCTCGGGCAAGTCGATCGGGCATCCGGCGCGCTTCCTGATCGGGGGCGCGCTCGACATGCACCCCGCGACGCTCGACCGGGAACTCCCGCGGCTCGAGCGCAAGCTCGAGGCAGGGGTGGATTTTCTCATGAGCCAGCCGATCTACGAGCCGGAGGTGCTGGACGCGTTCGAGCAGCGTGTGGGCCGGCTGCCTGTCCCGATTCTGGTCGGGGTGTTACCCCTCCAGAGCTTCCGGCACGCGGAGTTCCTCCACAACGAGGTGCCCGGTATCACGATCCCGCAGTCGGTTCGGGACCGGATGCAGGCCGCGGGAAACGCCGGTCGGGAAGAGGGGATGCGCCTCGCCCGTGACCTGCTGCTTGCACTGCTCGGCCGGATCGACGGGGCCTATCTCATGCCCTCGTTCGGGCGGTACGAGGTGGTCGCCGCGCTCGTGCGCGAGGTGAGGGCGCGGATTGGGACGGGCGCCGGCCGCCTCCGGACGTGAGGACCGGCCGGCGTCGGTGCGCGGCCGCGGGACCAATGCGCGCGTCCGTGGAACCTTCGGAGAGAATGTGCGGGATTCCTGAGCGCATGCACCCGCTTCGAGCGTACCCGGGACGATCCGGAGCGCCGAGGCAATCGTGACCGTCAGTCTGAACGCTCCGGCGACAGCACCGATGCGCGTGGCCGGCGGCGGGGTCACCGTGTACGTGCGGTGGGCCGCGCTCGCGATCGCCGCGCTCTTCGCCCCCGGATACTCCACGATCGGATTTGCCATGCTCTTTTTCGGTCAGCTATGGCTTCTGATTCGACGGCACGAGTGGCTCTGGTCGGCCACCGCGGCCGACCTGCCGCTCGCGTTCTTCGGCGCGGCCCTGGCCGCGTCGGCCATCCTGTCCCCGTATCGTTCGGTCGCGGGCGGCGTCACGCTCATGCTCATCGTCTCTGGCGCAGTGTACTTCGGCGGGTTGACGTGGCTGCTGCGCCGTGACCCTGGGGTGCGCGGACCGCTCCTCCGCGCGTGGGGGATCGGGTCTGCGGTCACCGGCCTGGCGGGGCTCGCCTACAGCCTGAGCCACCCCATCCGGCTCAACGGGGGCGAGATCGTGCCCGAGCGGGCGGAGATCTTCCACGGGGTGGGGCCAAACGGGCTCGGCACCACGATGCTGCTCGGCAGCGTGCTGGGGCTCGGCCTCGCGTTCCGGGCTCGCGGTCGCGAGCGGGCGTTCTGGCTCCTCGTCAGCGCCATCGGCTTCATGGCGCTGCTGGCGAGCGCGTCTCGAGCCTCGATCATCGGATGGGTCGCGGCGATCGGCTATCTCATCTGGCGGGAGCTCCGCGGTCGCCCGCGCCTCGCGGCGGCGATTTTGGCGGGCGGCCTCGCGGTTTTCGCCCTGCTCGTCGTGGCGTCTCCTCAGCTCATGTCCCGGGTCCGGTATACCATGAGCGACGTTACGGGGAACCGGGTCCGCATCTGGGAGACGTCGCTCGAGATGATCGCCGACCGCCCGCTCCTCGGCACGGGGTTCGGGACGTTCCAGACCGCGTACGACCGTCGGAAGGGTCCCGGGATGAGCTCGGAGCCGTTTGCATTCGACATGGGTCTCAACCTGGCCGTGGAGACCGGTCTTTTGGGCCTGCTCGGCGCGTGCTGGGTGGGCGTGGCGGCCGCACGAGCATGGCGCCGGAGCGGGCGAGCGGCGCCGCCGGGCGTCGACCCCTTCCGTGCGGTGATCGGGGCGCTGTGGCTCGGACTGCTCGTGGACCAGCTCGCGGACAATACGTTGTTCTCGATCAGCACGAGCGCGGGGCTGTGGCTGTTGCTGGCGCTCGTGCTGGTCCCCGCACCGACGCCGTCGCGTGCGCCCACGCTCGATCCCGCATCCCAGGAATCTTCCGGTCCCGCCGCGGCTGCGACCCGGCACCCGGCGGCGCGCATCGGGGTGACACCGAGGCGGCTGGCGTTCGCCCTGTTCACGTTCGGACCGGTGATGTCGTTTTTCTTCCTTCCGCTGCTGGTCTATAGGATTCCGATGATCGTGTACCTTAACAACAACCGGTGGACCTACGTTGCCGCTCACTACGTCGGCACTGCGGTGGCGTTGTGCGTCGTTTGGTTCGGCCTGGCTCTTGCGATCGTGTTGTGGCCGGGCCGGGTGTGGGCCCGTGCGCAGGCGTGGACGCCGGCCGTCACGTGGGCGATGTTTCTGATCTTCTCGCTGGCGGGCAGCGCAATCGCCCTGCTGCACGAGATGGTCGCCATGCCCACCGCGATCGAGGACTTCGTGCACCAGCTCTCGCTCATGCCGGCCCTGGCGGTGATCCTCGGCGTCCCGATCTTGCACGGGCTCCGGGACCGGGGGGGACCGGTGTGGCGAGTCGCCGTCGTGTGGTGCCTGCTGATGCTCGATCTCGGCGTCTCGGTATTGACGCCGCTGCTGCTCGCGCGCGTGGCGCCCGCGGCGTTCACGATCGTCATGCTCCTCTACGGGCTCTCTGTTGTCGGCGTATCGTGGCGGCGGCTGGCCCTCGTCTCCGTTCTCGTGCTGGTCGTCATCGCGGCCGCGTTCCCGGCGAAAGAATACCTGCGGGCCCGGTTCTACGGCACCGACGCCTACCAGCGCCTCGGGTTCCTGTCGCCTCACCTGTCGGGTCAGGGGACCCCGCCGGCGAGCACTCAAGCTCAAGCCGACGCGGCGGCCGCAGCGGCCTATGCGGAGAAGCTGAGAGTCTACGACGTCTGGGAGGGAGGCCTCAGGTTTCACCGCGCGCCGGGCCTGTGGGGCGATCTCGAGTACATGGCGTGGCGCGGGTTGAATCGCATCAACCGTCTGAGCGATCTCGCGTACGTCGTAGAAATGACGCCCGCTCAGGTGCCGTACGCAGGCGGGCGGACGTACGTCCCGCTCGTGGGCAAGTTTGTCCCGCGGCTGTTCTGGAAGAACAAGCCCGAGGAAGACGCCGGCCAGTTCTACGGTCACAGGTACGAGTTCCTCGATCCGTCGGATACCACGCACAGCGACAATCTCCCGATGGTGACCGAGGGATGGATCAACGGCGGTTGGGCCGGCATCGTGCTGTCGGCCATCTTCGTGGGCGTCGTCCTGCGCGTCGTCTGGACGACCTGGGTGGGAGACTACGCGACACCGGCCAACGTACTGATCGGCGCCGTGGTCGTCGGGACCGCCGCGAACGGGGAGGTGAACCTCAGCCTGATCATCGGCGGAGTCATCCACGCCGTGGTCGTCTATTGGGCAATCATGGCGCTCGTGGAATGGTGGGGACGCCGCCGCGGGATGGTGACCAGCCCCGGTCCCGGAACGGCCTGACGCGCGAAGACGCGAAAATTGCGCCTCTGCAGGGAGGATGGTACCATGAAGCAGCACGTTTGGGATGTGGGTGGATCGGCGACCACGGGAGGCAGGGCTGGCCTATGCGGCTGAGCGTCATCGGCACTGGATACGTCGGTTTGGTCACCGCTGCGTGTCTCGCCGACCTGGGGCACCACGTGATCGGTGTGGACCGCGACGAGGATCGGATCCGGGCGCTCGCAGCCGGCCGCTCCCCAATCTTCGAGCCGGGGATCGAGGAGCTGCTCGCTCGAGGCGCCGAGAGCCGGCGACTCAGGTTCACGACCGATACCGCAGAGGCGGTGCGCGAGTCCGAGGTCGTCTTCATCACAGTCGGCACCCCATCGCTCGAGAGCGGCGACGCCGACGTGACGGCTGTTGCTGCCGTGGCGGAGACGATCGCGGAGTCGCTCCGCGATTACCGATTGATCGTCGAGAAGAGCACGGTGCCCGTGCGAACGGGCGAGCGCATCCGGGATCAGATCCTGCTGCTGACCGGCGGGGCGGTGCCGTTCGACATCGCCTCCAATCCAGAGTTCACGCGCGAAGGGTCCGCGATCTACGACTTCATGCACCCCGATCGGATCGTGATCGGCGTGACGAGCGAACGGGCCGAGCAGTTGCTGCGCGAGGTCTACCGTCCGTTCGACTGCCCGATGCTGGTCACCAACCTCGCCACTGCCGAACTGATCAAGCACGCCAGCAACGCATTTCTGGCGACGAAGATCTCCTACATCAACGCCGTGGCGAACGTATGCGAACGGGTCGGGGCAGACGTCAAGCTGGTCGCGGAAGGGATGGGGTACGACGAACGGATCGGCCGGGCCTTTCTCAACGCCGGGGTGGGGTACGGAGGATCGTGCTTGCCCAAGGACGTCGCGGCGTTCGTCAGGATCGCGCACGAGGCCGGCTACGAGTTTCGCCTCCTGCAGGAGGTCGCCAGGGTCAACGAGGGGCAGCGCGATCTGCTGATCCGCCACCTCAAGGACGCCCTGTGGGTGCTGGCGAACCGCGTGGTGACGGTGCTCGGGCTCGCGTTCAAGCCGAATACCGACGACATGCGGGAGGCGCCATCCGTGGGCACGATCGAATACCTGCTCCGCGAAGGCGCCGAGGTCCGCGCGTACGACCCCGTCGCCGAGGCCAATGCCCGCCGCCTGCTGCCGGGGGTCGCCTATTTCGAGGATCCGTACGAGGCCGCCCGCGGGAGCGATGCGCTCGTGCTCCTCACGGAGTGGGAAGAGTTTCAGCGACTCGACCTCGTCCGGCTGCGCGAACTCATGCGACGCCCCGTGATCGTCGACGGGCGCAACATTCTCGACCCCGCCAAGGCGCGGGCTCACGGCTTCCACTACGCCGGGATGGGGCGATGAGGGTCGTTCTCACGGGCGGCGCCGGTTTCATCGGGTCGCACCTGTGCGACCGGCTGCTGGCCGACGGCGCGCACCTGGTCTGCGTGGACAACCTCCTCACCGGCCGTGAGGAGAACGTGGCCCACCTCACCGGCCCTCGCTTCGAGTTCCGCCGACACGACATCACGACGCCGATCGAAGTCTCCGGCCCGGTCGACTATGTGCTTCACTTCGCCAGCGCCGCGAGCCCGGTGGACTATCTGACCTATCCGATCAAGACGCTGAAGGCGGGTGCGCTCGGCACCTGGATCACGCTCGGGCTCGCCAAGGCGAAGGGGGCCCGGTTTCTCCTGGCCTCCACCTCGGAGGTCTACGGCGATCCCGAGGTGTCCCCGCAGCCCGAGACCTACTGGGGGAACGTCAACCCCGTCGGACCTCGCGGGTGCTACGATGCCGATACGGAGATACTGTCGGAAGACGGCTGGGTGTCTTTCCGACGGCTGAAGCCCGGCACGAAGGTCGCAACGCATACCGAGGACGGGAAAGTCGAATTTCACGTTCCCGACGAGCATATCGCCTATCCTTACGTCGGAGAAATGCTTCACTTCGCCAACGCAAAGATCGATCTGCTGGTTACCCCGGACCATCGGATGTTGCTTCGCGGCAAAACCGGCAAACTTGGGTACAAGCGGGCCGATGAAATCCAGTACGCAAAGTCGTGGCGCGTGCCGACGGGAGCCGAGTTTTCCGGTGACGAGCCGACGTATTTTGATTTTGGTCGTCCGCCGCGTGATGCCAAGATTCGGTTGAGCCGGGTGCGGATGGACGATTGGCTTGAGTTCCTCGGCTATTACATCTCCGAAGGTTGCGTGCACGTGCGTAAGCATGTGGCCGCAGTCGGGGGGCGGAGTTACGAAGTTCACAACTACAACGTGCTTATCGCGCAGGAGAAAGGACACTCGCGGGCAAGGATGATCGCGTGCCTTGATAGGCTCGGGGTCCCATATTATACTTCCGACGATCACCAACTCCGCATCGTTTCAAAGCACCTCGCTGCGGTCCTCGCCCCTCTCGGAAAGGCGGCGGAGAAGTACATACCCCGCGAGATGCTACGCTTGTCGCCTCGTCAATCGACGATTCTCTTCGATGCGCTGGTTCTTGGCGACGGCACACGTAAGGGGCCGCGCTCGGGCGTGTACTATACGAAGTCGAAATGCCTCGCCGACGACGTACAGGAACTGGCTTTGCGCGCCGGGTACGCGGCTGCGGTCGCGGAAGTGCCCGGGCGGGGATCATACCGCGTCAACTTCCGGGCTCCTGTTGACACAAAGCTGGTGCCTCCCAAGCACGTGCGCTATGGGGGGATGGTCTATTGTGTCTCGGTTACAAACAAGAATGTCCTCGTGCGCCGCCGAGGAAAAGCCGCATGGTGTGGCAACTGTTACGATGAATCGAAGCGCTTCGCCGAGGCCATGACGATGGCGTATCATCGGGCGCACGGCCTGAATACGGCCATCGTTCGTATTTTTAACACCTTCGGCACCCGGAGCCGGCCGGACGATGGACGCGTCGTGCCGACGTTCCTGACCCAGGCGATCAGGGGTGAGGCGCTCACGGTCTACGGTGACGGCAGACAGACGCGGAGCTTCTGCTACGTTACGGACCTGATCGAAGGCATCGTGCGTCTCATGCGCTCTGACATCCACGATCCGGTGAACCTCGGGAACCCGGAGGAAATCACCGTTCTCGAATTCGCCCGCCGCGTCATTGCGATCACCGGCAGTCGAAGCGAGATCGTGTTTCGTCCGTTGCCCCAGGACGATCCCGTGCGGCGCCGTCCGGATATCACGCGGGCAAAGACGCTGCTTGGTTGGGAGCCGCATGTGTCCCTCGAGGAAGGGCTCAAGCGGACGCTCGAGTGGTTTGCCGCCCGCGTGGGGAGCCGGGCCTAGCATGTGCGGGATCTGCGGGATCTATCAGGAGCGCGGCGAGGATCCTGAGCGACTCCGGGCCTCGGTCGCCCGGATGGCGGCTTCGCTTGCGCACCGCGGCCCGGACGACGAGGGGGTGTGGGCGGATCCGGCGGGGCGGGTGGCGCTCGGGAACCGCAGGCTCGCAATCATCGATCTCTCGCCGGCCGGTCACCAGCCCATGATCGCACAGAACGACCAGGTCGTCATTACCTACAACGGCGAGATCTACAACTTCCAGGATCTGCGCCGGGAGCTGGAGCGGGAAGGAAGGCGGTTCGTCGGGTATTCCGACACCGAGGTCATCCTTGCGCTCTACCTGCGCGACGGGATCGAGGCGGTCCGGCGGCTTCGCGGGATGTTCGCGATCGCCATCTGGGACGGCCGTACCGAGCGCCTCCTGCTCGCGCGGGACCGGTTGGGTATCAAGCCCCTTTACTACACGCGCCATGACGGCCGCTGGCTGTTCGCGTCCGAGATCCGGGCGATCAGGGCCGCGGTGCCGGTCCCGCTCACCGTCGACCCGGTGGCGGTCGCGGCGTTCCTCCGTCTGGGCTCGGTGCCGGGTCCGCTGACGGCCTTCGACGGCGTCAAGGAGCTCCCGCCGGCCACGACGCTCTGGTTGGGCAAGGGCGAGGAGGGTATCCCGCGCCCGTACTGGCAGGTTCCGGCACCCGATGCGGGACCGTCCGTGGATGTCGAGGCGTCCGCGGGGGAGCTGCGCGAGCGCTTCGTGGACGCCGTGACCCGGCACCTCGTGAGCGACCGGCCGGTCGGCGTGTTTCTCAGCGGAGGCGTGGATTCCGGCGCGATCGTCGCCGCCATGCGCGAAGCCGGGCACGTCCACGTGCGCACGTTCTCGATCACGTTTCCCGAGGCCGAGTTCGACGAGGGAACGGACGCGGCGCGCGTCGCCACCCGCTACGAGACGGAGCATACCGCGAGGCCGGTGTCCGGGCAGGATCTCGCCGCGGACCTGGACCGCATCATCGCCGCGATGGATCAGCCGACCGTGGACGGCGTCAATACGTACTACGTATCCGAGGTCACCCGCAACTCCGGCACCGTGGTTGCGCTCTCGGGGCTCGGCGGCGACGAGTTGTTCGGCGGTTACCCGTCGTTCCGGCGGCTGCCGAAGCTGCTGGTCTGGCAGCGGGCGGCCGGCCGCATCCCGTTCGTGAGACCGCTTGTGGCGTCCGCGCTGGGCGCGGTGCGGTCTCCGCGCTCCGCGAAGCTGCGGGAGGGGCTCGCCCTGCCGCCGAGCGTTCGGTCCACGTACCTCGTGCTCCGCGGTCTGCTCAGCCTGGACGAGGCGACAGACCTGCTGCGTCCCGGCCCGGTGCGCGACGCCTGCGAACATTTCGACGCTGCCGCGGCGCTCGGGGCGCTGGCGCCGGACGTGCCGGACGATCCGGTCGCGGCGACGAGCGTGCTCGAGCTTCGCGGCTACATGCACAACCAGTTGCTGCGGGATACCGACGTGATGAGCATGGCCCACAGCCTCGAGGTCCGGGTGCCGTTTCTCGATCACCCGCTCGTCGAGTTTGCGACCCGGCTGCCTGGGCACCTCCGTGTGAACGGGCACACGCCGAAACGGTTGTTGCTGCGCGCCCTGGGCGACCGGTTGCCCCCGGAGGTTGGGCGGTCGAAGCGCGGCTTCACGTTCCCGATCGGAGAGTGGCTCCGGGGACCGCTGCGCCCTCGGATCGACGAGACGACAAGTGACGATGTCGGTATCTTCCGGCCGGATGCCGTGGCACGCCTCCGCGCGCGCTTCGAGGCGGGGCAGAGTCACTGGTCCCGCTTGTGGGCGGTCGTCGTGCTTACGCGTTGGCTGGGTGTGGTTGACCATCGCGGGCTGGCCGCGTAGCGCGCGTCCCGGCGCGGTGACCCGCCGTACCAGTTCGGACGATCGCGGCCGCGTGCCAGCGCGTGTCATGCTTCGTCCCGGCGCTCAACGTTTATGCGGGTTCTGACCCTCGCGACCAGGTACTTCGGGCTGGGTGGCGCCGAAGCATATACCCGGATGTTCGCGGAGGCCGTCGCCGCGTCCGGCGCAGAGGTCGACGTGTTCTCTTTTCTCGAGGGAGACGTCCCCGATCAATCTTCCACCGTACGGTACCTCGGGCATACGGCGGCCCGTTCCACGGCGCCGGCGCAGATGCGGTTTGTCGCGGACGCCGTGCGACGCGGCCGCGGGTACGACCTCGTGCTGTGCAGTCACGTGGCCACGGCTCCGGTCGGGACGATCCTCCACCGGCTGCTCGGCACGCCCTATGTGGTGCTCGCGCACGGCATCGAGGTGTGGGGAACGCTCGGTCCGCGCCGGCGAACCGCGTTGCAGCGCGCGGCGCGGGTGGTTGCGGTGAGCCGGTTCACGGCCCGCGCGCTCGTCCGCGAACACGGCGTTGCGGAGGATCGTGTATCGGTGATCCATCCAGCGGTCGATCCCTCGCTGCTCCGGCGGGCGCTGCAGGAGGACGGCAGGGCGCGGACGGAGACCGCGGTGACGCTGCTCACCGTCGCGCGGTTGTCCGCGCAGGAGCGGTACAAGGGATGCGACGCCGTGATCGCCGCCCTGCCGGACGTGCTCGCAACTGCCGGACCGGTGCGGTATACCATCGTCGGGGACGGGGACGACCGCCCTCGCCTGGAGTCGCTGGCCCGGGGCCGGGGGATATCGGAGATCGTGCAGTTCGCCGGCCGCGTCCCGCCGGACTCGCTTGTGGCGTGGTACCGTGACTGCGACGTCTTCGTGATGCCCTCCGTGGCGGAGCGGCGCGCGGACGGGTGGGCCGGCGAGGGGTTCGGTATCGTCTACCTCGAAGCCGCAGCGTTTGGACGGCCGGTGATCGCCGGGGCCGGCGGGGGCGCGCCGGAGGCCGTGCGGGATGGGACGACCGGTCTGGTCGTAGACGGAAGAGATGTCAGAGCCGTCGCCGCGGCGATCGCGCGTCTGGCGCGCGACGCCGAGCTTCGTACCCGGATGGGAAAGGCGGGCCGGCGTTGGATTCTGGAGCGGTTTACGGTGGACCGGTTTCGGGGTGACGTCGGTGCTGTCGTGGAACGCATCGCCGGGGCGGAGACCTCTTGAGTGACGTAGCGGCGGCCTGGCCACCGGCCGGGTAGGCGGCCGTCGCCAAAGGGACGGGGCTGTGTGCAAGCAAACCGCAGCCGACCTGTCAGCTATTTCTTGGTACGAACAACCGGGAGGTACCCATGAGTGATGCAAGGCTACGAGTAGCCGTTGTTGGATTGTGGCACCTCGGCTGCGTGGCCGCCGGGTGCCTCGCGAAGCTTGGGCACGAGATCGTGGGAATCGAAGAGGATGCGCGGCGTCTAGCGGAACTCCGTGCGGGGCGCGCACCGCTCCTGGAGCCTGGGCTGGATGCGCTCATATCCGAAGGCTTGGCCGCCGGTACGCTACGGTTCGAGGACAACTTGGAGAAAGAGGCCCGGGACGCTAACGTCGGATACATCGCCTATGACACACCGGTCAACGAGGACGACGTGGCGGATCCGTCGATCGTCCTGGACGCGGCACGGCGCGTCGGGTGCGCGTTGCCCCGGGGTGCGGTGCTGCTGATCCAGAGTCAGGTGCCGGTCGGGACGTGCGGAGCCATTCACGCGGAACTCGAAACTATTCGCCCGGGCGAAGTCTTCGTAGCTTGTGTGCCCGAAAACATCCGGCTTGGCCAGGCGATCGAGCGTTATCTCCGTCCCGACATGCTCGTCGTCGGGACTGCCAACGATGCGACCTACGACCGCGTGGAGCAGATCTTTGCGGGCATAGCGGCGCCCCGCGTGCGCACGGATCTGGCGACGGCGGAGATGATCAAGCACGCCATCAACACGTTCCTCGCCACCTCGATCAGTTACGCGAATGAGCTGGCCAACCTAAGCCAGTTGCAGGGGGCCGACTTCGACTCGCTCCTGTCGGCGCTACGCCTGGAGCGTCGGATCGGCCCGCACGTGCCGCTCACCCCGGGGATGGGCTTCGCTGGCGGCACTTTGGCGCGGGATATCAAGGCGCTCCAGATGTTCGGCGAACGGCACGGCTTTGCGACGCACTTGTGTGACGCCGTTCTGCGCGTCAACGACGAGCAGAAGGCGCTTCCGGTGCGATGGCTGGAGCGCGCGTACGGGGCGCTCGGTGGCTGTCGCGTCGGTGTGCTCGGCCTCACCTATAAGCCAGGCACGAGCACGCTTCGGCGGTCCGGCGCCGTCGAGGTGATTCGCCGGTTGGTGGCGGCAGGAGCGACCGTATCCGCTGCGGATCCTCAGGCGAATCCGGCGGAGGTCGCAGACCTCCCGCCGTTTGAATTCAGCCGTGACCCGTACCGCGCTGCGGACGGCGCCGACGCGCTTGTGCTGGTCACACCGTGGCCTGAGTTTGGAGGCCTGGACTACGCAAGGATGCGCGCGGTCATGCGGCATCCTCTGGTGCTCGACCTGCCCCGGTTCCTGGATCGCCAGCTCCTGGAGGCACTGGGGTTCGCGTATATTGCGGTCGGCAGGGGCGTGATCCCGCGGCTTTCTTTCTCGTGACCAGGAACTCGGCCTTTTCCACGCCGGGGACGCTGTGCTTTAATACGTGTGTGGCACGACTATTTCCAGACATTTCCATTACAAGCGTTGCCGAGTACTGGAACGCGAGGCCATGCAACGTCCGTCACTCGCCGCGGGAAGTCGGCACACGAGAGTACTTCGACGAGGTCGAAGCCCGAAAATACTTCGTCGAACCGCACATTCCACAGTTTGCGGAATTTCCGCGCTGGAACGGGAAGCGCGTTTTGGAGATCGGATGCGGGATCGGCACCGACACGATCAACTTTGCGCGCCACGGGGCGCGCGTGACGGCGGTTGACCTTTCCGAACGGTCCGTGGAGATCGCGCGGAAGCGCGCGCAGGTATACGGCCTCGATCAGCAGATTACGTTCTACGTCGCGGACGCCGAGGCGTTGAGCCGGACGGTGTCCGTTGAGCCCTATGACTTAGTGTACTCATTCGGCGTGCTTCACCACACGCCCCGTCCGCCGCGGGCCGTCGAGCAGATCCGCCGGTACATGAGGCCGGGAAGCACCCTCAAGATCATGGTGTACCATCGACGATCCACGAAGGCCATGGGTATATTGCTGTGGCACGGGAAAGGCCGCGTGTGGGATCTAGACCGCGTGGTGGCCCAATATTCGGAGGCGGAGATGGGGTGCCCCGTGACCTACACCTATCTTCCACGCGAGATCGAGTCGTTGCTGTGGGGCTTTCGCATCCGGAAGATGTCGGTGGAGCACATCTTTCCGTATCGAGTGTCCGACTATGTCAGATACCGCTACCATCGGGTCTGGTACTACCGACTCATGCCAGATGCCGTCTTTCGGTGGTTGGAGAGCCATTTCGGCTGGCACCTCTGCGTGACGGCGGAGGTGTGAGCAGCACAAGACGATGATGAAGCATCGCCACTCCAGGTTAGGAACGTGAACAAGCGGTTGCTGCCGGCTTCTGCAAGGCCGGTGCCGACGGCCGTTGGCGGACCAATCGCGGGCGCGTCGTTCGCTGCACCCGATGTCATGGCGGGACCTCGGCGATGGACCCTCATGGCCGTGTGCGTCGTTGGCGCAATGGTCCCATGGTACACGCTTCGGCTCTTCCCGCTCGTGACCATCGGGGGGGCCAGCATTAATCTCCTGGATGCGCTCGTGGGCGTGGCGGTGCTCCTCGCGCTGCCGCGGATTTTCGACGCCATCCGACATGGCCTGCCGGAAGCTCTCTGGGTCGGTGCGTTCTTGTTGTTCATGACGGTTCCATTCGCGACAGGCATGCGTGATCCGGACGCGGCGTTCTACGCGCTGCGGGAGGCGCGTGCCCTCGCATTCTACGCACTTGCGCTCGCCTTCGTCGCGGGGGGGTATCGCCCCAATGACTACCGCGCATTCGCGGCGGCGTTTGCGGTCGGGGCGACGGTGGCCGCGGTTGCGGTGTTCGCGCATGTTGAGGGAGCCCTGAAGATCCCCGGTTATCCCGACGAACTGTTCAAGCTGCAGGGGTGGACCAATGGTGTCCTTCTGGTAAAGTATCTCGAGTGGATCACGCCAGTCGTCGCGTTTCTGCTCGGGCTGGCAGGCGTCGTGACCGCGCGAAACCGTGGTGCATTGGCCGGCTGGACCGTCGTCTCGTTCATCACGGCATGGTATATCCTGGCGACGGCCGAGCGGTTCATCCAAGGGGTGGCCGGGTTCGCCGCGCTCATGGTCGTCGCCGTGTCGGGCGTGCGGGTGACCCGGATCCGGCCGCTGGTCGTGGTCGGGGTTATCTGTCTGATCCTAGCCGCGCTTGTCCTCGGATCGGTCACGGGCGGCAGATGGATCAGCCGCTGGGCGAGCTTCGGGGCGATGCGGTGGACGCTTATCGCGAGTGACGGCTCGCTGGCGTTCCGCATGCATGAAGTGGCTGCGTCGATCCCGCTCGTGGGGCGGGATCCGGTGTTTGGGATCGGCCTCGGTACCCGCCTGCCCACCGGGGGCCCAACCCCCGGTCAAGCGCTGTCACCTTGGCATTACGTTTCCTCTGGATATGGGTACCTATTGATCAGGTCAGGAGTGACGGGGCTACTCCTGTTCCTTGCGATGAACCTTTGGGCACTGTGGGTTGCATGGCGGCGTGTCCTGGAGAGCCGGACTGGGGTCGAATGGCCAGCGCCCATGGTTGGCGCCATGGGGTTGATCACGCTCCTTGCCGCGGACCTTCTGCACCCCGCCGTTGACATTCCGGAGGGAGTCATCGCATTCAGCCTCTTCTTTGCCATGGCGGTGTCCGGTAACGGGCTATGCCGCGGGCAAAGCGTCGGAAAGGGCGATGGCTAAATAGCGGCAGAAGAAGCAAAGTGTACGCCGAAGAGATGCAGCGATTGACACGAATCGGGCGCAGCGGCAGGTTTGACAGCGTTGCCGATAGGCTCAACGACAATTACGGGATCCTGTATTTCTCGGTCACACCTGAACAGTGCTCAAGTACATCGTGAGGGTATTGCCTAAGCCGTTGCTCGGTCGTCGTGCACGCTGCTCCAAAAGGGGGGGCTGGTGACGCGCATCTCCGTGGTAGGACTCGGCAAACTCGGGTTGTGCACCGCCGCGTGTTTTGCGTCCCGAGGCTTCGAGGTCGTTGGTGTCGACGTGGACGAACGTACAATCCAGCTCGTGAACGAGGGTATCCCCCCTCTGTACGAACCCCGGTTGGCCGAAGTCATGGCGGCCGCGGGCCGCCGGCTGCGTGCCACTGCAGATTATCGGACCGCTCTGGAGAGTTCCGACGTGACGTTTCTGGTCGTCCCAACGCCGAGTGCCGCAGATGGCGTCTTTTCCGATCATCACCTGCGTGATGCGCTTACGCATCTATCACGCGCACTCCGAGAGTCTCACAAGCGATCCCATCTGTTTGCGGTCACGTCCACGGTGTCCCCTGGTACGATTGACGAGCGGCTAATCCCGCTCATTGGGGCGACCTCCGGGCGCGCGATCCACGAAGGCTTCGATGTCTGCTACAATCCGGAGTTCATTGCCCTCGGGAGTGTGATCACGAACTTCCTCAATCCCGACCTTGTATTGATCGGGGAGAACTGCGGCACCGCGGGAGCTCACTTGGAAGCGATCTATCGGAAGGCCTGCGAAAACACCCCGCAAATTGCGCATATGTCGATCGTCAGCGCCGAGATCACCAAGCTTTCGCTCAACGCCTTCGTGACGACAAAGATCAGCTTCGCCAACACGCTCGCCGCGATCTGTGAGACGGTGCCTGGAGCGGACATCGACGCGATCACGCAGGCTCTCGGTGCCGATCGCCGTGTCTCACCGTACAGCCTCAAGGGCGGTCTGCCGTTCGGCGGACCGTGCTTCCCCCGGGACAACCGCGCCTTCGCGGCGTTCGCGGAACGGAGAGGAGTCCAGGCGAGGCTTGCGAGGGCGACCGACGAGGCTAACCGCGAAAGAACCCGTGACATCGTCGGACTGGTAGAGCGCTATCTCCCTCGGAAGCACCGGCGCGTGGCCATCCTAGGGCTGGCGTACAAGGCCTCCACTCCGGTCGTCGAGGAATCGCCCGCCATCGCGTTGGTCGAGACGATGCTCGCGGACGGCGACATCGAGATTGTCGTCTATGACCCGCTTGCCATCGAGTCGGCGCGAGCCGTGTTGGGGGACCGCGTTCTGTACGCGCCGTCTCTGCGGGCCTGTGTGGAAGATGCGTCGGCGTGCGTGATCATGACCCCGGCGCAGGAATTCTATGGGATGGAGGAAACCCTTGCGGGTGAGAATCTGACGACAGTGATCGACTGCTGGCGCATTCTCGACGCCGGAAAGATGCTGCCGGGTGTGCGGTACGTGGCGCTGGGCAGATGGGCGAAGGATTGAGGGGGACAACTTCCCCCACCGGCCCCACATCATCGGCTGCGAGGGTGGCCGACGACGCGATGGCAGATCTAGCCGCCAGGACGGGCACACGCTCTGGCCCGCGGCTTCGCTTGCGATTCTCCGAGCGCCGCGTGCTGCTCACGATCCTGGATCTTGGAGCGTTGTCTTGCGGGTTGGTGCTCGCGCAAGGACTCCGGCTGGGGCTCCATTTCGATTGGACGCTCCCACTCAGACGGCCCGGGTGGTTTGCCGTCCTCGCGCTGATCTGGCTGATCATGGCGCCTACGTTCGACGCATACGAACCGAGGATCGCGAGGCATCTCGGTCCGAGCGTGGGAGCCGCGGTCAAGGCCGGGCTACTCACGTCGGTACTGTACGTGATCATCCCATACGTGACGCCGCCCCTCCCGGCATCCCGATTCGAGCTCGTGATGTTTCCGTTTCTCATCTCCGCGGTGCTTGCCGCGGAGCGGACAATCCACACGTTCGTGTTCCCAAGACCGGCATTCCGGCAGCCCACGCTCATCTTGGGCACCGGGCGTGCGGCGCATCTGATTGCGGAGGCGCTGGCGGAGGTTGGCGACGATAGCTATCGCGTGCTCGGATTTGTTGCCAGCGACTCACACGCGGACGGCGTAGCGTACAGGACCGCAGAGAACGCTTCGCCCGAGGCCGCCCTACCGAACGTTTTGGGTGCAGAAGGACGGCTGCCGCCGCCGGTTCTGGGGGCGCGGGGCGACCTGATGCGACTGGTCGAACGGTACGAGGTCTCCGCGCTGATTCTCGCCACGACCCAGCGCGTGGACTCAGTATTGCTGCAGACTCTCGTCGAGTGTGTCGAGCGAGGCGTGGAAGTCATCCCCATGGCGGTCTTGTACGAGCGTCTCACCGGCCGCGTGCCTGTGGAGCACGTGCACGAAGACTGGTACGTTGCGCTGCCGGTCGAACAGTTGACGCACAGCACCGTCCGACTGGTGACCAAGCGCGCGCTGGATGTGGTGCTGGCCGGATTCGGGCTGATGTGCTTGGCGTTGCTTCTCCCCTTCATCGCACTCGCCATCCGGCTGGACTCCCGGGGGCCGATCTTCTACGTGCAGGAACGCATTGGTGTCGGCGGACGCATCTTTCGCACGTACAAGTTTCGCTCGATGATCGTCGGCGCGGAGCAGAACGGCGCAGTGTGGGCGCAGGCCGGCGATCCCCGGGTGACCCGGGTCGGACGTTTCCTGCGGGCGAGCCATATTGATGAATTCCCGCAGTTCGTCAACGTGATGAAAGGTGACATGAGCGCGGTTGGGCCGCGGCCTGAACGTCCCGAGTTCGTGGAGAGATTTGCAGCGGAACTGCCTTTGTACCGCCTTCGTCATGTCGTCAAGCCGGGAATGGCTGGATGGGGATTGATCCGGCAGGGGTACGCCGCGACCGAGCAGGATGTACTCGTCCGCCTGCAGTACGATCTTTACTACATCAAGCACCAGTCTGTTTGGCTCGACGTCATCATCTTGCTGAAGACGCTCGCGCATGCGCTCGCGTTGCGCGGCCGGTGGTGACGCGACGTGCGTCCGTTTCGCCGCGTGGCCTCCCGAGGAGATACCCTGGGAATGCGCACAGGAATCGAGACCGCGTAATGCTTTAATCAGAATCTTGTCGGATCGACAGGGCTTTTCACCGATGTGTGCAATAGAGAGATGCGAACCGAACGGAGGCTCCGGAGGGAGGAGCGGTCACCTTACGATGAGCAAGGGATGTCGAGTCGTCGTTACAGGGGCCGGCGGTTTCATCGGCCACCACCTCGTCACGTATCTGAAGCGCCGAGGTCACTGGGTGCGTGGTGTGGACATCAAGTATCCTGAATACGAGCCAACGGCGGCGGATGAGTTCGAACTTCTCGATCTTCGTCGGTGGGCGAATTGTCTGCAGGCCGCCCGTGGTATCGATGAATGCTACAATCTGGCGGCCAATATGGGTGGGATCGGATTCATCACAAGCTTCAAGGCGGCAGTTATGCACGACAACGTGTTGATCAACGTGCATATGCTCGAGGCGGCGCGGGTCCATGGTGTTGGCAAGTTTTTGTTCACGTCGTCCGCGTGCGTCTACCCCGGATATCGTCAGCAGACACCTGATGTGAGACCCTTGCGCGAGGAGGATGCGTATCCGGCCGATCCGGAGGATGGGTACGGATGGGAGAAGCTCTTCAGCGAGCGTCAATGCGCGCACTATGCGGAAGAATATGGGATGAGTACCTACGCAGTGCGCTTCCACAACATCTACGGACCGTTAGGAACCTACGATGGGGGGCGGGAGAAGTCGCCTGCAGCGATCTGCCGAAAGATAGCGCTCGCGGAGCGAGAAGACACCATCGAAGTGTGGGGAGACGGCCAGCAGACCCGTTCGTACTGCTACATCGACGATTGTGTTGAGGGCGTCTACCGTTTGATGCAGTCCGATTACCATCAGCCGTTGAACCTGGGTTCGGATCGGATGGTCACGGTGAACGACCTTGTCGACATTGTGGCCGGAATTGCCGGGAAACGGATCGGGAAGCGGTACGATCTCAGCAGACCCCAGGGCGTGCGGGGACGAAACAGCGATAATACGTTGTTGCGCCGAGTCCTCGGATGGGAGCCACAGGTATCGCTCGAAGAGGGGCTCGAGATCACGTACCGCTGGATCAGTGAGCAACTGCTGAGGTCGGGGCGGCTGAAAAAGGAGGTTGTCCGGTAGTTTCTCGCAAGGCTCGTCTCCACACCGGCGGTCCGGCGTTCGATTCTGCGCGGAGATTCGAATGTGGCGCGTCGGCTCCGATGCGCATCCTGGTCGTTCAGCCCACTGGTGACAAGCGCGGACACTACGGCATCTACACGGCCAAAGTGTGCCATGCGCTCGCCGCGCTCGGGCACGAAGTGACATTGTGCACGAATCGTCTCCACGTCTCTCGTTACCTGCGTGGGGAACCCAACTTCCGTCTCATTGAGGCGCGCGGCGGCCGATTGGCGTTCGATCGGTTCGACGACGCGATCGGGCGGGCGCCACTCTACTACTACTGGGGGTATTTCCGCAACAGCATCGCCGTCACGGCGGCGGCGGTGGGTCTGTGCCGGTCGCAGCCCTTTGACGTCGTCGCGATCATGGACGCTGAGTTCATGACGGCGTCGCTGCTGCTGCGCTGGAGCCGACGCACGCTCCCACCAGTGATCATGTTCTTGTGGGCGTCGAATTTCTCGTTCGCGGCCTATTCGGGCTCGGTGTTCAAGAAGGCTTACAAGGTGGCGCAACGCGAGGTCTTTCGGTTGGCGCTCCACGGTGGAATTCGGGCACTCGCGGTGCTGGGCGAGTGGCACCGGGACACGCTGCGCGCCCAACTCAAGCTACCGGCGGCGTTTCCCATCGCGGTCATCCCGGACGCGGGGGAGGTGGCCGTCGATACGCCTGACCGGCTCGTCGCGCGGCGGCAGTTGGGGTTGCCCGAGGCTGAGCCGGTGTTCCTGTTCTTCGGCGTTCTCCGGAAAGACAAAGGCGTAGAGTACCTGCTCGATGCGGTGGTCCGGCTTGCCGCGGCCTCGTTCCACGTGGTGTTCGCGGGATGGCCGATGGAATACAAAGCGGAGGAGATCACCGAGATGGTGCGGCAGCGGGGTGTTGCCGGCAAGGTGACCCTCCGCTTGGCGTACGTGCCCGACGAAGACGTCCCCGCGTACTTCGCGGCCTGCGACGCGTTGCTGCTGCCGTACACGAAAGCATATTCGGGGGGCAGTGGGCCGCTGATGAAGGGCGCGTGCACCTACGGGCGTCCGGTGATCGTGACGCGGGTGTCTGAGATGGGCCGGCTCGTCGAACAACATGCTCTGGGGTTGGTGGCTGAGCCCGAGGACGGCGCGTCGCTGGCCGCACGGCTGCAAGAGTTTCTGGCGCTGCCCGACGAGGCGCGTGCCGTCATGGCCGCGAACGCTTCAGCGCTCGCTCGGGCGAACTCGTGGGAATCGCTCGCCCGGCGCTTCACCGATCTTGCCGGGACGCTTGTCGCGCCGGCGGCGTCCTCCCGGTGATAGCGGCTTGGCTGTTCAAGAACGTCAACCGCCGTCAGGTGATCCTCAAGAACACGTTCTGGTTGACGGCCGCCGTTGGGCTGTCTGGGCTTGGGGATTTTCTGCTGACCGTCTACGTCATTCGGAAGTTCGGCCCCGTGCGCTATGGCACCTATGGGTACGCCCTGTCGTTTGTCTCGCTTTTTTCGTCCCTCTTCGACTTCGGGCTCGCCACAGCGGCGACGCGGGAGTTCGCTGCGGACAGCACCCGCGAGCGTCACTTCGGCAACCTGATCACCCTGAAGCTGCTGATCGGCGCCGTCGGTATTGCGGCCGTGTGGATAGGCGGGTTCTTGATCACCGTCGACCCTTTTACCCGGTGGATGATCCTTGTTCTCAGCTTCTACATCGCGTTGATCGAGATGGCCAACGTGTTTTACGCGTTGTTTCGCGCGCGGCAGAAGATGGAGATTGAAGCGGGCTGCCGATTCTTCTACATTGCCTGCCTCGCGGCCTTCGTGCTGGGTTTCACCTCGCTCCGTCCCTCTGTCCTGAGCGTCGCCGCCGCCTACCTGGGCGCGGTCACGCTGACGGTCGGCGCCGCGACCGGTTTTGTCCTGCGAACAGGAGGGTTGGGGCGTGAGTTCCGGCTCTCTGTGAATGTGCCAGTGTGGCGCGAGTTTCTGGGGATCGGCTTGTACATCGCCCTGGTGCGGGCTACCGGCGACGTGACCGTCAACATCGGCTCGGTCCTGCTGGGGCACCTGGGGCGCCTCGCGGACATCGGATGGTACAATGCCGCGGCCAAGATCTATGGATTGATGCTGTTTCCGATGAGCCTCGTGGCCTCTGCGATCTTCCCCGCGCTTGCCGAAGCGCGGGCGAGTGCGCCGGACCGCTTCGTGCGCTACTGGAGGACCTGGGCCCAGGCGACCCTAGTGCTGTCGGTGTTGCTGAGCGTGCTGGTCCTCGGTAGAGCAGGGGATATCGTTGAATTGCTATACCACGGGAACTTCCAGCCAGCGGTGCGGGCGCTTCAAATACTCGTGGTCGCGGGACAACTTGTCTACCTGCAGAACATCTATTATCATGCGCTGTTGGTCGCGAATCGGCAGCGGGACATTTTCTTCGCTGGCGTGGTGGCTGCGGCAGCCAACGTGTCGCTAAATGTGATCCTGGTCCCGCATTTCGGCTTGTATGGCGTTGCGACCGGGATGGTCGTGACCCAGCTGTTGTTGTTCGCGCAATACTTGATGCTCACGTGGCGACACGCCATATTGAAGCCGGTGTTCCCGGAGTTGTGGTGGAGCGCGCTGGCGTGTATTATCTCAGGCGCGACGCTGTATGCCTTTCTCACCGTTATGCCGCACGGGCGCATCGGGTTTGCCCTGGCGGTGCCGCTCGGCGTGCTGGTGTATCTGGTCATGATGAAGGGGTTCATGGAGTTGTGGCGACGCGCCTGTCCACTGTAGCGTCCGCTTCTGACGCGACCGCCCGGCGGACGGAACCCGGGTTCCCCGTCGAATACTCGCAGCACCCCAAAGGTCGGTGATCACATGAAGCGTGCCATAATCACAGGGCTGACCGGTCAGGACGGTTCGTACCTCGCCGAGCTGCTGCTGTCGAAAGGGTATGAGGTGCATGGGCTCGTGCGGCGTGCCTCGACGTTCAACACTCGGAGAATCGAGCACATTTACCGCGATCCCCACGACCCTGAACGACGCCTGTCGGGGCACTACGGCGATCTCGCCAGCATGGAACAACTTGTCAGCCTGATCTACGACGTTCAGCCGGACGAGGTGTATCACCTCGGCGCGCAGAGTCACGTGAAAGTGAGCTTTGAGATGCCGGAGTATACTGGGGACGTCACCGCGTTGGGAACGACGCGAGTGCTTGAGGCGATCCGCAGAAGCGGTATCAAGACACGATTCTATCACGCGTCCAGCAGCGAGATGTTCGGTGATGCGCCGGCGCCGCAGAACGAGCGAACACCATTTCGCCCGAGGAGTCCCTACGCCGTATCGAAGGTGTATGCGCACTGGATGACGGCAACCTACCGGGAAGGGTATAAGCTATTCGCCAGCAATGGGATCCTGTTCAACCACGAGAGCCCTCGCCGCGGCGAGATCTTTGTCAGCCGCAAGATCACGCGGGCGGTGACGGCGATCCTGGCTGGACGCCAGCAGTACCTGTATCTTGGCAGCCTCGCGCCCAGACGCGATTGGGGGTACGCGCCGGAGTACGTCTTGGCGATGTGGTTGATCCTGCAGCAGGAGCAACCCGGAGATTACGTGATCGGCACCGGCGAAGGCCATTCGGTGTCCGAGTTCGTAAGTGAAGCATTCTCGTATGTCGGTCGCGACTGGCACGACCATGTTCGTGTCGATCCCCGTTACCAGCGCCCGTTGGAAGTTGAGGATCTTGTGGCGGACGCGTCTGTTGCCAGGGCGAGCCTGGGATGGGAGCCGAAGGTGACGTTTCACGAGTTGGTGAGGATTATGGTGGACGCGGACATGGACGCGGCCGGGCTGACACCCATCGGAGAAGGGACGCGGATTCTCGAGGAGAAGTTCCTGAACCGGCGTTTCTGGGACGTCCGCGCCGTGTCTCCGTAGGAAACGCACTCGCTGGTCGCCGGCAAGCGCGTTACACGCTGCAAACGGAGGACCGACCGTGCGCAAGGAGATGCTCCCACTCACCAGGCCCTCGTTTGACGACGACGATGTTCGGGCGGTTGTCGAAACCCTGCGTACAACGTTCGTCAGTGGCGACGGACCGGAGTGCCGCGCGTTTGAGAAAGAGTTGGCCGCGTACGTCGGCGTCCGGCACGCGTTCTTTACGACCTCATGCACAGCCGCACTCGACCTCGCGTTCATGATCAAGGGTCTTCCGGTCGGTGGAGAAGTGCTCGTGCCGGACTTCACGTTCACATCAACCGCGCTGGCGCCACTCATGAACAACCTCGCGGTGCGGCTCGTGGACGTACGCCCCGACAACGGCAACATCGACGTGGATCGTCTCCCTGCCGCGATCACCCCCCGTACCGTGGCCATCATGCCTGTCGACTACGCTGGGAATCCCGTGGATATGGATCCACTGCTGAGGTTGGCCCGCCGGCACGGCCTGTACGTGGTTCACGACGCGGCGCAGTCGATCGGAGCGGAGTATCGCGGGCGAAAGGTTGGTTCGCTGTGCGACGTCAGCTGCCTCAGCTTCCACGGTACGAAGAACCTTGCGGTCGGCGAGGGCGGCGCGATCTGCACGGACGACGACGCGCTAGCCGAACGCATCATCGTGGCGCGCGAGAAGGGCACGGATAAGCACAGGTTCTTGTCCGACCCGACGATGAAAGGATACTACGAGTACGTCGCCCGTGGGAACAGCTACGTGCAATCAAACCTACTCGGCGCGCTTGGCCGTTCCCAACTCCGAAAGCTCGACGCGATGAACGCCCGCCGGCGCGAGATCGCTGCCTACTACCTGCGCGAACTCTCCGCGGTCGACGGTGTGCGCATGCCGGCGATCACAGAAGGCGCCGTCACCAACTGGCACCTGTTCTACGTGCTCGTCGAACCGGAACTTAAAGAGGCCGTGATCGACGGGTTGCGGACGGAGGGGATCGGCGCGAATATCCACTATCACCCGCTGCACATCAACCGATACTATCGCGAGACGTGCACCTTCAACGCGGCCGAGTTTTCGAACGCCATGCTCTTCTTCAACTCGCTCGTGCGGCTGCCAATGTACCCTGGCATGACGGACGCGGACGCCTGTGACGTGACCCAGGCAGTGCGTCGGGTGATGGCGCGGCAGGTCCGGGCAGGAAGGGCCTAGTAAGGTAGTTGTCTCGCATGGCGACGACGATCGCGTCGTGCACACTAGGGCTTGTGGCTTCCCTGTATGTGGCGCGGCGCTTCTGGAACGGCATGCTCTTCAACCCGCTTACCGGACTGTTTGCCCCGTGGCTGCTTGCGCTCGGTCTGTTCACCTTGAACAGCAGGCTCGCACTATTCGATGTCGGGCTTACGGAGCCGGCGACGCTTCTGCTGGCCGTGAGTTTTGCGTGCTACTTTATCGGCGGCGTGCTCGGAATCTGGCTCGCTACCCGTCACGATTCCGGCGTGTATTCTTATCATATCGCGGAGCCGCGGTTGACGATGCTTGCGATTCTCACCTTGCTGTACGCCGTGGCCTTCCTCGTGGGCGTGGCATGGAAGTACGCCACTGTCAACGCGACGTTCGGTTTGCC
>Ga0187784_10000724_pt1 | contig 24995 bp, 21 predicted proteins | sample 1015_SJ02_MP15_2_FD_132964 | JGI IMG/M metagenome (GOLD analysis project Ga0187784, IMG submission 132964) | Tropical peat soil microbial communities from peatlands in Department of Meta, Colombia - 1015_SJ02_MP15_20_MG | ecosystem: Environmental > Terrestrial > Soil > Wetlands > Peat | place... | reverse complement strand
GTGATCCACGCGTCGGGCGCCGCCGGCACCACCGTGCGCAGCACGCCCTTCGGAATCTTGCCGCCATACCGCTTCTTGAACAGCTCGCGGTCGAGCGCCTTCGGCCATCCGCCGAGCCCGGAAATCGTGATCACGCGGTTCTCCGCCGCCGAATACAGGATGATCGGCGCGACGCCGGCGAAATTCACATATTCGGGCTGCACGACGCCGAGCGCGATGCCGGCCGCGACGCCCGCATCGATCGCATTGCCGCCGGCCTCGAGGATGCGGAAGCCCGCTTCCGCCGCGAGATACTGGCAGGCCGCGACCATGTGGCGCGTCCCCATGATCGTCGGGCGATGGGCTTTCATGGCGTTCTCCTCGTGAAGCGCGGCGCTGCGTTGAAGCGAGCATAGGCCAACGTGGTGGCGGCCGCGACGACGTTTCCGCATAGGGGTGCCGTTGACACCGCATGGTTTTGCTGGTGCGCTTCGCGCGGCCCACGGGAAACGAACGGACCGGACGAACCAGATGAATGACGGCGCGGTCGGCGCCGCGCGCGTCGCGGAGCTCGAGATACGAGGTCTGGTCAGGCGCTATACGGCACAATCGGTCGTCGGGCCGCTCTCGTTCAGCGTTGCGGCCGGCGAGTTCGTCTCGTTGCTCGGCCCGAGCGGCTGCGGCAAGACCACGACGTTGCGCTGCATCGCGGGATTCGAGACGCCGGATGAAGGCGGCATCTTCCTCGAGGGCGAGCGCATCGATCGGCGGCCGCCCAACCGGCGCAATATCGGGCTCGTGTTCCAGAGCTATGCGCTGTTTCCGCACCTGACGATCTTCGAGAACGTCGCCTTCGGGCTGCGGCTGCGCCGTCTCGGAGCGCCCGAGATCCGCCGGCGCGTCGCCGACGCGCTCAATCTGGTCGGCCTTGCCGATCTCGCCGACCGCTATCCGCGCGCGCTCTCCGGCGGCCAGCAGCAGCGCATCGCGATCGCGCGCTCGGTCGTGCTCGAGCCGCGCATCCTGATGTTCGACGAGCCGTTGTCGAATCTCGACTTCAAGCTGCGCGTCGCGATGCGCAACGAGCTGCGCGAGCTGCAGCGGCGGCTCGGCAAGACCGCGATCTACGTCACGCATGATCAGAGCGAGGCGCTCGCGCTCTCCGACCGCATCGTCGTGATGTCGAACGGCCGCATCGAGCAGATCGGCTCGCCGCGGGAGGTCTACGAGCGGCCGGCGAACCCGTTCGTCGCCGACTTCATCGGCAACTCCAACCTGCTCGACGCCTTGGTCGTCGCGGTCGCGCCCGACGCGACCACCGTCCGCACCGATCGCGGCCTGACCTTGCGCGCCGCGCCGGCCGCGCGCAATGCCGGCGACCGGGTCGTCGTCATGATCCGGCCCGAGCACGTGCGGCTCGCGTCCGCCCGCGGCGCGCCCGGCGAAAACGCCATGCGGGTGCGCGTCAGCGAAGCAACCTATCTCGGGCAGGACCTGCACCTGCGTGTCGTCGCCGGCGAGCAGGGTCTGACCGTGATGGCGCCGGCGAGCACGCTGCGCAGTCTGAGCGTCGGCGACGAGGTCGACGCGGCCGTCGCGGCCGTCGACGTGCTGCTGCTGCCGGCATGAGCGCGCCGCGGAAACGTCCGTACGGGGCGATCCTTGCGCTTCCGCTCGCGCTCTATCTCGCGATCTTTCTCGTCGTTCCGTTCATCAACATCATCGTGCTCAGCTTCTACACCTATTCGCCGACGCGGATCTGGGTGGCGGAGCCGACCAGCGCGAACTACCTCGCGCTTGTCGACGGCACCTTCCTCACCGTTCTGTTGCGGACGCTGCGGCTCGGCCTGTTCTGCACGGTGATCTGTGCGCTGCTCGGCTATCCGCTCGCCTATTTCCTCGCGCGCGCCGAACGGCGCATCGCGACCATCGGGTTGTTCCTGCTGGTCACCCCGCTGATGGTCAGTGCGGTGATCCGCACCTTCGGCTGGCTCGTCATCCTCGGCCGCCGCGGACTGATCAATGCCGCGCTTGCGGCGATGGGGCTCGACCGCTTGCCGCTGCTCTACAACGAGACCGCGGTCGTCATCGGCCTCGTCAACGTCTTCCTGCCGTTTATGGTGCTGCCGTTGATGGCCTCGATCGAACGCATCGATCCGGCGCTGGAGGAAGCCGCCCGCAATCTCGGCGCAAGCTTTCTCGGCATGTTCCGCCGCGTAATCCTGCCGTTGAGCCGTCCCGGCCTGATCTCCGGCTGCCTGCTCGTCACCAGCGCGGCGATCAGCGCCTTCGTGATCCCGGTGCTGATGGGAGGCGCGCGCGTGCGCGTCGTCGGCCGGCTGATCTACGATCAGCTGCTGATCTCGTATCAGTGGCCGAGCGCGTCCGCGATCGCGACCCTGCTGGTGATCGCGACCACTTCGCTCTCGTTCATGGCGCTGGCCATTACGCGGCGCGCAAGCCGGCAGGAGCAGGGCATATGAGCCGCCGCCTGCCGGTACCGCTCACCGCGTTCGTGGGGCTCATCTATCTGCTGCTGCTCGCCCCACTCGCGATCGTGATCGCGGTCTCGTTCGGCGCCAGCGCGACGTTCGACTTTCCGCCGACCGAGCTCACGCTCAAATGGTATCGCGCGTTCTTTGCGAACGGCGAGTTCGTCAGCGCGTTCTTCAAGGTCAGTCTCGTGCTCGGTGTCGCAGCCGCCGTCACTGCCTGCGCGCTCGGCATCATCGCGGCAATCGCCCTGGTTCGTTTCCGCTTCAATGGCCGCGAGGCGCTGGAGGCCTTCTTCCTCGCGCCGCTGTTCATTCCGGAAATTTTGTTTGGCGCCGCGCTGTATCTCATCTACGCGCGACTCGGCATCAAGCCGTCGATGACGAGCCTGCTGCTCGCCCACGTCGTGATCTGCGTGCCGTTCGTGATCCGCAACGTGATGGCCGGCTTGATCGGGCTCGATCCGCGGCTCGAGGAAGCCGCGATGAGCCTGGGCGCGAGCCGCGTGCAGGCATTCGTGAAGGTCGCGCTGCCGCTGATCCGCTCGAGCGTGCTCTCCGGTTTCATCTTCGCCTTCATCATCTCGTTCTCGGACATCAATCTGGCGCTGTTCATCGCAGGCCCGAACAGCACGACGCTGCCGGTCTTCATCTTCAACCTGCTGCTGTTCGAAGGCGACCCCTCGGTCGCCGCCGCCTCGACCTTGCAGATCGCGATCGTCGGGCTGTTGATCTTTCTGGTGCAGCGCCTGTTCCGGCCGCGCACGCTGGTGTGATGCTGACAGTTCCCTCAAGGGCTCTCGGTCAGGTGGCAGGCGATCTTATGGCCGGCCGCGGTGGTGCGCAGCAGTGGCTCTTGCGTCCGGCAAATCGGCATAACGTGTGGGCATCGGGTGTGAAAGCGGCAGCCCGTCGGCGGATTGAGCGCGCTCGGGATGTCGCCCGCGAGGTGCTTGCGGCGCCCTCGGCCACGGTCCTGCGGGCGCAGCACCGGCACGGCGGCGATCAGCGCCTGCGTGTAAGGATGTTGCGGCGCCGCGTAGATCGCGCGCTTCTCGGCGATCTCGACGATCTTGCCGAGGTACATCACCGCCACGCGGTCCGAAATATGCTTCACCACGCTGAGATCATGCGCGATGAACAGATAGGTGAGGCCGAGCTCGGCCTGCAGGTCCTGCAGCAGGTTGACGATCTGCGCCTGCACTGAAACATCCAGCGCCGAGACCGGCTCATCGCACACCACAAAGCGCGGCTTCAGCGCGAGCGCGCGGGCGATGCCGATACGCTGGCGCTGACCGCCGGAGAATTCATGCGGGAAGCGGCCGGCCGCGCGTTGCGGCAGACCGACGAGGCGCAGCAAATTCGTCACCTGCGCGCGCGTCGCCGCATCGGCCTTGGCGCCGTGGATCACCAGCGGCTCCATGATGATGTCCTCGACCGACATGCGCGGATTGAGTGCGCCGTACGGGTCCTGGAAGATGATCTGCATCGCGCGGCGTTTCGGCCGCATCGCCCGCATGTCGAGCGTCGTGATATCCGCGCCATCGAACAGGATGGTGCCGCCGGTCGGCTCGATCAGGCGGATCAGCGTGCGGCCGAGCGTCGACTTGCCGCAGCCGGACTCCCCAACGAGACCCAGCGTTTCACCCGGCATGATGTCGAGGTCCACGCCATCCACCGCGCGCACGGCGAGGGTTTGCCGGCGCAGGAATGCGCCGCCACTGATCGCGTATTGCTTGGTAAGGCCCACGGCCGAGACGAGAGGGATCACGAGGCAACCAGCTCATCGGCACGGATGCAGGCCACCGCTCGATCGTTGCGCTGCATGACCAGCGGCGGAACGGCCGCACGACAGGCCTCGATGCGATGAGGGCAGCGTGGGGCGAAGCGGCATCCCGGTGGGCGGCGCGCGGGTTCGGGCAGCGAGCCCGGAATGGCGATCAGGCGATGCCGGTCCTGCTCCAGGGTCGGCACGCAGGCGAGCAGGCCTTTGGTGTAGGGGTGCCGCGGCGCATCGAACAGGCTCGCGACTGGCGACTGCTCGACGACGCGCCCGGCATACATCACCAGCACACGATCGGCGACCTCGGCGATGACGCCCATATTGTGGGTAATGACGATGATGGCCATGCCCAGTTCGTCGCGCAGATCCATGAGCAGATCGAGCACCTGCGCCTGGATGGTGACATCCAGCGCCGTGGTGGGCTCGTCGGCGATGAGCAGCTTGGGCCGGCAGGCCAGCGCCATGGCGATCATCACGCGCTGGCGCTGGCCGCCGGAGAGCTGGTGCGGATAGTCGTTCAGCCGCTTGGCGGCCGACGGGATGCCGACGCGATCGAGCATTTCGATGGCGCGGTCGCGCTGCACGCTCGCGGACATGTCCTCATGCGCGCGCACGGTTTCCATGATCTGCTCGCCGATGGTGAACACCGGATTGAGCGACGTCATGGGTTCCTGGAACACCATGGAGATGCCGGCGCCGCGGATTTTCTCCATGCGGCCGGGCGACGCGGTGGTGAGCTCTTCGCCGGCGAACCGCACACTGCCGGCGGCGATGCGGGCCGGCGGTTGCGGCAGCAGGCCCATGATCGTCAGCGCGCTGACGGATTTGCCGCTACCCGACTCGCCGACAATGCCGAGGATTTCACCCTCGTCGAGCGTGAAGCTGACGTCCTCGATCGCGGAGATTTCTCCGCGCGCGGTCTGGAATGCGGTGGTGAGCCCGCGCAGCTCGAGCAGGCTCATTGCTGAATTCTCAAGCGCGGGTCGAGCACGTCGCGCAGCCCGTCGCCCAGCAGATTGAGGCCCATCACGGTGATCATCAACGCAATGCCCGGGATGGTGATGATCCAGGGCGCTTCGATCATGTATTGGCGCCCCTCGGCCATGATGTTGCCCCAGGTCGGCGTCGGCGGGACGGCGCCGAGGCCGAGGAAGCTCAGCGTCGCCTCCGACAGCACCGCGTAGGCGAACAGGAAACTGAGCTGCACGATCAGCGGCGCCATCGCGTTGGGCAGGATGTGGCGGCGCAGGATGCGCCAGTGCCCCGCGCCGGCCGCGACCGCCGCCTGCACATATTCCATCTCGCGCAGCACGATGACGGAGGATCGCACGATGCGCGCGGTGCGCGGGATATAGACGATGGCGAGCGCCAGGATGGCATCGAGCGTGGACGGGCCGAGCACCGCCGTGATGCCGATCGCCAGCAGAATGGCGGGAAATGCCATCAGCGCGTCGTTCACCCGCATCAAGGCGTTGTCGAGCGGCTTGAAGTAACCGGCGAGCGCCCCGATCAGCGTGCCGAACACCGCATTCAGGGCCACCACCGAAAGCCCGATGATGACGGAAAGCTGCGCGCCCCAGATCACCCGCGACCACAGGCTGCGGCCGAAATTGTCGGTGCCGAACGCAAACTCGGCACCGGGCGGGCGGAATTTGAAGCGCATCGCGAGCCTGGTCGGGTCGACCGGCGCAATCCACGGCGCGAGCGCCGCTGCCAGCAGGATGATGCCGAACAGGCCAAGCCCGGAGAGGAACAGCCGGTGGGCAAACAGGCGCTTGAGCGTCGCCCAGGCGGGATGCACATGTGTGTCCGGGATTTCGGCGTCGAGCTCGAGTTGCGCCGCGCCTCCATCGATGGCGCTACTCATGGCGCACCCGCGGATCGAGCAGCGAGTAGCACACGTCGACGCCGATATTGATCAGCACGAGGAACGCGGTGACCAGGAACAGCCCGCCCTGGACCATCGGATAATCGCGGTTCAGCACCGCCTGCGTCAGCAGCTGCCCCATGCCCGGAATGGAGAACAGCGTCTCGGTCACCACCGAGCCCGAGACCAGCAGGCTCACGATAATGCCGACCACCGTGGTGATCGGGATCAGCGCGTTGGACAGCGCATGCTTCATTACCACGAGCCGGTGCGGCAGCCCTTTGGCGCGCGCGGTGCGGATGTAGTCCTGCCGCAGCACCTCCAGCATGGTGGAGCGCGTGATGCGCGCCAGCAGGCCGACTTGCAGCAAGGCGAGCGAGATCGCCGGCATGGTGGACGTGCGCAACCATCCGATCGGATCGTCCGTGAACGCGATATACCCGCCGGTCGGCAACCAGCCGAGCTTCACGGCGAAGAAAATGATCATCAGCAATCCGAGAAAGAAATTCGGCAGCGAAATTCCCAGCATGGCGACCATCATGGCGGCCTGATCGACCCATGTATTCTGCCGCAGCGCCGCCAGAATGCCGCTCGCCAGTCCCAGCACCAGGGTGATGACCAGCGCATAGGCCGACAGCGCGAGCGTCACGGGCAGCCGCTGCAACGTCACCGCCACCACGTCCTGGCCCATCAGGATGGACCGCCCGAGATTGCCGTGCAGCAGCCCGCCATACCAGCGCAGCAGTTGCACGGTGAACGGCTCGTCCAGGCCCAGATCATTCCGGATCTGCTGCAGTTGCTCCGGCGTCGCGCTGATGCCTCCGATGATCGACGAGGGGTCACCGGGAATGAGCCGCATCATCCCGAAGGTGATGAGGCTGACGATCAGCAGCACCGGCAGCGCGCCGAGGACGCGGCGCAGGACGAGGCTCACCAAATCATGATCCCTTCATCGGCTCATTTCGCAAACCACACATTGGACATGCGCGGAATCCGGAACGATTTGTATCCCTGCACGTTCGCCCGCACGCCTTGCACCTTGGTCAGCGAACCGAACGGAATGGCGTAGACCTTGTCGAGGATGAGCGTCTGCATGCGCACGAACGCCGCCTGACGGTCCTTCGGGTCGGGCAGGTTGTTCATGTCGTCCCACGCCTTGATCAGGTCCGGATCGTCCTTGCCCTCGGCCGGCTTGTAGTTCGCATTCGGCGGGGTGAAGAACTGCATCGTCGCCAGCGCGCCGAGCGCGGGCTGCGTGCCGTATCCGGTGAAGAAGAAATTCCAGCCCGGCTCGTTCTTGGTCATGATGTTGACCGAGGTCGGCCAATCCACCACCTTCAGCTCGGCCTTCATCCCGATCGCCTTCAACTGCTCCGCCATCACGAGAGCAGCGTTGTACATCGAGGTGTAATCCTTGTTGGTGAGCAGCACGATCGGCTCACCCTTGTAGCCGGCCTGCGCCAGATACGCCTTCGCCTTGGCGGGATCCTTGATGTTGTAGGTCTCCTTGCCGGCATCGGTGTAGCTCGGCTGGTTCGGATACTGGAAACCGACATTGAGCTTGTAATTGCCGTCGGTCGCCGCATCCATGATCTCGTCCATATCGAGCGCCGCCTGGATCGCCTTGCGCACCAGCAGATTGTCCGTCGGCGGAGCGCTGATGCTCGGCAGCGCGATCTGGATCCACCAGTTCGGCAGCGGCACGAGCGTGACGTTCTTGTCCTTCTTGAGCTCTTCGAGCGACTTCGTCGGCAGATCCTCAACGCCTTGCAGCTCGCCCGTCTTCAGGCCGGCGACGCGCGCACCCGGCTCGGTCACGATCCGGAACACCACGGTGTCGAAGCAGGCCTGCTTGTAGCCGCCGAAGCCGGTGCGTTCCTCGTACTTGGTGTTCGGCGCATAGCCATCATAGCGCTTCAGCTTTACTTGGCTGCCCGGCGTGAACTCGACCAGCTGCCACGGTCCGGTCCCGACGACGTGCAATTGCATCGCGGGATCGTCCTTGAATTCCGCCGGCACGATGACGATCGGGACCGAGAACGAGCTGATCTGCTCGATGAAGGTCGGCTGCGGCTGCTTCATGTGGATCACGAAGCTCGAGCCATCCGGTGCGTCCCAGCTCGCGACATTCTTGAACATGCCGCGCTCGAGCCCGACCTTGTTGTAGCGGTCGAACGAGGCGAGCACGTCCGCCGACGTCATCGGCTTGCCGTTGTGGAATTTCACGCCCTGGCGGAGCTTGAACGTGTAGGTCAGCCGGTCCGGCGATTCCGCGTAGGACTCGGCGAGATCGGTGATCGGGTTGTTGTTTTCATCGCGCGTCATCAAAGTCTCGAAGATGTTCATCGCGATGTTGCGGGTGGAGATGGTGTTGGACGCCGGCTGGTCCAGGCTGTTGACGTTGGCCTCCTGGCCGAACACGAACTCCCCGCCCACTTGCGGACATTTGAACGCCGCCGCCGATGCGAGACCGGTCGAACCCACGAAGGCGGCAGCAAGTCCGATCAGGGTTAGTCTCACGCGAGCCATTGGATGTCTCCAGGATGTTGCGCCGCAGGGGAGCGCCAGGACCAAGTCGTTGTGCTTCCGTCTTCAAGAACGCGCAGGTTGCGTGCGCGGAGTTTGTCGCGGTTGAGCATCATGTCTCCCCGGAGAATTTTCGGACGACATTCTCCAGCAAGCAAGAGATGGGCCCATTGAAGCCGCGGTTGGCCGGACTTGGGTTCCACAGGCTGCCGCAGAAGGTGATGGAGCCGACCGCGAAGACGGCGCCGCCGGAATCTGTGTCGAAATAGACGATTTCGCCGCGCATCAGCGCGTCCGGCTCTTCGCCGCTCACGGTGTGCAGATGCGAGAGGAGCTCTTCCGGCACCGTAATGAACGACGCAGGGGGATTTTCCGAGCGGGCGAGGATTGCCGCGTTGGCGGGTGTGCCGAGAACCGGATCCGCGCGGTCGAGCTCGAAACCGGCGGCACCGCCGCCGGAGAGGCCGTAATCGCCAATGATCTCGCCGTCGATGCCGGCAAACATCCAGGCGTAGTCCGGGTGGTATGAGGTGGGCAGGCGGCGGTAGTAGGTGCCTTCGAATTTCCCCTGGCCCGAGAAGCCGACGCCGGCGAGCATCTGCGGCGGGCGGCGGTTGCGGCGCCAGAGGCCGCCATATTGGCCGTCGAGCTGGTGATAATACTCGCCGGGCTCGGCCTGCCAAGCGCGGATGCCGCCCTCGGCGCGGCGCAGCTCGATGATGTGCGGAAGCTCGCCCACGCGGGCGACGCGCCAATAAAATCCGTTGCCACCGAGATAAGCGAGCTTGCCCCCGGTGTGGGTGTAATGCTGCAACGCGTCCAGCGTGCCAAGCGTGTGGTATTCGGGGTGCGAGCCAGTGAGCACGGTGCGGTAGGGCGCGAGCAGCGCCGGGCCCTCGTCGTCGAGGTCTTCGTCAGTGATAACGTCGAAGGCGATGCCTTTGGCTTCGAGCCAGGCAAGCAGGTGCGTGTCGGCGGGATAGTGCCGCAGGCCGGAGCCGCGCGGGTCGTCGAAAGTGAGGAAGCCCGGGCGCATGGTGAGGATCGGGCGCCGGCGCGACGAGATGCTGATGCCGCTGTTGTCGGCGTGGCGGTTATAGGTGGAGCGGCCGTAGATCGGGTAATCGTCGGGATTGTAGGGCGAGGCGCCCCAGGCGGCGGCGCGCGCCTTGTAGGCGGCGTCGGCATTGCCGCGGGCGTGATTGGCATAGGCCTGGTAGGTAAAGGTCGAGGCGAGGAAGGCGACCGGTGCGAATGGGCCGCTGCGTTTGGGCAGCACGTAGAACGGGATGTGGTCCTGCCCCCCATCGCAGGTCAGATGCAGCGCGTAGGCGCCGCTTGGCATGTCGGGCGGAACGGTCCAGATGATATCGGCATCCCAGCCGCAATCGTCGAGATCGCCCTCGTGGAATTGGATGGCGCCGTAATCCTGCGGGGCGTGGCGCCAGCACATTTCCTTGCCGCTCCAGCCGGCGCCGACCATGGCACGGTTAGGAATGTTGACGAGGTGGCCGTGGCAGGCCTGAGGGCCGGTGTCGGTGATGATTTGGGTTGGGATGCCGATCGCAAAATCCCATGCGGCGAGTGTGGGCGGGAGCGAGATCAACCAGTCGGTGACAAAGCCCGCGAGGATGGCCGGGGCTTCAAGTTTGCCGGTGAAATGGTGTCGGGGAGCACCGGGCGTATCGGCCGCGAACATGACCGGGGCGGCTGAGGGAAGCTGCAGGCCGTGGAGTTGGCTGCTCGCCTGAATGATGTCGCCTGCGCCGAGGGCTTGTTGTCCAATGACGACATGACCGGTGTTCGGATCGGCCGACAGCCACACGCGATACCATTGCCGCGGCCGCAGCGATGCGCCGGAGTTGATCCGCACGGGGCCGTTGGGGCTCGGTAATTCGGCGAATACGCCGGCGCTATCGCAGCCAATCCGCAGGTGACCCTCGGAAAAGAGCGTGGCGTCGCCACCGAAATGCGCAGCCCAGACCAGGACCGTCCAGGTGCATGGGGCGGCGGGACTGCGTGTCGGGCCCTTGGGGATCAATCCGTAGGAGCCGAGATGGATCGGCTGGTGGCGGCCCTGCAGGGTGCGATCCAGGCGGGACGACAGGTCTTCGAGCTGCATACCCGGCCCGTCCGGGTTCGGGTCGCCGCAGATCACGCGCACAAGGCGAGCGCGGCAGCGGCCCGGGGTGCGCAGACTGATGCGGGCGACGACATCCTCGCCGGGGCGAACGGAGAAGCGGTCGAGATATCCGGTGATAGGCAGGACCGCGTGGCTCACTTTTCCTCTCAGGAACTCTTCGGCAGCCCGGCGATTGCGTCATCCACGGCGTCGCCGAGGCGCTCCACGATCGTATCGATGTCGGACGGCGTCGCAATGTAGGGCGGCGCGATGCAGATATGGTCGCCGTGCTTGCCGTCCACCGTGCCGCCCATCGGGTAGATCGCCAGGCCACGCGCGAAGGCCGCCTCCTTGATGCGCTCGTTCAGTTTCAGCGCGGGATCGAACGTTGCCTTGGTGGCGCGGTCGGTGACCAGCTCGATCGCCTGGAACAGGCCGCGGCCGCGGATGTCGCCGACGTGGCGATGGTTGCCGAGGCGTTCGGTGAGGCCGGTCATCAGGCGCTCGCCCATGGTGTTGACATTGTCGATGAGGTTGTCGTCGGCAATGACCTTCTGCACCGCGAGCGCGGCGGCGCAGGCGACGGGGTGGGCCTGGTAGGTGTGGCCGTGCATGAAGGCGCCGGAGCCGGCGCGGAAGCCGTCGATGACCCGCTTGCCGATCAGTATGCCGGCGATCGGCTGGTAGCCACCGCCGAGGCCCTTGCCGATCACCTGGATGTCCGGCGTGATCCCCTCGTGCTCCCAGGCGTGCATGGTGCCGGTGCGGCCCATGCCGCACATGACCTCGTCGAGGATGAGGAGGGCGCCGTGGCGATCGCAGATGTCGCGCACGGCCTTGAAGTAGCCGGGCACGGCGGTGACGCAGCCGGTGGTGGCGCCGACGACGGGCTCGGCCATGAAGGCCGCGACGTTGCCGGGGCCGAGGCGTTGGAACTCGGCTTCGAGCTCGTCCGCGAGGCGCTGGACGTATTGCGCTTCCGTCTCGTCGGCATTCTGCCAGCGGTAGGCGAAGCACGGTGAGACGAGGGAGAAGGCGTCGGACAGGATGGGCGCGTAAGGCGCGCGGCGCATCATGTTGCCGCCCGCGGAGAGGGAGCCGAGCGTGTTGCCATGATAGCCTTGGCGGCGCGCGATGAAGCGGGTGCGCTGGGGCTGGTCGATTTCGATGAAGTATTGGCGCGCGAGCTTGATGGCGGCTTCGTTGCCTTCGGAGCCGGAGGAGCAGAAATAGGCGTGGCTGAGGCCGCCAGGTTCGTGGCCGACGAGAGTTTCGGCGAGCTCCTCGGCGACCTGGTTGGTGAACAGGACGGTGTGGACGTAGGCGACCTTGGAGAGTTGTTCGGTGATTGCGGCGTTGACCCGCGGATGGCCGTGGCCGAGGCAGGCGACGGCGGCACCGCCGGAGCCGTCGATGATTTGTCGGCCGTCGGCGGTGTGCAAATAGATCCCTTCTCCTCGCGTCGCAAGCATCGGGTCGGCAAAGAGGGTGCGGTGGAGGACACGGCTCATTGGGGGAATTCCTTAGACCGGCAGCATTCTTGCTACATCAGGTTTTGGCACATCAGTATAGGCAGCTTTGCAAGCTGGCGTTATCCGGTCGACGAAGCGGAGGCGAGATAACGCGAACGCCGAATGGCGACGGAGGCCTACCGACGGCCTTCCGCTTGACCTCCGAGAGCGGACGTTTGGTAAGCGCGAGCGTTTCTGAGTCCGCGCCCTAGCCGAGGACGTCCTTGTTCCAGCGCTCGAGGTTCTTGGCCGCGTTGGCAGCCATGATCCCGTAGTCGAGCTTCGCGGCGCGCTCGAACGCGGCCTCCGGTATGCGCATGTATTCCTGCTCGGGCGGCAATTTCGCGGTCTGGTTCGACGGCGGGTAGCCGAACGTCGTCCCGAGCTTCACCTGCAGCTCGGGGTTCAAGAGGTTGTTGATGAGGTTGTTCGCCTCCTTGTAGAACTTGGTGCCCTTCAGGATGACATGCCCGTTGCCGGTCGCGATCCACCCTTGCGGATAGACCATCTTCACCGGCACGTTGTTCTTGATCAGCAGATTGGTGCGCCCGTTCCAGTACGGCATGGCGGCAATCTCGCCGCGCGCGAAGGCCTGCATTCCGGCGTCGGCGGAAGAGAGCTGGATCGCGCCCTGCTTCCTTACCAGATCGGAGATGAACTGCATGCCGCGGTCGACATTGTCGTTGCTGCCGCCGAGCGCGCCGTTCACCGCATAGAGAAACTGCGGCCCGAACCAGTCGAATGACGGGATCGCGATCCGGCCCTTGAGCTTTGGATCGAGCAGCTGCTCGAACGAGGTCAGCTCGGGCGACTCCTTGGTGTTGTAGGTGAGCCCGATCGCCATCAGGTAGCTGGCGGCGAAATAGTTCTTCAGCCCCTTGCGCGGCGGCTCCTTCGAGAGCGCGCGCACGTCCTTGTAGTTGGTGACGATGTCGAGATCGTAGTCGGCAACGCAGCCGCCCTCGGCGAGCAGCACGGCCTGCGAGTTCAGCGCCTCCATCGTGGTGAAGGTCGGGTTGCCGCAGCTCGCGATCGCCTTGGCGGCGCGGATGTTGTCCTGCGCATAGTCGTAGGAAATCTTGACGTTGTTCTTGCTCTCGAAATCCGTCTCGGTGATGTAGGTCCTGATCTGACCCTGCCCCCAGGTGCCGCCGACGATCGAGATGGCAAATCCATCCTCGGCGCGGGCCGGGACGCCCATCTCGGCGAGCACGATCGTGGCCGCTCCGGCGCGCGTCGCCAGAAGCAGGTCGCGTCGGGACAATCTGTTGCACATTGCCACCTCCCCGCTGCGTCAGAGCTGAAATGATGTTCTCACCGTGCCGCGCGGTCAATGGCTTGCCGCTCGTTGTGTCCCGGGCGCCGCGCAGCACGAGCGTCAGCGAAGTGGTGCGCTGCAGACCCGGGACCGCCCAATACTCCGCGCTTCGGGCGGTCCCGGATCAGCGGCGCACCGCGTCCGGGACACAATATCAATCCCTTCCATTCTGGCCGCGCCGCCGCTTCGCCGCCACGGCAATCGCGTTGCGGTAGGCGCGCTCCAGATGACGGTCCATCAGTTGCGCGGCGCGGCCGCGCTTACCGGCGGCGAGAGCCTCGATGATCGCCAGGTGCTCCCGCACCCAGACGCGAACCCGGCGCCGGTTGGCGTAACCGCGGTATTCCATCAGCCGCCGCATCCGGTTCTGCTGCTGCATCGCCTGGATGAAGAAGCTGTTGTGCGTGAACGAGGCGATGGTCTCGTGAAATTCGGTATCGAGGCCGAACAGGTTCGGCCCGCTCGCGGTCTGCGCCCGCGCCAGCAGCGCCAGGTGGGAGGCGCGCAGCCGCGCGAGCGCGGCGGCGTCGACGCGGAAGCTCGCCAGCAGAATGCCGCTCGGCTCGAGCGTGCGGCGGAAGTCATAGCTGTTGCGGACCGAGACCGCGCTGTCGATCGCCGGCTGGAAGGTCCAGCCGTGCCCCTTGTTCTTGGTGACGATGCCCTCGTCGGCCATCGTGGCGAGCGCGCGCAGCAGGCTGGCGCGGTCGGCGCCGTAATGCGCGATCAGCGCGACCTGCGTGATGCGCTCCGGGATCTTCCCGTTGATGCGGTCGCGCACGATGCGGCGATAGAGCGCCTCCTCGACCGGCGGGGGCACCGCGATCACGCTGCCCTCGAGCTGGTCCCAGGACTTGATCAGAAAGAAACCCTGGTGGCGCCGCGGCTCGACGATGCGCGCGTCGGCGAGCCGCTTGAGCGACGCGCGCACCAGCGTGCGCGAGACCGCAAAGCGTGTGGCGAGCGCCATCTCGACCAGGTGATGACCCTTGGCGAGCTTGCGCTCGCGCACATGGTCGACGATCTGCCGCGCCAGCAGAAACTGACTCTGGCCGCTGTTGCCTCGACGCATCGGCGCTCCGCGCGGTCTGGTCCCGATCGGGACCACAACTTGACTCGCTTGGATTATTGTACTTTTTGTCGATGAAAGAGCAAAGCGGCGCTTGCCGCGCGATACGCGCAACGCCGCCGTCCGCGGCGGAGCGCGAGGGGATCTCCATGCTGAACGGCCCCGATGCGGCCCGCATGAAAGCGGACCTCGCGCGCCTCGTCGCCCTCAACACCGAGAACCCGCCGGGGCGGGAGATCGAAGCGGCCGGCTTCCTCGCCGCGCTCTTGCGCGAGGCGGGTCTCGCGGTCGCGATCGACGAATACAAGCCGGGACGCGCCAACGTCGTCGCCACCTTGGAGAATGGCGCCGGTCCGGTCTTCGCCTTCAACACGCACATGGACGTCGTGCCGGCGGGCGCGGGGTGGTCGGGCGATCCGCTCGCGTTGCGCGAGCGCGACGGCACGCTGGTCGGCCGTGGCGCCTGCGACGCCAAGGGGCCGCTCGCCGCGATGATCGAGGCGATCCGCATGTTGCACGCCGCACGGACGTCCTGGCGCGGGACGCTGCTCGGCGTCTTCGTCGGCGACGAGGAGGTCGCGAGCGAAGGGGCGAAGCACTATGCGGCCGCGCGCCCGAAGATCGACTACGCGGTCATCGGGGAGCCGACCGAAAACGGGATCGTCATCGCCCACAAGGGAAGCCTGCGGCCCTGGGTGCGCATCCACGGCGTCGCGGCGCATTCGGGCACGCCGGACGCCGGCGAAAACGCGATCTACGGCGCGGCGCGCTTGATCGCGCTGGTCGAGGCGCATCATCGCGTGCTGCGCGAGCGGCGCCATCCGCTGGTCGGCGCCGCGAGCCTCACGATCACGCGCGCGCTCGCCGGGACCGCCGACAACGTGCTGCCCGACCGCTGCGATCTCCTGCTCGACCGCCGCATGATCCCGGGCGAGGACGAGGACGCCGTGAAGGCCGATCTCTCCGCCCTGCTCGCCCGCGCCGCGCGCGAGTGCGGCGTGCGCGCCGAGATCACCGCGTACAAGCCGACCACCGGCGGCGCGACCGAGACCGCCGCCGACGATCCGATCGTGCTCGCGAGCCTTGCGGCGAGCAAGCGCCACGGCGCCAAGGTGACGGAGCCGCAAGGCTTCCAGGGCGGCTGCGATCTCGTCCACTTTCGCGCGACCGGCGCGAAGGGCACCGTGATCGGGCCGGGCTCGCTCGCGCTCGCGCACAAGCCGGACGAGTCCGTGCCGATCGACGAGTTCGTGCGCGCGAGCCTGATCTATCGCGACGTCGCGCTCGACATGCTGCGGGCGTAACGCGCGCAAAGCGGTCGGCTTCCGCTGCTCCGGTCGACGTCCAACGATCGTTTGAATAGAGTTCGTCTTCGTCAATCGCGCCGGAGAGGTCGATGGAAGGCGGAGCCGGCGACACCAGTGCGGGCAAGGCCCCGTCGCTGACCGCAGCATTCCGCAGCACGGCTTTCACGGTCATCTGGATCGCGACGGTCGTCTCCAATGTCGGCGGCTGGATGTATGGCGCCGCCGCTGGATGGCTGATGACCTCGCTCGATCCCGATCCGCTGCAGGTTGCGCTGGTTCAGGCCGCAAACACGCTGCCGGTATTTCTGTTCGCGATACCGGCAGGCGCATTCGCGGATATTTTCGACAAGCGCAAATTCCTGATTGCCTTGGAGGTTCTGACCACTTTGGTTTCGGCGATCTTCGCCGCGCTGGTCGCGTTCGGCCTCGCAACACCGGCAAATCTCCTGGCTTTCACCTTCCTCACTGCAGCGACCGGCGCAGTGACGGTTCCGGCGTGGCAATCGATCGTGCCGCAGCTTGTGGCGCGGAGCGATCTCGCCTCGGCCGTTGCCGCCAACAGCGTCGGCGTCAACATCTCGCGCGCGCTCGGCCCGGCGCTCGGCGGCGCCGCCATCGCGAGCCTCGGCATCGTCTCGCCGTTCTGGATCAATGCCGTATCCAATCTCGGCGTGATCGGTGCGCTGCTGTGGTGGCGGCCGAAGACGCCGACCGGCACGTCGCTGCCAGCCGAGCGTTTCACCGGCGCGATCGTGGCCGGGCTTCGCTATGCACGGCACAGCCCGGCCTTGCGCGCAACGCTGATCAAGGCGACCGGCTTCTTTCTGTTCGCCAGCGCCTATTGGGCGCTGCTGCCGCTCGTGGCCCGAACCCAGATCGCGAGCGGCCCCGGACTCTACGGCATCCTGCTCGGCGCAATCGGGGCAGGCGCGGTCGCCGGCGCGTTCGTCATGCCGCGGCTGCGGATCAAGCTGGGATCGAACGTGCTGGCGGCCGCCGGAATGGCCGCCACCGCCGTGAGCCTGATCCTCTACGGCCTGGCGCACGACGCGGTGACGGCGCTTGCCGCCAGCGCGATGGCGGGCGCCGCGTGGATTGCGGTGCTCGCGACCCTGACCGTATCGGCTCAGTCCACGCTGCCCGACTGGGTGCGCGGACGCGGGCTCGCCCTCTTTACCACGGTGTTCTTCGGATGGATGACGATCGGCAGCGCCGTCTGGGGCAAGCTCGCGGCGGTCGTCGGACTCCCCACCGCGCATTTCGTGGCGGCGGCCGGCGCGCTGGTAGCCATCATTGTGACATGGCGCTGGAAGCTCGATGAGGGAAGCGCAAGCGACCTCACGCCGTCCATGCATTGGCCCACCCCGCTGGTCGCGCAACCGGTCGAGCGCGACCGGGGTCCGGTGCTGGTGACGGTCGAGTACCGCATCCGTCAGGAGGACCGGGCCGCCTTTCTGGAGGCTCTCGAACCGCTGCAAGCCGAACGGCGCCGCGATGGGGCCTTTTCCTGGGCCATCTATGAGGATGCGGCCGATCCGGGCCGGCTGGTCGAGACCTTCCGTGTTGCCTCGTGGATGGAGCATTTGCGCCAGCACGAGCGCGTGACCAATGCCGATCGGATTGTCCAGGACTGTGTCCGGCGCTTTCATCTGGGCGAAGCGCCCAAGGTGACGCATCTGATCGCTGCAGATTCTTGAAGTCGGCGCCGCGGCGCCGTTACACCCACCCGCCATCGACCACGTAATGCTGCGCCGTGCAGGCTGAGGCCTCCTCGGAGGCGAGGAACAGCGTGAAGCGCGCGAGCTCGTCCGGCATCAGCTTGCGCTTCAGGCATTGGCGCTTCATCAGCTCGGCCTCGCCTTCCGGCGTCAGCCATTTCTCGATCTGCCGCTCGGTCATGATCCAGCCGGGCGCGATCGCGTTGACGCGAATGTTGTAGGGCCCGTAGTCGCGCGCGAGCGAGCGCGTCAGCCCGAGCACCGCCGACTTGCTTGCCGTGTAGGCGGCCATGCCGCCCTGCCCCACCATCCATGAGGTCGAGCCGAAATTGATGATGACGCCGGCGTTCGCGGCCTTCATGCCGGGCAGCACGGCCTGCGCGGCGAAGAACTGGTGCTTGAGGTTCACGGCGATGCGGTCGTCCCAGTATTCCGGCGTCACCGCCTCGGTCGCGTGGCGCTCGTCATGTGCGGCATTGTTGACCAGGACTTGGATCGGACCGTGCCGGCGGCTTGCGTCGGCGATCGCGACCTGCAGCGCCTTGGTATCGGTTAGATCGACGCGCACGAAATGCGCCGCGCGCCCGGCACGCGTCAGCTCCTCGGCGAGCGCGGCGCCCGCCGCGGCCTGAATGTCGAAGAACAGCACGGTCGACTTCTGCTCGGCGAAGCGGCGCACGATCGCGGCGCCGATGCCGGATGCGCCGCCGGTGACGAGCACGACCTTGTTGGCGAGGTCCGGATAGGCTGCGGGCATGGCTTTCCTTCCTTTTCGTTGCGCTTCGTCGCGCTTGCTTACGCTTCCTTGCGCGCCCAACCGCAACACGCGACGGCCGGGTGGGCGAGGCTGATCGCGCACAAATCCGAGTTGCACCCATCATGACCGCGGCGCACAGTAGCCACAACCCGATCGAAGAACGGGAACGGAGGAAACGATGCGACTGCCCGACAGGCTCGCCCTCGCGGTTGCCGGATTGCTGCTGACCGCCGGCGCGGCCGCCGCGCAGAGCACGGTCAAATGGCTGCACATCGAGGTCAATCCGGGTCAGGTGAAGATCTGGGAGCAGGTCGCGCGCGCCTTCGAGGCGCAGCATCAAGGCGTCAGGATCGAGATGCAGTTTCTCGAGAACGAGGCTTACAAGGCCAAGCTGCCGACCATCCTGCAGTCGAAGGATCGCCCGCACATCATCTACAGCTGGGCCGGCGGCGTGCTGAAGGCACAAATCGAGGCCGGCGTGCTCGAGGACATCACGGCAGCCGTTGCCGGCTACAAGGACAATCTCGCGACAAGCGCGGTTGCGGCCTTCACCGACAACGGCAAGGTTTACGGGCTGCCGCATGCGGTGTCGCAGGTCGGCTTCATGTACAACAAGGAGCTGTTTGCGAAAGCCGGCGTCGACGGCGCCAAGATCAAGAGCTGGGACGATCTTCTCGCCGCCGTGAAAGCGCTCAAGGCCGCCGGCGTGACGCCGATCGTCGTCGGCGGCGCCGACAAATGGCCGCTGCACTTCTACTGGACGCATCTCGCGGTGCGGCTTGGCGGCAAGGCCGGTTTCGAGGCGGCGCTCAAGGGCGAGAATGGCGGCTTCGAGGGCGAGGTGTTCCAGCAATCCGGCGCGCTGTTTCGGCAGCTGGTCGAGCTCGAGCCGTTCCAGAACGGCTTCCTCGGTTTCAAGAATCCGCAGGCCGTCGGCTATTTTGGCGACGGCAAGGCGGCGATGATCCTCGCGATCTCGTCCTTCTATGCGACCCAGCGCTCGCTCGCGGCCGACAAGAAAGGGCTGAGCGACGAGCAGCTCGGCTGGTTCGACTTTCCGATGCCGGCCGGCGCCAAGGGCGAGCCGACCGACACGCTCGGCGGCATCAACGGCTGGCTGATCACCACGGGCGCGCCGAAGGAGGCGGTCGAGTTCGTCAAGTTCTTCATCTCGAAGGACGTGCAGACGCGGCTCGCGCAGAACAATTATCTGATTCCGACCTTCAAGGGCGCCGAGGCCGGCCTCGCCGCGCCGCTGCTGCGCCACGTCGCCGAGAACATCGCACGCTCGCATTACCATCAGAACTTCTACGATCAGGCGCTCGGACCCTCGGTCGGCCGCGTCGTGAACGACGTCACGGCCGAAATCGCCGGCGGCACGATGTCGCCGCAGGATGCCGCGAAGGCGATTCAAGCGGCCTGGCGGCAGGGGAACTGACGGCGCGAGACCGGCCGTGTCGCACCCGTCGGCTGCCGCATCCGTGCTGAAGGCCGCGCCGTCCGCCGCGCCGGCGATCTTGCGCCGGTTCGCCGACGGGCGCCTCGCGACCATCCTGCTGTTCCTGCCGCCGGCGCTTCTTCTGTTCACGCTGTTCGTCGTGCTGCCGATCGGCGAGGCGGCCTGGTACAGCGGCTTCAACTGGAACGGCTTTGGCCGGCCCACCAATTGGATCGGGCTCGACAACTATCGCTTCGTGTTCGAGACGCGCGCCTTCGGCATCGCATTCCGCAACAACATCCTGATCATCCTGGTCTCGCTCTTGGTGCAGCTGCCGCTCGCGCTGACGCTCGCGCTCATTCTGGCGGAGCGGTTTCGCGGCGCGGTCGCGCTGCGCATGCTGTTCTTCCTGCCCTATGTGCTCGCCGAGATCGCGACCGGGTTGATCTTCAGCTTCGTCTATGACGGCGACTACGGCCTGCTCGGCTCGATCTACCGGATGTTCGGCGCGCAGGCGCCGCATCTGCTCGCCAGCCCGCAGACCTCGATGCTCGCGATCCTGATCGTCATCGTGTGGAAATATTTCGGCTTTCACATGATGCTGTTCATCGCCGCGCTGCAGAGCATGGACCGCAACCTCGTCGAGGCGGCGCGCATCGATGGCGCAACGCGAGCGCAGCTGCTGCGCTTCGTCGTCATCCCGCTGCTCTATCCGACCATTCGCCTGTCGGTGTTCTTCGCGGTGGTCGGATCGCTGCAGCTGTTCGACCTGGTGATGCCGCTGACACGCGGCGGGCCGGCCGACTCCTCGAACACGATGGTGAGCTTTCTCTACAATTTCGGCGTCACGCGCATGCGCGTCGGCTTCGGCAGCGCGGTCGGCGTGATCCTGTTCGTCATCTGCGTCACTTTCGCCTTCACCTACCAACGCTGGTTCATGCGCGATGACTAGCTCCGCCCTCTCACGCCACGCGTTCGATCCGGTGGCGCTCTACAAGGCGCTGTTTCTGGCCGTGGTCGCGGTGTTCGTCGCGACACCATTGCTTGCGACCGTCCTTGGCGGGTTCAAGTCGCTCGGCGATCTGCGCACCAATCCGTTCGGCCTGCCGCGGGTTTGGGAGCTCGAGCATTACGCGAGCATTTTGCTTTCCTGGCGCTACTGGCAGCTGTTGCGCAACTCGATGATCATCTCGACCCTTTCGGTGCTGCTGACGCTGATCGTCGCCGCGATGGCGGCCTTCGTGTTCGCGCATATCAAATTCTACGGCCGCACCATGCTGCTCAACTACCTCACCATGGGGTTGCTGTTTCCGGCCGCGACCGCGATCCTGCCGCTGTTCATCAAGGTGCGCGATCTCGGCCTGCTCGACACCTATTTCGGCGTGGTGCTGCCGCAGGTCGCCTTCAGCCTGGCGATGAGCATCCTGCTGCTGCGGCGCTTCTTCCGCGACCTGCCGGAGGAGCTGCTCGAGGCCGCGCTGGTCGACGGCTGCAGCTACTTCAACTATTTCCGCTATGTGACGTTGCCGCTGTCGCGGCCGATTCTCGCGACCGTCGGCACCATCACGTTCGTGCACAGCTGGAACAGCTATCTGCTGCCGCTGGTGATGCTGAACTCGGACGACCTTTATCCCTGGCCGCTCGGCATCATGGTGTATCAGGGGGAATATTCCTCCGAGTGGCAGCTCATTCTGGCATTCATCACACTGACCATCCTGCCGACGCTCGTCCTCTTCCTGCTGGCGCAGAAGCACATCGTCGCCGGGCTGACGGCCGGTGCCGTCAAGGGATGAGCGTGGCACAAGCTCGAACGATGCGGGGGCCTGCATGAGGAAAGTCGGTTTCGCGGTGATCGGCTGCGGCGTGATCAGCACGGCCTATCTGAAGGCGGCACAGCGCTTCGAGAATCTCGCGCTGCGCGCGGTCGCCGACATGCGCAGCGCGCCGGCCGAGAAGCAGGGCGCGGCGTTCGGCGTGCCGGCGATGCGCGTCGATCAACTGCTCAAGCGCGACGACATCGAGATCGTCGTGAACCTGACCGTGCCGCTCGCGCACACCGATGTCAGCCTCGCGGTGCTGCGCGCCGGCAAGCACGTCCATTCCGAGAAGCCGCTCGGCGTGAACGTCGCGGAGGCGCGCAAGGTGATGGACCTCGCGGCCGAGAAGAATCTCCGCGTCGGCTGCGCGCCGGACACGTTCCTCGGCGGCGGGCACCAGACCGCGCGCAAGCTGATCGACGACGGCGCGATCGGCATGCCGGTCGCCGGCAGCGCGTTCTTCATGTGCCCCGGGCACGAGCGCTGGCACCCGGCCCCCGGCTTCTACTATCTGCGCGGCGGCGGGCCGATGCTCGACATGGGCCCGTACTACATCACCGACCTGATCAACCTGCTCGGGCCGATTGCGAGCGTGATGGGGTCGACCGCGCGGCCGCGCCGTGAGCGGCTGATCACCAGCGCGCCGCTGAACGGCACGCGCATCCCGGTCGAGGTCGCGACCCACGTGGCGGGCACGCTGGAGTTCGTCAGCGGCGCGGTCGTCTCAATCGCGATGAGCTTCGATGTGCCGAAGCACAATCACACCCCGATCGAAATCTACGGCACCGAGGGCAGCATGATGGTGCCCGACCCGAACCGCTTCGGCGGCGCAGTCTCGATTGCCAAGACCGGCGGCGACTGGACCGCGATGCCGCACACCCACGGCAACACCGACGGCGAGTTTCGCTCGATCGGCGTCGCCGACCTGGCGGCGGCCATCGTGTCGAACCGCCCGCATCGCGCGAGCGGCGCGCTCGCGCTGCATGCGCTCGAGGCGATGGAGGCGTTTCAGGTCTCCTCGGATGAGGGCCGACGCGTCAAGCTCGAAACAACGGTCGAGCGACCTGCGATGCTGACGCCGGGCCTGCCGACCGGACAGATCGACTGAGGGGGAAGACGCATGCGCAAGGCGATGATCGTTTGGGGCGGCTGGAACGGGCACGATCCCGACCTGTGCGCCTCGATGATACGTGGCTGGCTCGCGCAGGAAGGCTTCGAGGTGCGCGTCGAGACTTCAACCGCAGCCTTCGCGGACCCGGCGATCCACGATCTGTCGCTGATCGTGCCGATCTACACGATGTCGAAGATCGAAAAGCCCGAGGCGCTCAATCTCTGCGCGGCGGTGCGCGGCGGCGTCGGGCTTGCCGGCCATCATGGCGGCATGTGCGACGCGTTTCGCGACTCGGTCGACTACCAGTTCATGTGCGGCGGCCAATGGGTCGCGCATCCGGGCAACATCATCGACTACAAGGTCGATGTGACGCGACCGGACGACCCGATCATGGCGGGCATCAGGGGCTTCGAGCATCGCTCGGAGCAGTACTACATGCACGTCGACCCGATGAACGAGGTGCTGGCGACGACCACCTTCTCCGGCGCGCACGCGCCCTGGATCGAAGGCGCCGTCGTCCCGGTGGTCTGGAAGAAGCACTACGGCGCGGGTCGGGTCTTCTATTCCTCGCTCGGGCACCGCGCCTACGAGCTCGACGTCCCCGAGATCCGCACCATCATGACGCGCGGCATGCTCTGGGCCGCGCGCTGATTACCAATCCGCCGACGCTCGGGCGCCTGCTTGCTCCACGCGGTCAGCCCGGCTGCAGCCCCCTGGCGAGATCGCGATCGATCTCCTCGATCGAGCGGCCGCCGGTCTCGAAGCCGATGAAATAGTAGGCGACGCCGGCGAGCAGGAACCAGCCGCCCAGATAGAGGAACGCGGTCGGAATCTGCGGGATCGGAACGTCCGGCTTGACGAAGTTGCTCGAGCCGACGATCAGCGCGAGACCGAGCGGCCCGATGATCTTGCCGATGCCGCCGAAGCCATAGGCCGAGCCCATGCCGCTGGTGCGCAAGTGCGAGGGCCACACCTCCGCCGCATAGGGGCCGACGATCGCGAAGCCGCCATCGGCGAAGAAATAGGCGGCCGCGAGGATCAGCCAGAACGCCGACAGGCCGAACAGCGTGGCGTCGTAGTGGTAGCCGGCGAGGATCACGAGCGCGCCGGCGCCGAGACCGAGCAGGCCGCCGGAATTGCGCCGGCCGATGCGCTCCGACAGCCACGAGAAGGCGAGGCGGCCGACGAAGCCCACGACCGTGAGTAGGATCATCATCTTCGATGCCTCCTGCGGCGTCACCTTGAGCAGCACCACGAACAGCGACGGCGCCCACAGCGTGATGCCATAGACGCCGGTCTGCGCGCCGGCATTGCCGAGCCACGACACCGCGAGGCTGCGCGGATAGCGGAACAGCTCGAACCAGTTGGCCTTCACCACCGCCGCCTGGTCGGCGCTCGGGAGCGGAAGCCTCTCGGGCTCGACCTGCAGCGCCCAGGCGAGCGACTTGCGCGCGTCCTCGGGGCGACCCTGGCGCACAAGCCAGCGCGGCGATTCCGGCACCCAGACGCGCACCAGCAGCACCAGCAAGGCCGGCAGCACGCCGATCGCGAACAGGCCGCGCCAGCCGACGGCCGGCGTCGCATAGGCGCCGAGCACGGCGCCGATGCCGACGCCGAGCGGGATCACGCAGGTCACGAGGCCGCCGACCCAGCCGCGCCTCGAGGACGGCATGAACTCCTGCACCAGCGGCAGGTCGACGCAGTAGAGGCCGCCGACGCCGAGGCCGACGAAGAAGCGCGCGACCGTCAGATAGATCCAGTCGTTCTCCGGCGTGAAGTAGAGCAGCCCCGTGGCGAGCGAGAAGTTGAGCACGGTGAGGATGAACACCTTGCGCCGACCGATGCGGTCGGCGATCCAGCCCCACAGATAGGCGCCGATGATCGCGCCGACCCCCGACGACAGCAGCACGATCGCCGACTGGCCGAAGGTGAGCTTCCACGGGCCGATGATGAAGGCGAGCACGAAGCCGATCAGGAAATAGTCGAAGAACTCGAGCGCATCGCCGAGGATCGCAGCACCGAGAATTTTCCATTGATTGGCAGTCAATGACGTCTGCCCGTCGAGCACGTCGAACATGCCGCCCTCCCGTTTCCTCAGGCAGGCGTCACGCTTGTTTTCCGCGCAAACGGGATTGGCGTGTTCGTCACTGCCGGCGGCAGGGTATGGACCGCGCGGGCTT
>Ga0187784_10000723_pt1 | contig 25007 bp, 22 predicted proteins | sample 1015_SJ02_MP15_2_FD_132964 | JGI IMG/M metagenome (GOLD analysis project Ga0187784, IMG submission 132964) | Tropical peat soil microbial communities from peatlands in Department of Meta, Colombia - 1015_SJ02_MP15_20_MG | ecosystem: Environmental > Terrestrial > Soil > Wetlands > Peat | place... | reverse complement strand
CGCCGGCGGTGTGTTTGCCGCGGCCAATCACGTCGCCTCGTTTTGCAAACAGGTGGACGTCATCACCTGCCTGGGCGATTTCGACCGGTATGAAGATTTGGCCCGGCAAAGCCTCAAGCCGAACGTCGGTCTGAAAGCTTTCACCCGCAGCGGCGCGCCGACGACGCTCAAGCGCCGCTTCGTCGATCCGTCCTACATGGGCAAGCTGTTCGAGGTTTATTTCATGAACGACGAACCGCTGCCGGCGGATGTGCAAAGCCAGGTGGACAGCGCCATCGCGGAGGTGGCGGCGGACTACGACGTGGTGATCGCCGCCGATTTCGGCCATGGCCTGATCGCGCCGTCATCAATCGACGCGCTGACCGATAACGTGCGGTTTTTGGCGGTCAATGCGCAAAGCAACAGCGCCAATCTTGGCTACAATCTGATCACCAAGTACCGTTGGGCGCATTATATTTGCGTCGATGCCCCCGAGGCTCGCCTCGCCGTCGGCGATCGGCTGTCGAACGTGGGCGATATCGCTCGGCGGTTGGCTCAGAATTACCTGGACTGCGCGAAAGTAATAGTCACGCAAGGCAAGCACGGCTGCGTCACGTTCGAAAGCGGAGGCATCGTTCACACAATTCCGGCATTTGCCAAGAATGTGGTGGACACCTTGGGCGCCGGCGACGCATTTTTTGCGGTGACGGCACCCCTCGTGGCGGCAGGCGGGCCGATGAGCCGCGTCGGATTCATAGGTAACGTGGTCGGCGCCCTCAAGGTGGAAATTGTCGGCCATCGGCGGTCGATCGAGAAGGCGTCGCTCATAAAGGGCATCACTGGCCTTCTCAAATAATATGCGTCGCAAGAGACCCATTAGTGCGCGAGCAGCTGAATCGATATTTTGCCACCCTGGCTGAGCTTCTTCACGGCGCGGAGGTCACCGACCGCGGCGCGAACAGCATGCCTTTAGCGGAAGGCTGCGAATGGGTGTGCAATGCGGCCCACGAAGCACACCGCGTTGGCAATAAGATCATTTTCATCGGCAACGGCGGCAGCGCCGGCATCGCCAGTCATCTCGCGATCGACTTTTCCAAGAACGGCGGCTTGCGGTCGCTCGCTTTTAACGACGTGTCCGCGCTCACGTGCCTCGGCAATGATCTGGGGTACGAGAACGTTTTCGCCAAGCAACTCGATTTTCACGCGCGGCCCGGCGATCTGTTAATTGCTATTTCCAGTTCGGGGCGATCGCCGAATATTCTCAATGCCGTAAAAGCCGCGCGGGAGCACGACTGCAGCGTGGTGACGTATTCGGGTTTTACCGAGGAGAACGATCTCCGCAAAACCGGCGACGTCAACTTTTACGTTAGATCATGCGAATACGGTTTCGTTGAAGTCGCGCATCTCGCCCTATGCCACGCCGTGCTCGATATCGACATGGGCTGGGGAAGGACGGCTTAGGCAGCCAGCAGACAAGAGGGTGATTGGCAGGAACGATGGCCAACCGATTCAGACGCGTCCTAGTTACCGGCGGCGCCGGTTACGTCGGCTCTAACCTCGTCCCCAAGCTATTGGACGCCGGCTACGACGTCGTGGTTCTCGATCTTTACATTTACGGCGACGTGTTTGCCGGCCTAGGCGGCAATCTAAAGCTTACTCGGATCAAGGGCGACCTGCGTGACCCGACCGAGGTGCGCAAAGCTGTGCGCGGCTGCGATGCAATGATTCATCTTGCCTGCATTTCTAATGATCCGTCGTTCGATCTCAATCCCGAACTCGGTAAATCGATCAACTTCGACTGCTTTCGGCCCTTGGTGAAGGCGGCGAAGGACGCAGGCGTTAAGCGCTTTATCTATGCCTCGTCGTCCTCGGTTTACGGCATCAAGGACGATCTGGATGTGACCGAAGACCTGCCTTTGGTGCCGTTGACGGATTATTCGAAATACAAGGCGATGTGCGAGGAGGTGTTGGAGCAGGAGCGCGAACCCGGGTTCGTCACCGTCACCCTGCGCCCGGCTACGGTTTGCGGTTATGCGCCGCGATTGCGTCTCGATCTGACCGTCAACATCCTCACCAATCACGCGATCAATAACGGCCGCATCACCGTCTTTGGCGGCGAGCAATTGCGTCCCAATATCCACGTCGAGGACATGACAGATCTTTACCTTTTGCTGCTGGAACAGCCCGACGAGGCGATTGACGGCAAGATCTGGAACGCGGGCTACCACAATCTCAAGGTTCGTGCGATTGCCGACATGGTGCGTGACGAAGTCGGCCCGAACGTCGACATTGTCGTCACCCCGACCGACGACCACCGTTCCTACCATGTCTCGTCAGAGAAAATTCGCCGCGATCTCGGTTTCGTCGCCGAGCGCTCGGTGAAGGACGCGATTGTCGATCTGAAGGCCGCATTTGTCGCCGGCAGAGTGCCAAATTCCATGACTGATGATCGCTACTACAACATCAAGCGGATGCAAGCGCTTAAGCTGAGATGAACAAGGTCGACATTCTCTCAAGCCCAGACGCCTTGCCCGCAGGATCCGCGGCCGCAGCGGCGAAACTGTCGCCGTCACCGCAGTGGCGTCCGCTACCCCGCGCGGCAAAGCTCATGGTTCCGGTCTGGGGCTACAGTTATGTTCGCCAGTTCCTTCAAGCCGGCGTGCCGACTTTGCTTGCACCTGGCAATCTTCCAGCCGTTGCTCGGATGCTGCCCACTGAGTTCATCATTCTGACCAGCACCGACGATGAGCCCTATATCCGCGAGCATGCCATGTTTAAGCGGCTTGCCGCAGTCTGCCCGACCCACATTCATCCGATCGATCATCTCATAACCGACGGCAATTATTCGACCACCATCACGCTTGCCTATGCCGAAACCGTTCGTCGGGTCGGCGACACGATGACCGACACGTGCTTTTTCTTTCTCGTGTCCGACTACATTTACGCGGACGGGTCGCTCGCAAACGCGCTCAAGCGGATGCTGGGCGGAACGAGCGCTGTTGTCGTCGGCAACTTTCAGGTGGCACGCGAGGATGCGCTGCCTTGGCTCGAGGAAAAGTTACGGTCGGTCAAATATGAATTGGCGTTAGCGCCGCGGGAACTTATGCAATGGGCGCTCAACCATTTGCACCCCGCGACTCTTGCGAACATGATCAATATACCGCTCAGCCACAATTCGCATACCAATCGGTTGTTCTGGCGCGTCGACGGCAACACTATTCTTGGACGCTTCTATCTCATGCACATGTTGTGCATCAGGCCGGAACACACCGACTTCGTTATCGCCGCCTCCTGCGACTATTCGTTCGTCCCTGAAATGTGTCCTTCGGGGAACGTCGATACCATTGCCGATTCGGATGAATATCTCGTAATCGAAATGCAACCGCGCGATCATGAATGGGGCTTTTTGCAGCCGGGTCCATTGAAGCCGCGCGTTCTGGCGAAGAGTTTGCGCGAATGGACGACGAGCGCCCATCGCGCGAACGCCGATCATTCTTTAATCTTTCACGCGGCTGATCTGCCGCCTCAAATCGAGCAGAGTATCGTCGACGCTGACGCTTTTGTGGCCGACGTGGCCTCACATATAGGGCGTCCGCCGCTGCCTTATCGAAATCATCCCTATTGGCGCGGCGCGATGGCGGCGTTCAACGATGCTGTGGGGCATAGGATACAGCTCGAGGAATGGCCCTTCCTGCTAGCTCTGCCCGACAGCTCCTCCTGGTTCACGCATTGGCTGTTCTGGCGCGCCAAGCGGGCGGTAACTGGCACGCCTCCGCACGTCCTGCCTTGGCATCCGCTCTGGCCCGACTTCAGGACCGTCCTGCGGGAGTTGGAGCCATTTTTTGTTGATTCCAAGATCCGGATTTTGATGGTTTCGAACGAGCCTACGATTTTCACTTTGGCGTTCGCCGACAATGGAGAGCGGGTCAATCGGCTGCGCTGCTCGCCTTTCCTGCAAAGCCCACCGGAGCGTTTCGAGCCTATGCACGGGAAATTCGACCTTTGCCTGCTCGAATTATCGGAAGGGGACATGCGGCACGGGGACGAATTGATCGACCGGATCGTGCCGTTAATGAAGAAAAGTGGACGTGTCATTCTATTTGTCAGTAATCAGCGGCCCCTCAGCACCGCAAGGCGATTCAGCGACGGCGTCACCCACCATGTTGGGCGGTTCATCCGTTCGGGGGCGCTGCCGACCGAGATCCAATTTGTGCGCGCTAATCGCCTGCGGTGGTTCATACGCCGCAGAATGGTCGAGTTACGGTCCGCCTCCTGCCAAAGCGCGTGGATCGGTATTCCGGTTACGCTGCTCGGCGGAGTCTTATTGATGTGCCTGGCATTCATCGGCAACCTCGACGTCTTGCTTCGGAACAAGCGGACTGCGCCGAGAGGCATAGCCTCAAGCTTTGTCATGCGATTATCTGTCGATGCGCCAGCGCTCCCTGAAGGAGGTGTTCGCCCGCGCCTTACGGCTGCGCAACCGGAGAAGAGGGATGCGGCGCGGGCCGATGTGGCTGCGCGATGCTTGACTGCTTCCGGGGAGCACACCCGGGAAGTCCAATACGCTCGTTGCGTCGAGGTGAAGAACGCGATTGGACTAACGACCCTCGGCCTGATGACGAATCAGGTGTGGTACGACGATCCACGGCGGCTTACGTTTCTGCTCGCGCGCTATAAATTTGTTTCCAAGATGCTCAGCGGCCGCCGCAATGCAGGCGAGATCGGCTGCGGCGACGCGTTCGGGACCCGAATTGTGTTACAGGAAGTTCCCGACATTACAGTTTACGATTTCGATCCGGTGTTCATCGAAGATATTCGTGCCCGCCGCGACGAGCGTTGGCCGCTGAAGGCCGAAGTCCATGATATTGTCTCGCGGCCTCTGCCTCGCAAACACGAAAGCCTGTTCAGTCTTGATGTGATCGAACACATCGCACCGCGAGATGAACATGCCTATCTTGATAATTTACGCAGCTCTTTGATTCCGGGCGGGATTCTCATCGTCGGTACACCCTCGATAGAGTCTCAGGCCTATGCTTCGCCGCTTAGCAAAGCCGGCCACGTGAACTGCAAGAGCGGCAAAGAACTCAAGATTCTGCTTCAGCAATATTTCTCGCAGGTTCTCATGTTTTCAATGAACGATGAGGTCGTTCACACCGGCTTCTATCCAATGGCGCATTACCTGTTCGCCGTCTGCGTGAACCCCAAGTGATCTTTGGCGGTCGGCTATGACATCGCCGCGGCGCATCGGGATCGATTTCGACAACACCATCATCGCCTATGATCAGGTGTTCTGCACGGCGGCGAAGCAATGCGGATTGATTGGGATGGATTTCGTCGGCAGCAAACAAGCCGTGCGCGATACCATACGGCTATCGCCGGACGGCGAGTTGGCCTGGCAACGCCTTCAGGGACAAGTCTACGGGAAAGGCATCGGCGGAGCGACACTTATACCCGGCGTCGATGGCTTTTTGCGCCGCTGCCGTAGTGAGGGCTGCCCGGTGTTGATCGTCAGCCACAAGACCGAATACGGTCATTACGATCCGCAGCGCGTTAACTTGCGCGACGCGGCGCGCAAGTGGATGACCGCGAACGGATTGTTGGGCGGCGAATTCGGCATCCCCGCATCGAACGTATTTTTCGAAGGCACCCGGGCCGAGAAGCTTGCTCGCATCGCAGCGCTTTCCTGCACGCACTTCATCGATGATCTTGATGAGGTTTTGCTAGATCCCGAATTCCCGCCCAAGGTGGAACGCATTTTGTTATCCGGACATCAAGGAGTTAAGTCGCACGGTCCTTATACCGTTTGCGCGACTTGGCATGACATAGAGGATCGAATTTTTGCGCGCCGTTGACGAAGGCTTGGCACAGGCGGCTGCCGTGGCGCGCGACCTTGTCGGCGGCGCTGTTGAGCTGAACCGGGTCGTCAATGGCGGGCGTAACAGCTGCATCTGGCGGGTGCAGAGCAGCGCCGGCATTTTCGCACTGAAGCAATATCCGCCGCGTCGCGATGATTCTCGCCAGCGACTTTCGGCCGAGGTTGGTGCGCTAAGGCTTTTGGAACGCCATCACATCGATACGGTGCCGCGTGTCGTCGAGGTAGATGATCAGCGCGGTTATGCGCTGCTCAGCTGGATCGACGGCGGAGAGGTTATCCATATCGGCGACGACGACATCGATGCCGCTGTGGAATTTCTCAGTACGGTTCATGGTCTGCGCGCAAGTTTATACTCGGCCGCGCAGCCGCTTGCGGCGGAAGCCTGCCTGTCCGGCCGAGAAACTTTGCGTCAAATAAACTCGCGCTTGTGCCGGCTCCGGAGCGTAATCCCGCCGGACCAGGAACTAGCCGATTTTCTCGAGCATTCCTTTGCATCACAATTCGCGAATTGGTCAATCTCGGCGCAGAGACTGGCAGCGGAATCCGGCATTGATTTCGACGCCGAACTCGCCCAGGAATGGCGCAGCCTCGTTCCATCCGATTTCGGTTTCCACAACAGCCTGCGCCGAAGCGATGGGTCTTTGGCGTTCGTCGATTTTGAGTATTTCGGCTGGGACGATCCGGTGAAGATGACCGCGGACATCCTGCTCCATCCCGGCAGGATTTTGCCGTCAGCGCAACGTCTCCGGTTTCGGCAAGCCGCCACGCGTCTGTACGGTGCTGACGATCCAGCCTTCGCACGGCGATTGTCGGCTTATCTGCCATTGTTCGGTTGCCGCTGGGTGCTGATCATGCTCAATGAGTTCATTCCCGAGCGCTGGCAGCGGCGAACGCTCGCCGGGGAATCCGGCAGCTGGAGCGAAGCGAAGGTTCGGCAACTCACGCGCGCGCGGGAATTCCTGAGGACTTTGCCGGAAAAGTTCATGGAGTAAGGATGGCCGGCGCGCAAGCAACGCAAGAAATGAACGTTGCGACACCACCGCTCGACGAGCGCTCGAAATATTTGCGCCGCCTGGTGGTGCGGACGCTGCACGGCGGCGAGCGCGGCCATGTCGGTTCCTCGATGTCGCTCGTCGAAATCATGCGCGTACTGTACGATGACATTTTGCGCTTTCGCGCCGACGAGCCCATGTGGCGATGGCGCGACCGCATGATCCTCAGCAAAGGTCACGGTTGTATCGCGCAATACGTGATGCTGGCTGAAAAAGGCTTCATTCCATACGAAGCTCTGGACACTTTTTGTCGCCGCGATTCCATTCTTGGCGGACATCCCGAGGCCGGAAAAATTCTCGGCGTCGAAGCTTCCACCGGGTCGCTCGGGCACGGATTGTCCTACGGAGTGGGCATGGCGCTGGCGGCGCGCATCGACAGGCGCGACAGCCGCATCATCGTTGTCATGGGTGATGGCGAGATCAATGAAGGTTCGGTTTGGGAAGCGGCACTCTGCGCCGGCAAGCATAAACTTTCTAACCTCACGGCTGTCATCGATTACAACAAGGTGCAATCTGCCGGGCCTACACGTGAGGTTCAGGATTTAGAGCCGCTGCTCGACAAGTGGCGCGCGTTTAATTTTGCCGCGGTCGAGGTCGACGGTCACGATGTCGAGGCTTTGCGCAAGGTTTTTCGCGGTCTGCCGCTCGCAGCCGATCAGCCGAGCGCCGTCATCTGTCACACGGTGAAGGGCAAAGGCATTGCTTTTGCCGAGAACGATGCCAACTGGCATCACAAATCGAAGATCGGCAAGGACGTGATCGCCCGTCTCTATGCGGCTTTGGAGTAGGACATGCGCGCCACGTGCCTCAACATGATCTATGACCTCGCCAAACGCGACAGTCGGGTCATATTCATTGGTTCCGATCTGAGCCCCGGCTTGCTTGCGGAGATGAAGAAAGAGATGCCCGAGCGCTGGTACATGGAGGGCGTCAGCGAGGCGAATGTCATCGGCATGGCGGCCGGCTTGGCCATGGAAGGATACATTCCCTACGTTAACACCATTGCGACCTTCATCACCCGGCGCTGCTACGAGCAAGTGGCGGTGGATCTTTGTTTGCATGACTTGCCGGTGCGGCTGATCGGCAATGGCGGCGGCTTGGTTTACGCCCCGCTCGGGCCTACCCATCTTGCCATCGAAGATATCGCTATCATGCGCGCTTTGCCGAACATGACGGTGACGGCAGTATGTGATGCCAAGGAGATGGTGCGGTTGATGAACTGCACGCTCGACTGGCCGCAGCCCATCTATATCCGGCTCGCAAAGGGCGGCGATCCGATCGTCAGTCGTGAGGAGAATGGGTTTACCATCGGCAAAGCTATTCCAATGTTGCGGGCCCGTGCGCGACGCTCCGTCGTACTTATCGCGACTGGAATAATGACTACCAACTGCCTTGCGGCGGCGGATTTGCTGGCCAAAGACGGGCATGACGTTTCGGTTGTGCATGTCCACACCATCAAGCCGCTTGACGAGGAGACTGTGCTCGAATTTGCTCGCGGCGCCGAACTCGTCGTGACCGTCGAGGAGGGAACGCGGATCGGCGGCTTTGGAAGTGCCGTGACCGACCTGCTGGTCGAAAAACTCGGCGTGGCGCTTCCTCCGGTCTTGCGGATCGGACTAGCGGACGCTTTCCCGCAAAAGTACGGCCTGCAAGAAGAGTTGTTTGAGCTCTACGGCTTAACGCCGGCTCAAATCGCCGCCCGCACAGTCAAGTCGCTTAAGGTCAAAGACAAAGTTGCTTGACGCTATATTGGCGCGGATTTGACATTTGCACCGACCGGGCCGCGAAGTCGTGAACTGACTGTCAAACCCAAAGCTCCACTAATACCGAGTATTTACCAGTGGTCCTTTGATTCCGACATTCGCATGATAGTCTGCCGAATTGGGATGCGAATGTTGGAATCGGGCCGCTAGTGCGTCAGCGCAGCCGGGCTGCGCGGCCACAGGTGTGGCCGGGATGTTTCACATGTTCCTCATAATCGGCGGAGATTCCGAAATCGGCGCGGCCGCGTTTGCGGCCCTCAAAACGCAAGGCCGAGTTGTCGTGGCGACTACCCGCCGCCGCGACCTCGTCGGTCAGGATCGCCTATTTCTCGACCTTGCCGCCTCTTTGGACAAGTGGGAACCGCCGCAGGGCGCCGCGTCGGCGTGCGTGTGCGCCGCGGTCGCGCGGCTTGCCGATTGTGCCGCCGATCCACAGGCAAGCGCGCGTATCAATGTCATCCAGACATTGGCGCTAGTCGACAAGCTCGTAAGGCGCGGCATCTACGTGTTGTTCCTGTCAAGCAATCAGGTATTCGATGGCCGCGTGCCGCAGGTGCCGCCCGGCGCGACGCATTCGCCAGTCAGCGAATATGGGCGGCAAAAGGCTCGGACTGAATCGGTCTTGCACGATTACATGGTGCGTGGGGCGCCGATCGGCATATTGCGTCTCGCCAAAGTGGTATCGCCAGGCATGCCGCTGTTGCAACGCTGGATCGCCGATCTGGCGCGCGGCAAATCGATCAGCGCCTTTAGCGATATGAAGCTGGCACCGACCCACATCGAGTTAGTCTGCAGCGCCATAAGCTCCTTGCTGAGCGAGCGGGCGAGTGGAATTTTTCAACTTACCGGTCCTCGCGATGTCACCTATGCCGACGTCGGCTGCTTTCTCGCGATGGAGCTGGGTGTGGAGTCTTCGCTCGTTCAGACAACGAGCGCCCGCGCCGCGGGGCTACCTGAAGGCGCAACTCCGCTGCACACGACGCTCGATTCGACTGCGTTGCGCGATCGCTTCGGTCTGGAGGTGCCCGATGTCTGGCAGGTCATCGAGAGCGTGATAGATTCCGATGTCAGCCAAAGCCGCAAGATGCAAAATGCCGGATGAGCTAACGAGCGTAGATCACGCCCGTCCTGTCAATCGGCCGGACATTCCGGCGCTCACCGGTCTTCGCTTTGTCGCTGCCTTCTCCGTTCTGATTGCGCACGGCTTTGCCGCGATCCTGGCGGACCACGAAACGCCGTATGGCGCCATCTATTGGGTAAGGCAGGCGTCCGGCTTTGGCATGACGCTTTTCTTTGTGCTCAGCGGCTTTGTCATTCATTACAATTACGCCCATCTCGTATCAGTCGCAGGACCAAGGGGTGTTGTCTCCTATTTATGGGCTCGTTTCGCCCGGCTCTATCCACTCTTTTTGCTGATGATGCTCGTCTACGTTTTGGTCAGCAGTCGCCACATCGATTATTGGAACGGGCATCCGGAACGAATGAACAGCACCTTGCGGGCGCTGCCGTATTTCCTGTTGTCGATGCAGAGCTGGTTTTACGTCGTCATTGACGACAATCCGCTGCTTGACGCCATCGGCGGCGCGTCCCCGATCACCTGGTCAATCAGCACCGAGTGGTTTTTTTATTTCTTTTATCTCGCCCTTGTCTGGTTCGTTTTGCGGTCGCGTACGCCGCTTGTCACTCTCTTCGTCATTGTACTTTGGTGCTTCGTTTGGACTGTGATCGCAGCCGCCTTGTATAACCGAACTGCGCCAATCAATGCCTGGGCGGTCGCGCATTTCGGGCCCGTCGCCGATGTCGGCCAACGCCAGCAGGACAGTTTCGTCAGATGGCTCCTGTATTTTTCGCCTTACCTTCGCCTCGGGGAGTTCGTGCTCGGTAGTCTGGTCGCTCACCTTTACGTGCAAATTCGCAAGGAGAAAGTCAGCACGCTGGAGAATTCAGCGGGGACGGCCGCCTTTGTTGCTGCAGCGGCCAGTGTGGTGTGGATCACCTACATGGAATATTCGCCGGACGTGGGTACGACTATTCTGCGCGAAACGAATATGAACTTCGCACTCGCGCCTTCCGCGGCCCTGCTTATTTTCTGCGCCGCCCGCTACCGCGGCGCCTTATTCCGGCTGCTGACCTGCCGGCCGGCCATCTTATTCGGCGAAGCAAGTTACTCGATGTATCTCGTGCACCTGGTGGTGTTGACGGTTGCAGCCAGATTGTCTGCCCCGGCCGGGCACGGCATTTTATATGATCTCGCCGAACTGCTCCTTCTCATTTTTGTAATTTTGCTCATCGCGACGGCGCTCTATGCTTATTATGAAGCGCCTGCCCGAAGGATCCTGCGCGGAATGTGGCGCCGGCAGCAACTGCCGGCGCGCTCAGCCGCACCAAGCCGGCCGCTGATGTCCTGAGGGCGTACACGGCTCTTTGGGCAGTCTTAACCTGCCGTCGTCTCGGCCGGTAAATCCGAATTCGCATCCCCAAAGGCAGCCTTAGGCTCGATTCGGTTTTTTGCGCCGAACCGTACGCGCAGTTTGTCGATCGGCAGTACGATCAATCGATCAAGGACAAACGCTGCGGCGATCACCAGCGCGATAGTGAAAATATAGCGCGGCCATCCGGAGCCGATAAATGGCGCATCGTTTAACGGCGACCAGCCGATCAGGCCGATAATGAGGACATGACACATGTAGATCGGGTACGACAATTCGCCGATATTCGCATCGAGAGCGTTGTCCTTGGTCAGCTTGAACAGAAATGGAATACCTGCGGCGATCAGAAGGTACGGGACTGTGTTCCAGACCTGCCAGATCAGACTGCCACGAATGAAATGCTCCACCGGCCAGTAAATAATCGAAATCGCCAGAACTGCGAGCGCCAACGTGCTTTGCGCGTGTTGCGGCAGCTTTAGCCGTGGCAGAACGACGTAAAGACGGTAGCCGAGGACGCCAAGCAAAAAGTAGATCAGCTCGGACGGGAATAGAGTGCGATTCCACGGCTCGCCGGAAAACCCCAAAGCCATTAGCGCCAGGCGAAACGCAAGCGAGAAAAGGCAAAGCGTTCCGATCAGCCAAATCGAGCGGCGAACAATGAAGGGCGCCAGTGCATAGAACAAAAGCTCAAGCCCAATCGTCCAGCCTTGCGGTACCGGGTTGAGCGCCATGACGCTGGTGGCACCGGGGGCGAAATCCGGAGCGAGACTCAGTGCCCCGCCCACGCGATCGAAGCCAAGCCAAAGTCCGGTATCTAGACCTAGCATCGTCGCGAGCGATACGCCGATATAAAGAATGAGCGGAAACGGCAGTGAAGAAATATCCAGACCGCCGTTATAGGCGAGGGGGCTAGCCAGCTTGTCGAAGTATTGCCCGCGAGGCACAAGCACGATTTCGGCGAGAAGTGTTAGCAGCCCGACGACCCAATAGAGTGGTAGCAGCCGCAATAGCCGCGAAGTATAGAAGCTCGAGACCGGTAAGGCGTAGTAACGGGTATCGATCACCAGCGCCATGTAGAATCCAGAGATGATAAAAAAGCTCTTTACTGCGAACGTGGCGCCACCGAAGGCGTGCAGATGAGAGCCCACGACGAGGAGCGCTAAGATAGTGCGCAGCAGTCCCACAGTCGGCTCCCCAATTCGATCGATCAGCCTGTCAATGCGAGCTTGCGGATAATCGCCGGCAACCGTGGCCGATATTGGCGATTTCCCGGCACTGCGGCAACGTTGAAGCCGGACGAAAGGCGCTAAGTCGCGCTGCACGTGATTAGCTTATTATCACTCGCGATGCTAAAGTTTCGCAAAGCGGCGAACGAGACATCTTCCGTCGTGAGCAAGACACGTTCCCAGGACGTGCCGGGGTTGACCGGCCTGCGCTTTGTCGCCGCACTTTCCGTGTTGCTTGGGCACAGTCTGACCCTGCTATTTAACAGCCACCAGACGCCAGAAGGGATCATCACGTGGCTGGAGCGGGCAACCGGCTTCGGTATGACATTGTTTTTTGTTCTCAGCGGTTTCGTCATTCATTACAATTATGCGGCCGCCGTAACGGGCACCCGCGCTGCGCCGGCGATTGGCGCGTTTTTATGGGCCCGTTTCGCCCGTCTCTATCCCCTCTTTCTTCTGGTCCTCTTTATCGGGGTGCTCAAGGACAGCAAGCCTTTCCACATGCTGGCGGGAGAGTTCAAGCCGTTCCATGAGGTCATCGAGGCGTTGCCCTACTTTCTGCTCTCGATTCAGAGCTGGCTTTATATCCCTATAGGGAATGCGGCGCTGATCTACGCTGCTGGCGGTTTTGCATCGCTGAGCTGGTCCATCAGCACGGAGTGGTTCTTCTATTTGGTCTTTCCTGGCATCGCGTGGCTCGTGACGAAACCTGGCAGCGCTCGGCTGATAGTCGTTCTTGCGCTGGTCTGGTGCGTCGTTTGGATGTGCATATCGATCAGCTTGTACGACCGGGCTCCGCAGATCGACGCCTGGGCGGTGGCGCGGTTCGGTCCCGTTGCCGGAATGCATGATAATCTGCAGGACTCTTTTGTGCGCTGGCTGTTGTATTTCTCGCCTTATCTGCGAATCGGCGAATTCATCCTGGGAACTTTGATGGCCCAGCTTTATCGTCAGCTTCGCGACCGGAAAGTCACCGCGGCTGAGAACGCATTCGGCACGGCGATGTTTTTTACGGCGGCAGCCAGCGTTTTCTTGATCAATTATCTGGAATACAGCCCCGACGTCGGCATGAATATCTTTCGCGAAACGAACATGAATTTCGCTTTGGCGCCATCCGCGGCGGTCTTGCTCCTTTGCGCCGCACGGTATCGCAACCCGGCAGTGGCAGTATTAAATTCCGGCATAGCGATTATGCTGGGCGACGCGAGCTACTCGATTTATCTGCTGCATTTCGGCATCTTAACGGCGATCGCCGGGGTTCCTGCATTGTCTGGTCATGGGATTTTATTCGATACGTGCAAGCTTGTGATCGCTCTGGCCTTAATCATCGTGATCTCGATCATGGTTTATCGGTACTATGAAGCGCCCGCGCGCCGATGGCTTCGCCAATTCTGGGTCGAGCGGCCGGCACTCGCGGTGCCGATGAGCGCGCAAAATTCGTCGCTCTAAAGTCCCAGGCCGCGCCGCAACGCGGCCAAAATGCATCAATGCGCGCTTATGTTAAGCACTACTCTGCCGGCCGCGCCGCTGCGTATTAGCTCGAGCGCCTCATTGATTTGATCTAGCGGAAATTCGTGAGTGATAATGCCATCGAACGACAGCCGTTCGGCGCGATTGAGGCGGATCAATCGCGGAATGTCGAGGTGCGGAACCGCGTTTCCGCCGTGGGAGCCGGTCAGCACCTTATTGAAGTGAATAGGCAGCGTGTAGATTGTGACCTTTTCGTGGGGTACTCCGACCAATACGCAAGTACCGTCCGCGTGCGTGAGGTTGTAGGCGAGTTCGATAGCCGATTTCACGCCGGTCGTCTCGATCACCTTGTCCGGCCCCTCTTGACCGACGACTTTTTTGATATCGCCCTCGAGATCTGCTGTGTTCGCCGCGTTGAAGCAGATTGTTGCCCCCCGGTCTTTCGCCATCGCAAGCTTGCTGTCCACAAGATCCACGGCGACGATCGGATATGCGCCGGCAAGCTGCGCAAACTGCACGACGTTGAGGCCGACCCCGCCCACGCCGAATACGACGACAGATTCGCCGACCTTCACCTTGGCGTCGTTGTTGATCACGCCGGCGGCCGTTGTCACAGCGCAGCCGAGCAGGGGAGCGTTGCGCAGATCGTAGTCGGGAGCGATGACGGTCATGCGATTTTCCGAAATCACCGCATACTCGTTGAAGGTCGTAACCCAGCCGGCGTTGAGCTTTGCACCCCGCCATGTATAAGCCGGCGGCTGGCACTGGATGCCCTGGCTCGGCCGCCAATGCAGCACGACGATGTCGCCTTGCTTGACTGTGGTCACGCCTGGTCCGGTTTCGAGCACGCGCGCCGAAGCCTCATGGCCGAGGAGGTGCGGAAGGAATCTGTCGGGTCCCTTGGCGGCGGCGATTTCGTTGAGTTGCGCCCCGCAAATGGTCGAGTAAAGCACCTTGACTAGTATCTGGCCCACGCCGAGCGCGTCCGGCAACGCGATTTCGTCGACTACGAGCGGTTGCCGCGACTGCGCCAGAATCGCAGCCTTCGCCGTCCTCACCTGCATGCACGACGCCTATTCGAAATAGATGAATTCGTAATCGCCGGTATATCCGAAATGGTTATAGAGCCAAATCCATTCCGACGTATGCAGAATCGACTCCGCGGTCAGCGCCCAGCATTCGAGATTGAACTGTTCCTGCTCGTTGCGGTAACTCTCAACCATGATGTACTTGTTTTTGCCGACGCGTTCGATCTCCTGTACCGCGGTTTCCAGCTCGAACAGTCGCAGGTTGTGTAGGCAACCCAGTGAAATCACTAGGTCAAAGGCGCCGTCGCCGTACGGGTAACGATCTTGTGCTCGATGGCGAAAAAGATGAGGCTTGATATTGTCGCGGGCGTTGGCGAGCCCGTGTCTGGATATATCGAAGCCGGCGATCTTCAGGTCCGGCAAAATCTTCCTCATCTCATAAAGAAGAAAAGCCTTGCCGCAACCGACATCGAGTACGCTTGAGCCGCTTTCGAGCCCGTAAACGTCGATCAGCGTCTGTGCTACGGGCTTCCAGCGGCCTTCGATGAATTTATAGCCGCCATAGCCATAACGGCGATCGCCATCCCAGTAATCGAACTCGTACTCCTTTGCCTTGAGCATGCAATGGACTTTGTCGTCATTCATGCGCGCGAGATAGTCGCGTTTAGTCGCTTTGTGCAGCGGTGTGACGATTTCGAGCAGCCGCCCCATAATCAAAGCCTCACGCTGAAAATTCGTCTGAGTGGCATGACAAGCAGCCATGGTTGATAATGCCGAAGATCGCAGCATCGGACCGCGTGCGTTAGTTAATAAGCAAACAAACTTTTGACAAGCCGTGTCGCGCGTTGCTGTTCTCGTCAAGTTCGACAGGTGCGGCGTAAACGAACGTGAGCCGACGTTTGGGGTCAAAATCCTTGCAGCAGTCCCGGCTGGCCGATATCCGATTTGTGCGCTACACACCTTACCGCCGGTGTATGATCGAAATCCCCGTGGTGAGGTTCTGCTATTGGCCATAGGTGGTCGACCCAACCTCATGGGACTGAACGCGGTGTTGCCTTGATCTTTAGGCGGAAATGCTGACGGCGGTGCCAATCATCCACGTTGGATTCTGTCACAGCGGGACCACTTCGTTACAAGAGAACCTTTTTTCACGTAGGTCAGATCTCTTTTACGCCGGCGTCCCATACCGAGAGCTTGGTGGAATTTTCTCCTACATCAAATATCAAGATACTGAACAGTACGACTTTGCTGAGACGACGAGGCTAAAGAACGAGTTGATCCTCGACAAGATGCAAGCTCACCAGCGGCTCATCATCTCCGACGAAACGCTTATCGAACAGCCTGAGATTTACTACACACCGGCCATGATGCCGATGCGCACAATTGCCGAACGTCTCTACGCTTTGTTCGGCAGGGGCATTGTCCTGTTCACGCTGCGCAACCAATTGCGGTATGTGATCTCGAATTATCTCACGCTGAAGAAGAACTACGCTACCCTGGCAAATCGGACCATTGAGCCGTTTGATGCTTGGTTCGCTGGCAATCACGACCAGGTGCGGAATCTATTTTTGCGCAACCTTGATCCTTCCAACGCGATCAAAATTTATCAAAGCGTGTTCGGCACGGAGGCGGTCCACGTCCTGCCCCTCGAACTCCTGCTCACGGAAGGAACCAAGGCGTATCTAGATCGTTTGGGCGAGATCACTGGACTTGAGATTTCTGGCGCCGAAGCAAAGCAATATACACCGCGCAACGCCTCGCCATCACATGACATCATGCTCAACGCGGAACAGCGGGCGATCATCCGGCGACGCTCAATGTGGGGCAATGCGTTTGTGATGAGACAGTTTGGGCTGCCGTTGCGCGATTATGGGTATCCGCTACCGGATTGATAGAGTCGTAGGAAAGCGCCATTCGCGCCTGATATAATGAGCAGCGCAAAAATGTTGCGCAACATGATCGATGACGACGCGGGCTTGTGGTGCCAGATCGAGGGCGCGCCGGCGCGCAATTGTCCAGCGCTTTTTCTCGATCGCGACGGAGTCATCGTCGCCGATACCCGCTACCTTGGGCATCCCAAAAATCTGCGCTTGATCGAGGGGGCGGCGTCGGCAATTGCGCGCTGCAATGCTCTGAACATTCCCGTCGTTCTCGTGACCAATCAATCCGGGATTGCCCGCGGCTACTACGATTGGGACGGGTTTCAGGCCGTGCAGGCGGCGCTGTCCGCGGCGCTTGCCGAAGCCGGCGCTCACCTCGACGCGGTGCTAGCGTGCGCTTACCACGCCGAGGGCAAATCGCCATTGCGCAGCGTCAGTCATCCTTGGCGCAAACCCAATCCGGGAATGATCCTCGCTGCCGCCAACCGCATGGACCTTGATTTGCCGCGCTCTTGGATTATCGGCGACAGCGTGTCAGACATTGCGGCGGGCGCGGCCGCCGGTCTTGCTGGAGGTATATTGCTCGCGGGCGCGGATGTGTCGGTGCCCGAGGCGCAACTATTGTCGAACGACCGCTTCGTGGTGGAGAGCGCGTCCAATCTTGCGGCGGCCGTCGCTGGGTTGATCGAGCGGGGATGGTTTGTACAGCGCAATGCCACGGCTCGATAAACGGTTGGCAAGCCGCTATGCTATTCGACGTGGGCCCGAGAGGTTCAGAATGATTGGGTGGCGCGGCCTCGCCGCTTTCGCCTTGGTGCTAGTGGCCGGTGGCTCGGCGATTGCCGCATCAGCACAAGATGGCGTCGCGGCTTTGCGCCGCCAGGAGTACGCGAAAGCGCTGGCAATTCTCGGTCCTTTGGGGCGGAGCGGCAATGCCACGGCGCAGGCCTATCTCGGTTACATGTATGCAAATGGCTATGGGCTGCCGCAAAATTACATTGAGGCCACCACTTGGCTTCGCCTCGCAAGCGAGCAGGGCGATCCTGAAGCGCAGTATTTTCTTGGCTTGATGTACAACAAAGGGCAGGGCGTTCCGCAGGATTACGTGGAAGCCTACAAGTGGCTCGACCTCGCTGTCGCGCAGGCCCGCGGGCGGCAACGTGACGATTGGGTGCGCATACGCAATGCAATTGCGACAAAACTTAGCCTCGCGGAGCGAACCCGAGCCCAGGCACTGGTGATGGCGTGGCTCGCCCGGCGAGCACGATGAGTCGCGGTCAGCCAATACTTAGCGCCGCCTGGATCAGCCAAGCGAGCCAAATCGCGGGGGCGAAAAACAGCCCGAAAGGCACTCGTGTTAGTCGTCGCACCCGCCGACCGGCGAGCCAACGCAGCGCGTAGGCTGCGAGCGCTGCCAAGGCCGCTATCTCGACGGCAAGCGGCAACATCGTCCATCCCAGCCATACGCCGCCGGCGCCGGCAAGCTTGACGTCGCCGAGGCCAATACCGGCTCGGCCGCGAAACCATTGATAGCCGGTGCGCAGAGCTAAGAAGGCAAACGCCAAAACCCCGCCGCGCAGCAAACCAGCGGCAACACCCATGTATCCATCAGCGAGCGCGGCATCGAACAAGCCGAGCGCCAGCGTCGTCATGGTCAGCGAATTGGGAATGATGAAGTGCCGTCCGTCAATCATAGCGACGGCGACCATCAGGAGTCCGAGGAAAGCGCCGAAAACTCCCGGCCATCCCGGAGCCGCTAGAACGCTCCCGACAACCACAACCGCCGCCAGGATGCTAAGACCAAAAAAATGGGCGATGGTGCGCCACTTCGAATCGGCCGACTGCCACCACGGCCCCGCGGCAAACTTATGTTCGTCCTGGTACAATTCGAACCTGCGCGCCCGCTCAAATCGGAGCCGTGGCGTCCGCCATCCTGGCCCCTAGGCTGCGGACCATTCTAAGGAACGCTAGTCAATGGGTGCGGGCCTTCCGGCGTAACCGCCCCCGGCGGGCGTACCGAGCCGACTTTGCTGCCTCTAAGCTTGGCGCGCAGTTCTTCTGCCACGACCGAGGCATCGACGCTGTCGCGAATGATTTGCGGGCGAATGAAAATAATCAGTTCGGTTCGCTGCAGCGACTTTTGCGTTTGCGAGCCCAAAAAGTCGAGGCCAGGGATTTCATCGAGAAGCGGAATTCCGTTTTTTGTTCGCGACTGACTATCGCTGATCAATCCGGCGAGCAGAACGGCCTGACCGGATACGACTGAAATCGCGCTCTTGACCTTGCGCGTCGAAAACGTCGGCGTCAGCGTGCCGGTATTGCTTGTCGTGGAAACCTCGCTGATCTCTTGCTCGACGTTGAGCATGATCGAGCCGTTTGGACTTACTCGCGGCATGATACGCAGGATGATGCCCGTGTCGTGGTAATCGATTGTATTGACGACGGTGTTGCTGGCACTGAGTACGGTTGCGGAGCCCGTGGTTACCGGCACTTGATCGCCGACTTCGAGCGTTGCCGGCTGATTGTCGACGACGACCAGCGACGGATTGGATAGGACTTTCACGTCGGTATAGTTGTGCAGTGCATTGATGACCACTTGTGGCGAAGCCGCGGCGCCGACGAGGAAGTTGAATCCAGGCAGGATCGGGGCGAGCGGGGTGGTTGCCGCACTGTTGATTGCCGATCCAACGGGTGCATTAAATCCGATATTGTTATTTTGAATGAAGAACTGCACCCCGTAGTTCAAGCTGTCGTTCAGGGTTACTTCGGCGATTGTCGCTTCGATCGCGACTTGCAGCTGCGGGCGATCGATTTGATCGAGCGCGCGCTCGATGATGCGGTAGTTTTCCTGGCTGGCATAAATTAGGAGTGCGTTATTGGCGACGTCCGCCGTAATGCGCACGTCCGACAAAATTCCGGGTATTGTTCCCGGCCGGCCGCCGCCGACGGGGCTGGGACCTAGCGGACCCGCGCTTGGGATGTTTTCGGCGGCCGGCGGAGCGGCGGGCCTCAACGTTTGTATTCCCGGCGGCGGTACTCCGGAAACCGTCGGAGCCGACGGGCCGCCGGTCAGCTTCTCAGTGCTGGAGAGCGCCGTCGTTCCCGCCCCCGGAGCGATTTGATTGGTCGCCGCCTCTCCCGAACTCGCTTGCGCGCCAAGAAAAAGTTCGTTCAGAATCTTCGCTATTTGTCGCGCGTCTCCATAGCGAACGCGATAAACCTTTACGCCAGTGCTGGTGGTTTCCGAGTTATCGAGCCGCTTGATCCAGGCTTCGGCGGTGCGCAGCAATTCCGGCTTGCGCGTGACCACGAGGACCGCGTTCAAGCGCGTTATCGCTTGCAATTTTACCAGGTTTTGACTGAGCCCGCCGTCGCCACTGTCCATGATCTTTTCGAGCTCCGTGATCAGCGGCTCCGGCGTTGTATTCTTTACCGGATAAATGCCGACGGATTGGCCGAGCATCCAATCGGCGTCGAAGTTCAACACGGTTTCGAGGGCCGCACGCCGTTCGGCGCCGCTGCCTTGGACGATCAGCATGTTGCGCGCCGGGTCGGCGCGAATGGAGCCCGGTCTGGTTGCAAAGCTGTCCAATAGCTTGCTCACGGTCTGCACTGAGACATATTGCAGCGGTATGAGCGTGATGCCGTAGCCGGGCTCCGGCGATTTTCCGGCAGCCGCGCGATCCGCGGCCCCGCTGCCCAGCGCCTCGGTCGCGGGCAACAGCCGATAGCCGGATTGGTCGCGCACTAAAACCGCGTTCGACGTGCGCAGCGCGCTTTCAAGGGCAAAGAGCACGTCGTTCTTGGCAATCGGGCGGCCGGAGGCGAGCGTGATCGTTCCTTGAACGCGCGGATCTATCGTGTATCCGACGCCGAGAATATCGCCGAGAATGACCTTGGTGACTGTTGCGATCGGGGTATTTTCAAAATTCAATTCGTAACCGCTCCCGTCGGCCGTGCTGGTCATGCCCGTAACTTGAGACCGTTCGGCCGCAGTGCCGTAGGAAACGAATGGCCGCGGCCCGCTACTAGCCCCGGTGTTGATCGTTGCTGTTGAAACGGGAAAGCGGGGCTGCAAATCTGCCGCCCGTACCTGATCGGCGGCATCGGGCGGTTCATTTGCGACGTAGGGCGGCTGCGTTCCCGACTGTCCAAGCGACATTAGATTGCATGCCGCCAGCGAGGCGCCGGTGACGGCAAAACCAATCGCCGCGATTCCGCGCCGCGCAAAACTACGAGTGAATAGCGCGTTACTGACGAAACGCAAAGGCGCCCCCAACCGTCGCGCCAGGGCCCAAGTCAAATTGACTCTGCAGCAAAGTACCGCTAATTATTTGCTTGCGTCAACAAGCAGTTATTTGCATCCGAATGTTGGTTTTAGCGATGCAATTCCGGCAAACGCCGCGATGAATGCGAACGGTTCCGCGGAATTCGTCAAATTTCTTTCAAGCAAGAATTATACTATTGCCGATGCGAAGGTCGACGGTTCCTCCAAAGGATCGGCGTTTGGAGAGCTGAGCTTACGAAAGCTATGGAGCTTAACGGAATTGTCGGCCAATGACTTCGCCGACGAGGTTGCCAATTACTATGGACTGAAGCGGCGCTCGCTGCCCGAGCTAATGGCGGCGACCTCGCTGGCCGGACAATTCTCGCCACGCTTCCTGCGCGAGACCACCGTTTTTCCCTATCAGGTGGGTAACAGCAAGGTACTCGCCATAGCCGATCCCAGCGATGCTGCAGCACTTCGCGCGGCTGAAATCGTCCTCGGTAAGCCCATCGAATTGGCCGTCGCGTCGTTCGAGGACATCGCAACCGTCTTAGCCGAGCGCCTTGGCGAGGATGGGGCAACGCCCCCCGCTGCTGCGGAGCCGGGAGCTGCGGAAGCCGAAAACGACATTGAGAGCTTGCGCGATTTGGCCAGCGGCGCCCCGGTTGTTCGCGCGGTGAATGATTTGCTCGAAAAGGCAATGGAACTGCGGGCAAGCGATATTCACATCGAACCATTCCGCAACAGCCTCGTCATACGTATGCGAGTTGACGGCTTGCTGCGGCCGGTTCCCCTGCCCGCCGGAGCGCTGCCGCAAGCGGTGATCTCGCGGGTCAAAATTCTCTCCGGACTGAACATCGCCGAGCGGCGGCTACCGCAGGACGGCGCAGCTCGCTTGCGCGCGGGCAGGGCGGAGATCGATGTTCGCGTTGCGACCATGCCGACCCAGCACGGCGAAACCGCGGTCATCCGTTTGTTGCCGCGTGATCGTGGTTTGCTCGAAGTAAGCAAGCTTGGGTTATCGGCAGTTGACGAAGCAAAGGTCGTGCGCTTGCTGGCGATGCCGCACGGCATGGTGGTGATCACCGGCCCTACGGGCAGCGGCAAAACGACGACCTTGGCAACAATGCTCTCGATTTTGAACGAGCCGACGCGCAAAATCCTGACCATTGAAGATCCCGTCGAGTACGAGATCCACGGTATCAATCAATCGCAGGTCAAGCCGGGAATCGGGCTCACATTCGCCGCTGCGCTGCGCTCTTTCGTTCGCCAGGACCCGGACGTCATCATGGTCGGCGAAGTGCGCGACGCCGAAACCGCTAATATCGCGATCCACGCGGCTTTGACCGGTCATTTAGTCCTGACGACGCTCCACACTGAAACGGCGGCGGCCGCCGTGCCGCGTTTGCTCGACCTCGGCGTCGAACATTTTTTGCTGAAGTCGACCTTGCGGTCAGTGATCGCACAGCGGCTGGTCCGCGTGTTATGCGATCGCTGCAAAACCAGACACGCGCTTAAGGCCGCCGACTTGGCGAGCGATCCGCGTTACGAGGCGCTGGGCCTTAAGACCGGCGAGATCATTTATCAGCCTGGAGGTTGTGAGCGCTGCGGCGGAACCGGCTATCGCGGCCGTAGCGGCGTGTTCGAGGTGCTGGAAATGACCGGCGAAGTGCGCGCCGCCGTCGCCGCGAATACCGATTCCGGTAGCATCGACGCAGCGGCAATCCGCGCCGGAATGACTACGATGTTTGATGACGGGGTTGCCAAGTGCCGAGAGGGCGTAACCTCGGTCGCCGAAGTCTTGCGAGTGACGACGGTACGCTAGTTCCATGCCCAACTTTCGTTATCGAGCCCTCACGCAAAGCGGCGAATTGGTCGGCGGCTCGATCTCGGCTCCGAACATGGCCGAAGTTGCACATCGCATCGAATATCTCGGTCTCGTTCCGATCGACACCATCGAAGAACGTTCCGCAGCTATATCAAGGTTCAATTTTTCGATTTTGTCTTCGCCTCGTTCGGAGGATGTTACCGTCTTTACCCGGGACTTGGCGCTCTTGCTGAAAGCTGGTGCGCGCATCAATGACGCGCTCGAACTTCTATCGACGGACGTAGACATCGGACGGCTGCGCACGACCGTCGCCAGGATCAGGGCCGCCGTGGTCTCCGGCGAAAGCTTTGCCGAGGTGATAGCCCGGTATCCATCGCTCTTCCCGCCGTTATATGTAGCGATGGTGCGGGTTGGAGAAGCCTCGGGGACCCTCGATCATATTCTGGAAGTCATCGGCGCGGAGCGTGTCCGCGGTGAGGCGCTCCGACGTCGGATCGCCGACGCGCTGCGTTATCCGGCTTTCGTGCTTTTTGCGGCCAGCGCGGTGCTGGTCTTTTTTCTTCTGTTCGTCTTACCGCAATTTGCTTCGGTCTTGCGGGATTTCAACGCCAAGATCGATCCGTTCTTACGAACCTTCATGGGGCTTTCGGCGATCCTGAGAGCGCATACGAGTGCCGTCGGTGTGGTGCTGCTGCTGGTGCTCATTGGCGGCTGGTTACTGTTGCGACGCCCCGCTTTCCGTAACTTTTTTATCCGTTTTGCATCACGCTTGCCGCTCATTCGCCCGATGTTGGGCTTTCATCGCACCGCCCTGTTTTGCCGCAATCTCGGCGTTCTGCTGACCAGCGGCGTGCCGCTGACGACCACACTGCGAATCCTCACTGATATGATGGCGACGACGACCGGCGACGCCAGGCCATGGAGCAAAGCTGCGGACCGCGTCCGCCATGGCGGCAAGCTATCGGATTCGCTGGCCGATGGAGCTGCGCTTCCACCTATGGCGGTGCGCATGCTAAGGTTGGGCGAAGAGACCGGTCAGTTGCCGATGCTTGCCGGGCGCGTCGCGGAATTTTACGAAGCCAAGCTGCAGCGCAGTCTGGACCGCATCGTCGGAATAGCCGGGCCGTTGGCCATTATTTCGATCAGCCTCGTGGTTGGAGGGCTGATAGTATCGGTGATGACGGCGTTACTGTCGGTCAGTCAAGTGATTGGATGATACGGGTGAGGGTTCATCATGACGTTCGCCTTCATTCACCGGAAGCCGCGCCGTCGCCCTAGCAGGCGCGGCGATCACGGCTTTACGCTGGTCGAGATCTTGGTCGTCATCACCATTATCGGTCTGATCATGGCGTTGGTGGGACCGCGCGTGCTCAACTATCTCAGCGAGGCCAAGGCCAAAGCGGCAAGAATACAAATTGAAAGCTTCGCCAGCACGCTCGACCTGTTTTACCTCGATACTGGGCGCTATCCGTCGAGCTCGGAAGGCCTTGCCGCGCTGGTAGAGCGCCCAGGCAACGTCCAAGGATGGAACGGGCCATATTTGAAGGGCGCGACCGTGCCCAACGACCCTTGGGGTCATCCCTACGTCTACCGTGGGCCGGGTGAGCACGGGCCCTATGACATCATTTCCTATGGTTCTGATGGGCAGGAGGGCGGCACTGGCACCGCGGCTGACGTTACCAGCTGGGCGCACTGATCATCGCCGGACGGAAGACGGCTTTACCCTCCTCGAGATCGTTTGTGTGCTCGCCATAATCGCCATTCTCGCGGCGATCTTGCTGCCGTCGATACCGCACGGGACTTCGCGGGCGAGGCTGGAAGGCTACGCAATCGAGATCGCCACGCTGTTGCGCGCCGATCGTGATGCCGCCATGTGGCGGCGGCGCGCGGTGGCGACCGCAGTCGACGCTCCGACACGCTCGGTGCGCTCGGGTGCGACTGGCGAGATGGTGAGGATGCCCGAGGATGTGCATTTCGAGGCCATACTCGCGGCGCGGTGCAACCAGCATGCGTCGGGGCACACCATAGAGTTTTTCGCCTCGGGCATGTCATGCGGCGGTACGATCCGGCTGGCCCGGCCGGGCCTCGCCTACGACATTCGTGCAAATTGGCTGACGGGAGGTATAGAAGTTGTCCGCGCCGACGCGCTCTGAAAACAGGCAAGCTGTCGCCGGGTTTACCCTCCTGGAAGTGTTGATCGCGCTTGCCAT
>Ga0187784_10000722_pt1 | contig 25010 bp, 22 predicted proteins | sample 1015_SJ02_MP15_2_FD_132964 | JGI IMG/M metagenome (GOLD analysis project Ga0187784, IMG submission 132964) | Tropical peat soil microbial communities from peatlands in Department of Meta, Colombia - 1015_SJ02_MP15_20_MG | ecosystem: Environmental > Terrestrial > Soil > Wetlands > Peat | place... | reverse complement strand
CGATCCACGAGCACTGCGCGATCCTCGGTATCGCTCGACAGAATGACCGCGTGAGCGCCGTCGTGACCGCGGACGGGGACATCCCTTGCGACAGCATCGTTCTTGCGGCGGGCCTATGGTCCCGTGACATCGCCAAATCCTGCGCTGTCTCCTTGCCGCTGTACGCGCTCGAGCATCAGTATCTCATCACCCGCCCCTTCGGGGTCGATCGAAATCTGCCGCTGTTCCTGTCATACGACGATCAGCTGTACGGACGAGAGGAAGTGGGCGGGATCATCGTCGGGAGCCTCGATGACCATGCGATTCCGATCACCACAGGCGAGCTCCCGCAGGATCCGGGGTCGTGCCTGCTCGCCGAGCGCTGGGAGCAGTTCGAGCCCTACATGACTACGGCCATGCGGCGCTTCCCGGTGCTACGGACGGCACACATGAAGATGCTGCTGAACGGCCCGGAGAGCTTCACGCCCGACGGCCAGATGCTCCTCGGCCCGGTCCCCGGCATCTCGGGCCTGTATGCGCTATGCGGCTTCAATTCGAACGGAATGGCGCTCGCGCCCGCGGCGGGCCGTTACATCGCCGAGTGGATCGTCGAGGGAGCGCCGAGCAGCGATGTCGCGCCGCTCGATGTGCGGCGCTTCTCGACGGTGCAATCCACCGAAGAGTACTTGCGCGCGCGCGTCACGGAGATTCCCGGTTACGCCTGCCGTATGCACTCGCCCATCGACGACTATCAAACCGCACGAGATGTTCGCCGTTCGCCTCTACACGCCGAGCTCGTGGCTCGGGGCGCGAAATTCTCATCGGTGAACGGTTGGGAGAGGGCTCTATGGTTCGATCGCAAGAGCAGAGCCGGCGATTCCCACGACGAAGCGCGCGCACCACGGTGGCTCGACGCTGTGGCGCAAGAGGCCGCGGGCGCCCTGAACGGGGCGCTCCTCATCGACCGATCCAGCGATGCGAAGTTCCTGCTCGCGGGCACCGGCGCGCGGGCGTGGCTCAAGGAGCGAGCTCCCGGCCCACCGGATGAGGGCGAATCGCAGGTGCGCCTCGCACTCCTTCCCGCTCTTCACGGCGGGGTCGAAGTGCTCACACGGGTGCTCGAGAGCCGGAACGATCAGTGCTGGCTCACGACCACTCCGGATCAGGAAACACGCCTCGTCGAGTGGCTGCGAATCAACTTGCCGGCTCACTTGCGCGCGACCGATCGGGGCTCGGAGCTTGCGTGCCTGGAGCTGCGCGGCCCGCGAGCGGGAGCGCTCCTCCGTCAAGCGCTCGGCGCGCGATCCGCCCGAGAAGCCCGCACCGGCGCCCCAGGCGATGCGTCGATCGAGGCGCGTGAGGATCTGCTCCAGGGCTCGACCGTCATCCTCGTGCCGGTCGAATCCGCGGTTTCACTCTGGCGTTGGCTTGTGGCGCTCGGCGAGCACTATGATCTCGAGGTGGGTGGCTACTTGGCAGAGGAAGCGCTACGGATCGAGCGGGGAATTCCCGCGTTCGGTCGGGAGATGAGCCCCGCGACGCGGACTCGTCGGGGACTCGGAATCGCGGCATTCACGAGCCCTCTGCCGCAGATGGGATTCGGCAGGCACGAGCTGATCCTCGATCAGCGCCGCGTGGTGGGTGAGATCACTTCCCGGGTGCGATTACCCGGGTGGCAGGCGACGCTCGCGCTCGGCCGACTGGATGGGGCTCGCTGGCACGGACAGCCGATCGAGACCGTGGTCGACGGGCTCACGTGGCCGCTCGAGCTGCGAGCGAGCGCGTGGCGGGCGGCGACCGAGAGGTCGGCTGAATGAGAGCAGACTCGCCGAGCACCGGACAGTCAGGCCACCTCATCCGACGCCTGACTCTGTTCGATTCGATCATGCTCGTCATCACCGGTACGGTTGGCCCGTCGATCTTCATCGTGCCCGCGGATGTGCTGCGGGCGGTGCCGGATCCCGGGATGGCGCTCTGTCTGTGGATTCTGGCCGGAGGAATCACCCTCATCGCCGGACTTGCCTGCGCGGAACTCGGCGCGATGTTTCCCGAGGCCGGGGGTCAGTACGTGTTCCTGCGCGAAGCGTACGGTGGCTTCACGGGGTTCCTCTACGGCTGGATCTTGTTCGCCGCAGGCAACAGCACGGCGCTCGCGACCATGGGCATCGCGGTCGCTCTATTTTTGGGCCAGGCCATTCCTCCACTCGCGGCCGATCATGTCCTGTTCGCGACGACGATCTTCGGACGGCCGCTCAAGCTCGAGCAGGGAACCCTCGTCGCGCTCATCACGGTCATCGCGCTCACCGCCATCAACCTGCGCAGCGTCAAGGTGGCGGCCTGGCTTCAGAACTTGACAGCGCTCGCTTACCTCGTGGCTGTCCTCGCCATCGTCGTCGCCGGCTTCGCATTCGGTCACGGCTCATGGTCTCATTTCAACTCGCCGGTGCGCGCCGCACACGTCGCACCCATCACCGCTGCCGGCATCGGCGTCGCGATGATTCCGTTGTTTTACAGCTACGACGGCTGGGAATTTCTATCCTGGGTCGGGGGTGAGATCAAGGAGCCGCGCCGAAACCTTCCGCTCGCCCTCATCCTCGGAATCCTGCTCGTGGTGGTGACCTATCTGCTCGCAAACGGCGTCTTTCTCTACGCGCTGACGCCCGAGCAGCTCGCACAAACGACGACACCCGGCGCCGCCGCCATGGGGATGCTGTTCTCCGCCGACGTGGGCCGATGGGTGGCCCTGTTCATCGCCATCATCTCCATCGGCGGCACGTCCGTGGTCGTTCTCGGCGGAGCGCGCATCTACTATTCGATGGCGGAGGACGGCGCGTTCTTTCGCGCAATGACGCGCTTGCACCCACGCTGGAAGACGCCCAGCACGAGCCTCATTGCGCAGTGTGTGTGGGTGTGCGTGCTCATCATGAGTGCCCGCTATGACCAACTTTACACCGGGTTCATCTTCATCATGACGTTGACCTACGCATTGACCGTCGCCGCCGTCCTGGTGTTGCGTCGAACTCAGCCGGATCGGCCGCGCCCCTACCGCTGCTTCGGCTATCCGTGGCTCCCGATCATCTACATAGTGGTCGCCTTGGGCTTCGTGGTATCGACCTTGCTCGCGAAGCCACAAGAGTCGCTCGTCGTGCTCGCTCTCGCATCGCTCGGCATACCGCTCTATCTGTATTGGCGCCGCAAGGGATTGATGCGCACACGCGAGGTAGCTTAGCGGACGATTCCGGTATGCCCGCCCGCCGACTGCACCGAGCATGCAAGGTATGCTATAGATTGCAGTAAGCGCGCGACGCACGCGCAAGAGGATCGGGGGTGAGGCGATGGCTGAGGGGGCTATCCGAGGCGCATTGACGCGGCGTCAGCTGCTCTCGATGATCGGTTCGTGCGCAGGGAGCGCGGCGATGTACCAGGCGATGGCGAGCCTCGGCTTTGCCGCCGACTCGACATACAAGACAACGATCCAGCTGAGCGCCGCGCCTGCCGGCGCTTCCGTGCTGGTGCTCGGCGCCGGGATCGCAGGCCTGGTGGCCGCCTATGAATTGCGCAAGGCCGGCTACCGGGTCCAAGTGCTCGAGTACAACCAGCGCGCGGGAGGCCGCAACTGGACGCTGCGCGGCGGCGACCGTTACACCGAGCTCGGCGGTTTCACGCAGGAATGCCGCTTCGATCCGGGCCTTTACATCAATCCGGGCCCGTGGCGGGTGCCCCACCACCATCGCGGAATGCTGGGCTACTGCAAGCTCCTCGGAGTCCAGCTCGAGCCCTTCGTTCAGTGCAATTACAACGCCTACCTTCACGCCGGCAAGGCCTTCGGCGGCAAGCCGCAGCGCTTCCGCACCGTCAAGGCCGATTATCACGGCCATGTGGCGGAGCTCCTCGCCAAGGTGATTCAGCAAAAGCAGCTCGATGCCCCGGTGAGCGCCGAAGATCAAGAACGGCTGCTCGAGTCGCTCAGAGCCTGGGGCGCCCTCGATCAAAACTTCCGCTACGTCGCCGGCCCAGCGAGCAATGACCGGCGCGGCTTCGACAAGGATCCGGGCGGCGGCCTCTCCGGACAACCCGTATTCTCGGAGCCGGTGCGACTCGGCGATTTGCTCAACTCCGGGCTCTGGGAAGGGCTCGCACTCTGCGACATCTACGATATGCAGACCACGATCTTCCAACCGGTCGGCGGCATGGGGATGATCGGCGAGGCGTTCGCGCGCGAGTTGGGACCGCTGATTCGCTACAACGCCAAGGTGGTCGAGATCAACCAGGATGAGCACGCCGTGAGCGTCACATTCGAGGACAGCGCCGCCTCGACGCAGACGGTGCGTGCCGACTGGTGCGTGTGCACGATTCCGTTGTCGATCCTCGGCCAAATTCCGATGAAAGTCGGTGCACCAATGGCCGAGGCGATCGCTTCCTGTCCCTACGCGGCTGCCGTGAAGGTGGGCCTGCAGTTCAAGCGGCGTTTCTGGGAACAGGACGAGCAGATCTACGGCGGCATCACCTATACCGATCTGCCGATCAGCAATATCGGCTACCCGAGCAGCGGCTATTTCAGCAACGGCAAGGGAGTTCTCTTGGGCGCCTATGTGTGGGGACTCGATGGCGCGGAGTTCACCGCGATGTCGCCGGAGGAGCGCGTGCGCAAGACCGTAGAGTACGGGAGCCAGATCCATCCTCAATATCCGCAGGAATTCGACAACGGCATTTCGGTCGCCTGGCATCGTTCGCCCTTCACTCTCGGCTGTTTTGGCATGTGGAGCGAAGAAGCTCGCGCCCGGCACTACGAGAACCTCTGCGCCTTCGATGGACGCATCGTGCTCGCGGGAGAGCACGCCTCGTATCTGCCGGCGTGGCAGGAGGGCGCGCTCATGTCGGCGCTGGATGCGATCGATCGATTGCATCGGCGCGCTGTGGCGGCCGGGGCCGCCGCATGATCGAGCTCTCCGCATCACGTCTGCCCGCTCTCCTCGTCAAGGCCGCCGTCGCGGCGCTCCTAATCCATGCAGGGTCCATGGAGCGAGCCTGGCCGCAGTCAGGCGCCGGCATGTTCAGCGCACGGCCGCTCACGACTACATCGGGCGCCGAGATCTATCGGCGCATTTGCCAGGGATGCCACATGCCCGACGGGAAGGGAGCCATCGGGGCGGGACGGTATCCGGCGCTCGCCGGAGACCGGGCGCTGTCATCGGCCCAATTCATGGCGATTACCCTGCTCAAAGGACGGCGCAACATGCCCGCGTTCGGCGGGAATGGGGACGCGGGCCTCTTCTTTTCCCTCCCCACCTTGTCTGACGAGCAGATCGCAGCCGTGATCAATTACGTGCGCACGAATTTCGGCAATCGCTACAAGGGCCCGATCACTGCGGCCGAGGTCAAGGCGCTGCGGGGGCCTCGCTAATGCGAGCGCTCGCCAATGTCATCGAACTCGTACTCATCCGAAGGGGAACCCTCATGATCAAGACCGCTCGCTTACTTCTCCCTCTGCTCATGCTCCCCGCCCTCGCGTCGGCGCAGGATGTGACTCGCCACAAGCTGCCGAACGGCAACCCGTTCCCGATCTCCGCGGCCGTCGAGGTGCCTCCCGGCAAGACGCTGGTCTACTTGAGCGGCATGGTGCCCCCGGTGAGCGACCCCAAGGCGGCCAAGGACAGCCCGGCGGCTTACGGAGATACCAAGACACAAACCACAGGGGTTCTCGCGGCGATCCAGGCCGAGCTCGAAAGGCTGCACCTGACGATGGGCGATGTCATCAAGATGCAGGTCTTTCTGGTCGGTGATCCGGCTAAGGGCGGCAAGATGGATTTCGAAGGCTTCATGCAAGGCTACACGCAATACTTCGGCACGCCTGTGCAGCCGAACCTGCCGGTGCGATCCGCCTTTCAGGTGGCGGCACTCGCCAATCCGGGCTTTCTGGTCGAGATCGAGGTGACGGCGGTCCGTCCTTAGCCCAGACTATTCATGAACGGCGTATCTGCAAGGCGGAGGCTCGATCGGAAAGGCATTTCCCGGACCGCCGTGAACCCATCCTTGGGGGCTGCGGGAAAAACATCCTGTTTTTCACGCTCCGGGAAATGCCTTTCCGATCGAGCCTCCGGCCAGGGAATCCGTTGTCGTTCATGAATAATGCGGGTTAGGCGGTCTTCAGCGAGCCCTGCGCGTGCCTCAGGGCGCGCGCAGGAGCCCTCCTTCACCCGCCCTGCCTCTGCGGCGCGGGCTTTTTCGGATTTGCGGCCGCGTCCGGCCCGAGCAGGTACGCATCGAGCACTTTGCGCCCGATCGGCGCTGCGGCGGATGCGCCCCAGCCCCCGTTCTCGACCAGCACCGAGACCGCAATTTTCGGGTCGTCCGCCGGCGCATATGCGATGAACCAGGCATGGTCGCGCTTGCGCTCCTCCACTTCGCTCGCCTTGTACTTTTGATTTTCCTTGAGGGTGAACACCTGGGCGGTACCGGTCTTACCCGCAAACTTGTACTGCGCGCCGATCCCGGCGGCGTAGGCGGTACCTCCTGGCGATACCGCACCCATCATGCCGTCGTGCACGACCGCCCATTGCTCGTCGCTGCCGATATCGACCGGCTTCATCATCTGCGGATTCTTCCTGATGATCTCGGTCGAGCCGGGGGGGCGTATTCCGGACACTAAACGCGGTACGGCGATGAGCTTGCCGCTCTCGGCGATCTCGGCAGCGAAATGCGCCTGCTGCAAGGGGGTGACGGTGATTGGGCCCTGGCCGATCCCCATGCTGATCGTCTCCCCGGGAAACCAGACCTGATCTTGCTTGCGCGTGAATGTGCGCCGCTTCCATTCGGGCGATGCCATGAGCCCGGGCTTTTCGCCGGGAATGTCGATGCCGGTGAGCACGCCGTAGCCAAATGCGGTCATGAAGGGCGCCATCCGCTCGATGCCCAACCGCTCCGCGACCCGATAGAAATAGACGTCGCAGGATCTGGAGATGGCTTCCCGCATATTGAGGTTGCCGTGCTTCTTGTCGTCGTGATAAGGACGCGGGTTACCCGGCAAGATGAACACGCCACCGCAGTACTGGGTCTGCTCCGGCGTCAGAATCCCGTATTTTTGCGCCGCCAGCGCATAGAGCGGCTTCACCGTCGAGCCTGGCGGATAGGCGCCGCGCAGCGCACGATTCAACAGCGGCACATCGATGTTGTTCGACAGCGCGCTGTACTCGGCGACGGTGAGGCCGCGCACGAAATTGTTGGGATCGAACGCCGGCGTACTGGCGAGCGCGATGATATCGCCGGTCTTGGGATCGAGCGCCACGACCGCGCCGCGCTTTCCCGTGAGGGCTTCCTCGGCGACCTTCTGCACGCGCAAATCCATGCCCAAGATCAAATCCTCGCCGGCGACCGGCGGGCGCGAGCGCAGCTGCGGCGCGTACTCGCCCACCCGCTCCACGGGCCTTCCGGCCGCATTCACGAGAATCTCCCGAAATCCCGGCTTACCGTGAAGGTGCGCTTCGTAGGCGCGCTCGACGCCGAGCTTGCCGATGAGGCTCGTGCCGGCATACTCGGCGCTATCGATGGTCTTCATGTCCTCGTCGTTGATCGCGCTCACGTAGCCGATGGCGTGCACGGCGATTTCCTTGAGCGGATAGTGACGCGCCAGACGCGGATGGATGTCGACACCCGAGAATTGAAACCGATGGACGGCAAAGCGTGCCATCTCGTCCTCATCCATCTGCAGCTTCACCGGCACGCTCTCGTACACCTTGTGCGAGAGAATCGTCCGGCGAATGCCGCCGACCTCCTCGGCGCGAAGCACACCGATGCTCATCAGCTGAGCCAGGGCATTATCTACCGCCTTTATATCTCCTACCTGCTCGCGCACCAGCTCCAGATTGAAGGCCGGTGCGTTGTCGGCGAGCACCAAGCCGTTTCGATCGAGGATCAAACCGCGACTCGGCGGAATGGGCTCGTTGCGAATGCGATTGCCTTGGGAGAGCTCCGAGTAGTAGTCGTATTTCAGGACCTGGAGATAGAACAGCCGGCCGGCGACGGCCAGGAGTAGCAACGCGGCGAAGACCCCCGCGATCACACTGCGTATCGTAAATAGGCGGTTTTCGGCGAAGGAGTTCTTGATCTGCGCCCGGCGACTCGTCACCATCGCATCAACTCTCTCGCGCTGGGCTCGGCATCCCGCTTCAGCTCGACATCGGCCGCCATCATATTTCTATTCTAACAAGACTTCGGCAGCGCCGACTGTGAATCAACGCATGCAGCCGTGAGGACCCGATCGCCAGCCGTCCGCACAACCGCTCCTGCCTGCTCGGACCTGCGCTCACGTATAATCGGACGCGTGACTACCCGGGACGCCGGCATTGCCGCCACCTAAACCATGACCATCCGCGAGTACTTGAAGCGACGGTGGTGGGCCACGTGGAATAGCGCAATCTGTCTCGTTCTCGGCCTCTTCGCGGCTCAGCGCTATGGCCCCCCAACCCTGACGTTTGATATCGGACTTCGTGTGATCGGTGGCTGCGCGTTTGCCTCGCTGATCTGGAATCTGTACCGAACACCCTGCCCGAATTGCCACCAGCCGATGAGAGGCATGGCATTGCAGATCCTAGGCTCGAAGTACGCGCTGTCCTCCCCCCACTGCCGGCATTGCGATACCAACATCGATCGCGATCTGCCGGGCTGATCCCGGGAAGGCGCGCTCACCCGTTCGCGCGCTTTGCGATCTTAAGACCGCAAATGCGGCACTGCGGACATCCCCGATCGCCCGGCGGCGGCCCTCATGGACAGCGCGATCACCATTCATTAAGCTTCCACCGCTCATCGCTCGGCTACAGCGATTTTGACTACGGTGGAGGTCGCCCATATGGCCTGGTTCGACGACCGTGACGGCACGATGAAGCTCACCAATCCGAACGCCTACGGGCGCCCGGGATCGAACGGTAACGTGGTCCGCGTGGTGATGCACGTCGTCGCCACTCCTGGAAATGCCGCGCTCAGCGAGATGAATCAGGCACGCATCGCCTATAACACGTGGAACGCCATGAGTACGCCTGGTTTCCACGTGTCGGCGCACTTCTGCATCGAGCGCGATGGCCGCGTGATCCAGTTCATCGACACCGCTGACATCGCCTATGGAACCGGTTGGCTGACCAGTGGCTCGGTGCACATCGAGCATGCGGGTAACCATCCGTACCCGATGAGCGAGACGCAGTTACACGCCAGCGCCGATCTGATCGGCTGGCTCAAGATGATGCATCCGTCCATCAAGCTGGAGCTCACCGGCACGAGCATCCAGAACTATGGTGATCCGCGCAATCCCGGCATCACCTGCCATCGTTTCATCCAGGAGGCTTATCACCGCGAGTTTCCGGACGCCAAGATCGAATGGCGCGCTTGCCCCGGCGATGGCATCATCGGCCAGTTGCCGCAGCTCCTCACCCTCGCCAATAACTACTACGGTTGCATGTACGCTTGATCCCCTCGAGGGCGACCACGCGTTGCGTGGATCCACGCTGCTAGGAAGAGCTGGATCCGGTCCAGCAGTCGTCTGAGCGGAGAGCGTCTCATGGTCATCCCGAGTTTGCCAAAAGCCGGCCGGTTTCCCGTCGGACTGTCTGCGGCACTGCCGATCGTCTTCATCGGTACGCTGATTTTCTTTCTCGGCTCCGCCAACCCGGTCACGCCGGCAGGTTACGTCGGCTACCTCACGCGAGGGGCCATACTGGGTCACGAGAAATTCATCGGGTTACAAACCGGCCCGACGAGCTCCGGGCGTGGTTGGTTGCTACACGTCATCAATGTCTCGGTGACACCCTACACCTACGACGAGGACTTCAGCGGATCGGAAACGGTGCTGTCCTCCGACAGCCTGAAGATCGCCTTTCGGGTACACCTGGTATGGAGAGTTCATCCGGATCGCGTGAAGCAATTCGTGGAGAATTACTCAACGCTCGAGGCGAATGACACGCCCGACCGGGTGGTGCAGGTCGCCTATCGAAACTTCCTGCGTGAACCCCTGCGCACGTATGCGCGTGACGAGGTGCAAAAATACAAGGGTCTCGAGATCAAGGACAATATAGCCCTCATCGGTGACACCCTGACCGCAAGGGTCCTCAAGCTCACCAAGGACACGCCCTTCGAGGTCAGCAGCATCGTGGTGGGCAATATTCAGTATCCGCCCGAGATAGTGGACGCTGTGTCCAGGAAATTAGCAGCGACTCAGGAGCTCGAGCGGAAGAACACTGAAATCGAAATCGCCAAGCGCGAGAAGGAAAAACGCATCATCGAGGCTGAGGGCATTGCTCAGGCCACGCAGATCATCAGCCAGCGTCTCACGGGCGCGTACCTGCAGTACGAAGCCATCAAGGCGCAGCAAGAGACCGTCAACTCACCGAATCACACCACGATTTACATCCCAGTCGGTCCCATGGGCGTTCCGATCGTAGGCAATCTCAACGTATCTGCGGATCAAAGCCGAGCGACGGGCGGAGCGAAGTGATTCGGATGGGGAGCTTTCGGGGAAATCGGCAGCGCGTCGCCCAACGAGCGCCCTAAAATCCCCCGGCCTCATGACGTTCGGCGAACCAGTACCCCGCCACGAGCGTCTTGAAGTCATTGATGTCTCCGCTGCGCACCCGGTCGATGAACGCCTTCGCGGGTAGAACGATCGTCAGTATGTCTTCATTCTCTGCCGGGTTCCCGTGAACGCCGCCGGCATCACGCGAGTCCACGGTGCCATACACCAGAGCGATCTTTTCAGAGGTGCCGCCCGAGCTCACGTAGCAGCCCGGATGGATGAGCACCGGATTACTCAGAACGAGCCCCGCCTCTTCCTGCATTTCCCGAACCGCTGCCTCCAGTGCGGTCTCACCGTTCTCGATGCCGCCGGCCACGAGGTTGTCCCGGTAGGGGTAATCACCCGCGACCATTGCGCCCGGGCGAAACTCGTTCGCGAGCACGACCTCGTCGCGAGCCGGATCATGACCCAGCACGGCGACGGCGTTGCCGCGGTCCATCACTTCCCACGAGAGCGGCCGAGTGCCCCCGGCGTGTCTCTCCACCTCGAATTCGTAGCGGTATACGCGTAGAAATCCCTCGTGCAAAGGGGTTCGTCGGCGGATGACGGCTCTCAGTTGTCTTGTGGTCACGGCGTCAGCACTGAGTGTGGAGATTCTCTTGGGCGCCCCGGCTCGAACTCGCACGGGTTTGCGGCCAACGGATTTTAAGTTTTGGTCCGCCGGAGTCAACCGAAGCGGATCGCAAGATAAACAACGGGTTAGCTGCTGCGGCCGCAGCAAGACCTGCAAATCTCGGCTTTGACCCCGCCACTCAGCCTAATTGCGCTTCTCGGGGTCGAGCGGTGCAATTATCATGGTATCCGCCAGGGATGAGCCCGTTTGGTCGGGGACTCGGGCGGGTCATGTTTGAGTTTCGCCGGAATCGCCGGCACAGCGGTGCATAATAATTATCGCCGATATCGCGAGCCCAGATCGCGAACGTCGTAGGAGGTTCTATGACTATCATCAGCCGTACCGATAGCGACGGATACGCGTACGACATATGGGCACAGGAACAGGCGAATTCTTGCGCGGTGGCCAGCATTTGGATGGCACGCAATCAGGCGCGCCAAATGACGATCAACGAGGAAGAATGGGATCTCGCTTGGCGAATGTACGGCCAAGTGGTGCAGGGCAGAGGACTGGTGCCTTCGCCGCCGGCACCGATGTCCCTCGATCCAAGCAAGTTTCCGGCGGACCAAAACACATTCCAGAACATGTTTGCGTCGGCGGGAACCTTCATGAACCAGGTTGTGGCCAAGCTGAAGGTAGACGGCTTTCAAGCGACAGCGACGACGTGGGCGCCGGGTGCAGTGGTCGACACTCGCAAGCTATCGGACACGACGCCCGCCATTGTGCTGCTCGGCTGGTACAACGGAACCACTAACCGCTCTGGCGGCCACTTCATTGTCGCCTCACGCGTTACGCGCAGCGGAAAGGTCGTCTTCCTCAATCCATGGCAGGGACAACTGCACGAGCTCGGACCCGGTCCGAATTTCCCGCAAGGTGGTGTATTCGAGCAGGTCGCTTACATCTCCACCTAGCTCAGGTCACGGGTGCATCGCCACGAGTGCATCGCCACACATACGCCATCCGCAAGATGGCTGGTGCCCTCGGCCGGACTCGAACCGGCACTCCGGTTACCCAGAAACGGATTTTAAGTCCGTAGCGTCTACCGATTCCGCCACGAGGGCTTGCGGTCAAAAGTCTAGCAGAGTCTAGACCGCCAGGCGCTCGGGCGCGGGCACGCACCAGATATCGAGCGGGGCGCTGCGTCCGCGCAGCTCGAACTGCGGCAGTTGTAGAAAAGCCATGCGCTTGTCACTTTCGAGCGCGGCCGCTACGGCGGATGAGAACAGCACCTCCCCGGCACGGGCGCGGCTGCAGAGCCGGGCTGCGACGTTCACGGTATCTCCGACCAGCGTGGTGCGCCGGTGTCCCGGCGGTCCGAGCGAGCCGAGCGCCACCTCACCCAGGTGCAACCCGATGCCGATGCCGGCTTCGATCGCGAGTTCATGCCGCCAGCGTGCCGCGACCACTGCGAAATTCTCGAGCATCGCATGAGCGGCAGCGAGTGCCTCGCGCGCGCCGTCCCGGGATGGATCGTTCACGCCGAATCCTGCCATCATTCCGTCGCCTGCCATGTGAAAGACCTGGCCGCCGCTCAACGCGGTCGCGCCGTAGAGGACGACAAAGAACTCATCGAGGAGCGGCAGGAGACGGGCGGGCGCCAAGCGCTCGGCGAGCGCCGTGTAGCCTCGCAAATCCGCAAACAGTACCGTCACTCGCGTCGTCCTTGCGCTGCGCGGACGCGCATGGCGTGTCACGGATATCGGACCACTCGCTCGCAGCTTGCGCGGGACGTCGCGCACGTCAGCCTTTGACTTTCCTGCCAAACGTCACCCTATACCCGGCACCACTTTATTTCCGCACCGCCGTCCCGCCAGCGATAGTATGCACCAACCGGCCAGGCGCTGCTAACGCGGGGCTGCGCTGCGCGCACTGCCGAGTCGCGAATCATGCTCGCCTGGGGATCTCGAGTCCTCGGCTGACCGCTGGCCGCGCGAGAAAGGCGCTCAGGGTGCGCGTCACGTGCGGGAAATCCCGGATCCCCACCAACTCGCCGGCGCCATAGAAGCCGATGAGATTGTTGACCCACGGAAAGATTGCGATATCCGCGATGGTGTAATCATCGCCCACGATCCAGCGCTGATGCGCGAGGCGCCGATCCATGACGGCCAGGAGTCGCTTCGACTCGGCGACATAACGATCTCGTGGGCGTTTGTCCTCGTAGTCCTTGCCGGCGAACTTGTGGAAGAACCCGAGCTGCCCGAACATCGGCCCGATCGCGCTCATTTGAAACATCAGCCACTGGAGGGTCTGATAACGGCCGGCTGCCTCTTTCGGCATGAACGCCCCCGCCTTGTCGGCCAAATACATCAGGATGGCGCCGGATTCGAACAGAGGAAGCGGCTGGCCCCCCGGACCATTGGGATCGATGATGGCCGGAATCTTGTTGTTGGGGTTGAGCGAGAGAAACTCGGGCGATAGCTGGTCGTTGGTCTCGAAGCGAACGAGATGCGGCTCGTAGGGCAAGCCGGTCTCCTCGAGCATGATCGAGACTTTGACCCCGTTGGGTGTGGGCAGGGAGTAAAGCTGAATTCGTTCCGGATGCTCTGCCGGCCATTTCTTGGTGATGGGAAAAGCGTCGAGCTTGGTCATGGTGGTAGCTCCTCGTCGAACGATCAGGCCCAGAAAACCGGCGACAGTCGACACGGTTTCTCATCCGCTGCGTCACGCACCGTGGTTAAAATGGATAATTGATCCCGGTGAATACCGCGGCGCCCTCACTGCCGTAGCCGATGTCGACGTAGCCGACGACGAACGGCTTTGCGATGCCTCGAAACCCCATGCCGTACACCTTATGCAGCTGCTCCAGGGGAACCGTGCTGCTCTTCTCGAATACTCGGCCGACATCGACGAAGGGCGTCACTTCCAGATCGACCGTGGTCGAGATGGCATCGAATGTGGCCATTTTGCGGCGCAGTTCCAGCGAGCTCGAGAAGGAATCGCGATCATAGAAGCGGCCTTCGCCGAAACCGCGAAGCGGTTGCTCGCCGCCGATAACGGTGTCCGCGCCGCCGATGCTGCTCAATGCCCAGAACGGCACCCGGTGTGCGTTCGGGAGGTAGCGCAACGCGGTATGAAAGGCAATGATGGTGCGCGACCCCACGGGCCAGAATTCGCGCCCGTCGACGCCGGCCTCCGTGTAGAGCGAGGCGTTGAACAAACCGTTGCGGCTCGCTGCGCCGCCGTAGGCGACCCACTCGCTTCCCGTGGTCGGAATGATGATGTCATCGCGCGTGTCGAGCACGATGGATAGGCGATTGAGGAATTCGCGGTTATCGCCCTCGCCCAAGGCGCGGCCGAAGCGCGTAGTGATCGAGGCGATCCGCGCCAGCGTTCCCGGGAGCACGTCCACATTCTCGAAGCGCCCAGTGTATTGGAGCTGCCACATGTGGTCGAAGTTATAACCGAGCTGCGCCTGGATGAGCTCCTCTTGCGCCGTGTAGTCGGTCTCGGCGATCTCCGGCGACTCGTTGCCGATGCCGTAGAAGCGCGGTGTACCGTCCACGTTGTAGATCACGCTCCCGTTGAACGACCAGCGGTCGATCCGCGTGCGCCCCGTTTGATATTCGCCGTCGAATTCACGCTCCACCCGCTCCTTGATGCCGCTGACGATCGACCACTGCTCGTCCGTGGAATCGTAGTTGTAGATGCGTGCATGCATGCCCCAGCCGAAGTAGGGGTTATGGTCCAAGTCGGGAGCGATGATTTGCCGGATGTCGTGGGCCGAGTCCGTTCGCAGCCAGGTCGGAATGATGCCGAGCGTCGTGCCCGCATTCGGGTCGACGTCGATGTCCGGAACCGGGATGAACGGCGCCTTCTCGGGATTGAACCACCGCGACAGCCAGCCGCTTGCCTTTGGGGGCGGTTGCGGGGCAGGCGGCGGCACAGCCTGATCGGGGGGCGCCGGCGGCTGCGCGGGGACCGCCTGGGGCTGCGCGGGATTTGATTCGGGTGCGATCTGCGCGCCGGCCGGCGGGGAGGCGGCCTGAGGCGTCCCGCCGACCGTATCGTCCGCCCAGGAGCACACGGCGGGAAGCCCTGCCGCGCATAGCCATGCAAGCATCCACAAGGTGCGCAGTGCTCCGCTCACGCGCGCAACCTCACATCTCCTCGACCGATATGATCCAACGGGTCCCGCTGAGCGCCTCCCGATCGCTGTTCGATACCGCGGAAGAACGGATGGATGCGTTCAGGTGGCGACTCCTGGGAGCGATTGCAGCTCCGGAAGAATCTCTCTTTCCGCGCGCGCGACGTCAGCGTCGTAGTCGATCTCGATCCACGGCGCTCCGGTGACGTCGGCGACCTCGATGGGGTGACTGCGCTCCAGGATCAAATCACGCAGGGCCTCCTCGTGCGGCATATGGCTCAAATCACGCTCTACGTAGCCCGCCACCAGCGCCGCAAGGCGGCGTGCGCCCGCCGGTGCGAGGCGAAAGAATCCGACGGATTCCCCGATGGTGTCGTACGCGAGCTCGGCCGGCAGCTGCTTGCGCAGCTCGACAGGAACGCCGCCGCGAAGGCAGAGTTTCACCGGCTCGTCGCCGGGCTCGAACTCCCGATCGATGAGCAGTCGGTTGACCGATTGCCGGCCCGCGACGAGTGCATCGAGAATGCGCGCGTCATAGAGCACGTCCGCATCCATGAGCAGGATCTCCCCCCCGCGCGTCAACGCCTCGGCCGCGGTGTGCACGGTGAGCACGCTGCCGAGATCGAAGCGCTCATTCACGACGGTCTCGGGACGCGGCTCCCAGCGTAACCGCTCGAGCTCATCGTGAATGAGCTCGCGGCGAAAGCCGAGCGCGAGCACGACCTCCTGCACGCCCGCATCCCTGAGCAGAATGAGATGCCGCTCGAGCAGCGTCTTGCCCCCGAATCGCAACAGGCTCTTCGGTAATTGGCGGTCTTCCGGTTGCTTGAGACGCAGTCCGCGACCGGCGGCGAGAATGATGGCGCGCATGGAAACCTAAGCGACAAACGGGAATATGAGAGCTTATCACCGCGCGGCGCTGCGCACGGCATTGGCGCCGGCCCGCTCCGTCAGATGCAGGTACAGAAGACCGGGCAGGGCGAGCAGAACCTCACGGGCCCGCTTCGCGAGCGACAGCGCAAGTCCCGCTTCGTTGGAAAGGCCTACGAGGGCGGCCAAGAGCAAGTAGCCGCCCTCCTGTACCCCGAGCGCCCCCGGTATGGCGAAGGCGGCGCCACGAATCGCCTGTCCCAAGCTCTCCAGCAACAGAGCATCGCCCCAATCGACCGGCGAGCCGATCAGGTGCAGCACCCAGTACACCTCGACCGCTCCGACGAGCCAGCCGACGAGACTCAGCGCGAAACTCGAAGCGACCGCTCCGGCGCGCCGGTAGGTGAGCTCCACCGCGACGTCGATGGCTTCGGCGGTCTTGAGCCACTTCGACCAGTCGCGCTTGCCAAGAAGTTGCGCGGTCGTGCGCATCGCCTTGCTGAACAGGCCGCGCCGCTGCAGCCAGTAAAACACAACGAGCTGCAGAGCGAGCAAGCCGCTCGCGATCAAGGCGGAGCCGCGCACGGCATGCGGCGAGACCCCGCCGGCGTGCGCTCCCAGCAAGGCGACACCGATCAGGGCAAAGCCGATCTGCGCGACGGTCTGCAGCGTCGTGCTCACGGTGATGGCGGCGACCGAATCTTGGATGCGCATGCCGCGAAGCGCGAGATGCCGCGCCATCAACACGGGCCCCCCCAGCTGCCCAGCCGGCATCAAGCTGTTGGCGGACTCGCCCACCCAGCGGGCGAGGAGCGCGTCGCGCATCGTGCCCTGACCCTGGGCAAAGACCACACGAATGGCCGCGGCGTCGAGACCCAAGGGCACCAGGTGATAGAGCGCAACGGGCACAAGACCAAAGCCCGCCAGCGCGAGCATCGACAGCACGGCGGATAAGCCCTGTGAGGCGAGGACGGCAATGAAAATCAAAAGGCCCGCCCCCAGGAGCCAGCGTGTGGGGCGGTTCATGGCGCCTTATCTTCGGCGGCCGCCTGCTTGGCCCTCGCGGCTCCCCGAAGAAATACCTGGCGAAAGCCGAAATAGGCGAAGGCATCCTTGAGGTTGGAGATCAGGCGCCAGCCGAGGCGCATTCGCGGATCGGTCAAGTATTCGAACGTGAGCGACACGCGCATCTCGCCTGCGCCGAGGGGGGTGATCCGGTGGCGCAGCTTGTCGCCGTCGAAGAGCACCAATCCTCCCGGCGGAATTTGCACGGATCCCGGCACCGCGACCGCGCCCCGCTCACGGGTGTGCAGTGCGTAGTCCAGCCGGCAGGTGGAGTGATCGATGAGCCCGAGCAAGAGGGTGTAGCGGCGCCCGGCGTAATACGAGGTGTCATAATGCCAGCCGATATGATCGCCCGAGCGCGTGTAGTAGTAGAGCGCATAGGCGTGCGGGTCATCGACCGGCGATGCCTGAACGGGTTCTCCCGCGACTTGCCCCACCCAGCGGATTAGCGCGGGCGAGCGATACAGCTCGGCGATGACCGGCGCCGAGCGGTCGATCGTGTGGCGGCTGACGCTGCCCCCCTGTTTGTGGCCCGGCAGATAGTTTCGATGTACCGACGGCCCGAGCTCACGGGCCGCGGCGATCAGGCGCTCGGTGAGCTCGCGCGGTAGAAATTCCTTCACATGCAAGAAAGCGCCTTGACTCGAGTATTCGCGGCGCAGTGCCGGCAAATCGAGCCGATCCAAGCGGGTCGCCACGGTGGCCTCGATCGGTGCCGCCTCGATCTTGGCAGCGGCCGAGCCGCCCCCGAGGGGGGCGCGCGCCGAGACCGCGCCGTCGGCTGGAAGAATGTCGGGCATGCGAGGGGCAGGCTAACTCAGGCTAACTCGAGCTCGATTGTACCGTCAGCACTTCGCGCCGGTGCATGCGCCGCCGGTAGTCGATCACGACCCACACCGCGAAGAGCGGCGTGACGAGCGAGGCCGCGATGAGCGCAGGGGTCATGGCATTGCACAGAGTCATCAGCGGCAGGAGGTAGAGCACGTCCTCCGTCTCGAATCCCGCGACCGAGGCCTGCGCCGTACCCACCTTGCCCACCCGGTCCTCGATGCGCATGCGAAAATAGAAGATTAACGCGATGGCGCTGCCGGCGATCGCTCCGAGCACCGCCGGCGGGAGGGGCAACCCGAGCCGGGAGGTTGCGCCCACGCCCAACCCGATCGCGATGAACACCAGAACGGTCACGACCGCGTCGCTCGCGAGGTCATAGAGGTGCCCCAGCCGGGTCGATGCGCCGCTGATGCGCGCGAGTTCCCCATCCGTATGGTCGAGAAAATTCGACAACGCCAAAAGGAGCGCCGCCAGATTCGACCAGCCGTAAGTTCCCGGGACAAAAGCCGCGGCGGCCGCGAGCCCGACCAGCAAGCGAAGCGTGGTCAAGTGATTCGGCCTCACCCAGCTATCCTTCCAGGGGGCGACCAAGCGGCGCGCCAGCCGCGCATCCCACGGGCGTACAGCATCGCTGCCGGAGGGCGTCATGCGATGTTGAGACTCGTCATGTGACATGGGCAACATGAAGGGTACACACAGCCGCATTGATTTTGTCATCAAAATGACACAGGTAAAACCCCCGAGTCACCGCGATGCAACTAGCGAGATCCGTTGAACTCGCGGCCTCCCGTGCTGCACTCCCCGCTGTGATTGCGATCAGTGCCTCCGGGGACCGAAGGCGGCGGTGAGTCCGAGCCCGTAGAGCACATCGACCGGATTGCCCGGGGCATGCGCCCACCCATGGGTCCAGCGCACCTTCAGATCGGGACGCAAGGCGAGGCAACTCGAGCCATCCCCGCTCGCCCAAAGCCCGATCATGAGTCCCCCTCCCGGCTGCGCCATGAACTCCGTGCGGCTCTCGAGCCCGGTGCCCGACGGGGGCGCGGAGTGGGTCACGCCTGCGCCGATCGAGACATACGGCGCGAAGCGCGCACCCCGATTGAACACCCGGAGCAGTTCGAGCGCTCCCCCGTAGAGACTGTTATGCCCCGGGCCGAATCGGTCGCTCAACGGCGCGTCATTGAGGTCAATCTCCGCGCTGTAGGTCTCGAAGAGACTGGTTCCGATATCGAGCCCGTAGAGCGCACCGCTCCCCCGGGCACCCCACGGCTTGTCGGGCGTGATGCCGCCCGCGTAGGGATTCACGTACCAGCGTCCGACAGCGGCCTGGGCGAGCGCCTCGGCCGGGATGCAGGCGACCCACACGCTCAGGAGAAAAGGACGCCAGCTCATTGGATCCTCCCTCACGAATCAAGCGCCGGCTTGCGCGGTAGATCGCGTGTCGTATCGAACCGGGCGGCGGACGCATGCATGGCAGCATTGCTCGCCAACGACGGCGTGCCAATCAGCTACGAGAAAAGAGCTAGCCCAACAGGCGGCCCAGCTCCTCGAGGCTTTCCTCTCCGGTGTAGAGCCGATCTCTGGGCCTTCCCCGGGCGCAGCGCCAACCTAGTAACGTCGACGCCGCGACCCCTCGAATGGACACCGGAGCTGCCTGCAGATTAGCGCATCGCCAATTGCTCGTTCCGTGATTGCAGGTGCAAAAGCATTGCCTGCATTGATTCGAGCTTCTCTTGCATCGCTTTGAACTGTGCCGTTTGTGCCTCTAGGGCCGCAATCCGCTCCGTCTGTGCCGCATTGAGTGTCCGCTGCTGCTGCAGCTCGTTGAGCAGCATCGGCGTCAATTCTTCGTAGCGAATGCCGTCAATCCGTCCATCCGCACCTCGGATCACGAGCTCCGGGTACACCTTCGCCACTTCCTCGGCAATGAGGCCGTACTGCGTCGTACCAGTCGCATCGCTCTTGAGCTTGAAAGTCACAGGCCGCAGCTGCGCAAGTCGCTCGCTCGCGGCACCCATCGGCTCAATGTCCGTCTTGAAGCGCTCCGAGGAGGCCTGGACTCCCAGCTCTCCGGAAGAGGTCACATAAACCGCACTGCCCGTGAGCGTGTTGCCGTAGATCCCCGCCACGAAGGCGGATTTCTGCACACCTTGAGTGCCGATGCGGATCATGTCGTTATCGGCGGAGGCGCCCGCATTGCCGATCTCGATGATGTTGCTGCCGCTCTGAACGTTATAAGCCGCTTGATAGCCCATCGCGATGTTGTTCGAGCCCGCCCCATCGAGATACAGCGACTGGTAGCCAAAGCCGATGTTGTTGTTGCCCGTGGTCGTCGAGCGCAGCGCCGCGTAGCCGAAGGCAGTGTTGGCCGAGCCCGAGCTATTGAGGTTCAGAGTGAAGGCACCGAAGCCCGTGTTGTAGCCGATCGAGCCGCTCGTCACAGAGGCGAGCGAATAAGCGCCCACCGCGGTCGAATAGTTGCCGACCGGATCGGTGCCGAGCGCTTGGTAGCCGATCGCCGTGTTGTAGCCGGTTGAGCCGTTATTGGCGGCGAGTGCCTCGACGCCAACCGCGGTGTTGCCGTCGGCGTTCTGACTGGAAACCAGGGCGTCGTATCCCAGAGCCGTGTTATTGCTGCCCTGAGTGTTGGCAGTCAAAGCATTCACTCCGCTGGCGGTATTTTCGAATCCAGTGGTATTGGCGAGGAGCGACCCCGCCCCTGTCGCCGTGTTCATATAGCCGTCGGTATTCTCGTTGAGAGCAAAGTTCCCGACAGCGGTGTTGTCGACGGCCGCCCCCTTGGCATCATTGTCATTACGTCTGAGCGCGCGATACCCGACGGCCGTGTTTGCGGTTGCAGAGGTGTTATATTGCAAGGCTTGAAGCCCCAACGCCGTGTTCTGCGCCCCTGTCGTGTTAGTGTACAGTGCGAAAGCGCCGACGGCCGTATTGTTGGTGACAGTGCTACCATTGCTATAAAGCGCGTAGCTACCGATAGCCGTGTTGCCTGAAGGGTTAGGACACGTCTCGGAATACAGCGCGTAGGCGCCGAACGCACTTTCCCCATTACTGCAGGTACTGCCCTCCTGAGCGCCCGCCTCGTAACCGTAAAGGGTGGTCAAGGTTGTCTGCGCGAGCACCGGAGCGCTGCAAGCGATCACGATGCACACAGTCGCCATCCGCAACAGTTGCCGCAGGATGCCTGCCGGTAAGGCAACAAAACGTCGATTGTTCACGTGGGATCCCCTGTATTTGACTGCAAGCTATCCACCCCCGCGCGGCCTTGCAATTTCCCAGCATCTGCAAAACCGCCGGAACCCAACGGCAGGTTACGCCGCGCACATGCGCCCGGTCATAGGGGGAAATTGGTATGCAGGATTCGGATAGTACCTAGGGCCCGCGCACGTATGAGGTCGATCGCATGACGAAGCGCTCTGCACGAACGGAGCCTGGGCATTTCAGAGCGGCTTGCGACCGAGCAGTCGCAGGGCTGTCGACACGGGCAATATCAGCCGCCGCGCCTCGCCGGGCAGCAGCGCGACTCCGAAGTGCTTGTAGAAGCGCTGCGCTGCCTCGTCCTTAGCGTCCACGATTAGAGCGAATGCAGCGAGCTCGGCGCGCGAGCGATCATGTGCCGGTGCGAGTGGCTCGACGAAAAACGGGGCGTCGGCCGCGCAGCCGGCCTTACTCGCGGATCAATTTACGATGGCGCTTGAGCACATTCCGCAAAGCACGCGTTGGGAAAGCCCCGGATGAGGGCACTGGAGGCTGAGGTCGACGGAAAACCGGCCGCTCACCGCCAGCGATTCGAATGAATTCGGAGGCGATCTTGCCCCCGGCGACAGGTATTGGGCAAGCACAAAGTGCTCCTGAGCCGCTCGATGTTCATCACTGACAAATCGCTGGTCAACGGAACTGCGACGAAAGCTCAGCGCCGCCTCGTCTTTTGCATCAAGCTCGCCGCCATTTTCTTCTGGCTGGCGTGGGTCTGTGGCGGTGTCTCCCTGCTGCCATCGAATCCTGCGGCCGGACTGGCCCTCATCACTCTGATGAGCATTGGTTTCTTCCTGAGCGTCCGGTCGGTCCGCAAAGGGCGAGCCGATGCATTGCGCAAACTGCAGGAAAGGCACGAATCGCGGCAGGCTCGGCAGCATAGGCCATGAGAATGGAGGCGTGGCACACCGCGGCCACTGCAGTCCTCGGGCGAAGGGTAGGATTAGTGCTTGGAGGCTAAGGTCGGGACCGAAGGGACGGGCTAAGTTGCGGCCGCCAAAGGGATTTCGTCAACCTGCGAGGGAAAGATACCCGGGGTGATACCCATCCAAACTACCATTTCTGCGGTGGGCGGCGCGAGCCGTGAAACACACGCAGGATTTCGACGGCGTTTCCTCGGACTCGATAGGGGACAAGGTATCGCGTCTTCGGAACGATGAGCTCCCGCGTTCCCGGCACCCGACCCGGGCGGCCGAGCTCTGGAGACTCAGCCAGGCGACTCACGGCAGCCATTATGCGCGCGACAACGCGACTCGCAGCGGCGGGGTCATCCTCATCGATGTAAGAGGCTTCCGCATCAAGGTTTGCAAGAGCTTTGCGCAGCCACTTAACGCGCATTCACCTTCCACTTCCGAGCGAGCTTCGCAACGTCCTTATCGTCCGCAAAGTCGCCCGCGTCGGCTTCCTTGAGCGCAGCGCGTATTTCAGCGATCTGCCACTCATTCGTCTCCACGTAAGCGCGAACGGCCTCCGCGGCCAGATACGACTTGCTGCGCTCGGTTGCTGCGGCTAGGCGATCGAGGCGCTCTTTTACCTCCTTATCGAGGCGAATGGTCATTGTCGTCGACACGGTTCAAGTCCTATATTGCTGAGTCGAGTGTATTTGGATGTGTACATCCTAGCACATACCTGCCTCCTCGGGCGAGTTGAAGGCGGCCGTTCATGGAACTCGGCGGAAGGCACTGGAAGCTAAGGTCGGAATCGAAGGGGCCAGCTAAGTTACGGCTGCCAAAGGGATTTCTTCAATCCGCGCGAGAGAGATACCCGGAGCGGTACCCGGTTCGATGCAAGCGATCGAAGCGGGCCCGAGAAGATGAAACAGGTGCAGCCACGCGAGCGCGGCCTACCGTCCTGCCGCCGCATAGCCGTTGACTCCCTAAGCATTTCGACCGGAGTTCCGGCGCAGCCAATCCGCGAGCTTGCGCTCGCTCAATGTACCTTCGGCAACCGCTACCATGGTGAGCACCTCGTCTTCTTCTCCCGGTTCAAGTGCACGGCCGTTTAGGAAGAGGAACGCGCGAGTTGCCAGAAGCGCCGTGCGCTTATTGCCGTCGACAAACGGATGATTCTTCGCGAGGCCGACGCAAAGCGCCGCTGCAAGGTCGAAGAGTGTGCTCTTGGGTTCGTAGACTAACCGATTGCGAGGCCGATCGAGTGCACTCTCAAGAAGGCCGGCATCACGAATCCCGGCCAAGCCGCCAAATTCGTAAATCGCTTCGTCGTGGATCGCCGTGACGATCGCGCTGGTGAGCCACTTGAGGGACTTCACCGCTTGGCTAGATCGTTGAGCGCGTTACGGTGGCGGCGCATGTAATCGCGCGTCGATTCGATCGCCTTTGCGAAATCGGGATCATAAGGCGTAAGGCGAATGCCATCCGGCGTCTTGATGGCGAACAGTTCATCGCCTTCCGCGACGCCGAGCGACTCAACAACGTCTTTGGTGAGGATCACTCCCAAAGAATTGCCAACCTTACGAATCTTAACGAGTGCCGCCACTGTCAATCTCCCATGGTCCGACGAGCGTTATAACGTATGTTATACTCACATTCAAGATCATCGGTGAATGTCATTGCGCCGGAGGGCTTCCTGGGTAGACTCCATCTCACTCAGCTACTGAATTATCTGTTATTGCTTGCCGCAACCCGTCGTCCCTGGAATTCGGCGGAAGACCGTGGAGGTTTCTGGAGGTTAAGGTCGGAATCGAAGGAACTGAAGGAACCATCTAAGCTCTTGCCGCTAAAGGGATTTCTCCATTCCTGATGGTAAGATACCCGGGAGGATACCCGTTCATTGGACCGGTCTTCCCTGGACGCTCCTTGCCCCGCGGCCCTCCCTGATGTGCGCAACTCGGGCTCAGGCACACGCTCGATCATCACGACGTGCGACACATGCCCGAAGGCGTCACAGTCGCGCGAGTTGCTCGCGGGCCTCGCGCGTGGCGGGCGCCTCTTCACCGCTTGAGGCTCGCAGCTGCTCGAGCGCCTCGCCGATTGCCGTCCGTGCCGCCGCACGCTCGCCCTGCTGTGCTTCGATCACGCCGAGCGCGAGCAACGCCGAGCCGAGCCATTCCGACTGGGCGAGCCCGCGCGTGCACTCCCGCGCCGCAACGACAGCTTCCTGCGCATGCCGGCTGGCTGCCGGTGCGTCACCGAGTTCCTCCTCGACACGCGCCAACAATCCAAGCGTGCGGATCCGCGTCGGGCTCTTCTCCGGCGCGGCATCGAAGAGCGCGAGTGAACGCAGCAGGTCGCGGCGGGCACCGGCGAGATCGTGACGCGCAGTCGCGAGTCTCGCTTCCGTCAGCGCCTGGATGCCGAACACGAAGTGATTCGCAGGCAGGACCCTGGGCAGCGTCGTGCGACTCGTCTCGAGGAGCGCAGCGCAGCGCGCGGTATCGCCTTTGGCGCACCATGCCGATGCCGCGTACAAGGAGGTGAAGGCAATCGCGCGCTCATTGCCGCTCGCGGTCGCCGAGCGCAGGGCGTCCTCGAACAAGGGTACCGATTCCTCGATCTTGCCGATTTCGGTCAGCGCCTTGGCGTAGTTGGTGCCGAGCAGGTGGCGTGTGACGCCGCTGTCGGGCGGGAGGTTGGCGAACGCTCGTTGGTATACCTCGGCCGCTTGCAGCAGCTGGCCGGCACGGGACAGGTGGACGCCCAGGTTGTTGGCGGTGGTCAACGCGTCCACGGTACGTTCGCGGCCGAGCGCGGCGAGTCCGGCAAGTGCCTCCTGGTTGT
>Ga0187784_10000721_pt1 | contig 25020 bp, 16 predicted proteins | sample 1015_SJ02_MP15_2_FD_132964 | JGI IMG/M metagenome (GOLD analysis project Ga0187784, IMG submission 132964) | Tropical peat soil microbial communities from peatlands in Department of Meta, Colombia - 1015_SJ02_MP15_20_MG | ecosystem: Environmental > Terrestrial > Soil > Wetlands > Peat | place... | reverse complement strand
ATAATTCACAGTCGCGCGAATCTTCCCCTCTCCGCCCCTTGGGGCGGAGAGGCCGGGTGAGGTGGGGTATTTGTCGCGCCGCGCCGCGTCGTCGCTGAATCAGGTATTGTGTCCCCGTAATTCAGGTATTGTGTCCCCGTAATTCAGTACTTCTTTCCTCACTGCCTCACCGCCTCTTTGGTGAATCCTTTCCTACCGCGGGCGCGGCGCCAAATGCGATTGCCCTGCGGGCATTGGCGAGCCGTCTCGACACCACGCCGAGGCTTTGCTTCCTCGGGCTTCTCTTCTTTGCCTCAAAACGGGATGGTCAGCGCGTTGAAAATGGTGAAGCGCGGACCATAGGCCGATTGGAAGATGCCGATGCCGGTCGACGGCCGGATCAAATTTGTCCGGTCGAGGATGTTGAGCAGGACGAGCCGGTCGACCACCTCGCCGATGCCCGGGATGGTGATGGCGCGCTGCGCGCTGAGATTGACCTGAACGACCTTCGGCAGCGGCTGCTCGTCGGCAAAGCCGGCGCGCAAGCCGCTGCTGTAGATCGCGTCGACGCCGAAGCTGTAGGGCTTCCAGTCATAGGTGGCGCCGGCGGAGGCGCCGTAGAGCGGCTGGTGATCGAGCACGATGTATTCGCTGTCGATGAAGGCGAGCTCGGCCGGCGAAAAGTTGAACTGGCCGGTCGACACGCCTCTCTCCATATTCCTGCCGACCGTCAGATTGGCGTATCCGGACAGCGAGTCGCCCTTGTAATTGACCGCCAGCTCGCCGCCCCAGATATAGCCATGCGCGTAATTGAACGGGGCGAAGATCGGCACGACGCCGAACTGCCCGGTGTCGAGATAACCGTGCGTGACTTCGTAGAAATTGTCCTCGGAGAGGGTGAGGCCCGGGGCGAGGCGCTGCACCACGCCGACATCCCATTCGTAGTCGGTCTCGGCGAGCGGCGTGGCGATGCCGGCGGGACCCGCGGCGCTGGTGCCGGCGAAGGCGGCCGAGGCGGTGGGAGAGATGCCCTGAAAGCTCGGCACCTGCATGTAGCGGGCAAAGCCGCCGTGAAGCGTCGTGTCCGGGGTGACGAGATAGGACAGGTTGACCGTCGGATCGGTCTGGCGGTGGTTGGTGAAACCGGTGAGGTCGTCCCAGCGCAGGCCGAAATTGGCGCGCAGCTTGTCGTCGATCTGCCAGAGGTCGTTGACATAGAGGCCCGAGACGATGTTGGTGGCGCGGGCGTCGTTGATCACCGAGACCGGCACGTTGCTGGTCTGCGCGCCGTTGACGTCGACCGGGAAGACCAGCGAGTTGTCATCGGCGATGACGCGGTAGACGCCGAGATAGAAGCCGGTGCCGAGCGTGTGCGCGCCGCGCTTCCAGGTAAGATCGCCCTGCAGCGTGTTGTCGAGATCGCTATGCGAGGCGGTCGACGCCACGCCTTGGTAGATGAGCTCGCCGGCGTTGTCGGGCCTGAAATCCTCGGAAATGGAATGCGCGGCATAGGCGATCTGATACGACAGATCCTGTTCCGGCGTGCCGTTGAGCGCGACCATGGCGAGGACGTCGCGGAAATTGAGGTAAGAATTGATCCCGGACGAAGGCAGGGCGCCGGCGCCGGCCAGCGTGAATTGCGGCGCCAGGCCCGGCACGTTCGGGAGCTGATTGTTGCTGCCGGCGGCGGAAGCGATGACGCTCAGCTTGGCGGAGGCGTCGAGCGCGTAGGAGAAGAAGCCGAAGCTCTGCCCTTGATTGGTCCAGTCGTGGATGGCATCCGGCCCCGGCGTGGCCGAGCTGAAGGCGGTGTTGCTCTGGCTGTAGAGCGTGCTGAGGTAATAGCTGAAGCTGCCGGCGCAGCCGCCATATTGCACGCTCGGCTGAAACGTGCCGCGCTGTCCGCCATAGATGGTGACGCTGCCGCCGGGCTGCTCGCAGCCGTCCTTGGTCTCGATGTCGACCACGCCGCCGGTGGCGTAGCTGTAGCGCGCGGGCAGGATGCCGTCGAGCAGATTGACCTGCTTGATGAACAGCGGATTGATCATCGACAGGAAGGGCGGGTTGGTGTTGATGTCCAGCGGCACCAGCACGCCGTTGATCTGGTACTGGAACTGCGGCCCTTCGGTGTTGCGGATGTGGATCTGCTGGTTCTGGTCGATGGCGACGCCGGGCATTTGCGCGAGCACGTCGGTGAGCGCGGTATTGGCCCCCGCCGGCAGGGCGTCGATGTCCTGCTGCGTCACCGTGTATTGATTGGCGCCGGCCGGCGACACGCCCGGGCCGCTGAGGCGCGCCGCCTGCACGGTGACGGTTTCCAACCCTTCCGGGACCAGCGCCAGCGACAGGGGCTTGTCCGGCGCCGCCGGCAGGACCACGGGCTCCGTGGCGGGCGCGAACCCCTTCTTGCGCGCCACCAGCACATAGCTGCCCGGCTCGACCGGGCCGAGGGCGAAGCGGCCTTGCCCGTCGCTGACGGCATGGGCGAGCACCGCGCCGCCGGCGCTCAGCAGCTCGATCTCCACCCCGCCAAGCGGCTGGCCCGAGAGGTCGGCGACCGACCCGCTCGCCCCCGTCGGCGCGGCCTGCGCCGACCCGCCACAGGCCAGGATCGACATCAGGACCGCCGCCACGACGAGCGCGAAACGCCGACGCAATCGCTTCGAGTCCTGCATCCCCTTGCCCCTGCCCCGCCTTTTTTCTGGCGGGCTCGCCGCCCAATTATTGCTATTGCGTATCATTTGCAATTAATCCTTCCGAGTCAAGCGGTGCGGCGGCGAAGCGGCGATGGGCGCGATTGCGAATGATCGCCGAACCGATGAAGCGGGCGAGAGAGATGCTATGGGAGAGAGCAAGAGTTGCAAGCGGAGCGTTGGATTGCCGCGGCGGCCGTGGGCTTGACGCCGTCGCTCGTCTTGCCCGGCCAGGCGGCGGGACGGCCGGTCTTCACCTACGCCGCCGAGACGCGCCTCGATGCCTGGGTGATGCAGTTCGGCCGCCATTTCGCGGTCGAGCCGGGCATCCAGCTCTACGGCACGCCCGGCGTGCCCGTCGCAACCCTGCGCTAGCAGGCCGACTACGAGATTCATTACGCGCGGCCCGTCACGCTCCGCTCTCCGACGCGATCTTGGTCTCCACCGCGATGCGGATCAGCTCGGCGGTGCGCTGGACGCCGAGCTTCGCCTTGAGCTGGCCGCAGCTATTGGCGATCGTCTTGTAGCCGAGGCCGAGCGCGTCGGCGATCTCTTGCAGGCTGCGTCCTTCGCCGAGCAGCCGCAGGATGTCGAGGTCGCGCGGCGAAAGATCGGCCAGCGGATGCGCCGGCGCGCGCACGCTGAACAGCGCCAGCTCCTGCGCCAGTCTCGGCGCCACATAGCTTTGGCCCTCGCCGACGCGCCGGATGCCTTCGAGGATCTCCGCCGGCGCGGCATTCTTGTCGACATAGCCGGCGGCGCCGGCTTGCAGCGCGCGCATGGCGTGCAAGGGATCGTCATGCAGGCTGAGCACCAGGATGCGCGGCGCCTTCTCTTCCAGCCGCAGCCGCTTGATCAGCTCCAGCCCGCCGAGGCCCGGCAGGTTGAGATCGAGAATGACGAGGTCGGGCCGCCAATCGCGGCAGATGCCGATCGCCTCCCGGCCGTTCGCCGCCTCGCGCAGCTCGAGCCGCGCCTCCTCGGCAAGCAGCCGGCGCAGCCCGGCGCGCACGATGGCGTGGTCGTCGACGATCAGGATCTTCATGGCGCCTCGGCCGGTTCATGCGCCGGCAGCGGCAGCAGCGCCGTCACCGAGAGGCCGGCGCCGGGATCGCTCGTCACCTCGAGGTTGCCGCCCAGCGCCTTGACGCGCTCGCCCATGCCGAGGAGGCCGTAGCCGGCGCCGGGGGGTGCGCTCATGCCGCCGCCGTCATCGCGCACCGTCAGCACCAGCGCGTCGCGGCCGTCGCTCCCGCCGCGCCGGCGGCAGAGGGCGATGGCGACGGCGCTCGGCTGCCCGTGGCGCAGGGCGTTGCTGAGGCATTCCTGGACGATGCGGTAGATCGTGGTGTCGATCAGCTCGCCCCTGCCCTCGGCCTCGGGCGCGATCTCCAGCCGGAAGTCGATCTCGGGATGGCGGCGGCGCCAGAATTCGATGAGATGGGCGACGGCGGCGCCGAGGCCGAATTCGGCGAGGCCGATCGGCCGGAGCCGCCCGAGCATGCTCTTCACCTGCCGCTGCAAATGGGCCACCGCCTCGCCGATCGCCGCGGCCGGAGCGGCGATCGCCGCAAGCCGCCGGGACTGGGCCTCGCGCGCGATGGCGGCGGCGTCGATGTTGATGGCGAAGAGGAAGGGGCCGATCTCGTCGTGCAGGTCGCGCGCCAGCTCGCTGCGCTCCTGCTCTTGCAGGCTCAGCAACTGCTCGGTGAGCCCGCGGTTTTCCGCCGCCATCCCGGCGAGCCGCGCCGCCATGCGGTTGAAGCTGTCGCTGAGCCGCGACAGCTCCGGCGGCAGGCGCTCCTCGAGGCGCACCGCGTAATCGCCGCCACCGATCCGCGCGAGGCCCCGGGCGAGGCGGTCGAGCGGACGCAGCGCATGGCCGATGAAGACGTAGATCAGCAGCACGGTCGGCGCCGAGAACAGCGCCAGCAGCAGCAGGCTGTCGCCGAACTCGTTCCAGACCTCGAGGATCTCGTTATGCGGCACGGTCTCGAGCGTGATCTCGCCATAATCGCTGCCGCCGGCGGTGACCGGTATCCGCGCGCGGCTCGGCGCCACGCCGATCAGGCGCTCGAACCAGCGCGGCGCCGCCGTGAGGTCCGGCGCGTCTTCCGGCGCCGCCGCCTCGGCGCCGTCCTCGCCGGAAAGGCGCACGCGCAAATGCCGGTTGCCGCGGAAGGAGGCGATGAGCCGCTCGAGGTCGCGCCGCTTGTCGTCGGAGCGCTCGAGCCCGGCGATGCCCCCCTCCACGGTTTGCCGTCCCACCGCCAGCGCCGAGCGCATTTCCGCCTCGACCGAGCGCGAGGCATTGAGGCAGGCGAGCGTGCCGCCCAGCGCCAGGCTCGCGGCGAAGATCAGCGCCACCAGGCCGATGAGGCGCAGCCGCAGCGAAATCGCCGCGCTTTCCGGCTTCCGTCCAACGCCGCGCAAGCGCCCTCCCCGTCCTCTTGCCTTTCCTTGACAAGAGCATGCCACGGCGCGGGACGGATGCAAAATCGGCCGGCAGCGGGCGGCGGGTTGCCCTCGACACAACCCGTTGGGTAGGCTCGGCATGAAGGGGCGAGAACGCATGACGGCCGATATTCAGCCGCGCCGCATCCTCGACGAGGACGGCGCGAGCGTCGATGTCTTCTCCTTGCCGAGCGATGCCGCGAGCCTGGAAGAGCTGCTGCGCGACCTCTTCCAGAACCATTGGCGGCAAATCACCTTCGGGCCGATCATCCAGGGCGCCGCTTGGGAGATGCGGGCGGCGCAGGCGCCCGACACGATCAAGATGTTCGACGGCTATCTCACCGTGGCCTTCGGCGTGCCCCATTTCCATCTCTGCATCGGCGAGCACCGGGGACCGCATAACAACCCGGTATCGCCGGCGCTCGCCCGCCATCGCCGCACCGCGCGCGCCGAGCTCTTTCGCCAACTCGACCGCGCCGGCCATCCCATCTCCTGGGGACTTCGCCTCTTCAACGGCGAAGGCGAGCAGCAGATCACGGTGCTGCTGCCCAATCCCTTCCTGCATCCCGAGACCGAGAAAATTCTCAAGACGCCCGACTGGTCGCGGCTGGAGCTGTGGGACCGCTTGCGGGCGCGCTGGCTCGGCCTCGCCGAGCCCGATCCCTTCGATCGGTTCGGCCGCGGCTTCCGCGGCGGATAGAAGCGGTCGTGCGGCTGGGCCATGAACCGATGGCGAAACCCGTGAAACTTCTTGCCTGTCTCGCCGCGGCGATGCTCGTCGCCGCATCGGCGGCGGCGGCCGAGCGGATGCGCTTTTGGAACACGACGTCCGTCACCATCACCGAGCTCTATCTGGCGCCGGCGGGCACGAGCCGGTGGGGGCCGAACCAGTGCGCGAACGACCCCGACGGCGCCGTCGACGCCGATGAGCGGCTGACGCTGAAGGATGTGGCGCCCGGACGCTACGACGTAAAGCTGGCCGACCGGACGGGGCGCGTCTGCACGGTGAGGAACGTCGAGGTCAAATCCGGCAAGCCCTACGCCTTCTCGATCGAAGACCGCGACCTGACCGACTGCACCAAATAAAGGGAGGCGCGGCGCCGGCCTCGGGTCGCGGGTCGGTCGCGCGGCTCCCGCGCCGCAGATCGGGAAATTTTCCCGGCATAATTGGGAAATCGTGACGTAGCCGCGCGGCCCGGATGCCCGTCTAATGGCGGAGAGATCGGGCGACAAGAAAAGGCGCGGGCGATGGCGGGAAGCGGGCGGATCGGGCTCGTCGCTTTGGCCGGCATGCTCCTGCCGGTGGCGGCGCTGGCGCAAGCCGCGCCCACTCCCGACCAGCCCTCGCCGCCTGCCGCAGAGCCTTATGCCAATCTGCCCACCGTCACCGTCATCGGCACGACGCCGCTCCCGGGCACCGGCATCGACATCGACAAGGTGCCGGCCAATGTGCAGAGCCTTTCCGCCGGCGATCTCCGGCGCGCGGGCTCGCCGAGCCTGCTCGACAGCATGGCCGACCAGCTCGGCAGCGTCAGCATCAACAACAACCTCGACGATCCCTTCCAGCCGAACATTCTGCTGCGCGGCTTCGAGGCCTCGCCGGTGCTCGGCACGCCGCAAGGGATCGCCGTCTACCAGAACGGCGTGCGCGTCAACGAAGCCTTCGGCGACACCGTCAATTGGGATCTGATCCCCGCTCTCGCCATCGACCGCGTCGATGTCGTCAGCGCCAACCCGGTCTATGGCCTCAACGCGCTGGGCGGCGCGGTGCTGGTCACCCTGAAGAACGGCTTCACCTATCACGGCTTCGAGGGCGACGTCGCCGGCGGCTCGTTCAACCAGCGCAACGGCAGCATCGAATACGGCCAGCAGGTGGGGCCCTACGCCGCCTATCTCGCCGGCAATTACTACGCCTCCGACGGCTGGCGGCAATTCTCGCCCGACACGCTGCAACAGGTTTACGCCTCGGCCGGCGTGCACGGCGAGAAGCTGTCGCTCGACATCGACTTCACCGGCGCCAACAACCGCCTGTTCGGCGAAGGCGCGACGCCGGAGCAGGAGCTCGCCGCCGGAAGGTCACTGGTCTTCACCAGCCCGCAGAACAATTTCGACGAGCTCGAATTCGTCACCGCCAACGCCGCCTATCAGGCCACCGACGCGCTCTCCTTCCAGGGCAATGCCTATCGCCGCGAGTTCCATCAGACGGTGCTCAACGGCAATACCACCAACTACACCTCCTGCGGCAACGGCTTCCTCTGCCAGCCCGACGGCATGACGCCGCTGGTCTCAGGCACCGGCGGCGCGATCCCCGATATTTCGAACGGCGGCACCGTCCCGATCGGCGAGGACGACAGCGAGACCATTCACGCCGTGGGCACCGGCGGCGCGCTGCAGATGACCTATGCCGGGCAGATTTTCGGCCATGACAACAATTTCGTCCTGGGCGGCAGCTACGATCACGACGTGGTCGATTTTCAATCGGCCGCGGAGGTCGGCGTCATCAACGCCTCGCTGCAGGTGGTGCCTTCCGGATTTTTCGTCGACACGCCGGAAAATACCGGCTTCAACGCCACGCCGATCAGCCTAACGGCGGTCGACGACTATTACGGCCTTTTCCTCACCGACACCTTCAACCTCACCCCGGCGCTCGCCGTCACCGCCAGCGGCCGCTACAACCTCGCCATCATCGCCTTGAGCGACCATCTCGGCTCGAACCTCGCCGGCACCAACCGCTATTCCCGCTTCAACCCCGCCATCGGCTTCACCTACAAGATTCTCGCCAATCTTACCGGCTATGCCGGCTATTCCGAAGGCAATCGCGCGCCGACGCCGAGCGAGATCGAATGCTCCAACCCGACGCAGCCCTGCTTGCTGCCCTCCTCGCTCTCTTCCGATCCGCCGAGCCTGAAGCAGGTGGTCTCGCACACTTACGAGGCCGGGCTGCGCGGCAGCTTCGCCGCGCCTGAAATGCTGCCGGGCAAGTTCACGTGGAATTTCGGCTTGTTCCGCACCGATCTCGCCGACGACATCTACGGCGTCGCGACGACGATCAGTTCCGGCTTCTTCGAGAATATCGGCTCGACGCGCCGTCAGGGGATCGAGAGCAGGCTCGCCTATCGCGACGAGGACTGGTCGGCCTATCTCGCCTACAGCCTGATCGACGCCACCTTCCAGTCGCCGCTGACGCTGCCCTCGCCGAGCAACCCCTTCGCCGACGCCAACGGCAACATCGAGGTCCGGCCCGGCGACCGCCTCCCCGGCATTCCCGAGCACCAGCTCAAGCTCGGCGCCGATTACCGGCTGACGCCGCACTGGAGCGTCGGCGGCACCGTGACCTATTTCAGCGCGCAATACCTGCATGGCGACGAATCCAACCAGAACCCCGAATTGCCGGGCTACGCCGTGGTCGGTCTTCACAGCACCTACGAGGTCACGCGCAACGCCGAGATGTTCGTCAGCATCAACAATCTGTTCGACGCGCATTATGCGACCTTCGGCATCTTCGGCGATCCCACCGGCGTCGGCGCGCCCGGCATTCCCCCGGCCGGCGCGCCCGGCGTCGACAACCGCTTCGTCAGCCCCGGCGCGCCGCTTTCCGTGTTCGGCGGCGTCCGGGTGAAGTTCTAGCCCGCATTCCCGGATGCACCGGCATTTTGCGGCGTGAGCGCCGCGATCCCGACGTAAAGATCGGCACTTTGATCGGACATCGAGCGTGGCGGCGATGGCGGACCCGGCGGCAATATCCTAATTTGCCAACCACCCGCTAGAGTCCCGCATAAACCGCGCGGGTCGCGGCTGGAAGATTGCCGCGTACTAGAAGCTCGTTGACCAAGATTACGTGAGTTTCTGGGGATTTCTCCTGCACGTCTCTGATCTTCGCGTCAGCCGCGCATCCACTCATCAACGGATGAGAAATTGCGACAACGAACTGGCGTCCGGCCGACTTCGTAATCAGGATAGGAGCTTCCACTTGTCCTACTCCGGCGACTGCGATCCGCTTGTTCGCTTCAATCTGTATGACGCCATCGGATTGCCGCTCAAGATCGCTACACAGCAGCGCGGTCGAAGCACGAAGGCGTTCTGCATCGAAGCCGGGAAGCTTACCCGTCAGAAGATATTCGAGCAGACCGATTGCAATATGACGGTCCAAATGACCGTGCTCGAATTTGTTCTTGAAGCTGCGCAAGCAGCGATAGCAGGAAGCATCGCAGTTTTCGGGACAAACTTTGACCAGCGCCAGCGCTCGTTCAAGCAATTCACGACCGCGATCTATCAACTGGCTCGCGAAGCCAGCGCCGCCCGGAAGCGTGTCATAGAGGAAGATCTCAGCCTCTAAGCCATCACGCCCGGCAGCGGTAAGCGCCGGTCTATATTCAGCCATCAACTCGGAAGGTTCGATCTCAAGCATTTCGCATGCGGCCTTAGCCAGCGCCTCGCTCACTGTTCTAAGTACGACATCGGTTGGCGAATACCCCGGCTTGAGCGACAACGGTGGCTCTACCTTCATGGAGAACAACGCTATGTCAGTGATGAAATCCGTCCCCAATACGAGGTGCCGTATGGTGCTGTTTCCCTCGCAAATGGGTTCTTTCTCGTTTGGATACGGCTTCTGATGCGGAGCGAGTAATGTCGGCGTAGGATTGCTGCTTGCTTCGATGCGCCCGCACCGCGCGCAGTACGAATACCCCTCGTTGGAGGGACCTGTATTTGATACCAGGAGGTGCTGTCGCTCCTTTAGCACCCGGACTCGCTCATTAACTCCCAACCATCGAGTTTCGTCGGCTGGAGTTGGCATGGTGAGCTTAGCGCGAGTTGCGTAGCTCGTTTCCGGCAAATCGTCGGGCGAAGTAACCTCGTCGACGTCGACCGGATGCGCAAATCCAGGCGGGCGCAACCATGTTCTAGCGGGGCCAAACGTGCTCTCTCCACCGCACGCGCGGCAATCCAAGAGTTCGCCGCATTCCGCCATCAAATATGGAACGGTCTCAGCGAACCCACAGGCGGTACATTCGCGATAGATACGTCGGCGTTCCCAGGCATCAAAGCGCTCATCTTGCATCGTCGAATAGATTGCCGCTGATGTATAACACTTGCCCGAAATCCAAATTTGCTTACCGGGCGCATATTGACTGAGGGCAACAGGAAGTCCTTGCGACGGTGCAAACCGCATGATCGGCCTGTAATCGGTGGATCTGTCCCTGTCGAATACGTGAAAAGTCGCTACATCCGTCGGAAAGGCATAGCGAGGAAGGACGCCGCGATAGAGGAGGCGATCCAGCAGCTTGCCCGTCGTGGCGTTGTGATGGGGCTGCTCTTCGCCCTCTTCAGGCTCGTCCTCAGGTTCATCCTCTTCCTCGTCCACAATCTCGCTCGGTGCTAGCTTGATCGCCTCATCGATCGCCCCGAGGCAGTCGGCTTTCATTTCTTCGAGCAACATCGTCCGATCATCAGCGCTCAATTCAACAGGTATCCATGAGGCGATGCGGGTCTTGAGTCTCTGCTCGTTGCTTTCGAGCCAAGCTGCAAAGTCGGCGCGGTTAAGGACGCCTTCGGCCGAACGAAAACCCGATACCGTCCCGAGGACTGAGAACAGGTCGTGCGGCTGCGACGGATCAATCTGCGGCAAACGCTCCTGATGGTAGTTTTGAAGCAGGAACGCCCGTATATGACGGCGCGTGATCTCTCGATTGTCGAGAGTCAATCGCGGATCAACAACGTCGCCTCGGATCATTCCGTCAGGTTTCGTAAAGTAGTGCTCGTCGTGACTATCGACGCTGCTGAAGGCAACCACAGTCGCCACAGCATTACCGCGGCGCCCAGCGCGGCCCGCCCGCTGCTGATAGTTAGCGCGGCCGGGCGGCATGTTCCTGAGCGCCACGCCCGACAACGCGCCAATGTCGATACCAACTTCCATGGTTGTCGTGCTTGAAAGTACATCGATAGCTGTAACGTGCGAGGCATGCCTGCTAGACGTTAAAGGGACATCTTGGAATAGCAGCTCGTTCTCTTCGGCCTTTGAAAAAACATCTTCATTCTGAGGTGCGTTGAGTTGCGCCGTGTGTTCGGCCGCGATGAGTGCCATTGGCTCCTTGGGCGGGTCTCCGAGCGCAGCGATCACTGGATTGCGGTAATAGCCTTTTCTCGCACCAAATACCTGATCAGCATTTGGATCGAGAGAAACCGCATCAGGGCTTCTGCAATCAACGCAGTGTTTGAGGCCCGGGATGGGGCGGTGAACAGATTTACATGTCAAACACCGCTCCCACTGGCCGTCGAATAGGAGCGAGAGTTCGCTGCCCCTCAACCGGCGATAGCCGCTGTCGACTTCTTCCGTGAAGATGCGTAGCAGTTCGGGATGCCACTTATCCGAAAAGATTTTTCGCGCGGATTTGTCCGTGATGATGATATCCATCGCCGAGAATTTGCTTTTCTGGCCCTGAATGCTCGTTCCTTGGGTGCGCGGTCGGCGCCACCAAGCCTGCGGCATCGAGTTGAGCCAGAAGCCTTTACTTTCCCAGCACCGCAGCCACGCGCGAGCCAATCCCCGCTTCGCCTCAGGGGTCTCGGCGACACCGGGAATGTTTGGCAGTTTCTCGATGGCGGGCGTGTGCTTACTCTTTTCCACAATGGAGGCCAACGCCAGCGCTTCAAGGCCTAGGAACCTGTCCTGAACGGTCGTAACAATGTTGTCGAGCAACGCTTCTGGTGGGCGCTCCGAACGCATTTCCAAGCAAAGAGCATGCAGCCCGGCGTCGGTGTCAGCCTCTCCCGAACGCACCGCATGCTCTACCGTATCTTCGCCACCGAAGCCTTCGCCGCTTTTGAGCTCAGGTCTCAGGCGAACGCCTAACTTCTTCGATGCGAGCAATACGGCGAGATACAAATCCTCCAAGCTAATGAGGGGAAGCAGACCCGGAACGGCTTGGAGTCTTTTCATGCCCCAAGCGATCAGAGGCCGCAGCGAGTCTCTAACGGAGTACATTTGCAAGTTGGGCGCTAGTCGAGCGGCGACCTGCCGCGAATCCGAGAAGATGAGGACTTTTCGCCCGCGGAGCGGCGCGAAGCGGCTGGCTGGAACGGCACCTGGGGGCTGAATCTGAATCTGTCTGGCGACAAGCGCCTGAAAGGGCTGATCTCCCTTGGTTTGGTGATCTTGTACTGTTGAGCGTCCAAAGCGTGCCTTCTCTCGGCATACCGCGCAGGGCACAAACTGTCCGCGCGAAACCATGCTCGGGTCAATATTGCCGTCTTCATCGGTGATCGGCATCACGCGGTCGCGTCTCAGAAAAACGCGCCTCATCCTAGGGCCGATAACTTTGGGATTGAGCCGACCGGTCTCGATATCGTAGTCGGCAGCTTCAACAACATCATCGTGTTTTGGCTCTTCTAGCAGCAAATCGAGCGCCAGCAGCGGCGCTGAGTCGCTATTCTCAAACTTCAGCCAATGGCCAGGCTCGGACCATAGCGCAGACGGATTATCGACATCGTTCGTATAAGCCCGTGCATAAGCGGTGCCGCAATAGCGACAAGTGAACAGTTCCAGGACTCGAGCGCCGCAGTCGCAGCGTACCTTCGGTTGACCATATAGCTTTCCGCCAATGCCACTATATCGGTGCTCAGGGATCTCTGAGCAGTTGGGGTCCATGCAAATCCACAGGCCTGGCAAGCCACGGAAGAAATTATGGATGCGGCAAGGGAGCAAGCCGGGCCCCTTAGGGTCTATGCGGGCGATGCTGCCAAGGGCCATCAGCCTCGTAACGGCACGGTCAGAAGTCTCACCCGCCTTCCCGAAGATAGTTGGGCCGAGCTCCTTGACGCGGCGGGCGCCTTTCATCGTTTCATTTACCAAGAGACCCATTGGCGGAAAGCTCGAGAGTGCGTGATACAGATCGCGCTCCAGTCCCTCACCCTTCGCTGCGTCTCGGTATTCGAGCAACGGTCGAATGACGGCCTCGCGGTCAGCATCGGTCGTCGCGTTATAGAATGCGTCCATGTCTATGCGGGAAAGAACCTCGGCATCGCGCACGGATCCGGCGCCCTCAGGCTTGCGGAGATCCAACTCGCCGCTAATGGCTACAAACGTTTCAGCAGGGACCCCCGACAGTTGCGAGCCGAACGCCGGGGCGTATTCCCTGTTCTTGAAGCTTGCCGTTGCGCAAATGACCTGAAACCGTTCGGGCCGAACGTCCAACCTATCGCGCAGACGCCGCAGGAGCAGCCCGACTTCGGCGCCAGCGGCGCCTCTGTAGAGATGAGCTTCATCGAGGACGATCAAAAATTTTTCGTCGGGATTTTCGGCAAGCCAACTGCGCGAATGGTCGAAGATCGGCCGCTCTATGGGCCGTATCAGCATATATTCAAGCATCGAATAGTTGGTGACGAGAAGGTCCGGCGGCGCGATCTGCACCTCGTGGCGCGTCAAAAGTTCCGAATCGTCTGAAAGCGCGATCGCTCGCTTAAATTCTTTCGTTTTCTGATTCTGCCAGTTGGTTCCTAGCTTCCCGAACCACGCGACCAGATCGGGCTTTGCGGGCCACTTGCCCCGCTCTTTGAGCTGACGCAAGAGATCCGCAGCCTGCGTTTGTTCGTCGGTTTCCGGCCCAGCTGCGCGACGCTGAATATCGACATAGAACTCCTCAAAGGCTTTGAGCTTCACGGAGTCTTTCTTGGATGTGCGAACGCCAGCATAAGGTGTGCGGCTCGTATAACGGGCGAATCTTGGTGGCCTTCCCGTCCATTTCTTAAATAGTTCGACGAGCCGACGGTCGCCGAAAAGCGCGCGCAGACGCCCAAGCTGGTCGTTTACCAGCGCGTTCATCGGATAAAGGATGAGTGCCCGTACCGCTGTTTGGCTAGCGAATGCAGAGCCGCGTGTCTTCGCCTCGCGCGCAAGCTTGCCGAGTATGGGGAGCAAGAAGGATTCAGTCTTGCCCGAACCCGTACCCGTCATAATGAGAAGGTTCTTGCCCCTTACAAGCGCGTGGGAAACCGATTGTGACTGATGCTTGTAGGGCGGGTTATAGATCAGCGCGGGATGTTCCGGCGCGGCCTTTGCGAGGAGCTGAAAAACCTCGAGAGCGGCCTGCGGAAGTCCCGCCATCTCTTCGAATTTCTCACCTGACTGATAGCGCGGCGTTGACTCGATATAGGGCTCCTGATGGATCACGCCTACGAGGTCGAGCAATTCGCGCCTTTGATCGATGAGCGCTGGCGAGCTTATGTGGTAGGTAGCTTCGACGTAGTCACGCAGAGCGGCGTGAAGCTCTTCAATGGTCTCTTGTATGGTCTGCGACATTTCACCCTCCCCTTAGCCGGACGCTGGTCGTGGTGAAAGCCAGAGTCGTTCTTTGAGAAACTGTTCCTCGCTCGCAAGTTCAGAATCTCGAACGAGGAACGACATCAGGCAATACTCGGGTTTCGCCTCTTGCCCGAATACCAACAGCCGCCGGTGCGCCCAAAGCGGTAGAGGAGAAAAGAGATCGATACATGTTCCTTCCGGCGTCTTCCTGACCCGATAAAGTTGCGGCGTTCCGTTGAGATGGTCGATAGCCATTTGCAAATGCCAGGCCGCATCACAGCCGCGCACTGGCGAGCCTTTCAAGGGCAGATCGAGAATTTGCGTCGGCTGGCCATTCGTAAGAGCTACAACGCCCCACAGGGGTGCACCATAGGCCTGCGGACGCCGACACACAAAAATGCCGCTCTCGTCCTTTGGCGCGACCCACCGTCCCTTGTAGTAATTTGGAGGACGAGTTGGATCGAGGATCGTTAGTTCCTCGATGGCGCCGCTAGGTGGCTGCGCATTCAGCTTGCGCCAAATACCGTCTCGCAGATCAAGAGCAGATTGCGGCTTGGGTGGCCTGAGCCAAGCTCCCTCGGATGTCTCAATCAGTCCAAGGTCACGAAGAATCCGCAGCAGTTCTTCGTCGCATTGCCGAATGACACGCAAACTTCCCTGATAGTCGATGCGAGACCGCAATGTCTGAGGCAACGGTTCAGTTTGGTCCTTGGCGAGACCGATGACGAGAATGCTTTGATTGCTGCGCGTGACAAAACCCGGCGGTGCTGCGAACACCCATGTTCCCTTGACCGTCGGATCGTCGAGCGTCACCTGATTCAATTCCAGTAAGTCGCCGATCACTGCGAGCTTCTCGGTGACGAGCTCGAGGCGTTCCCTCAAGGCTCGCGGATCATCCACCAGATCCCTGAGGCTGTCGGCTACCGCTCCTATTAGCGTGGACGGCGAACAGGGGCAGAGAAACCCGGCTGTCCTTCGCAATGATGTAGCCAGAAACGGCTCGTCGATTGCCGCCCCCGCCGCGTCCGGCAGCCCGAGGGCGGCGCGACTTGCTTTCACCACGTCCTTCGAAGCGACTTCAGCGATCACCATTGCCACCTCGGCATTCCACGCCCCGTTTCGCTAGACCCGTGGGTGGCGGATATCAGCGCCACGAGACGGGCGCCACGAAGGAGCACAGGGTTTGCTGCGACTTGCTTGAAAAATCCTTCCAGGTTCTCGCGATACATCGCGCAGAGGCGCTGCGGTTGGCTTGCCAGCTTGAGAGCAAATTCGCACAGTGCAGGATCGGTGGAGATATTGTATTGTGCGGCTTTGCCGGCAAACCATTTTTTGCCTGCTGTTGTGCCCGATTCGAGCTTTTGGGCCTCACGGCGGAGAATCACGGCGAAGCCAGAGGCTGACACACCTCCGACTAACTTACAAAGCGCCTGCAGTGTTTCTTCTGAGGCACCGCGGTTTAGGACTTCTTTTTCGGCCCTACACCAATCCGGGCCGCAAAGGACTCGGTAGATTAGTTCAGTAAGAGCCTCGGTAACTTTAAGGCGCCGAATCTGAACAAGTGATCCAGTTAGTCGGGCTTCCGTCCATAGTTGAAGCCAGTTGACAATTTCGATCAGGCTCTTGGGATCGCTGCTCGGTGGCTTCAATTTCGGCGTCGCCACCAGCCCCATAAATCCGCCGATAGCCTGGGATGTGCCGACGACAAGGGAATCTCGGTACTGACCATGAGCGCCAACATAGAGGCCGCCGGCACCTCCGACTTCCAATCCATACCGTATCTTTTCGGCGGACAGATGAGCCGGGACGGTAGGATCGGCGAAGCTATACTGAGTGGCCTGAGGCGCATCGTCGAATCCAGTATCGTCGACTAAACGCACTTCCGTTTTCCTGGCGTCATGCCGACACACCCAGCGGACGGGAGTTACGTCGCGTTCGAGCCGAACGATGAATTCACCCAGCTCCTCCGCCTTAATCGAAAGGCGTGCGGAAGCCGCTTGAAGATATGACCAAGCCTGATGCTGATGTTCCAATGCTTGCCTGAAAACTTTCGACCACGTTGTGGGAGTGACCGGCAGGTCGAGATGCTTGGAAATCTGCAAGCTACTAAGTTCTTCGCCGCTAACGCTGCGCATAGACACCGAGGCCGATACGTGCCGCCCTTCGGGGCCCAAAACGGAGATCCTGACTGCGTCTTCCCAAAAAGCATCGAGTGTCGGATAGGGGGGGTCGAGCAACACGGTCAAGCCGGAATGGAGCGTCGTGCCTGGAACCCACGGTTCGGGATCGCGAACGCGAAGTTCGACGAATCCTTCCAGCTCCGGTATCGGATAGCGATCGAAGCTGTCGTGGTGCGCCTTGGCGTAAAGCAGATGCTTTCCAGGTGAAAGCGGCGGCAGCTTCACAAAAACGGGAAACCCGACCGGACCGGCCTCGATCACGAGGGAAGGCTGGTTGTCGATGCTGAGATGATAGGAATCGACAGGGTGATCGTGAGCGATGCCGAAGCACGGCGTTTCAGTTGTCAGCCATTCCGAACGGCCCTCGCCGTCCCATCCCCGTCCTGAGAGACCAGCGGGCCATATCCTGATCGTTTTTGCCACCTGGAGGTCAAGCCTAGCTAGGCCCGTGAGGACTTCCTCGGACAGCTTATCAGGCACCTCCATGTAACTCGTGTGTATGTTGCTGCAATCTGTCTTGCACGGGGTCAAAAAGGCGGGAGGGTTGCTGATCGGAGCTGCTGTCAAAATGATGTAGCGCCTGCCGGGCCGGACGAATCGACCCTTGATCTCGCGCGCGATGCCATCTGGCCCCAGGCGACATAGCCAATTCGCGCCTCTTGTGAGGCAACACTCGCTATTGAGCAAATGGTCTATCGTTTTATGTGATCGTTCGAACTGAATGACTGGACGATCGGGGCTCGGCCAGTTCTTTAGGATTCGCCTTTGAGCGCCGTAGAGCAAGCCGCTAGCGGGTACCCAGGTATCTCCCGTTCCAATGATCTTGCATCGGGTCGCGCGCAGAAAGTCCCGATACTCAGGATCGAAGCTTGCAACGCTGCCAAAGTCGGGGACTTCCAGCATAACTGACCATAGTTCAGGACCGGATCGCCGCATCATCAATGTCGGCTCTATGCCGACGTTCTTGGGTTGCGGCGCCCCGTCTTCTTCTTCGCCGAAGTCGCCACGGGGATCGAAGAAGCTTGCTTGACGAGCCGTTCCTGCGAAATGATCCGAGACGACGGTGCGTGTTTCTTTCATCCACTCGCGCGTTTTCTGTATGCGCTCTAGATCCAAAAGGATTCTTCGCAGCGTCGGCTCGTAAATCGGACTCTTGGTATCCTGCTCCTTTCGGGTGAGCAGCCCCATAGCGAGGCGGCCCGTTAATTCTTCTTCCTGTAGGAAGGCGAGGAAACGTGAAGAGCCGGTGGCGTTCGCAGATAAGAGTTTCCCCACTTGACGCGGGGATGCCCTGTCAAGACCGACGAGGCGGTAGCGAAGGTTGTAGAGCGTTTCGGCAAATTGAAATTGGAGGTACTTGGGGAGAATGGCGTGGGTGATCGGCCAACAGATGATCGGAAACGCCTCAGCCCAATCTCCATGTGGGAGATAGCCCTTGTAGGTTGCCTGGAATTTTTGGAACCAGGCCCGGAGCCAGCGGCGATCGACATTCTCTCGCCAATACGGCGTTTGCTCCTCGAAAGACTGCCAGTATTCATCACCATCGTAGGCGTAACCCAGTTCGGTCGCGTAAATGACCCATAGCAGCCAATGCTTGCTCAGTTGCTGATCAGCAGCGAGGCGTTCACGAAGAAGGAATGCAATCTCGTCGAGTTGAGCCTTATTGAGATCATGCTCAAGGGCGAACAGCGGTATGCCCGTGACCGCGTGCGAGGCGGCGAGTTCGGTAAAATGCCTTTCTAGCCGGGCCTGCCATTCGTCTAGCAGCATCCATGCCCCTATGCTTACTGTTTTACCCCCTGGCTTGTTTCATCGTCGCTTCGGGATTGACGGGTAGGCGCGCAAGATCGTCGCTGAGGAGGCGGGCGATCTCATTCGCCTTCCACGTTCGGTATTCTGGCATGCGGATTGAACGAGGGATTATCCAGCGCTCAACAGCGAGCGCTGCGACTTCCTCTGCTGTCAAAAGTGTCTTGAGGTTGGCCCGTCCTTCGCCAGATTTGAGGATATCGAAGGCGTTCGCAGCGAGGAGAGAGATGAAGACCTCTCGCTGTACGCCGTGGTGCAATAGGTCGGCTCTGATTCCAAGCGCAGATAGCGCGGCGCGCGTGGTTCTAAGCCGCCAATTCGGTCCTTGGCCGAAGCGATGCTGGTCCGCGTATTTGTGCCCGACGCGGCGCAAGTAATCGCGAAGCTCCAGAAACAGGTTGTCGGGGATATGGAAGTGTCCCCATCCACCCGTATAGCCAATGGATTTGAAATACTCGACTCCGTCGAGTTTGAGCCGATTGTAGATCGATGACCGCCCCATTGAAGATGAAGTCGTGACGACGAGCAACCGGGCTTTCTTCTCCTCTTCGGAGATGATCCCCATGGTGCCGCCATAGGCTTTCCTGAAATCATTGTAGACATCACGGCTGCGGACAAGGCAAGCGACCATTTTCCCGCCAAGGAGCGCGTTGTAGGGTGGAATCGTGCCAAGGACGTAGGCGTCCATGATGTTGACAAGGCGGCTGGTGCGCTCTTCCAAATCCCATCCGATAAGCTTGTCGCGGACAGACAGATTGAAAACGGGATCGCCTATGGCAAATAGGCCAATAAGCTTGCCGTTATGATCGTCCCAAACAAGATATCTCAGGCGTCGTCCGAAGCCGTTGGACACCGGAACGCTCCAGGTCAAAGACGCGAGCCGAAATAGCTCCGATTCCCAGGTGCCGCTTGATATGAGTTGGAGTCTCGGCTTGATCTTAGCGGGATCAATATCCGCTCCTGAAGCGAAGTATTTGAGGAAGTGCGGCAACCGTCCCGAAATAAACGGCTTGCTGACAGCCAAACGATCAGCTCGCTGGCTACCATGAAGCAACCTGATTTCGTCTTTACTCGTTCCCGCGGCTTTGAGTGAGCCGTCACCCCCACGCGTGAAGCCGAGCGACCTTAGACGAGTTCTAATTCGCCTTTTTAGCGTCGCTTCACGCGCAGCTATTGAGACAATGTTCTTTCGGCAGGTCTTCGTACCTTTTTTTTTCTTCGATTTCATAGGAGGGCTCCCCCATCAGGTCTCTATACAAGCCTGGCGTTGAAATGCAAAATTCTGGCGCCAAGGCCCGGGCGTGACTCTGGCAAGGTTGGCGAAAAACGTAGACAGCCTCTCCCTCGCTTATACGATACAGAGGAGGTGTGCGCGACAACGCCGACAATTGTGCCGATTTCCTTCGTTAGCGAAGTTTCGTGGTTCGGGAGACTGCGATAGCATAAAAACCTGTCGTAGGGGGAGAACGCTAACTGGCTGACAGCGCCGATCAAAAAGAACCCGCCGCCTCCGCGGTTTCAACCGCAGAGTGGAAGGTTGTCTGCTTAATGGACGTCCTGGGATTTGAAGAGCGTTTTACCAGGGATGGCCTTGCAAGGATACGAGCGGAATATGATAGATTGATTGGTCATGTGAAAGGTCAGCGGCATAAGTACGACATAGTCTCTACGTCCAGTGGTCATCTCGCATTCGGTGTTAATATGTACGCCAATACGTATTTCAGCGATACTCTGCTTTTTTGGGGCCCCTATGCAGGCCCATTTCTGAATTCGTTTGTCTCGCTTATCTGTGACGCCGTCTGCTTCGGAATTGAGAGTGGCTTTCCACTTCGGGGAGCGATCTCGGTTGGTGATGCTATCTTGGACAATGATGCGGGCGTATTTCTCGGACTTCCAATTATTGAGGCGGCGCGAGCAGAAGAATGCCAGGAGTGGATTGGAGTTTCAATTGGGCACACGTTTGCGGACGAAAGAGTCGCGGCGGCATTCGACCCGACACTCCTGCTCCCATATGAAAGCCAATTCAAAAAGCACGATGAGAAATGGAAGCGTTACGTGGTCGAACTCGCGATCGATTGGCCACGTCGCTGGAGGGAAACACGAAAGAGTGATCTTCGAGCGTTGATCAAATCCATGGACGTAGACAGCCGATACTCGCAATACTACCGAAACACGTTAGGGTTCATAGAGTTTTCAGAGCTAAATCATGATTGGTTCTTGAAGATACCGAACTTGAAGCCAGGGTGAGGCGCGTTTTTACGGCTACATTGAGCTACTAATATCTCGTGCGGCACCGGCGAGAAAGTGGAGATGTGGGAGGACGCGGGTAGAGTTTCGACGTCGTCCGTGAAGGACGCCGCTGACCGGCGGTCTCAGTCGAGCGACTTCCGGAAACGCAGCACGCTGATCGCCAGCAGGACGACGCCGAGCACGGCCATGCCGAGCAGATCCGGCCACAACGCGTCGAGGCCCACGCCCTTCAAGAACGTCGCGCGGATCACCACCAGGTAATAGCGCAGCGGATCGAGATAGGTGAGCCATTGCATGGCCTGCGGCATGCTGGCGATGGGAAAGCTGAAGCCGGACAGGATGAACGCCGGATTGAGGACGAAGAAGCTCGCGGCGAAGGCCTGCTGCTCGGTCTTGGCGAGCGTCGAGATCAAGAGGCCCAACCCCAGCGTGCTGAGCAGGAAGAGGCAGGTTCCCAGCAGCAGGATCAGGGGATTGCCGACGAAGGGGATTTGGAACCAGAGGGTCCCGAAGAGGGCCACCAGCGCCACTTGCGCCAGGCCGATGAGGAAGAACGGCGCGGTCTTGCCCAGGATGTATTCGACGGGCCGGATCGGCGTCACCATGATCTGCTCGAGCGTGCCGATCTCGCGCTCGCGCACGATGGCCGAGGCGGTGAGGCTGACGACCACCACCAGGGTCAGCGAGCCGACCACGCCCGGCACGAAGAACCACCGCCCGTTGAGGTCGGGGTTGTACCAGGGCCTGGGCTCGAGGGTGACCTGCACCATCTTTCCGCCGGCGCCGCCGATGCCGCGCCGGATCAGATCGAAGGTATAGTCCTGGGAATATTGGGCGACGACCTCGTTGAGGTAGCCCAGCGCGATGAGCGCCGTGTTGGAATTGGTGCCGTCGACGATCACCTGGAGCGGCGCGCTCTGGCCCTTGCGCAGGAGCTGGGCGAAGCCGGCATGCACGACGATCGCCAGCGCCGCATCGCTGCGGTCGATGGCGGTCTCCACCTCGGCGTCGGTCGCGGCAACGCGCACGATGCGGAACCGGTCGCTGAAAGCGAAGCGCGAGATCAGCTCGCGGCTCTCCAGCGTGTGGTCGCGGTCGAGCACGACCGTCGGGACGTGATAGACCTCGAAGGTCGCGGCATAGCCGAAGACCAGCATCTGGATCAGCGGCGGAGCGATGAGGCGGAAGCGGGCCCATTTGTCGCGCTTGAGCTCGAGGAACTCCTTGATGAGCATCTGCAGGATGCGCTCGAACATGGGCGATCAATCCAGCCGCTTGCGGAAGGCGCGCGCGGCGAGGAAGGCGACGATCCCGGCATAGGCGATCATGGCGAGGATCGGCGCCGTGAGGTCGAGAATCCCGGATCCCTTGAGGAAGACGGCCTTGAGAATGGTGACGTAGTAGCGGGCGAAGACGACGAAGGTGACCGCCTGCACCGCCGGCGGCATCTGGTCGATGGGGAAGGCGAAGCCCGAGAGCAGCGTCGTGGGCAGCAGCGTCACCAGCAGCCCGATCTGAGCTGCGCCGACCTGGCGACGGATCGCCGTCGAGATGAGATAGCCGATGCCGAGCACGACGATCAGGAACAGCGAGGTGGTGAAGAAGAGAGTCGCGAGCGTGCCGCGGAACGGCACGTCGAACCAGAAGACGGCGAAGGCCAGGCAGAAGACCGCATCGAGCAGGCCGATGGCGAAGTAGGGCAACAGCTTGCCCAGCATCAATTCCATCGGCGTCACCGGCGTGGATACGAGAAGCTCCATCGTGCCCCGCTCCCACTCGCGCGAGATGGTGAGCGAGGTGAGCTGGGCGCCCACCAGCGCCATGACCAGGGCGACCACGCCGGGAATGATGAAATTCCGGCTTTCGAGATCCTCGTTGAACCAGACGCGCGACTGCGCGGCGATCGGTTGGAGCGCGGCGACCGTGCTTCCCGCAAGCGCGCTCGCTTCGATGAGAACGGTGCTCGAGAACCCCGTGACCACCGCCTGGGCATAGCCGATCGCGATGTTCGCGGTGTTGTCGTCCGTCGCGTCGACGAGGGCCTGGACGGCGCTCGTTCCCGTGTCGCTGAGGCGCTCGCTGAAGTCGGTGGGAACGACCACGGCAAGCCGGCAGAGGCCGCGGTCAAGCGCCCGGGCAACGTCGCGGTAGTTGTCGAAGCCGGCGACAATGGAAAAATATTCCGAGGCCTGGAAGCGCTTGAGCAGCGCCTGGCTGTTCTGGCTCGCTTCGCGGTCGAAGACGCAGACCGGCAGGTGCTTCACGTCGAGGCTGACGCCGTAGCCGAGCAGGATCATCTGCATGAACGGCATCAGCAGCGCGATCATCAGGCTGATGGGGTCGCGCCAGATCTGGAGCACCTCCTTGACGGCGATGGCCTGGAGGCGGCGGAGCCTCATGGCTGCGGCCCCTCCGCCCTGGCCTCCGCGCCGATCATTTGGACGAAGATGTCCTCGATGGTGGGTTTGATCTGCTCGATGCGCGTGACCGCGACGCCGCGCCCGGCGAGATAATCGGGCAAGGCGGCGAGCGCGGCCCCCGCGCTCTCCACCAGAATGTGGATCGAATTGCCGAAGGCCGCCACGTCGTGGACGCCGGGCGCTTCATGGAGCGCCGCCATCGCCGCGCCCATCCCCTCGCATTCCACCGCCAGGAGATCGCCGCCAAGCGTGTGCCGCTTGAGCGCGCCCGGGCTCGCCATCTCGATCAGCCGGCCGCGATCGATCAGCGCGACGCGGTTGCAATATTCGGCCTCGTCCATGTAATGCGTCGAGACCAGCACCGTGACCCCGTCGGCCGAAAGGTCATGGATGAGGTCCCAGAAGCGCCGGCGCGACTCGGGATCGACGCCCGAGGTCGGCTCGTCGAGGAACAGGATCGGCGGTCGGTGCAGGATGGCGCAGCCAAGCGCCAGGCGCTGTTTCCATCCGCCGGCGAGCGTCGAAACCAGCATGTTTTCGCGCTGCGTCAGCCCGGCCATCGCGACGGCGAAGCCGATGCGTTCGGGCAGCACCGCGCGGGGCACCCGGTAGATGCCGCCGAAGAAGCGGAGGTTCTCGGCGACGGTGAGATCGGTGTAGAGCGAGAACTTCTGCGACATGTAGCCGATGTTCTCGCGCACCCGCTCGGGCTCGAGCGCGACATCGAACCCGGCGACGCGCGCGCGGCCCTCGCTGGGGCGCAACAGGCCGCACAGCATGCCGATGATCGTCGACTTGCCGGCGCCGTTGGGGCCGAGGAATCCGACGATCTCGCCGCGGGCGATGCGAAAGCTGACATCGTCGACCGCCGCGAAGCTGCCGAAACGCTTGACGAGCCTCTCGGCGACGACCGGGGTCTCGATTGTCCCGGTCATGCGGCCGGCCCCTCCGTGAGGAGGCCGACGAACAGGTCCTCGACGGTGGGCTCGGCGCGCGCAATGCTCGCGAAGGAGATGCCGGCCGCCTCCAGCGCCCGGCGCAGCTCCGGCGCACGGCGCGCGTCGTCGTCGATCACGGCGCGCACGCCGTCGCCCACCAGCAGCACGCCCTTGACCCCTTCGAGGCCGGCGACCGCGTCGCGCACCGCGCGGGCTTCGGCGGAGGCGATGACGAGGAGCGCGCCGGGCATGAGCTGCTTCAGCCGCCGCGGCGTGTCGCAATATCTGAGGCGGCCGTGATGGAGGAGCGCGAGGCGCGTGCAGCGCTCGGCCTCGTCGAGATAGGCGGTGGAGATGACGATCGTCACGCCGCTCTCGCGCAGGGAATAAAGGATGCGCCAGAAGTCCCGCCGCGACACCGGATCGACGCCGGTGGTCGGCTCGTCGAGGAGAAGGATCTTCGGCGTATGGACGAGCGCGCAGATCAGCCCGAGCTTCTGCTTCATCCCGCCGGAGAGCTGCCCGGCGAGCCGCCGCCGGAACGCGCCCATGTTCGACGCCGCGAGCAGCGGTCCCACGCGCTCGTCGCGCAGACCGCGCGGTATCTCGAAGAGATCGGCATAGAAGCGGATGTTCTCGTCGACGGTCAGGTCCTCATAGAGGCCGAAACGCTGCGGCATGTAGCTGAGATGGCGCTTGGCGCGCTCGGGATCGGCGATCACATCGATCTTGTCGACGGCGATATGGCCGCTGTCGGGCCGCATCACGCCCGCGAGCATGCGCATCACCGTGGTCTTTCCCGCGCCGTCGGGACCAACGAGGCCGAAAATCTCGCCTTGGGCGACGGCGAAGCTCACCTCCTCGACGGCCGCGACATCCTCGAAGCGCTTGGCGAGCGCCGCGACGTCGACTTGAACCTCGGCGGGCGCGTTCACGACGGCGGCAACTCGATCGCGGCGTCCGCCGGCATGCCGGGCACAAGCTCATGCGTGGGATTGT